>Ga0210385_10002675_pt1 | contig 10706 bp, 8 predicted proteins | sample IncBWH26OmetaG_FD_160107 | JGI IMG/M metagenome (GOLD analysis project Ga0210385, IMG submission 160107) | Forest soil microbial communities from Barre Woods Harvard Forest LTER site, Petersham, Massachusetts, United States - Inc-BW-H-26-O ... | reverse complement strand
TAGGGAGTTCTTCACATACCAGTCGATCTTCGCGCGATCGACTTCGATTCCCTTGATCATGTATTCGACGTAGCCATGGCAGGCGTCGGTGATCAGCGTAACCGAGTGAAGAAAGTTGTAGATGATGACAGGCTTGTAGACGTTGAGCTCGAAGTTGCCTTGTGATCCGGCGAAACCGACGGCGGCTGTGGCTCCGTGAACCTGCACGCACACCATGGTCATGGCTTCGCACTGGGTGGGATTGACCTTGCCGGGCATGATGGATGAGCCAGGTTCGTTCTCAGGGATGGTGAGTTCGCCGAGTCCACAGCGAGGGCCGGAGGCAAGCCAGCGAATGTCGTTAGAAATCTTCATGAAGGAAGCGGCGAGCGTTTCCATCGCGCCTTGGGCGAAGACAATCTCGTCGTGGGCGGACAAGGCTGCGAACTTGTTGCCGTGCGAGCGGAAGGGAAGCCCGGTGAGTTCGGCGATCTTCTTGGCGGCGCGTTCGGCAAATTCGGGATGCGTGTTGAGGCCGGTGCCTACTGCAGTTCCTCCGATGGCGAGATCGTAGAGATCACCCAGGACTTCTTCGAGACGATGGATGTCGCGCGCCAGCAAACTAGCCCAGCCGCCGAATTCCTGGCCGACTGTAAGAGGGACAGCATCCTGGAGGTGGGTGCGGCCGATCTTCACAATGTGCTCGAACTCTTTCGCTTTGTCTGTAATCGCGTCGTGAACCGTCTTCACCGCGGGGATCAGCGCATTCTTCACGCGGTCGGCGGCGGCGATGTGCATGGCGGCCGGGAATGTGTCGTTTGAAGACTGCGACATGTTGACGTCATCGTTTGGATGAATCGGCTTTTTCGAGCCCATCTCGCCGCCCGCAATCTCGATCGCGCGGTTCGAAATGACCTCGTTCACGTTCATGTTGGTCTGGGTGCCACTGCCGGTTTGCCAGATGCGGAGAGGGAATTGGTCGTTGAGCTTGCCGGAGATGACGTCGTCGGCGGCCTGCACGATGAGCTTTGCTTTCTCCGCAGGAAGCTTGCCGAGATCCTGATTGACGAGCGCGCAGGCTTTCTTGAGCGTGCCGAAGGCGCGGATCAGCTCGGGCGGCATGGTGTCACGGCCGATGTTGAAGTGCAGCAGCGACCGCTGTGTCTGGGCTCCCCAATAGACGTTCGCGGGGACTTCGATCTTGCCCATACTGTCGGATTCGATGCGGGTCGCAGGTGCGGTAAGAGTGGACATGAGTGCTCCTAAGCCGAGGGGAACCAGAAGGCAACCGAAGATTATAGCGCGGGGAAATGCTCGGCTGATGGTAGCACGCCGGAAGGTGCCGGCCCGACGACTCCGAGGCCAACGAAATTCGCGCATGCTAAAATCATCCGTTTCCGGGTGTGCTCGACCCTCGTTGCCTCGGGTGACTCCGCACCGCAATCCATGCCTGAATTCCTGACCGCCGAAGAAATCGTGACTCTGCCGAAAGCGAAGGCTAAGGCCAGTCCGCAGATGCGCACCGATGTGCTTGTGATCGGTGCGGGGCCGACGGGGCTGGCGTGTGCGATTGAGGCGCAAAAAGTCGGACTAAAGGTCATCGTCGTCGATAAGGGTTGCCTGGTTAACTCGCTGTTTCACTATCCGGCGAACATGACATTTTTTACGACGCCGGAGTTGTTGGAGATCGGCGACATCCCTTTCACGACGGCGCTGCAGAAGCCTACGCGCGAGGAAGCGCTCGAGTACTACCGCAAAGTTGCCGAGCATTATCACGTCGACATTCGACAGTACGAGTGGGTCAAGACGGTGATGGGTGAAGACGGGAAGTGCAGCATTACTGCAACTGATCGTGCCGGGCGTCCGCACGATTACCTGACAAAGAAGGTAATTGTCTCGACGGGATACTACGACTTGGCGAATCAGCTCGGAATTCCGGGGGAAGATCTACCGAAGGTTTCGCACTATTACGGCGAGCCTCATCCTTATTTTGATACGGATGTTCTGGTGATTGGCGGCAAGAACTCGGCTGCGATCGCATCGCTCGATTTGTGGCGACACGGCGCAAGGGTCACTCTCGTCTATCGCGGCGCGCAGTTACACCACCACGTGAAGTATTGGATCAAGCCAGATCTCGAAAATCGGGTTAAAGCCGGGGAGATCGAAGCGTACTTCAACAGCACGGTGCAGGAGATCGGCGTAGATCATGTGGTGCTGATGACACCCGGCGGCCCGGTACGGTTGAAGAATGACTTTGTGCTCGCTTTGATTGGCTATCATCCGGACTATGATTTTTTGCGCAGCATGGGAATTGAGTTGTCGGAGGAGCAATGCCGTCCGGTGTGCGATCCGGTGTCGCTGGAGAGCAATGTCCCCGGGATTTATGTTGCAGGCGTGATCGTGGCCGGATCGCGAACGAACGAAATCTTCATCGAGAATGGTCGCTTCCACGGAAAGCAGATTGCGGCGGATCTAAAGCTTAAGCTGCGGCCATAGTGCTACCACCGCGGTACGAGCCGCTGCTATAATTTTTCCTCGAACTTCCTTTTTACTATCCGCGCGTTTACCGCCGTTTTTACTTCAGCAGATATTCCTTCACGAACGTTACCGTGGCGTAGAACTCGTAGTCCCGGTTCTTTTTCTTCGCGAAGCCGTGGCCTTCATCTTTGCCGAGGAGCCACCAAACGGGCGTTCCATTTTTTCTCACAACTTCAACCATCTGCGCGGACTCACTCGCGGGCACGCGTGGATCGTTCGCTCCGGCGACCACGAATAGCGGCTTCGTGATGTTTTTCGCTTTGTTGGCGGGCGCGATCTGCTCGAGGAACTCGCGCATCTTGGGATCGCGTTCGTCGCCATATTCCACCCGGCGCAGATCCTTTCGATATCCGGATGTGTGCTCGAGAAATGTCACCAGGTTTGACGGACCGACGATGTCCACCGAGCAGCAGATGCGGTCGTTGTAGTTGGTGGCTACGGCGAGGGTCATGAATCCGCCGTAGCTGCCGCCGGTGATCATGATTTTGTTGGCATCGAGGTCGGGCTGCGTCTGAATCCAGTCGAGGAGGGAGTTGATGTCTTTGTACGATCCCTCGCGCAGGAATCCGTTATCGAGCTTCTGGAAGGTCTTACCGTAGCCTGTCGATCCACGCACGTTGGGATAGATCATGGCGATGCCGAGTTCGTTGATGTAGTAGTTGTCGCGTCCCAGGAAGTCGGGACGAACCTGACCCTCGGGGCCACCATGAATGTCGATGATGACGGGATGCTTGCTCGTGAACTTCGCCGGTGGTTTGTAGAGAAATGCGGAAATCGAGTGATCGTCCCACGATTTCCAATGAATCAGCTGCGGCTCGGAGAATCCGGAAGTATTCAGGCCGCCAGTCTCGCTAAATGTCCAGCGTTCGACTTTGCCGGTCGTGACATCGGCGGAGTACGCGTCATAAGTCTGGCTCGCCATGCTAATGCCGAAGGCGATTTCGCGGCTGTTATCGCGCCACTTTATGCCGCCGAGCACTCCCACCGGCAGTTTCGGTGCAGGGATCTCTTTGGCGTTCTTAGTATCGAGAATATGTAGCTTGCTGATTCCATCCTCGTTCGCTTCGAAAGCGATCCATCGGCCGTCTTTGGAAAGATCGAATTCGTCGACGTCCCACTGCAAAGCCGGAGTCAAAACATTGGTTTTATGAGTGGATAGATCAAAAGAAACCAGCCGCTGGAACTCCGAGTCGGCATCGCTGGTCATGTAGACAGCTTTGCCGTCTTTCGCGAAGCGGGCGTTGCTGTAAGCAACCGTGTCAGCGCCAGTTTTCGGAGTGAGCAATTCTTTCTTCCCCGAAGTGACGTCCAGCAACCAGATGTAGCTCTCGGCCGCGGAGATGCCATTATTCAGGAGAAGTTGTTTTCCGTCTGGCGACCAGTCGGAGATTTCCCAGCCGCCTCCTTCATTTTGCGCAACCATGTGGGCGCTCGCAGGATCGGTGGCGTTGACGATCCAGATATCGACGTCGGAGCCGGTGCGCTTGGTCGATCCATAGGCAATGCGATCTCCCTGGTACGACCAGTGAGGACTTGTATTCCTCGATTTGCCGTCGGTGAGGAGTGTGATGTTTCCGTCGCCGAGATCGTAACGATAAATCTGGAAGAACTCGCCGCCGCCGACGTCTTTTGAGAAGAGGAAGGAGTCGCCCTTGGTTGGTTCGTACTGGGCCTCAGCGATGCGATCTGGAAAGAAGGTCAGTTGCGTGCGTGCTCCGCCGGGAAACTTCACCAGATGCACCTGAAAAGTGTCCGCAAAACGGGTTTCAATCAGCATCTCGCGCTTTGTGGGATGCCAACTGGCGAAGGCGGCAGCACGGAATTCGCTATAACGCGCGACCGACTCGGCCAGAGATGCGGGAATCTTGGGGATGCCCTCGGCCACCAGATTTTCGTTTGGAAGGATCTCGTCGCTTTGAGCGAAGGCGGCAGCGCTGAGAAGCAGAACGGAGATGACGGAGCAAAAGCGCTTCATGAATTTCCTCCTGACTGTTTCCGACGGGTCTGACAGGTTTCGGTTAGCAATGGGTGACAAGAGTAGGTTACGAGGCTGGAGTGAGTCAACGTGGGCGGGGGGGAAGCAGATTCCTCCCTTCGGTCGGAATGACAACGGTGAAAGGTCGGAATGACAGAGAGCATTGAGGGAAACGATTCACTTTTGCTCAAAGAAGTTTTCCCAATTACTCTAGCCACTCGCATGGAACCCGAGCCGGAGCACGTTGTCTCGTCGATCTCGCTTGCTTCTTACGTGCGCCTCATCCGCGTGAACAAGAATCTCCGCCGGCTTTGGCTGGCGCAGATTGTGAGCGAAATCGGAGACTGGCTTTATACCCTTTCCATCTACACGCTGCTTCTGCAATTAACTGGAAGCGCGGCTTCGGTGGCCCTCGCGCTGGTTTTGCAGGTGTTGCCGCAAACATTCGTTGGACCCACGGCCGGTGTAGTAAATGATCGGCTCAAGCGAAAGCACGTAATGATTGCGGCAGATCTGATCCGCTTTGCGGTGGTGCTGGCCATGATGTTCGTGCGCTCCCGGTCCATGGTGTGGCTGATCTATCCGTTGCTGGTCGCGGAGACGTCGATGACGGCGTTTTTCGAACCGGCTCGCAGCGCTGTCATTCCCAATATTGCGGATGCAGGGGAGGTTCTGGTCGCTAACACTCTGTCTTCAGCGACCTGGTCGGTCAACCTAATGATTGGAGCCGCGCTGGGAGGTGTCGTGGCTGCACTCTTCGGGCGCAACGTTGCTTTCATCTTAAACGCGCTTTCATTTCTGGCATCTGCCGCGCTCATTGCTGGAATGCACTTTGAGGAGCCTCATGCCGGGGCCGCGGCGCCCCTTCGATTTCGCGACCTGGTCGATTTTTCCCCGATTATGGAAGGGTTCGCTTACATGCGCAGTCATCCTGCGCTACTGCCCGCCGTTTTCGCCAAGGCCGGAGAACTGATGGTGGGGCCAAGTTGGGTGATTTTCACGGTTATGGGAGCGCGTGAATTTGCCTGGCACGGACGAGGAATCGATGCGGCCGGCGGAGCCATGCTCGGAATGAGCATATTACTCGGAGGCCGTGGTGTGGGTGCGCTGATGGGACCGCTGATCTCGGCTCGATGGGCCGGACAAGATGATCGCAAGCTGCGCTTGGGGATTCTCTTCGGATATCTGACGATCGCAGCAGGATATAGTTTGCTCGGCGCTAGCAGGACCGTATGGATGGCCGCCGCTTGCGCGATGCTGGCGCACGCGGGCGGGTCCACTGTCTGGGTCTTCTCGACGACGTTGCTGCAATTGAATTCTGAAGATCGCTTTCGGGGGAGAGTGTTCGCTGCGGATCTGGGACTGGGCAGTTTGTCATTCGCGGTGACTGCATATTTGGCGGGACGTGTTTTGGATGCGGGTTTTTCCGCGCGGACGGTTTCGACCGTAACCGGAGTGTGCATGCTGATACCGGCTGCACTGCTCACAGTTGCGCTTCGCTCGAAGCGGTTTCGCTCTCACGCAACTTCGTGATTTGCCCACATCGGGGTTTTCTCATAGACTTCGTCCCGTGGGCCGTCGGTCGAAGTGGTTCAATTCGCTATCCGCAGTCAACCTTCACCATGCAGTCGTTTGATTTTCAAGTCGTGCTCGACTGCCCGATCGAGATGGTTTTCGCCATTTATACCGACGTTGAGCGCTGGTGCAACCGGAATTTGTTCGGCGAAATCCGCTGGGTCCAGGGCGAGCCATGGAAAGAAGGAAGCCGCTTACGGATTGAGACGCGGTCGCCTATTCGAACTTCGATCGATCAGGTTGTGCAGCACTTTACCCCGAATGAGAGCGTGAGCTACCTCAGCCATGTTCTTGGAATCACCTGTGAGACTCGGGTGTTCTTTACGCGCGTTGCTGAGGGTAAAACCGCCATCAACGTCGGCATGCATTTGGTCGGGACGGTTTCCCGCACTCTGGGATTTGCGATCGAACCAGTCATTGCCAAATCGACCAAGGGATTCTTCGAGGAGCTGCGAAAAGAATGTGAAATGGAGTCGAGAAAAGCACGCGGGATAGAAGGTGCAGAATCCCATCCATAACGTCGGCGAGTTAGTCAGCGCGCCAGCTACACAGTTTGCAGCCGGTCAATTTTCGCGGCCATAATGAAGTCGCTCTCTGTGAGGCCGTCGATCTTGTGCGTCCACAGAGTGATTCCCGCCTTACCCCATGCCAGCAGAATGTCGGGATGATGGCCTTGCTCCTCCGCCACGGCGCCCACTCGATTCACGAAATCTAACGCCTGCTTGAAATCCGGAAAACGAAACTCACGATGCAGGTGGTGCTCATTCGTGACCGTCCATTCAGAAACGCTTTGGTGGAGCTTTTCCAATTCCTTGCCTTTGAGGGGAGGGACACCGCCGCGGCAAGGGACGCATTTCTTGTCGGCAAGCTGTTCGGGCATTTCAACTCCTGGAGTCAAAACAGAGACTGATCTTGTTCCTCACTAATCTTAACAGGGGCAAGAAGAGCGATGTGAATCCAAAATTGTCACCACAGAGGACACGGTGGTTAACAAAGGCTTGAATCCGAACTCTGTTGTTTGATCTGTGTACAATTAATGATTCTTCCCAATCTTCGGGATTGGCGTGCGATTTCATCCTCACCGGAAAGGAAGCGACAGTGATTGTTCTCGTCATCGGCGGCGCGGGATATATCGGGAGCCATACCGCCCGGGCGCTCAAACGCGCTGGACATGAAGTCGTTATTTTCGACAATTTAAGTACAGGCTATGAGGCTTTGGCCGAGGGATTTGAGCTGATACGGGGCGACGTGCTCGATGCGAGCGCGCTGGGTCGCGTGCTGCCGAGAGTTGGCGCCATTATGCATTTCGCAGCACACGCCTATGTGGGCGAATCGGTGACAAATCCGCGGAAGTATTTCCACAACAATGTCGAGGGCGGGCTGTCGCTGCTGAACGCCGCGCTCGAAGCAGGAGTGAAGAAGATCATTTTTTCTTCCACGTGCGCTGTGTACGGAGAAGTGACCAAGGTTCCGATCGCAGAGAACATTCCGCGGGAGCCGGTGAATCCGTACGGTGTCACGAAACTGTTCTTCGAGCAGGCACTGGAAGCATATGACCGTGCTTACGGTTTTCGCTTTGCCAGCCTTCGCTATTTCAATGCGGCCGGGGCGGATGAGAGCGGAGAAATCGGAGAGTTGCACGATCCGGAAACCCATCTGATCCCGTTGGCGTTACGGGCAGCCGCCGGACTTGGGCCCGAGTTGCAAGTGTTTGGCTCGGACTACCCTACGCCGGACGGAACTTGCGTTCGCGATTACATTCACGTCAACGATCTGGCGAGTGCGCATGTGAAGGCTCTGGAATATTTGGCTTCTGGGAAAGCAAGCTTCGCGGTGAACCTGGGAACCGGGACGGGTGCTTCAGTGCAGGAAGTCATCACAGAAGTGGAGAAGGTCACGGGCAAGAAGGTGCCGCATAAGATCGTGCCGCGGCGGCCGGGAGATCCCCCGGCGCTGGTTGCGAATCCGGCGAAGGCTGAGGCGTTACTGCAGTGGAAGGCTGCGCGCGGGCTGGACAACATCGTCACGACCGCATGGAATTGGATGGAACGGCGGCGCGAAGTTGCGGCGCGGTGATAAGGGAAAAGCTTTCACCACAGGGGTGCGGGGGAACACAGAGGAAATCAAGATCACAGAAGTCTTCTGTGATGTTCTGTCGCCTTTGAGATTAAGACCTTTGATCTGAGGGAATTCATGGGAAATGATCTAGCAGGGAAGAAAGTTGCGTTTCTCGGTGCAGGGAAGATGGGCGGCATTATTTTGCAGGCTCTATTGAAGAATGGCCTGCTCTCGGCGAAGTCGACACGCGCAACGGTTGCGCATGAGGAGCGAGCCAAGGCGCTGGCGACAAAGCTGAAGGTGAGAGTGGGCACGAACAACGTCGAAGCGGCCAAGGACGCTGACATTATTGTGATCGGCGTGAAACCTCAGGTGGTTGAAGATGTGGTGCGCGAGATCAGCGGAGAGATCACACCGAAACAAGTGATCGTGTCGGTGGCAGCGTCCGTGCCGACATCGATGATCGAAAAGAATCTGCCGCCCAATGTTCCCGTCATTCGGGCGATGCCGAACACGCCTTGCATTCTGGGAGCAGGGATGACGGCGATCTGCAAAGGAAAGCATGCCAGCGCGGAAGATGTGGCCATGACTGAGCACATGTTCAACGTGGTCGGACGAACCGTCGTCGTAGACGAGAAGCACATGGACGCTGTCACAGCGCTTTCGGCCAGTGGCCCCGCGTATATCTACATCATCCTCGAATCTTTGGCGGAGGCTGGTGTCAAGGTGGGCTTGCCCCGCGACATCGCGACTTTGCTGGCAGCACAAACTACCTTGGGTGCGGCCAGAGTCGTGCTTGAGACCGGCGACCATCCGGCCCTGCTGAAGGATGCGGTGACCACTCCTGCCGGTTGCACAATTGACGCGATCATGGAACTTGAGGAAGGGAAGTTGCGCGTCACTTTGATCAAGGCTGTAGTGAAGGCAGCGCAACGTGCGAAGGAACTGGCGTACGGATAATCATGGAATCCCGGCTCATCCTGATTCATCAGCTGCTCAAGCTGGGCGTGGCCGTGGTTGTGTCGAGCACGCTGGTGCGCTCTAAGGAATTCAAGTTCCTGCTGTACCGGGAAGAGCGCACATTCCGGCAGAAAGTGTACCTGGTTCTATGGTTCGCCCTGCCGATCATGGCCGGCGTCTGGATACGAATCGTTCAGAAGAATTTTCTGGCGGGCGATCTGAGTTTCGAAACGGCGCTTCTGCTGGGTGTGATCGGCGGCCGATGGACAGGGTCGCTGGGCGGCGTGCTGGTTGGAATTCCTGCGCTGCTACACGGCGAGTGGGCGGCCATGCCCTTCGATGTGCTCTCAGGTTTTCTCGCTGGCCAGCTCCGGACTATGGCAGTCGACAAGGATGACATCTGGTCGTTCTCGCCGTTCATCGATGAAAGCATCTTTCGGCTGATCCGGCGAAACCTTCCGCGGCCGCGGCTGTTCGATTGGCAGGTCATGTTTTTCTGGACCGTAATTGGCCTGCGTTTCGTGCAAACGGAGCTGGTCAAATACTTTCCGCATTCCATCTTCAGCATTGAGAGTCCCGGCAACTACTGGGTTTATAGCGCGATCTATGCGGCATCGGTCACTGCGATCGGTATCGAGCTGAAGATTTTTAACAGTGTCCGCATCCAGATCAAGCTGGAGGAGCAGGAGCGGTTGCTGCTCCACGCACGGATGGAGGCGCTGCAGAACCAGATCAATCCGCATTTCCTGTTTAACACGCTGAATTCAATATCGTCGCTCGTGCGCTTCGATCCCGATACAGCACGGGGCATGATTTTCAAGCTTGCGACGATTTTGCGGCGGCTGCTCAATAGCGCCGAGGCATTTGCCCCCCTGCGCGACGAGTTCGAGTTCGTCGACAACTATCTTGACATTGAGGTAGTGCGGTTCGGGCGGGACAAACTACGTGTAGTCAAGGAACTGGATCCGGCATCGCTCGACGTGGTGGTGCCTAGCATGTTGCTACAGCCGTTGATCGAGAACTCTATCAAGCACGGACTCTCGCCCAAGGTTGAGGGAGGCAGTATCTACCTGCGTAGCCGACTCGCCGGCTCACGGCTGATCATCGAAGTCGAGGACGATGGTGTTGGAATGGGCGGAGCGCAATTGGAAGAGAGCAGCAGTTGGACCGGTATGGGGATCGGGATGGCCAACATCGCAGAGCGGCTGCAGGTGCTCTATGGCGATACCGCGCGCATGACGATCGACAGCCACGAAGGGAAGGGAACCCTGATCCGGATCCGGTTGCCGCTCATCGAATCAACCAGTTCAGTGCCGGAAGGTTTCTACGCCGAGCGCTCGAGCACGCGCAGATAAAAGTCTTCATACTGCTTCACGATCTTGGTGGAGCAAAAACGTTCCATCGCGACCGCGCGTGCCCGTTTTCCCATCTCGCGCAAACGCTGCTCGTCATTTAGCAGTTCGATGGCATAACGCGCCATCGTTTCGACGTCGCCCACATCGGCGAGATATCCGGTCTGCCCGTGGTCAATCACCTCCGGAACTCCTCCGGCTTTTGTGGAAATTGGAACGACTTCGCAGGCCATGGCTTCCAGAGCGGCAAGTCCAAAGGATTCCAGTTC
>Ga0210385_10002674_pt1 | contig 10708 bp, 12 predicted proteins | sample IncBWH26OmetaG_FD_160107 | JGI IMG/M metagenome (GOLD analysis project Ga0210385, IMG submission 160107) | Forest soil microbial communities from Barre Woods Harvard Forest LTER site, Petersham, Massachusetts, United States - Inc-BW-H-26-O ... | reverse complement strand
CTGGAGACTTATTCGGGACAGCAATGGGCCTCGCGCGACGGCGGATTGACCTGGAAACATCTGTAGGTCGTGATGCATCGGGTTGAGATTTGCAGCGCGGTTGTGTCACTGAATTACTGGGAATAAATGTTCTCGATCGCAGGCATGTTCATTGTTTTGGGCGCCATCATTGGCGGGTTCCTCATGGAGAAGGGCAAGCTGCTTGTGCTGATGCAACCGGCGGAGCTTGTCATCATCGGCGGCGCGGCTATCGGAACTCTTCTGGTAGCGAATCCGCTTCCGATCATTATCAAAATCGGCAAAGGCGCGCTCGGAATTTTAAAACCCACCCCTTATTCCAAAGCGTTCTATCTAGAAACGTTGAAGATGTTAAACGAACTATTCAGCGCCGGGCGGAAAGGCGGGCTGGACAAGCTGGAGAATGATATTGAAGAACCAGAGAAAAGCCAGATCTTTTCGAAATACTCCAAGTTTTTGAGCAATCACGATGCGGTGGATTTCCTATGCGACACGTTCCGCACGGTGATCAGCGGCGGCGTGGGAGCTTTCGAAATGGACCAGTTGATGGAGCTCGATATGGAAGTTCATCACCAGGCAATGAACGTTCCGGTTGCGGCGCTGACGACGATGGCGGATTCGCTGCCGGGTCTAGGAATTGTGGCCGCGGTATTGGGCGTAGTAATCACCATGGGAGCGCTGGGCGGCCCGCCGGAAGAGATTGGGCACAAAGTAGCCGCTGCGCTGGTGGGAACCTTTCTCGGCATATTGCTCTGCTACGGCTTCTTCGGTCCGATCGGCTCGTATCTGGCGAAGCAGAACGATGCGGAGTTGCAGTACTTTCAATGTCTCCGGGTTGGCATTTTGGCTTTGATTCGGGGCACTGCGCCGCGGTTGGCGGTCGAGTTCGCCCGGCGTGCGATTCCATCCGATCTTCGGCCCTCCTTTAAAGAGATGGAGGAAGGGTGTAAGGCGGCAGCCAGCGTACCGGTGAAGGAAGCCGCTTAAGGGGCGAGCCGATTCGCAGCAGTATGAACCCGCCGATCCTAATTGTCAAGAAAAAGCGCGGCCACGTTGCGACCGCTCACGGGGGAGCGTGGAAGGTCGCCTATGCGGATTTCGTGACCGCGATGATGGCCCTGTTCATCGTGCTATGGCTGCTCACCAGCAGCGACCAGGTAAAGAAGGCCGTAGGCGGATACTTCCAGGATCCGAAGGGCTATGGCAAGCAAGTAGGCACCACCATTGCCGGGACCGGCGAAAGCATTCCGGCGAAGATGGACATGAACCAGATTCGGCAGAAGCTCGAGGACGCCATGAAGAAAGCTCCCGAGTTCCAGTCGCTGAAGGATCATGTCGTATTAACGGTTACCGGGGAGGGATTGCGGATCGAGTTAATGGAAACCGAGACTGGCATGTTCTTCGATAGCGGGAGTGCGCATCCCAGCTCCTTTGGGGATGACTTGCTGATCCGGCTGGCGCACGAGCTCGGAAGATTGCCGAATCACATTTTGATTGAAGGGCACACTGATGCATCGCCTTTCGGGAACGAGAAGGGCTATACCAACTGGGAGCTGTCAGCGGATCGCGCGAACGCGGCGCGCCAAGTGATGCAGCAGAACGGTCTCAGAGGGGACCAGGTAAGCGAAATCCGCGGCTATGCCGATCAGCGTCCGCGCAATACGGGGAACCCTCTGGACCCGTCCAATCGCCGGATTTCCGTGATCGTCAAATATCTGGGTACGTGAAGACGCTATTTCAGTTCGGCGCCCCGGCCACGGGACGGCGTTCCAGCCACTCCGAGCTTTTGAGAAGTGAGGGGCCGACCTCTATGAGTCGCGGCATCAGCTCGAAGACCGCCGGCGCGCTCCAGGCAGAGCCGCTGCGCGTCTTGAGGCCATGAACGTTCAGATCCGCGGCGATTTCGGTGATCCGTTTCTCCTTCACGATTTCCTCTAGAATCAGCAGCAGGACGGTCATTTCCAGCGGATTTCGCTCCAGGTTCATTCCGTCATCGGCGATGCGCAGCCCATAGGGGATGTCCTCGGGAAGGACGGAGACCTGGACCGTCTTGCTGGCGGATACGGAATCCGGGACCTCTCGAACCCACTCGACCGCCGCCAATCTCCACCCCTCGGCGGCCTTCTGCATGAAGTAATCCAGTGTAAGTTGACCTGCGACCAGATCGCGGCTGCGTTGTGTCATAGCGCCTCTCTTCGAGCGGTTTGGGCATTTCCATTGCCATTGTAGGCCGCTTCGGAACCGGGCAAGCGCGCGCACGCTGCTTCCCCTTCCGCGCACTTTCGGGAATGGCTGTTGCGCTGCTGGGACGCCGGCGGACGTTAGACTGAAGGCGCATGGCTAGCAATGCGCTGAGTAGGGAAAAGAGTCCGTACCTCCGGCAGCACGCGGGCAACCCGGTGAATTGGCTGCCGTGGGGCGAGACCGCGTTCGAGAAAGCACGGAAGGAAGACAAACCGATCTTCTTGTCCATCGGCTATTCGACCTGCCATTGGTGCCACGTGATGGCGCACGAGTCCTTCGAGGACGCGGCTGTCGCGGAAATACTCAACCGGGAGTTCGTGCCCATCAAGGTGGATCGCGAAGAGCGCCCCGACGTGGATCGTATTTACATGTTGTTCGTGCAGGCGACCACAGGGAGCGGCGGATGGCCTATGTCAGTCTGGCTCACGCCCGATTTGAAGCCGTTCTTTGGCGGGACCTACTTCCCGCCGGATTCGCGCTACGGCCGACCGGGCTTTCGAGAGCTGCTGCAGCATCTGGCACGCGCCTGGGCACAGGATCGGGATCGGGTGGAAAGCTCAGGCGCCAACGTGGTCGAACAGCTACGCACGCTTTCTTCGTCCGCAAAGTCTGGGCTGAAGCCCGACCGCGATCTGTTCGGCACGGCCTTCTGGCAGTTTCGAAGAGCATTCGACTCGCGGTGGGGCGGCTTTGGGAGTGCGCCGAAGTTTCCCCGGCCCGTGGTGCTGAATTACCTGCTGCGCTACTACGATGCGGAGAAGAATGCGGAGGCGCTCGAGATGGTGACGCACACTCTGCTCGCCATGGCGGCCGGAGGCATGCACGATCAGCTTGGCGGCGGTTTCCATCGCTACTCGGTGGACGAGCGCTGGTTTGTGCCCCACTTCGAAAAGATGCTCTACGACCAGGCGCAATTGGCGGTTTCCTATCTGGAGGCATATCAGATTACGCGCGACCCGGCGTTTGCCGAGGTGGCGCGCGACATCTTCACCTATGTGTTGCGGGACTTGACGGACCCGAGCGGTGCATTCTACTCGGCCGAAGACGCGGACAGTCCGGATCCGGAGAATCCGTCGCATTCGGGCGAAGGCGCGTTTTATATTTGGCGCAAGGCTGGGATCGAAGCGTTGCTCGGCAAGCAGGAAGCGGAGTTGTTTTGCATCAGGTTTGGCGTGGAGGCGGAGGGAAACGTAGACGAGGACCCGCACGGTGAATTTACAGGACGGAATATCTTGTATGAGGCGCAGGCGGTTGCAGACGAGAGCCGGCTCGCACATGCCAAAGAGACTCTCTTCCACGCAAGGGGCGAGCGGCCACGGCCGCATCTCGACCGCAAGATTTTGACGTCCTGGAACGGCATGATGATCTCGGCTTTTGCGATAGGCTACGTCGTGCTTGGAGATGAGCAGTACCTGCGGGCGGCCGAGCGCGCGGCCGCCTTCTTTACCGGCAGAATGTATGACGCCGGCTCAGGGCAGTTACGACGGCGGTTTTGCGATGACGAAGCTGCGGTGGCGGGTTTCCTGGATGATTACGGGATGCTCGCGTCCGCTTTGCTGGATCTCTTTGAGGCGACGTTCGATCCACCTTATTTACAAAGGGCCGTCGATTTAGTCCGGCACGCGATTACGCAATTCGAAGACAAAAGCCAGGGCGGTTTTTTCAGCAGCGGCGAGTATGCGCCCGACCTGTTGCTGCGAATGAAGGACGACTACGACGGGGCCGAGCCCTCCGGCAATTCGGTGATGACAGAGTTGCTTTTGCGGCTGGCTCATTTGACCGGCGATGACGTGTTTCGGGCCAGCGCCGAGCGATCGCTCACCGGGTTCGCTCCGAAGATAAAAGCCCAGCCTACTATGGCTCCGCAGATGTTGGTGGCGATGGACCGCTGGCTTGCGGAACCGGAGCAGGTTGTGATTCGCTGTGCGAAAATCGACGCCGAGGTTCGAGAGATGCTGGCAGAACGCCGGCGCCACTTCGCGGCGAATACAGGGCTGCTGGCGCTGACCGACGATGACGCGGCGTCAATTGCAAATCTGGCGCCGTTTCTCGCTCAATTAGAGCGCAAGGGCAGGATCACAGTTTATGAATGCCGTAACTTCACGTGCGAGCTGCCAAGGGTGATTGAGTAGGTCCTCTATTGCTACACTGTGCACGATGGCCACCAGTGAATCAGCGCGAACAACTATTTTAAGAGGAAATCCCTTTCGGTTGGCGGGACCGGAATTGAAGGCCGGGGATACGGCTCCGGACTTTGAGGCCGTAGACTCCACTCTTCAAAAGATTCACCTCGAGCAGACCGGGAAAGGCGTCCGTATCTTTAGTGTGGTTCCTTCACTCGATACGCCAGTATGCGATGCGCAAACTAAACGTTTCGAAGATGAATCCAGCACACTTTCGGATGTCCGAATTTACACCATCAGCATGGATCTTCCGTTTGCACAAAAGCGCTGGTGCGGTAATTTTGGGATCAACTCTGTCACCATGCTCTCCGACCACCTAACGGGCTCTTTTGGCGAGCAGTACGGTACCCTGATTCCCGATTTGCGCATCGAGAGCCGCGCCATCTTTGTTCTTGACGGAACTAATAAGCTGCGTCACGTGGAATATGTCAAAGAAGTCGGCGATCACCCGAATTATGAAGCCGCTTTATCAGCGGCGAAGTCCGCCACGCAGCAGAGCACTCACTCAGTTGCGTAGATGTTCCGGCGGCGGATGCATACGAGGCATCCGGACCGGGGAGCCAGTGTCCGGAAGCGTCGCAGTCATAAACCAGAAATTCTCCAGCGACGCAATGACCTTCACATATTCGGGTAGGTTCGCCGGTTTCGTGATATAGCAATTCGCGTTGAGCAGGTACGCTTGCTGAACGTCTTCGTCGGCTCGGGAACTGGTCATCACCACAACTGGAATTTGCCGCAGCGTTGGAGAGCCCTTTACTTCCGCCAACACTTCGCGCCCATTTTTGCGGGGAAGGTTCAAATCGAGAAGGACCAGGTCAGGCCGGTCGACTGTACCGCTTTCAGCCTGATGTAGATAATCCATGGCCTCTACGCCGTCGTGTGCAACCGTCATATGGACGGGCATTGAATTTTCTTTCAGTGCCTCACGAACTAGGCGAACGTCGCTGGGGCTATCCTCGACGAGAAGAATGTTTAAGGATTCCATGGCGTGACCTATTACTCGCAATTTTGAGTGCAAGTGGCGAGCCAAACCATAGCTCACCTCAAATAAGAGTCTTGCAGGCGTGCCGGGGCTTACAGAGCAGTAAGAAGGAACAGTTGGCTTGCACGCTTGTGGCAAAAAATGCGTCCGCCTAGGAAGGGTCGGGTGGGATCTAGTAGATTGACACTGGTATAAACTGCTTCTTATCATAAACATTGCGGCGTGGAAACAGCTACGCAAGGTAGCATGGGAGTTTCGGAGGATCCTTGATCAAGCTAGACATCATTAATGAAGTCGTGAGCCGCACAGGCATAACGAAAACAAAGGCGGAAATGGCTGTCGAGACGGTTTTCGAAACGATGAAGAAAGCCTTGAGCGAGGGCGACCGGATTGAGTTGAGGGGATTTGGCATCTTCAACGTGCGGCCCCGCAAGACGGGCATTGGGCGCAACCCGAGGACTGGCGCCGAAGTCGCGATTCCGCCCGGCAAAGCGGTCCGTTTCAAGCCGGGTAAGGAACTGCAGACGTTGCAGTAAATAGCGTGCTCGAGCCGGGGTCTACTGGGCCAGAGCAGGCCAGGAACATTTCATGGAACGTGCCTGACGGGCTGGAAGTCTCGCCTATGCGCGACTCCGACTTTGCCCGCGCGCGGGGGGCGGCGTGGCCGCGGCTGTGGTGGGTTAACCTGCTGCTGCTGCTTGCGACGCTGATTACGACTACCGTTTTCGGGTTCGCGCTAGTGGAGAGTTTTTCGAGCGGACGGCCGTTCGATGTCGACCTGCTGGTGGATGCTTGGACGCGATTGGCCCGCGGGGATCGGGCCGTGTGGGCGGGGCTCGATTTCTCCGCTCCGCTGTTACTGATCCTGCTCGCGCACGAGTTCGGGCATTACATCGTTTGTGCGCAGCGTGGGATCAAGGCGAGCCTGCCGTACTTCCTGCCGTCGCCAATGTTATTCGGCACGTTCGGCGCATTCATTCGTATTCGGACACCCATCTACACGCGAAAGAGCCTTTTCGATGTTGGCATCGCGGGACCGATTGCGGGGTTCATCGTTTTGTTGCCGTTCCTGATTGCAGGTGTTTCGATGTCGCGTGTGGTCGGCGGTATTGCGGGAGGCGGTCCTTTTGTATTCGGCACTCCCATTGCGCTGCGGGTCACCGAATGGATCAGGTTCCCGCACGCTGCAACGGGCGACATCTTGCTACATCCGATGGCCATGGCGGCGTGGGCTGGGCTGTTGGCCACCGCGTTCAACCTGCTGCCGATGGGCCAGTTGGATGGCGGGCATATCCTTTACGCAGTCTTCGGCCAGCGCGGCCATCGGCTGATCTCCAGCAGCGTGATCGCCGTGCTCGCGCTGCTTGGCTTCCTGTATTGGCCGTGGTGGTTTTGGGGCGTGGTCATGTTCTTTCTGGGGCGGCGCCACCCGCTGGTCTACGACGGCACGCCGGTTTCGAAAAGCCGGATGATGCTGAGCGCGGTTGCGTTGCTGCTCTTCCTGGTCTCCATTTCCGTGGTGCCGGTACGTGCGAACTAACGCTAAGCGATGAAGATCTCAGCCACGATTATTGCGTTCAACGAAGAACGTAACATTGCGCGCGTGATCGAGAGCTTGCGCTGTTGCGATGAGATCCTGGTGCTGGATAGCGGATCGAACGACCGCACGGTCGAGATTGCCACCAACCTGGGAGCTCGCGTGGTAGAAGCTTCCTGGCACGGATATGCGGCTCAAAAAAATATTGCGGCGGAACTGGCGGCCAACGATTGGATCTTGTCGCTCGATGCCGACGAAAGCTTGAGCGAGGCGCTGGAAGCTGAGATCTGGCAAATCAAGAAGAGCGGGCCCAAGTTCGATGGTTACACCGTTCCGAGATTGGCACAATACCTGGGTCGCTGGATCCTGCACAGCGGGTGGCATCCGGACCGCAAGGTGAGGCTATTCAACCGGCACAAAGCGAAGTGGGTGGGCGATTTTGTGCACGAGTCCGTCACGGTGGATGGCTCGATTGGCGAGCTGAAATCGAATCTGCTTCACTTTACTTGTAATTCGTTATCTGAGCATCTGCGCTCGATGGACCGGTACACGACGCTGGCCGCGCAGGAAATTGTCTCGCGGCAGAAGAATATTACTTGGAGCCTTTTATTATTTGATCCACCTTGGACTTTTTTTCGCACTTACTTTCTGAGGCTTGGTTTCCTGGATGGACCCGAAGGGTTAGCGATCGCGTACATGGCGGCATTCTATAATTTCGTCAAATACTTCAAGGCTAGGGATATGAGTCCCGGAAGAAAAGCGTAGGTTGCGGATTCTGCACATCGATACCGGAACTGAGATGCGCGGCGGCCAGCGGCAAGTGTTGCTGCTGATGGCGGGGTTGGCGGAGGCCGGGCATGAGTGCATTCTGCTCGCGAGTGAGCGAAATCCTCTAGCGCAGGCCGCGATGCGCGCCGGGCTTATCGTACGAGCGGCGGAGGCTAAGGAGCTTTGGCAGTGCTCCAAACAGGCGGCGATGGTACATGCGCATGATGCCCGCGCACACACGTTGGCTGCCATCGCCTCAAGGCGCAAATTTGTAGTCTCCAGGCGCGTGGCGTTCCCAGTGCGGCGATCGGTCGCGTCGCTGTGGAAATACCAGCGCGCGACCAGATTCATTGCCGTCTCCCAGTTTGTAGCGAACCAATTGCAGGCGGCCGGAATCCGCACAGAAAAAATAGACGTGGTGTACGACGGCGTGGAAGCCGTCGCACCGGCCGAGCGTTGGAACCCCACATATCCTGCCGTGGCGCTGGCATCCGGAGACCCGCAGAAAGGGCGCGACCTGGTGGAACAGGCGGCTGGGATCGCGCACATTCCGGTGCTGTTCTCGGACAACTTAGCAGAGGATCTGTCGCGCGCCTCCATGTTCGTTTACATTACCCGATCGGAAGGCTTAGGTTCCGCGGCGTTGCTCGCGATGAGCATGGGTGTGCCGGTGATCGCGAGTAATGTAGGTGGACTAAGTGAAGTTATTGCGGATAGTGCTTCCGGTCTTCTCGTAGCTAATGAAACAGCAGAAATTGCAAGCGCGATGCGGCGCGTGCTGGACGAGCCGGGGCTGGCGCCAGAACTAATCGGGCGAGCACGAGCGCGGGTCGCGGAGAGGTTTACCAGCCGAGATTTGGTAAAAGGAACTCTGGCTTCTTACGAGAGGGCGCTTGCCCGTTGATTACCAGGCGTTTTATATTGCGCTCTTTGGCCTAACGGGACTGCTGTTGGGCAGCTTTCTAAATGTTTGTATCTACCGGATACCGCGCGATCTTTCCGTAATTACGCCTCGATCCTTTTGCCCGGAGTGCGGGATACAGATCGCATGGTACGACAATATCCCGCTGCTCAGTTACTTCTTATTGCGCCGGCGTTGCCGGAGCTGCGCGCGACAGATTCCCTCGCGTTATCCGCTGGTGGAATTGACGACGTCGGTTCTGTTCGCGTTGGTCGCGAGTGAGTACGGCTGGACGCTCGCCGCGTTCAAATGGTGTGTCTTCGAAGCCGTGCTCGTGGCGCTGTTTTGGACCGACCTCGAGGAGCGCATCCTGCCCGATGAGTTCACCCTCGGCGGAACGGCGGCGGGATTGGTGTTTGCAGTCTTCGTGCCGGTTCCGAGCGCAGCGGGGACTCTTCTCTTGCCCGCGGCAAGGACTGTTTGGCAATCGCTTCTGGGCGCGGCGATCGGCGCGATTCTGTTGGTAGCACCGATTTGGACGGTGGGCGCCTTGTACGCATGGGTGAGAAAACGCGAAGGGCTCGGGTTGGGCGACGTGAAGTTGCTGCTATTAATCGGCGTTTTCCTGGGTTTCGAGCGAGGGCTGTTTGCAATGCTGATCGGAACCATCGGCGGCTCTTTGCTGGGCGCCGTCTACATTCTGGCGAAGCGGCGGAATCCATCCACGTATGAGCTTCCGTTCGGGACGTTTTTATGTGCCGGCGCGGGGCTGGTTCCATTTTTGAGCAAGTGGTTTTGAAAGGCTGAGAGGCGGAAAAGGCTCGAAAAAGGAGTCCCCTTGGTGTACCATAGAGCTTTACGGTATGAAGGAACTGCTTCAGGCGCTCACTCCCGGTGAGCGCGATTGGCGCATTGCGACCCGCCTGGATCCCAAGCGCCTGCCCGGCCATATCGCAATCATTATGGACGGAAATGGCCGCTGGGCCAGACAGCGGAGCTTTCCCCGGATCATGGGTCATAAGGCAGGTGTGGACCCGGTGAGAACGGTGGTGGAGACCTGCGCACAGATGGGTCTGGAGGCGGTGACGCTCTACGCGTTTTCGGTGGAAAACTGGAAGCGTCCGCGGCACGAGATCGATGGCCTGTGGCGGCTGTTGCGCTTGTATTTACGGCGCGAGCTGCCGAATCTGATGCGCAATGATATCCAACTTGCGGCTATTGGGCGCCTGGAATCTTTACCTGCTTTTGTCCAAGCCGAGCTACAGGCGGTGATGAGCCGGACCGCGCAAAATCGTGGAATGCGGTTGAACCTGGCGATTAATTACGGCGGCCGGACAGAGTTGGTGGACGCCGTCAACTCTATCCTGGAGAACGCACGGCTGGAAGGCAATCTGGACTCGCTGGACATCAACGAAGAGGCTATCGCCGCTCACCTTTACACGGCTGGCTTAAAAGATCCGGATCTGCTGATCCGAACTTCGGGCGAGATGCGCATCAGCAATTTTTTGTTGTGGCAGATCGCCTATGCGGAACTGTACGTGACCGAGACGCTGTGGCCGGACTTTACGCGGACGGAGCTGCTGGAGGCGATATTCGAATATCAAAATCGCGACCGGCGGTTTGGGGGAGTTACCCGCGCTTGCACTTCGCCGGCCGATACGGCCGCGCTCTTGCTGGAAGAAGAAGCCCTCGAGCTTCCGCTGGCCTAGCCCACCTCGTACGGCATACTGATCATCATGAAGCGCGTGGTCACCGCAGCCGCGCTGACTGCGGTTGCTGTGTACCTCGTCTGGTTTGCCGCGGGATGGGGGTTTCAGATTGCGGCAGTCTGCATGAGCCTGCTTTGTTACTGGGAATATTCGGGCCTGGTTGCGGCACATGGAATTCGAAGGCCAGGCGTGTTCGGAGTTATGGCCGGCCTGGTCATTCTTTTTTGGCCTCACGAAACTCTGGCGGGACTTAGTCTGCTGATCATTTTTGCCTTCATTCGTTCCCTTCGCTATGTCGATCTGCGAGAGAGCATGCCTTCAGTGGCTTGCGAATTTCTGGGCAGCTTGTATACTTTCGCGCCGTGG
>Ga0210385_10002673_pt1 | contig 10709 bp, 8 predicted proteins | sample IncBWH26OmetaG_FD_160107 | JGI IMG/M metagenome (GOLD analysis project Ga0210385, IMG submission 160107) | Forest soil microbial communities from Barre Woods Harvard Forest LTER site, Petersham, Massachusetts, United States - Inc-BW-H-26-O ... | reverse complement strand
GAACTTTTAGCTTGAACAAATACTGAATGCGCTCGCCCGCGGGTGTGCGGCGCCATGCCGGAAATGCCGCTGCTGCGCCTTGCACCACCGTGTCCACATCAGCCTTCGAAGAAAGCGGCGTGCGCGCGATTACGTCGCCGGTCGCGGGATTCATAACATCTATAAATTCCGTTGCCGATGATTTTTGCCAGACGCCGCCAAAATAATTCAGAATTTCCGTTATTGGGGTGGTTGCTGTACTGCTCATGCGAAGACTCCATGCCTCCACCCGCTTCGCTGCGAGTGGCAGGGCTTGCGATATGAAGGATAGCGGTCCATCGGACCGAAAATCAGCACCGCCAGTTTATCAAAAACGCCGGGGTTCTGTTTGCGGCCCAACGTCCTTTAAATATTACTTGATCGAGGCGTACGCCTCATACGCGGCGCCAATCAGTGGCGCGGACTCGTTCAGCACGATCGAAACCGGTACGTCCGCCAGCATCTTTTCAAAGTGCCATTTGTCTTGAAACGCCTTGAAGAATGTTCCGTCCGTCATCTTCGGCAGGATTTTTACCGCGATGCCGCCCGCCACGTAAACTCCGCCCAGCGCCAGCACCTTTAACGCAAGGTTGCCGGCTTCGGCCCCATAAATGTTCGTCCAGAGATCCAACGCTTCCACACACACAGGGCACGAACGGTCCAGCCCACTCTTGGTGATAAACGGAGCGGGATCCGCATCGGGATCTTCAAAAATAGGGTGCTTCACGCTCGGGGCGATGAATTCATGCAGCGTGCGAAATCCGCGTCCGGAAAGAATCAATTCCCAACTCACTTGCGGATACCGATGCCTCATGAACTTCAACAACTCGATCTGCTGGTCGGACCGCGGCGAATAATCGGAATGCCCGCCCTCGCTGGGCACCACCTTGTACCGGTTGCCATCCCAGAACAAAATGCCTTCGCCCAGGCCCGTGCCCGCCGCCAGCAAAGCCAGCGACGCCCCCGGAACAGGTGTTCCCTGATTTAATACGCAAAAATCTTCGGGAGGTAGATGCTCAAGACTGTGGCCAGTGGCGCCAAGGTCGTTCACCAGCACGATGGATTTGACGCCCACTTCCTGCGCCAATATTTCGGCGTCCACAATCCAGGGCAAATTCGTCGCGTGAATGCGGTTATCAATGACCGGGCCAGCCACTCCGAATCCAGCGGCTCGAATTTTTTCTTGGCCCAGGTAGGGCGCCGCGCGTCGTGAAAATTCCCTGATAATCAGATCAAACTGCGCGAATTCCTTGCTGGCAAAGCGCTCGCGAAATACGAATTCCAGTTTTCCGTTTTTTTCCGCAAATAGTGCCAGATTGCATTTTGTGCCACCGACGTCGCCTGCGAGGATCACCTTGCCTCCGAACCAATTCCTTATATTAAACCGTTTTAAGGGTTATACCATTGTCTGCCGTCTCTTTCGAGTAGTTGGTCCGATTCCTTCGGCCCCCAGCTACCAGAAGGGTACTCCGGCACGGTGGCGGTCTTCGCGGCGCTCCATACATCCAGGATCGGGTCCACCAGCGACCACGCCGCTTCCACCGAATCCCCTCGGTCAAACAACGTCGCGTCTCCTCGCAAGCAATCGCTCAAAAGCGTCGCGTAGGCGCTTCGCGATCCATTTCCAAACGCCTTGATATAGCTGAAATCCATCGCCACATTTCCGATGTTCATCTCCGTCCCGGGCTTCTTGGCGCCGAACGAAATGCAAATTCCTTCATCTGGCTGAATATTCAATACCAGCCGGTTCGGTTTCACGTCTTTTTCCCGAAAAACGATATGAGGCGCGCGCTTGAATTGAATCATGATTTCTGTGGTGCGTTTGGCCAGCCGTTTTCCCGTTCGCAAATAAAAGGGCACACCAGCCCAGCGCCAGTTGTCGATCAGCAAGCGCATGGAGACGAACGTTTCCGTGCGCGAAGTTGGGCTCACCTGATGCTCTTCCCGATAACCCGGCAGCACCTTATCCCCCAGCTTCCCCGGTGAATATTGCCCGCGCACAACCCATTGTGCCACCATCTCCAGGTTGAATGGCCGGATTGATTGCAATACTTTCAGTTTTTCGTTGCGCACCGAATTTGCATCAAACGAAGCCGGCGGCTCCACTGCCACCAACGACGTGAGTTGCAGCACGTGACTCTGGATCATGTCCCGCAAAGCCCCAGCTGTTTCATAAAAACCGCCTCGGCGTTCCACTCCCAGCGTTTCCGAAGCGGTAATCTGCACGTGATCCACATAGTTGCGATTCCACAGCGGCTCAAAAATGCCATTCCCGAAGCGCAGGACCAGTAAATTCTGCACCGTGTCCTTGCCCAAATAATGATCGATGCGGTACACCTGCTTTTCTTCGAAAACATTCAGCACAATCTTGTTCAGTTCCTTCGCTGACGCCAAATCGCGCCCAAAGGGCTTTTCAATAATGATTCTCACCCACGATCCGGGTTTGCACGGGCGCGCCAATCCAGCGCTTCCGAGATGCTCGACAATGTCCTGATAAACTTCCGGCGGCGTCGATAGGTAAAACAATCGGTTCCCGCACAAATTCTGTTGCGCGTCCAACTCGTCCAGCCGTTTCGCGAGTTTCGCGTACGATTCCGGGTCTTTGTAATCGCCGGGGGAATAATAGAGGTTCGAAGCAAACTCATTCCATTTGGCGGGTTCGATCGGGCCCACCTCGGAAATCGTCATTGCCGCTTCACCCAACGTGCTCCGGAAGGAATCATCCGTCATAGGTGTACGCGCAAATCCAAGGATGGTGTATCGCTCTCCCAAGGAACCGTTTTGCGCCAGGTCGTACATGGCCGGGATTACCTTGCGCTTCGCTAGGTCTCCCGAAGCTCCAAACAGGACGATGGAGCACGGTTCTGCCGAGCCCCCGTAGATCGATCCGCGTCGCGCTGTCTCTTCAGCCATATATTCCCTCCGGGAGATCGAAAAGCAAGGATTGGATGCTGCTCGGCTTCAGAACTATACCTCAATCCCAAGAGCCTTCAGGCCGGTCCGCAACTGTTTGGCATTCTGATGGTGCACCACGTGCATCCCAAGGCGTCGCGGGTTCTCCAGGTTTAAGCTGCGGTCGTCAATGAACACGGAAGCCTCTGCGGGACGTTGCGATACCTCGAGCGCGATTCGGTAAATTGTTTCCTCCGGCTTGCGTGCGTTCAAGAAACAGGAGCTGAAAAACGCCTGGAATTCCTTGCGCAGTCCGAAGGCCTCAATCCGGTATTGGTTCAACTCTCGCGGCTCGTTATTGATCGAGGCCACGTAATACTTCCCGCTTCGCGCCACGTCCGTTAGCACTGCCCGCGTCTCCGGATATTCCTTCGATTGAGCGAACATGAACGCAGTGAACTCTTCTCTCGTGAAAGACCGTGGCCGGTAGAAGAGCGTTCGGTCCAGATATTGATTCAGCGAAATCTGGCCGGCGTCAAATGCGGGGAAAGACAGGTCGTGGCGTTCGCGAAACTCGTCAAGGTCCAGCCCGAACATCTGAGCCGCCTCCATTCGCGAATTGTGGTCCCAACCGTTGGTCAGGATCACGCCGCCAATGTCCCAAAATATCGTGGTTATTTCTGGCACAAAGAACCCTCCCGTAAGAGCCCACGAGAAATATCAGATTCGTGCGCCGGACGGAAGAAAAAAAGCGGCTCAAACCGTGACTCGGCGTGTCCATATGGAAGCGCGGTTGCAAGCGGCTGGTACCTGACGCACAATGAATGTTCCTGGGGAGGATTTCATGGCCAACGATTCCTGTGAACCCACACCGCCGCCGAGCGAACCGGTAAAGCCGGGCACGCGCATGGTGCATTGCGTAAAATTCGGTAAAGACCTTCCGGGCCTGGATCGTGTTCCCTGGAAGGGCGAACTCGGCAAGCGCGTCTATGAAAATGTTTCCAAGGATGCCTGGAAACTTTGGATCGAGCACTCCAAAATGGTTATGAACGAATATCGCCTGAATCCCCTCGACCCCAATTCCCAGAAAATCATGGAAGAACAAATGGAGCAGTTCTTTTTCGGCGAGGGTTCAAAGTTGCCAGAAGGATACGTCCCGCCTAAGGCCAAAGGCTGAGGAAGCCCTAAGTTCACCCAACCGGCTTTAACGATTGGGAGTTGCGTGACTAAGCGGATGTTCCACCGGAAGCCTCGGCGTTAAAACAAATCTCAGCTTGCTATGCGCCTCGCGCAAGGCATTTTCGACTTCGGCCGGCTCCTTTGCGCGTACAAACAAAAATCCCAGGTAGCTCGATCCCTCCGGCCATGCCGCGATGTAATCGTGAATCCTCGCGGTGATTTCCAGGCCCGTCACGTCCGTTGTGGCCCTCGCCTCTTCTTGCCCGTCTACTTTTTCCAAAATGCCGCTCTCCGGCACCGGGATCATCATCACGCCGGACGCGGCACTCTCGCGCGGAGCGTCGCCTCCCGTCATTTCCAAGACATGGCGCAAAAGAAGTTCCTCCAGCCCAATTTTTTCCGGCTCGCCCGGTACAACAAAGCGCAATGCGCCCGCGCACAACCCTCCGATCGGCCGCGCCGCAATTTCGATGGGCCAAACGCCATCGTCGTTGATTCGAAATTCGCCATGAACTGGCCCTTGCGTAAGTCCAAGTGCCCGCACCGCGCTTAGCAAAGAAGCCTGTAGTGATCGCTGCTGCGCCTCCGGCAACCGCGAAGGCGTCACATAGATCGATTCTTCGAAGTACGGTCCCTCCAACGGATCGGGCTTATCGAAAATTGCCAGCACGCGCAGTTCTCCGTTGGTCAGCAGCGCTTCCACCGCCACTTCCTTGCCTTCCAGGTAGCCTTCCACCAACATTTGATCCAAATTCGCCTCGCGGCTGACACGAATCTCCGGCGAATCCAGCAAACGCTTCAATCGCGCGGCGCCCGCTATAAATTCCTGGCGGTTATTAGCGCGTACAACGCCTTGGCTGGCCGAGAGCGAAAGTGGTTTCAGCACACACGGGTATGGGATGCCCTGCAGCGACGGTTCCGGCAGAGGGTCCAGTTTCACACTTCGAAACCACGGCACCGGCACGCCCGCGTCCCGCAGCACTTCCCGCATGCGCAGCTTATTTCTGCACGCTTCCACGCTGGCCGGATGATTTCCCGCCAGCCCCAATCCGCGCGCCACATATGCTGCCGCAATCGTCGCCCGGTCGCCCACCACCAAAACTCCATCCACGGGCAAGCCCTGCTGCGCCTCCAGCACCGTCCCTACCGCCGCCTCCGGGAGTTCAAAATGCACCGCCAGCGCATGATCGTTCCAGGGATCGTCCAGCCGCCCGCACCGGTCGGTCACGTACGCAATTTCCACGCCCAATTTATCCGCGGCAGCCTGGAACGAGCGTGTCTGGTAGCCCAGCTTGGTGGCGAACAACAGTATTCTCTTTTTCGGTTTCATCGCGTATTATCGCCGAACTTTTACAGAAATGTTTCCGCCTGACGAACCGCTTCCTTCGCTCTCGCTATCGGGACCAACTGGTCCCGCGTTGGCTCCGCTCAACAATACCAGGGCTCGTTGAGATACGGCACCGGTACAGTGGCCCGTGAAGCCACCAACGTTTGCTCGGGCCTGTAGTATTCCCGGTTCGCCGCGTGATTCACCGCCTGCCACATTTTCTCGAACGTCGCCGTACGCCCAAGCTTCAATTTTTCGCTGGAAGCCACGATCTCCTGCAGCTCTTCGCACAATCGATCGATCGCGGGATTCGGGTTCTGCCAGGGATAGATCAGCGCCTCGGCATCGAACGGGCTTACCATGGCCTGCACTTCCTCGAGTTCCAGCAGCCGCGAGCCCGGGGGAATCAGCAGTCGAATCCCCAATTGGATCGGCGCCACAGCCTCCACCAGATCCAGTCTGTTCAGTTGCTCAAACAAATCCCGAAGTTGTTCGAACGTAGTCCACGGCGTAAACGGAATGAACGTTGGCTGAAGCACGATTCCCACGCGACGGCACAATTCGACAATGTGAAAAAAATCCGCTCGCGTGTGATTCTTGTCCAGCTTTTGCAGCACGGCATCGTCCAGCGATTCCACCGCCGTAGTGATGAACAAGCAGCCTGTTGCACGCAGGGTGGTCAGCAACTCCGCATCGTGCAAAAGATGTTCCACCTTGATGGTCACGTCATACGTCAGCTCCGGAAACTCACGATGCAGCGCCTCCACCAGCGGAATTGCGTGACCTACTCCATTGAAAAAATCCGGATCGCCAAACGTAATATGCCGCGCTCCGGCGCCCATCTGCTGCCGAATATCCGCAAGCACCACTTCGCGATCCACGATCCGGAACACGCCTTCATACACCGGAACTACCGGACAATGCCGGCAAAGATGTTTGCAGCCACGGCTCGCTTCCGTGTAGCCCACCACGCGGTGTTCCCCGGAAGGAAGCACCAGGTGCGCGTACAACCGCAGCGAAGGCAATCCCGTGCGGTCCGGCACCAAGAAACGCAGCCGGCTCAGCGATACATTCGAATCCAAAGGATGAATGTGCGGCATCGCCGACAGTCCAGAAACATGCTCAGCCAGATCGACCAGTGCCTGCTCAAACTCGCCGCCCAATAAACTGGTGATTCCCTGTGCTTGCAAAATCTCTGCAGCGAGTGATGCATATAATCCGTAAGCGCACAAATGGGCCTTCGGATTCATTCGCCGCAGCGGCTCCAGCAGTTCCACTGTCAATCGCGTGGCCGTGTGCATCGGCACATAAAATCCGATCAATTCCGCCTCGCGCACCGCCTGTTCATCGAGCCCCTCTCGCGACAAGTCCAGGCACGTCACCGCATGCCCGCGCTTCCTCAACCACGCCGCTGGCGACGCCAACCCAAACGGCTGCCGCCCCAACTCATACGTTGAAATAAGGACAATCTTCACGATGATTCATTATAGCCGCCTCTGCTCGCACCCGTGATTTCGGTTATCATAGAAGTTCATTGATCTTTCGAAAGGAAGTTGAGAATGCCCATCTCCGCAGCAAACTCCTTCAATACCCGAGACAAACTTAGCGTTGGCGCGCAAGTCTTCGAAGTCTATCGCCTCGAAAAGCTAGAAGAGCAAGGGCTCGGTTCCATTGCCAATCTTCCCTTCTCTCTCCGCATCCTCCTCGAAAACCTGATGCGCTGTGAAGACAGCCGCTTCGTGCATGCCGACGATATTCGTGCTCTTGCGAAATGGACCCCCAATGGCCCGCAAAGAGAAACCGCTTTCATGCCTGCCCGAGTGCTGTTGCAAGACTTCACTGGCGTGCCCGCAGTAGTCGACCTGGCTACCATGCGCGAAGCCATGCAAAAACTTGGCGGCAATCCCAAGCGCATCAATCCGCTTTTTCCTGCTGAACTCGTGATCGATCACTCCGTTCAGGTGGACAGCTTCGGAAAATTCGAATCCTTCGGTCTCAACGCCGAGCTTGAGTTTCAGCGCAATATCGAACGCTACCAGTTTCTACGCTGGGGCCAGAACGCGTTTCGCAATTTCAAGGTCGTGCCTCCGGACACCGGCATCTGCCACCAGGTCAATATCGAATATCTGGCGCGCGTCGTCTGCGCCATGCCCAACGGCAATCGCCTGGAAGCTTTCCCGGATTCTCTCGTTGGCACCGATTCGCACACCACCATGGTTAACTCCCTCGGTGTCTTCGGCTGGGGCGTTGGCGGCATTGAAGCCGAGGCCGCCATGCTCGGCCAGCCACTTTCCATGCTCGTTCCTGAAGTCGTCGGCTTTAAGCTGCACGGGCGCTTGCCGGAAGGTTGCACCGCAACGGACTTGGTCCTCACCGTCACGGAAATGCTCCGCAAAAAAGGTGTCGTCGGCAAATTCGTCGAATTTTACGGCTCCGGACTTTCCAGCCTCAGCGTTCCCGATCGCGCCACCATCGCCAACATGGCTCCGGAATATGGCGCCACCATGGGCTTTTTCCCTGTCGACGATGAAACGCTGTCCTATCTCCGCTTCACCGCGCGCAGCCAGGAACAAATCGCACTCGTCGAAGCCTACTGCAAGGAGCAATCCCTCTTCCGTACCGATAGCACGCCCGAACCGCAGTTCAGCGACAAGCTCGAACTCGATCTCAGCAGCGTGGAGCCGACGGTCGCCGGCCCGAAACGCCCGCAAGATCGCGTCGCGCTGAAGAATGCCAAATCCTCTTTCATAAAAGTAGTCGAAGGCTCTCCCACCAAGGAAGTCTCTGTAAAAAACAATGGCGATGCTTTCCCGCTTTCCAGCGGCGCAGTCGTGATCGCCGCCATCACCAGCTGCACAAACACTTCGAATCCGTCGCTCATGCTCGGCGCGGGGCTGCTCGCCAAAAAAGCCGTCGAGCGCGGCCTGCAAGTGAAGCCGTGGGTGAAAACCAGTCTGGCTCCGGGCTCAAAAGTTGTCACCGATTACCTGCAAGCCTCCGGCTTGATCTCTTATCTGGAAAAACTGAAGTTCCACCTGGTCGGCTACGGCTGCACCACCTGCATTGGCAACAGCGGCCCGCTCCCCGAACCAATTGGCGCGGCCATCAAGGAAAATAATATGGTCGCGGTCGCCGTCTTGAGCGGCAATCGCAATTTCGAAGGACGCGTCCATCCCCTTGTCCGTGCAAATTATCTGGCATCGCCTCCGCTGGTCGTTGCCTACGCTCTAGCCGGCCGTATGGATTTGGATCTCACCACAGAATCTCTGGGCACGGATTCCAACGGCAAACCTGTTTATCTTCGCGAAATCTGGCCCACCCCGCAGGAAGTGGAAGCCACCGTTCGAGCATCGGTTACCACGGAACAGTATCGCAAGGAATACAGCGAAGTCTTCGAAGGTGACGCTCATTGGAAGGGCATGCAAGTTCCCGAAGGCGATTTGTACAAGTGGGATGCCAACTCCACATACATCAAATTGCCTCCGTACTTCGAAAATATGCCAAAGAATCCCGCGGCCCTCACGGACATTCATGGCGCGCGTGTTCTCGCCGTTCTCGGCGACAGCGTCACCACAGACCACATCTCTCCTGCCGGCTCGATCGCCGTCGATTCACCCGCCGGAAAATATCTCGTCGCCCACGGTGTGAAGCCCCACGAGTTCAATTCCTACGGCGCGCGTCGTGGCAATCATGAAGTGATGGTGCGCGGAACTTTTGCCAACATCCGCTTGCGCAACCAGCTCGCCCCCCGCACCGAAGGTAGCTGGACGCTGCACCTCCCCGACGGCGAGAAAATGTTTATCTACGATGCTTCGGTGAAATATCGCGAAGATGGAGTGCCACTCCTGGTCATCGCCGGAAAAGAATATGGCTCCGGCTCATCTCGAGACTGGGCCGCTAAGGGCACACGCCTTCTCGGCGTCCGCGCGGTTCTTGCCGAAAGCTACGAGCGTATTCATCGCAGCAATCTCGTCGGTATGGGCGTCCTTCCCCTGGAATTTCTGCCCGGCGCAACCCGTGAATCGCTCGGCCTCACCGGCCACGAAGTCTTCGACGTGGAAGGCGTAGCGACTCTGGCACCACGTAAAGAAGCCACCGTCCATGCCAAATCCGCCGACGGCCAGATCAAAACCTTTCAGGCGCGCATCCGCGTGGACACTCCCGAAGAAGTCTCCTACTACCGTCACGGCGGCATCCTCCAATACGTCCTCCGCCAAATGCTCGAGTAGGCCTACGACTAGGTGCCCGATCAATTCTAGAAATTTTGGTTATGAAAAAATTATTTGTGGGCGCGGGTCGGTCTTTGGATTCGGCTCTTAATCCACCAAATTAGAAGCAAACCGGCTATTACAGAAGCTACGCTGGCGACTTGCGCATTCGTCATTCCCAGGAACGAGCGCGGGTTGATACGAATAATCTACACTAGGAAGCGCCCGATTCCGGTGAGGATCAGATAGCTGCAGAAAATAGTTCCCGCCGTTGTCTTCGTGTTCGAACTCTTCAGCGCCCTTGTTCCCAGATGCCACAGAAACGCCCCGATGGCACACCAAATCGCCAGTTCATACAGCGGCGCGGGATGCACTCTACAATTTGCGGGCCATCCCCACTGCACACAGGAATCCGTCGTTGGCACAACACCATTCGGAAAGCTCATTCCCCATGGCAAATTCGTCGGCTTGCCGTAATCCCCATCTCCCGACAGAAAACAGCCGATGCGCCCAATGCCATAGCCAAACGCGGCCGCAGGCGAACATGCGTCAAGAAATTGCAGCAGCGGCATCTTTGAGCGACAGCCGAGGCACAGCAGCGCTCCAAAACCGCCCAGGAAGCCGCCAAACCACGCAAACCCATAACGGCTGAACAACAACCCCCACGGATCCGCAAAAAATACGCCCGGCTCTTCCAGAAGGTGGTACAGCTTCGCGCCAAGTATCCCGGTGAGCCCAGCGACCGTGATCATGAAGAACGCGTCCGCCTTCATCCCTCGGCGGTCAAAGTCCGCCTGCAAAATGTAAGCCGCGCCGATCAATGCCAGCGCAACCATCAATCCAAATGTGGGAATCGTCAACGGCCCCAGGTGAAGGTAGGGAATCATTCGTCAATTTTGGTGATGCACTTCAAAAGTATACACGAGGCTGCTTCTCAAACCCGGGGGCGCCACCCGTGAAACGCCATCCCGAGCGACAGCCACGCTCCCAATGCGATCCATTCGGACAACGTGAAATGCCCCGGCACGCCCGGCACCCATTTCATTAGTACCATCAGCAAAGACACAATGCTTCCCGCCAACGCG
>Ga0210385_10002669_pt1 | contig 10722 bp, 7 predicted proteins | sample IncBWH26OmetaG_FD_160107 | JGI IMG/M metagenome (GOLD analysis project Ga0210385, IMG submission 160107) | Forest soil microbial communities from Barre Woods Harvard Forest LTER site, Petersham, Massachusetts, United States - Inc-BW-H-26-O ... | reverse complement strand
GGATCAGGTACAGCATGAGCCAGCCGGCGAGCGAGAAGATCAGCAGGCTTTTCGCGTATGCCTTCCAGTCCTGGGTTCGCCCGGGATCGGTCCTGAGAATGCCATACAAAAAGCGCTCAGGCCCGGTGAATATGGGTGAGAGAAAAACTCGCTCGCCGGTGTACACCTTCGCCATGTAGCTGCCGATAGGGAAAGCAAGCGCGGTCAAGATGACCACGAACAGCACGATCGTTAGCCAGCCCGCGAATGTCATGACCGCCTCAGAGGTTCTCCCCGCGGATCAGCGCGTAGAACAGGTAGGCGATCACGAGCACTGACACGACCAGGCCGAGGAAGTCGGCGCCACTCATGTGCGCGATGAAGAAGCCGAGGACAAGTGAAGGGGTCATACCCGGTCGATCCCCTCGACCATCAACAGGAGAACCGCGAAGATCGCGATGCCGATGATTATTGCCACTGCGTCCATGAGGACACTATTGGCGCTGCCGCGTCACGGCGGCGTAACGAATCCGGTCCGCCGTATAACGATTGTGTGACGGTCCGTCTCAGCGGGGACTTTGCAACCTGCTCAGAGGGGAGATCGCAACATTCCTAGCGGGGAGATTGCAAAGCCTTCGCCAGCAAGCAACCAGCTTTAACCCGCAAACCGGTACCCAACCCCCGGATCGGTGACGATGTAGCGAGGCTTCCCACCCACCCCATCCCCGCGCTGTTCGTCCTGGCCATCGGGCTCGATCTTGGCTCGCAGCCGGGCAATGTGCGTGCGCAGCGGCTGGATGTCATCGACGTACTCCGGCCCCCACACCTCGGCGAGCAGCTTGCGGTGGGTCATTAGCCGACCACGGTTGCGTGCGAGCACGCGCAGCAGGTCGAACTCGATCGGCGTCAGGTGAATCGGCTCGCCGTCACGGCGCACGACCCGCGCTGCCAGGTCGATCTCCAGACCGTCGGCCTGAATGCGCGGCTCTTCCTCGCTGCGCGCTGAGCGACGCAGCGCGGCATGCAGTCGTGCCACGAGCTCGCGGGTGCCGAAGGGCTTGGTTATGTAGTCGTCGGCGCCGGCCTCGAGCGCGAGCACCTTCTGCTCCTCCTCACCGACGGCAGAGAGCACGAGAATGGGCATCTGGCTCCATTCGCGCAGCGTGCGTGTGACGGCGATGCCATCGATATCGGGGAGCACGAGATCGACGATCGCGGCATCGGGTGGACGCACGGCCGCGAGGTCGAGTGCCTGCGAGGCGGTTTCCGCCGGCACGGCCTCGAAGCCGGCCTCGCGCAGCACGACCTTCAGCGCGCGCACGATCTGCGGCTCGTCGTCGACCACGAGCACGCGCGGCTGGCGCGCCGGCTCGACAGGCTCCCGCGCGCTCACGCGCTGACACCGGTGCCCGCAGCCCCGAGCGCTGCCGTGCCGGCATCGGCTGGGTCCGTCAGCGGCATCTCAAACACGAACGTAGCGCCCTGGCCGGGCAGCGACTCGACGTGCAGCCAGCCACCGTTGGCCTCTGTGAAGCCACGTGCGATCGCCAGCCCGAGCCCTGATCCGCGGTGCCCGCTTCCCGGCGTGCCGGCGCGGTAGAACGGCTCGAACACTCGCTCCAGTTGCGCGGGCGGTATTCCAGGGCCGCGATCGACGATACGCACGATCACGCGGTCGCCGGTCGGGCGCTTGCCCTCCGAGAGCTCCTGCTCGCCGGGATCGACCGTCGCGGCTCGGGTGTTCGCCAGTCGCCGAACCGCGCGCGCGCGCACCGACACAGGGTGCCCACCCGAGTAGCGGCGGGCGTTCTCGAGCACGTTCACGAACGCCCGCTCCATCTGTACCGGGTCGACGCTCACCATCGGCAGCTCACGGTCGATCGAAAGCGCGAAGGTGTCCTGGCCGGCTCCGACCTCGTCGACGGCCACGCGAATCAGCTCCTCGATCGAGCTCCACTCCCGGTGGGGCTCGGCAGCACCCGCTTCCAGCCGGGAGAGATCGAGCAGGTTGTCGACCAGCCGCGCCAGACGCTTGGCCTCTTCCTGGATGACTGCGGCCATTTCCGTGCGCTCATCGGGCGACAGCGACGGGGAGCCAATCGCCGCGCCGGCTGCGGAGATCGCGGTCAACGGCGAGCGCAGATCATGAGATACGGCTCGCAGCAGCGCTGTCTTGACGGTGTCGGCCCGACGCAGGGCCGCGGTCTCGACCACGCCGCCAAGCAGCGCCTCGCGCTCCAAAGCGGCGCTCATCAACGCCTCGAGCGCCGGCACCATGCGCTCCTGCAAGCGGCGTAGGTTGGTCTCTGAGGTGCCGGCGCCGACGAGCAGCGTCCCCAGGCGGTTGGTGCCCTCGCGCAACGGGAAGGCAATGCTGCGCTCGTCCGCTTCCACGGCGTCCATCTCGATCGCAGCGGAGCTCAGCTCGAGCGTTTGCGCGAGGCGCGCTGCAGCGGTGGGCAGCGCCTGCGCGAGGTTGTTGCCGCGCAGCAGGAGCCTGGCCATCTCCGCCGCCAGATCGGCCTCGCGACGGCGCTCCTCGGCGTCACGGGTGCGCGCGCGTGTTATCTCCGCGACGGAGCTGGCCAGCACGGCCACGGCCAAGAACGCCGCCAGCGCAACCCAGTTGCTCGAGTTCTGCAGCGTGAAGCGTCCAACCGGCGGGAGGTGGAAGAAGTTGAACGCCGCAGCGCTGAGCGCGGCTGTGGCGATACCGAGCCACGCGCCCCAGATGACCGATACGACAAGCACTGCCGGCAAATACACGACGCCCAGCGAGACCACCGGCGCGACGTGAGCGAGCGGGTACACGATCAGGGTGCAGAGCGCGACGCCAACCAGCGCGGAGACGGCCCCTGCCCGGCGGGGCGGCTGCTCTGAGGCTAGGAGAGATCCAAGCGGTGAGGCCATTCACCTCAGCCTAATGGCGAACGGGGCGGGGATTGGCTCCCGCCCCGTTCTGTGCGCCCTGCGCGGTTCGGTGCGCGTGCGGACCGGCGCCCCACATCGACGTGGCGTCCTGCCTGGCCGTGTCCGTGGCCTGCTTCCACCGTTCCGAGCATCATTCTGGCGCCGCCGGCAGGTGGTCGGGTAACCCTGCGGTGACCAGCTTGTGACGATTGCGTGACCAACCGGCCTTGCGTCTGCACACCCAGCCGCCGCTAAAGCGCGGGATCGTCCGCGCCGAGGGAAATCCGAGCCGCACCACCGAGCCGATGACGACACGCATGCACCGTAGAGCAGTACTTGGCATGACCACCCTGGTGGTTGCTTTCGCCGTGCTCTGTGCCCAGGCGATGGCTGACGAAACCGTCTCGCCGCTACCGCCGTCGGCGTACACGGTTAGAGCGGCGTGTCCGGCGCCCGCACCCGGACACGCCGCTTGCTTGGCTCTGGAGCTGGTTCCCCGGACAGCCGCTGCCCGTGCACACACTCACCCCATCGGCATGTCCGAGGCAGCCAGCTCGGTCCCGTCGGCGGCGCCGTCGCCGGCAGCCGGCCAACTCGGCCTGCGACCACAGGATCTCCACTCCGCCTACAGCCTTCCCAGCGACGCGAGCTCTACCCAAACGATCGCGCTGGTCGATGCCTACAACGACCCGAACGCCGAAGCGGACCTGAGAACCTATGACAGCGAGTTCAGCCTGCCCGAATGCACGCGAGCAAACGGCTGCTTCGAGCAGGTCAACCAGGAAGGCCACGCCTCACCGCTGCCGTTCCCGCAGACGACGGGAGAACTGGCTGCACAGAGAGATCTCTGCGAAGAAGAAAGCGAAGAAGCGTGCGTGCCGGTGGAAGAAGCAGAAGGCTGGTCGGTCGAGATCTCGCTCGACATAGAGACCGCTCATGCGACGTGCCAGAACTGCCATATCGCGCTGGTCGAGGCGAGCTCCACCGAATACGGAGACTTTGGCGCCGCCGAGAACTCGGCCGCGAGCCTAGGGGCCAATGAGATCTCCAACTCCTGGGGCGGCCCGGAGTGCGTCGAAGGCTACGGATGCGTAGGAGAAGACGGGGCGTTCAACCATCCCGGAGTGGTCATCGCGGCGTCCGCCGGCGATGACGGCTATCTCAACTGGCTGGCCGAACCACGCTCGCCGTATGCGAACTTCCCCGCGGACCTCCCGCAGGTGGTGGCGGTGGGAGGCACGCGCCTGAATACCCTCGCCACCAACGGTGAATGGACCGGCGAGAGCGTTTGGAACGACGGAGGCGAAAGCGCAGGACACAAAGACGGGTTCGGTGCGGGCGGCGGTGGCTGCTCGACTCTGTTCACCGCCCAGCCGTGGCAACAGGCCGTCTCCGACTGGGCGCAGGTCGGCTGTGGCAGCCATCGTGCGGTCGCCGACATCTCTGCCGACGCGGACCCCTACTCGGGGGTCGCCGTCTACGACTCCAGTGAATCGTGCTACAAGCCGTACCGCGAAGGGGGCAAAGCACACGTGCTGGCCGACTGGTGCACGATCGGCGGCACGAGCCTTGCCTCGCCACTGGTGGCCGCGACGTTCGCCCTCGCCGGTGGCGCCCACGGCGTGAAATACCCGGCGAAGACGTTGTATGAAAACGCCGCCCAATCGTCGAGCTCGCTGCACGACGTGGCTCAGGGCTCCAACGGTGAATGCGCCTCGCCGTTCGACGAAGAAACCGGGCTGCCGGGGTGCATGGCCGCGCAGGACGCCAAAGCCAGCTGCTCATCGCAGCTGATCTGCCTCGCGGGTACTGGCTACGACGGGCCTACGGGATTGGGGACTCCAGACGGCATCACCGCATTCGAACCACCCGCTGGCACGAGCGAGGAAAGCTCGAGCGGCACTGGCGGACCGACGCCTCCCACGCCTGCGCCTGTGACGTTGAACAAGACCAGATCTCTCACCACCCCGACAGCCACGAGCACCGCGACGACGACAGGCGCGGCCGGCGCGCGGACGGTGCAGCTGACCGGCTTCGCACTGACGCTCAACGCTCTGATCGCGCTGAACAAGAGCCACCCGAAGATCGCAGCGCTTGCATTCACGTTCACGCTCAACCTCGCCGCCCGCGTGCACACCGCACTGGAAGAGCGAGTCGGCCGGCACGGACACCGGCATTGGAAGTCGATCGGGCACTCGCTGACGATCGCGGCGTCGTTCGGGCGCAACACCAGGCATCTGGGTGGAGCGGGAGTGCTCAGCCCAGGCGCCTACCGGCTGACGCTCACACCTGCGGGCGGGCCCTCGCGCTCGCTCACTTTCAAGATCGGCTAGGGGACGCGGTCCGTCCGAGCGGAGCTCCGCGGCCAGTTAGGCTCTCGCCGTGCTTGCGTCCGTGAACGTCCGCCCGACCCCGCGCTCGCCGCTGGGACAAGCGATTGTCGGCACGCGGGCGCGACTGCTGCGGTGCCTACCGATGGCGCTTGCGCTGTTGGCTGGCGCGCCGGGCGTCGCCCACGGGCAGTCCGCCTCGGGGGTGCTCAGCGACGACGTCGCCGCGCCGGTGGCGCAAGGTCTCATCGTCGCGCAGGGCGAACATGCGGCAAACGCCTCCTTGAGCCTCAATGTGAGCCTGGCGGCACGCGAACCGGTCCAGCTCGAAGAGCTCATCCAGGCTGCCAGCACGCCCGGGAGCCCCGACTATGGGCGCTATCTCACGCAAGCGCAGTACGACGCTCGCTATGCGCCATCCGACGAACAGGTAGACGCGGTGGAGAGCTGGCTCACGGGCCAGGGGCTCGAGGTCACCGGCATCTCGCCGGATAACTCGATCGTGCACGTACTTGCGCCGACCTCGGCAGTCGAGCATGCGTTCGCAACCAGGATCGAGAACTACAGACTGGCTGGCCGTGAGTTCTATGCCAACGTCAGCGGCCCGTCGCTTCCCCGCGACCTCCATGTCAACTGGGTGGGCGGGCTGTCGAGCTATGAAGTGGCGAAGGCGGCGGACACGTGCACCGAATCTGTGTGTGGATACACCGGCAACGACTTTCGCAGCGCCTATGACCTCACCGGCAGCGGCGAAGGTCAGACGATTGGCTTCACCTTGTGGGGCCGCGAACTGACGCGGAGTGACTACACCGAATACGCCAAAGCTACCGGCACCACACCGATCACGATCGGGGCCTCCGGCGATGACGGCCTGAACTTCATCCAAGTCGGTGGCGCATCGAGCGAAGAAGAAAACGGCGAGATCGCGCTCGACACTGAGAACGCGCATACGGTCGCTCCCGGCGTCCATGAGACATATTGGCTCGGGCACAACAACTCCGCCACCGCACTCGAAACGGTGCTCGACGAAGCGGCGTCCTCGAACATCGCCGTCATCTCGAACAGCTGGTCGCTGAACAACAGCTGCAAAGTAAATGCCGGCATGGAGACGGCACTCGAGCACGGCGTGGCAACCGGCAAGACCTTCTATTTCGCCACCGGCGACTCCGGTGCGGTGACAGGTTGCACCTACCCGTCCGTCAGCCAATATGCGGTTGCGGTCGGCGGCACGGAGCTGGAAGTCGGAGAAGAAAGCGGGTGGAAGTCCGAAGAAGCCTTCGACGATGGCGGTGGCTGCAGCAACAAAGATCCGCGTCCCTCGTGGCAGACGGGAATCGGCAGCCCGCTGGAATGGCCGTCGACCCCATGCACCGGCCGTGCCACACCTGACGTCTCGGCCGACTCGTGCTATTCGAGCGAAGGCTCCGGCACCAACTGCTGGAGCTACGTCTTCGTCGAAGGCATCCCCCAGGAATATGGTGGCACGAGCCTCGCCACACCGATCTGGGCGGCGGCGTCAGTCGTGTGGAACCGCGAGAACGCGGCCGCGGGGCGACCGACGATCGGCTTTGTCGCCCCGCTGATCTACTCGCTCGCCAACGATCCGACGACATACTCGCGGGACTTCCACGACGTTCAGACGGGGAGCAACGGGTTCGACGCGACGCCCGGATGGGACGAGGCTACGGGCTGGGGCTCGCCGATCTTCGAGAACCTTTTCAACAACACGGCGTCCATTTCCTACACAGGCCCGGCGGCAGCGAGAACCGGCGGCACGGTGACGCTGTTAGGAGACCTGGACGATCAAGGCACGACGCATGGCGTGAGCGGACGCACGCTGAAGCTCAGCGTGGGCGCCGAGAGCTGTGCAGCGACGACGAACGCGACCGGTGAAGCCTCATGCGCCGTGCAGATCGACGATGCGCCTGGTGTCTACTCCGTGAATGCAGCATTTGCCGGCGACGCTGCCTATACGGCGGTCTCGAGCACCGGCCCTTTCACCGTGGAATCGGCCCCAGCGCCGCCCTCCCTGCCGCCCGAACCGGCCCCCGGCGGCGGTTCAGGCAACAGCACCTCAGGCGCCGGCATCACGTCGACCGGCGCCAGCTCGGGTCTCGCCTCGACACCGCGAGCGATCGAAGCGCTCTTGCTGGGCTGCACGCGGAGCCAGGTGGTGCTCAGTGACGTCTACATCCACGGCCGGCGTGTGATGCTCAGCGGTAGCGCCGCAATGAGCCTCGTCGGCAAGAAGGTCTCCATTCTCTTCGACGAAGGCAAGCGCGTTGCCACGACCGCCGTCGCCACCAACGGCCAGTTCGCCGCCACAGCGCCGCTGCCACCGGCAAAGATCGGCGCGAGCGTCTACACGGCGGAGATCGGCAGAGCACGCTCGCCGCGGCTCGCGCTCACACGGCGCCTGCAGCTGGAGCCGCCGCAGGCTGCGGGCACGAATGTCACGCTGACGGGCCAGATCGAGCTGCCGCTGGCCAAGCCGATCGCGCCTGTGGTCGTCGAAGAGCAGCTCGAATGCGCCAACACGATGATCGCCAAGACGTTCGTGCCACCGGCGAGCGGGCACTTCCACCTCGCGATCACGCTGCCGGCGGCCGCGCGGGCCGCGATCTTCAGGCTCAAGAGCAGCGTCGCAGCCAAGGGGCGTGTCACGAGCCACAGCTCGACCGCCTACAGCCTGTCGCTGCCGGTGTTGCTCGGCTGATCGCACCGAGGATCCGACTAAGCGGAGTCGGAGTGGTTGCTGGCCCTGACCCTCGCCAGCAGCGACGCGCCGCGGCCGGTGAGGCGCCAGGAGTTGGGGGCGCCACGCGTGGTCCTGGCGTCGGCGATCTTGACGATCAACGCCTCCGCTTGTAGGCGACCGAGGAGCTTTGATATTTGGCCCTGGTCGGTGATGCCGGCGCGATCGGCGACCTCGCGGTTGCTCGCTCCGGGATAGTCGGCGATCGCGCTGAGGACACGTGCGGTCCTGTACGTCAGCCTGACGTCCTCGCCATCGCCGAGGGCTCCCCCGGCCGCCATGCCGACGCCTCGCACGCGGACGGGGGGCGCGGGCCGTGTACGCTCGCGGCGCGCGACACCGGCGCCGAGGTAGGGCAGGACGATGATGCTGATCAGCGACCCGAACAGCTCGATCACGCCGGCGCCTTCTTCGCGCAGCAGCCGGTTCTGCAAGATGGCGATGACGGCGCCAACGACACCCTCGCCGACGATCGCTGCTGGCTGCAGACGGTCGATGGGAGCCTCGAGACGGCCGCGATCGATGACCTCGGCGAGCGCGGCGAGCACCTGCGAGCGGCGGCGCAGCAGCTGCTCGCCGCCCACCGAATACACGACCAGCAAACGCCCAAATGCTGGCTCGTCTTCGAGGAATCGCAGCAGCTCAGCGAGCCCTGCCTTGACCGCATCGAGCCACCGCGGCTCGGCGTCGTAGGCGAGCACGATCCGCTTGCCTGCGCGTGCGAGCGCGAGCTCGCACGCCGCCAAAAGGCACGCGTCGCGGTCTGTGAACAGCGCGTGGAACGTCTCGCTGGAGACGCCCGCTCGCGCGATCACTTCGGCGATCGTGACCGAGCCGCCATCTATCCCGCGGGCCGAGGCCGCCTCTGCGGCCGCCTCGAGGATCCTCGTTCGCTGCTCGTCCTGCACGCCCTGCCGCTCCCATTTACTTGATAATGACTTGGGAGCCTATCTACTTATTGTCTACCCATCTGGTTCTGGCTCGAGCGCCGGGGGAGCGCCGTAAGGCACGAGGCACTTCGGCAGATCGACGCCCCCATCGGCGCGCTGGCCGTTCTCGAGCAGGGCCACGATCGTGCGCCCGACCGCCACGGCCGTGCCGTTGAGCGTGTGCAGGGCCTGCATGCGCTTGTCGGCGCGAATGCGGATGTTCAGGCGCCGGGCCTGGTAGTCGGTGGTGTTCGAGCACGAGGTCAGCTCGCGATAGCGCCCCTGGCTGGGAATCCACGCCTCGCAGTCGTACTTCTTGGCGGCGGAGTTGCCAAGATCGGTGACGGCGATGTTGACGACGCGGTAGGGCAGCTCGAGCTCGGCGAGGATCTGCTCCTCGATCGCGAGGATCCGCTCGTGCTCCTCGGCTGACTGCTCGGGCGCGATGAAGCTGAACATCTCGACCTTGTCGAACTGGTGCACGCGGATGATGCCCCGCGTGTCCTTACCGGCGGCGCCGGCCTCGCGCCGAAAGCAAGGCGAGAAGCCCGCATAGCGCAGCGGCAGACGCTCACCGGCGATGATCTCTCCGTCGTGTAGCGACGCGAGCGCCACCTCGGAGGTGCCGATGAGGAACAGATCGTCCTCGGGCAGGCTGTAGATCTGCTGCTCGGTGTCGGGCAGGAAGCCGGTCCCGTACAGAGCGCGCTCGCGCACGAGCACCGGCGGGATCACGGGCTCGAAGCCCGCGCCGCGAAGCTTCTCGAGCACCCAGCGTACGAGCGCCAGCTCGAGCATCACCAGATCGCCTTTCAGGTAGGCAAAGCGCGTGCCCGAGAGGTTGGCGGCGCGATCCACGTCGATCCGCTCGCCCGCCAGCTCGAGATGATCGCGAGGGGTGAAGTCGAGCACAGGCGGCACCCCCACCTCACGCAAGAGCTCATCATCGGGCCCAGGCGCAGCGGAGGGGTCGGGCAGGTTGGGTAGCGGCGCAAGCGCGCCTTGCAACTCCAACTCCACCTCACCAAGCTCCCGCTCAAGCGCCTTGGCCTTAGCGGCAACACCACGCATAGCCGCGATCTCACGCTCGCGCACGTCAGCATCGGCAGCGGAGCGGATACGCGAGTTGGCCTCATTCTGCTCAGCCCGAAGCCCCTCCAGCTCAGGCAGCAGCAAGCGCCGGCGAGCATCCAGCGAGATCACAGCGTCCAGCCCATCAGCAACCCCACCACCACGCCGCGCCAAAGCCGCACGAACAAGGTCAGGATCCTCGCGAATCAACTTCAGATCAAGCATGGAGGGAGCCTACCCGTCTATGGGAGCGGCGCTAGGAGCCGTTCCGCCAAAGCAGGTCGACACGACCTGCGCCTATTTGGTCGAGAGCGTGATTTCGGTGTGCGGCACCTTTGGCGCTTTGAGCCCTGAGTACTGAGCCAGGAATTCGGCGACCGCCTGGGCGTTTTCGCCGACGACGACGTTCTCGGGCATGATCGCCCCGGAGAAGCCGCCGTTGCGGATCGCGTAGAGCACCTGCTGGAGGTTCTCCTTGCGGAAGTTGAAGTTGGGTCCGTTGGTCTTGATGCGGTTGGAGATGTTCGTCGCCGAGCCCTCCGCGCCGACTACAGCGAGCGTGTGGCACCCAGCGCAGTGGTCGCTGAACAGCACCGCGCCCTTGTAGTACGGGCTGGTCTTGGCGAGCTGGATGCCCTGTGACCCGCACGCGCCGAGCAGTACGGCACAGGCGAGCAGAGCGATCGTCGTGGCTGCGGCCTTCATGCGCCGGGAATATATATGGCCGAGGCCAGCACGGAGCGCCAGC
>Ga0210385_10002668_pt1 | contig 10723 bp, 7 predicted proteins | sample IncBWH26OmetaG_FD_160107 | JGI IMG/M metagenome (GOLD analysis project Ga0210385, IMG submission 160107) | Forest soil microbial communities from Barre Woods Harvard Forest LTER site, Petersham, Massachusetts, United States - Inc-BW-H-26-O ... | reverse complement strand
GGGTCTTCGTCATTGAAGCGGTCCGGGAAGATCTGGTAGTAAACCGCCGTCTTTGCCCATTGCGGCGTATGGAAGCCGGGAACGATCCAAAAGTCTTGCACCGACGGCTCGGCGGCGGTTATGCCCCCTGCGTTGAGCCACGCGGTCGCGGTTCCGTCATTGATTTGAAAGCGGTAGTACTTCAGTGATGCGGAAGCCGGCACGGTGCCTTGCCAGAAATCGAACTTACCCGTCACGTCGCTGTTCGCCGTACTCATCGGTATCCAGTGAAAAGAGTTATCCGCCGAGTCGAAATACTTGATGTTGGCGCTTGTGATATCTCCTTTGAACACCCGCAATGTTAGCCCGACAGGCGTCGTTGCGGTCGGTTCGGTCGGATTCATGTAGAGAGGACCCTGGTCGGAGAACAAGCCGTCCCATTCAACGTTGTTGTCCTGGCTGGCCGCCGGCAAGCTCTGCTGCACGATACACACGGCGGCTATCAACAAAGTCGCTCGATTGCAGGTTCTGAGGAATTTGCGCACAAAAATCGCCTCCACGCGAATTTCACTGCACGCGTGGGGCCGCTGAAGCCGCGTAGCCCCTGCGATTCACAACTCCGCCCATCGTAGAATCGGTAGAGCGCACAGGGCGTTTCGTGCCCGCTGTGCGCGATTTAAGCCAAAGTCGTGCGCGGTTCAAACTAGATATGAAGGCTGTCGTCGCCGATCCAATCGGCGGTCCTGAAAACCTCAAGTACATCGACCTTCCGAAGCCTGAACCAGGCGACGGCGAAGCGCTCGTCAAGATCGCCGCTACCGGCGTCAACTTCATCGACGTATATTTTCGAAACGGCCTGTACAAGGCCCCTGAAACCCCGGTTCGCCTTGGCAGCGAGGGTGCCGGCGCTATTGAAGCCGTCGGCAAAGGCGTCACTTTTCGTGTGGGCCAGCGCGTCGCCTACACAATGGCGCGCGGCTCGTATGCCGAGTACGCCGTGGTTCCCCAATCGCAGTTGGTCGAATTGCCCGAGGCCGTCACCTTCGAACAAGGCGCAGCGGCCATTCTCCAAGGCATGACCGCGCACTATCTCACCCGCTCCACCTTCGTGCTCCAACACCATCACATCTGCCTCATCCACGCTGCCGCCGGTGGTACGGGCTTGCTGCTGGTGCAGATGGCGAAGATCTCCGGCGCAACTGTCATCGGCACCGTCTCTACCGAAGAGAAGGCAGAACTCGCCCGGCAGGCAGGCGCCGATCACATCATTCTTTATACGAAGTCCGACTTCGTCGCCGCCGTGAAGCAAATCACCGGTGGCGCCGGCCTGGACGTGGTCTACGACTCGGTCGGCAGGACAACTTTTCTCCAGAGCCTCGATTGCCTCAAACCCCGCGGCATGATGGTCAGCTTCGGAAATGCGAGCGGACCCGTCGATCCCATACAGCCGCTGCTGCTCAGCCAAAAAGGTTCGCTGTTCCTCACGCGGCCCACTCTCGCGCAATATATCAGCGATCCGGCCGAGCTGCGCTGGCGCTCCTCCGATCTCTTTAACTGGATCGCCGCCGGGCGCCTGCATGTCCGCATTCACCGCATTTACCCGCTCTCCGACGCTGCGCAAGCCCAACGGGATCTCGAAGCCCGCAAAACCAGCGGCAAGCTTCTGCTCCGCCCCTGAGCTGGCATGGACGGTCACGACGAGTTCTCGATCCGGCGTCAGCGCCTGATGGACCACTTGCGCGAGGCGCGAGTCCATGCGTTCCTTACCGCCGCGCTGCCGAACGTCCGTTATCTGAGCGGCTTTACGGGCAGCAATGGAGCCCTGCTGGTCACTGCCGATCGCGCCCTCCTGTTCACCGATCCCCGCTACCAGACCCAGGCACCCCAGGAATCCGATTGCGAGGTCAAGATCGCCAAAGCTCCCTTATCGAAGGAGATCTCCCGCTGGAGCAAGCGCCTTCGCCTGAAATCAATCGCCTTCGAGCAGAATCGCATCAGCTTCGGCGATTTTCAAATCCTCAAGGAATCCGCTGGAGTCGTTCGTTGGAAGCCCGCCGGCGGCGCCGTCGAAGAACTTCGCGTCCTCAAGTCGCCCGCCGAGGTCGCCACCATCCGAGCCTCGGTGCAGGTGAACTCCGCCGCTCTCGAACAGGCCCTCCGTCGCTTCCACCCTTCTATGACTGAGGTGGATCTGGCCGCCGAAATCGAGTACCGCATGCGCCGGCTGGGCGCCGATGGGCCCGCTTTCGAAACCATCGTTGCCTCCGGTGAACGTACCGCGCTGCCCCACGCGCGCCCCACCGACCACCCCATTCGTCCCGATCGACTATTATTAGTGGATGTGGGCGCGATTGTCGCTGGCTACGCCAGTGACATGACCCGAACCCTCGCAGTCGGCAAGCTCAGCGCGAAATTGCGCCGGATGTACCGGGCAGTGCTCGAAAGCCAGCTTGCAGCAGTCGATGCAGTAAAGCCGGGGATCTCCTGCGGCACGGTAGATCGCGCCGCTCGTGAGGTCTTGCGCGGCTATGGTTTGGATGCGCTGTTCATCCATTCCACAGGACACGGCCTCGGACTTGAGATTCACGAACGCCCACGAGTGGGCCGCAAAGAAAGGACGAAATTGCAGCCCGGTATGGTCATTACCATTGAACCCGGCGCTTACCAGGAAGGCCTGGGCGGCATTCGGATTGAGGACACAGTCGTGGTAACCAGCCACGGCTGCGAGATTCTAACTCCTACAGGGAAAGAACTAGTCGTGTTATAGTCGGGCGGAGTTCGCTCCGCCGCGAGCTGAAAATGACCATCGACGAAATCAAGGAACTGATTCGCGTTGTGCAGGATACAGGAATTGCCGAGTTAGAAGTGCGCCAGGGCGATTCGAGCGTTCGTATTCGCAGCGCGGCCGCGCCCGCCAGCCAGGAACTCGTAGTTCCCACCGTTCTTCCGCTTTCGGTCGCAACGGCCGCCGTGCCGGTTCCCGCGGCGCCATCCACCGTTCCCACTCCGGAAGCGCTTGCGGCTCCTCAAACCAGGGCATCCAAAGAAGCCGAGAACGACTATGTTCAGAAATCCCCCATCGTCGGCACCTTTTACGACGCACCGTCGCCGGGTGAACCCCCCTTCGTCAAGCTAGGCGATAAGGTCCCGCTTAAGAAGGTCCTTTGCATCATCGAATCCATGAAACTGATGAACGAAATCGAGGCGGATGTGGCGGGCGAAATCATCGCCCAACACGTCGAAAACGGCCGCCCCGTGGAATATGGCGAATCCCTTTTCACCATTCGTCCGGTCTGAGACTATGAAATCGCCTATGTTTCGCAAGATTTTAATCGCAAATCGGGGCGAAATTGCGCTGCGCGTCATCTGCGCCTGCAAAGATCTCGGCATCAAAACCGTCGCCGTTTACTCGGAAGCTGACCGCCACAGCCTGCATGTCCGTTTCGCCGACGAAGCCATTTGCATCGGCCCGGCCAAGAGCTCGCGCAGCTACCTCGACATCGCATCCGTCATTAGCGCCGCCGAAATCACCAATGTTGACGCCGTGCATCCCGGCTACGGCTTCTTGAGCGAAAACGCCGATTTCGCCGAAGTCTGTGAGCTGTCGGGTATCAAGTTCATTGGCCCGAAGCCCGAAGTGATCCGCCAGATGGGTTTGAAACAGCGCGCCCGCGCCATCTTGGAAGAAGCCGGCGTTCCCATCCTGCCCGGTTCTGCCGGCGTTCTCGCCAGTGCTGAGGAAGCGCTGGCGCTCGCCACCCAAATCGGCTATCCCGTCATGTTGAAAGCCGCTGCCGGAGGCGGAGGCCGCGGCATGCGTGTTGTGCGCTCCGAATCCGACCTGCCCGCGCTGCTCGCCCAGGCGCAAGCCGAAGCCGCCGCCGCGTTCTCCTGCGGCGATGTCTACATGGAGAAACTCATCGAAGCGCCGCGCCATATCGAATTCCAGATCCTTGCCGATGAGCACGGCAACGTCGAAGTTCTGGGCGAGCGCGAATGCTCCATCCAGCGCCGCCACCAGAAGGTGCTCGAAGAATCGCCTTCGCCCTCCGTTTCACCCCAGCTCCGCAATCGCCTCTCCGAGCGCCTGCGCGTGGCGATGCGATCCATCGGCTACACCAACGCGGGCACCGTCGAGTTCCTGATGGATGAAGACAAGAACCTCTACTTCATCGAAGTGAACGCCCGCATCCAGGTGGAGCATCCCGTCACCGAGTTCGTCACCGGTATCGATCTGGTCAAGGCCCAGATCCGCATCGCGGCCGGCGAATGCCTGACCAATATCGTAAGCTCGCCGGTCATCCTCCACGGCCATGCCATCGAGTGCCGGATTAACGCCGAACATCCCGAAACCTTTGCGCCCTCTTCCGGCCGCATCACCGGACTCAATCTTCCCGGCGGCATCGGCGTGCGCGTCGATACGGCGGCTTATACGGATAGCGTCATCCCGCCTTACTACGATTCGCTCATCGCCAAGCTGATCACCCACGGCGCGGACAGAAACGAGGCCATTCAACGCATGCGCCGGGCGTTGGACATGTTTGTCATCGAAGGCATCTACACCAGCATCCCGCTGCACGAACAGATCCTCACCGACGAAGACTTTGTCGCCGGCAACTTCGACACTAGCTTCCTCACCCGTCTGCATCAAAAAAAAACGGAAGCGATTGAAGAGCTTCAACTCGCGCACTCCGCCGCCGGAAACGGTTAGTGCCGCCCGCGCAGCGCAGGCAGAATCCTGCCACGGGCTGATCGAACTAGGCGCTAACGGTTTCGATTACCCGGTCCGGGTGTAGCGCCGTCCGGGGCGCAAGCAATCGCAAATTCACGTCCAGATGAAAGATGCTGCCAGAACCCGGGGTGCTCTCGGCCCACACCTTTCCTCCCATTGCGGCAGCGATTTTGGAGGAGATGGCCAGTCCCAGCCCGGTTCCACCGAAGCGCCTGGTGTTCGAGTCGTCGGCTTGTACAAAGGCCTCGAAAATGCTTTCGAGCTTGTCCGCTGCTATGCCCACGCCGGAATCGCAGACAGCGGTATGCAGCGCCAGCGTTCCTTCGTCGAGCGGTACGGCGCGCACGTGCATGACGACCCCGCCGCGATCGGTGAACTTGATGGCGTTTTCCAACAGGTGGAGCAACACCTGCCTTAGTCGTCCCCGATCGGTACATACGCGAGCCGGCAGCTGCGCTTCGGAGTTCCAGGTAAGCGAGAGGTTTTTCGCTCGAGCCGCCGCAGACACCTTGCTGATGATCTCTTCGAAGATTTGCCGCAACGGAAACTCATCCGGCTCCAATGGCAACCGATCGACCTGCAGCCGTGTATATTCCAGGACATCGGCGATGATTCTCAGAAGCCCGTTCCCGGACGCTCTTACCTCTTCCAGATAGGTTCGAACCTCCGGCGGGAGATCGCAATCCAAGGCCAACGTGGCCATCCCCAGGATGCCGTTCAATGGCGTTCGGAATTCGTGGCTCATATTGGCGAGAAATTGGTCTTTGGCCCGGTTTGCCGCTTCGGCCGCTTCTTTGGCGGCTTGTAGGTCTTCTTGCGTCTTCTTCATGGCCGTAATATCCATCGTGGTCGCCACCACTTCCGAACGGCCAGTCGCGGGATTCTTAGTAAGTGCAATGTTATAGAGCGCCCAAAATGGCTGCCCATCCGCCCGCTTCATATGGACTTCCACGCCTGTTAATAGACCCGTTTTTTTGAGCCGTTCCAATACACGGATCCGCTCTTCGGAGGACTGGTAATGCGTTTTAATGTCGACGCCCACAATATCCTCCAGCCGGTTGTAGCCGAGAACACTGTAAGAGGCGTAATTCGCGTCGAGTACAAAGCCGTCGAGGTTTGTCCGGCAAATACCGGCGAGGTTATGATCCTTCAGCAAGCGGTACTCGGCTTGTATATTGCGCAATAGTTTTATCTGCTTCCGCAGATAGCCGGCGACAATCACCGATACAGCTAGGACTACCGTGATTACGACAATGAGCTGACTCGCCATCCCATTCTGACCGCGCACAACGGACACCAAACGCCCTGTGCGCTTCGCTTTCGGTCCGGACGCAGCGGTTCGCCGCGCGCATCAGGCACGTAATCTTATCGGCAGTCGGCACTAGAGAATCGATTATTTCTAACCGAGCGACGCCCGAGCACACTCTGGCCGGAAACGGCTTGGGGCTGGAAACCGAAGTCTGCATTATTTTAAAGAAATCCGCATTGCATCATGTGAGCGGCGTTTCGTCGGGACCGACGTACATTACTCGATTGGCCCATGTCCCAGATGCCGGCTTCTGAACCGGCGCATCTCACATCCTCGACTATCCGGTTACTGTGGATATGTGAATTAACCCGTTTCTGCAACCGGTATCGGATAAGGGCCGACATGGGGACTGATACAGAGCGTCTCGTCTTCGGGACCGTTACTGAAAGGCGCCACTCGCACGCGCCTGAAAACGCAAGAAATCCGAACTTATCTGGGCCTCGCAATTGTTGGCTTCTCTTGATAGCCTACTGGAATGGCTTCGCAATTTAGGATCGACGATCGCTATGACGTGGCCGGAGATGTAGTTCCTGGCCTTCTGGATAGGATGTACAAAGCACACGATCGTTCGTCGGGTCGGGAGGTGGTGCTTCGTCTACTCTCGAGCGGCAATGCTCTAACTCAGATGGGTGTTGCCCGTGATCTCGAGCTCTATGCAAGCCTGAACCACCCAAATATTCTGAGCGTTTTCGATATCGGCGAAACTACGTTAAACGGTGAGCAAGTAATATACATCGTTATGCCTTTCCTTCCGGGGCGCTCTCTGGCGGAAGTCATGCAGCAGCACCGGGGTCCGATCGCACTAAGACTCGCGATAGACATTGCCCACCAAATGGGAAACGCTCTCGACGCGCTACACTCACATCACCTCATTCACCGTGATTTGACGCCGCAGAAGGTACTCCTCTCCGATTCAGGCATCGTGCACTTGACGGATTTTGGGTTGGCTCGTGTCGTTTCTGGAAAGGACGCAGTCGATTCGTATAGCTCGCTCCCTTACATGGCACCTGAGCTAGTGGCTGGGTCTCATATGATTTCAGCAGCAGCTGATATCTACTCCCTGGCGTTGATCTTTTACGAGCTGGTGACTGGCGCACAGCCGTTTGCAAAACCAACGCATAGCGAGACCCTGGTAGCAATCCTACACGACCCGATTCCGCGGGCCGGCATCTTCAACCCCTACGTCAAATCCCAGCTTGAATCAGTACTGACCCGGGCTCTCTCGAAGGAGCCCGAAAGGCGTTACTGGAGCGCAAGAGCGTTTTGTGATGATCTCTCGGCAGCGGTGAATGCTGAACTGGTGGAGCCGGACGAGGCCGAAGTACAGACTGTTCCCAATACCCAGAGCGGACAGTGGCGCATAGTACTTGCTGCGGACTTGCAGGACCTGGACTCTGATTCGATTGAGCGTCTGATCGAAGAATTGCGTCGCCTTTCTGGAGAGCAAACTCTCCGGCTGGTGAGCATCGAGCATGGTTCGGTCATTCTCATCCTTGAAGGTTCCGATGATGGATTTAAGGTAATCGATCACTTAGTTCGCACCGGCAACCTAACTGAAGTGCTAGGCCTGAAGATCCAGAGCGTGGACTTCGAGCCCAACGATACGCGGCGCGAGCCCACGAAAGCGACTGAGCAGTCCTCCACTACAGCAGACCAAACCCGGTGTACAGTTTTCATTTCGTACTCACACAAAGACGACAAACTGCGACACAGCCTTTCAAATCATCTTAGGCCGCTCGAGCGTCAAGGGTTGATAGATCAATGGCATGATCGGAAAATCACTGCTGGTCAGGAGTGGAAGGGCGAAATTGATCAGAGGATGGAGTCGTCTCAAATGATTCTTCTACTCGTAAGCCCCGATTTCGTTGCCTCGCAGTATTGTTACGACAACGAGATGAAGCGAGCGTTAGAACGACACGAACGTAAGGAATCGCGTGTGGTGCCGATCATTCTGAGACCGGTCGATTGGCATCAAAGCCCATTCGGCAAACTTCAAGCCCTGCCACGTGACGGAAAAGCAGTGACTCTCTGGACGAACAGAGACGAGGCATTTAGTGCGATCGCGCAGGACCTTCGTCAGGCAGCCTCAGAGATCCGCGCCGGCGTATATTAACTGCCGCCTTGAAGCAGGGCTTTGAGAAAAAACGAAGTGAGGCGTTTCTCTAAGCACGCACGCGTTCGGTAATCGCGTCCTCCAATAGTCGGCAGGTCGAATTAAAACACATCGCCTCCGGTTCCGCCGTGCAGAGCCACAAACGGGCTTGGGTCCAAACCAAGACTTCGGAACCCTAGCGCTGGCCAAAGCCTGCGACGAGCGCTGGAATGCGTCACTATTTCGTGACCAACTGCTGCGAACGCGCCATCTAAGTACCGTTCCCGCCGCACGCTAGAACCATCTCCACCCATTGCGATTTCGCAAACACATCAATCGGAAAAAGTTTAAGCCTGCAATCGAGAAACACCCGCGCTTCTAGAGACTAGACTTTCAACAGCTTCCGCGCATAAGTCAGGCAAATCCCTATGCCCTTCAAGGCCACTAAGCCTCCTGCAGGCCGCCAGCCGCGTCAACCGGCGTCCACCCCACAACAAAAGGCTGCGCCGCCTGTGTTCACCCCCGCGGTCGTGCAGCGAACCACCGCAGCGCCCCCGTACAGACCGGTCCCCGTTCCCCAGGCCGCGCCTCCTGTTTATCGGCCTGTCGCCGTCCAGCGTCTTGTTGCAAACCAGCTTCCCGCTCCAGCAATCCTGCCTCAATCGAGCGCACTGATCTTGCGTCCTCCCCAGCCTCCGCCAGCCATCGCGCGTCCAGTCGCCCGGATTCCCACCCAGGCAAACGGCTCGGTCATCAACTTAATGGCTCAGGCGGGAGTAAATGCCCTAACCACCAACCTAGGGTATGACTACACCGAAGCCGCCGCGCTCCTCCATGCGGATGAAAGTGATGAACTCGATGCACTTTGGTCGGCGAATTATCGCGTAACCGCCAATACCTCGAAAGCGCAGAAGAGACTCCGTGCCACCGCTGCTGCCGCGACGGTGCGTACCCGTCTCGATGCAATTCTTGGCGCTCCCAAAGTGACCTACAGCGCCAATTTCAGAACCAATCATCTGAGTGATGCCGACGTCGAGCGGGGTACCGCAAAGGCCCGCGGCGAAGCCAGGCAACCTATTCCTCCGCACAACACGGTGTTGAAGGAGTCTTTCCTCAGGGGCTTGTTGCTCACGGATGCAGGTGGCAAGGCGGATGGCACTTATTGGCTCCGCTTTCAGTCACCGCATCCGGCTGGCGGCAAGGTCTCTCTCGCCACCAGGGATGGTGGAGTAATGAGAGCCGAGGACCCCGGTCTGTACTTCGTCGCAGTCCGCTATACCCTCACCACTACGGCCGGCGCCCGGCGCCCCAAAACCATTCACGCGTTTCACATGGAAACCGACGACGACTAGGCACACATCCCGGGGCATAAGAACGCCCGCGTGCCGCACTCTCTTGAGCGCTCACTTGTTGTTACAGCTTTTGATGACTTTGGACGATAGCTCTCTTGATGACACACGCAAGCGAACGCGCTGCCAGTCTACCGGCACGAAGCGGCCTCGCAATTTCCCTCTGCTTAATCCTGCTGCTTTGTAGCTTGGCAACCCGCGTCTGTCTCGCGGATATGAATCCGGCGAAACCGATGCAACCGAAACCCTACGTTCCTAGAACTCCGAAGATCATACGGCTTTCGCACGTTCCGGCGAGTCACGGAATCGCCGCCCCTGTCGGAGTCCGGGCGCGAACGCGCGAAAAACGCCCGTCTATCGCGGCGCGCGAGGCTTGGCAAAAACGGCTCTCCAATCGCTTTAGCCAGGCATCCCAAGCCGGAACAGTCTCCACTTTGCTTCCGCAAAACTGAGCCGCTGGAGACCTCATCGAGCTGCGTGGGGCGGAGGACCGGGGCACCCTTTGGGTCGTCCGCGCCGGACGTCCTCGTCCGACCTTCTCGAAACCGAACTTACCAGGCAGCTAGCGTCTCCAGTAACCTCTGTGGAAGCGATAGCCGCGGCCGTGCGGTTCCCAATACGGCCGAACCCAGACTGCTCCTCGATAAGGCGGCCGAGCCCAATGGCCATTGACCCAAACCCAATGACCCCCCCGTAGGTCGAAGAAACCGTCGGCCCAAACGAAGCTAGGACCGGGTGCATAGCCCACAGGACCATAGACCGGCGGCGGAGGTGGAGGGCCGACCACCACATCGGCGCGGTAATATCCACCCCCGCATCCTACGAGCGCGCTCGAGCCGAGCAGCAGCGCAGCCAGCAACGATCGTTTGAGATTAGACATCGTGCATTGTGCTCCCCACTTCAAATGACGTGTCTTCCCGGCGCGAGTTTACACCGCCGCTATCAAGGCGTTTAAAGGAAACCGGTCCCAGCTACCACTACTCGCCCCTACTCTGAATCGCTCTAGCGGCACTAAGGTCCATCGGCTCGCCTAGAGAAAGACCAAGGGTCGCCGAAGAGATAGCTAGGTCTCAGCCCGGTGGCAACCCCGGGGCTACGGCCCACCTCTTATATGGCAAATTGCGACGTCGATCAACTCATCAATCAAGAAGCTGTCAGAAGTTTTTGCGAGTTCCGGCCCACCATACAGTGCCAGTCGCTCGGCTTGATTGACCGGCCCTGCACCGAGACCGAAATGTTGCAGTATCTGCTCGAAGCGGAAG
>Ga0210385_10002667_pt1 | contig 10725 bp, 5 predicted proteins | sample IncBWH26OmetaG_FD_160107 | JGI IMG/M metagenome (GOLD analysis project Ga0210385, IMG submission 160107) | Forest soil microbial communities from Barre Woods Harvard Forest LTER site, Petersham, Massachusetts, United States - Inc-BW-H-26-O ... | reverse complement strand
CCCGCGCGGGCTGGAGGCCGAGAAGGCCTACCGGGAGACGCTGGACGCGCTGGCGGAGCAGCTCACGACGCGCGTCGGCTCGGTCGACAACGGCGAGAAGTTCGAGAAGGAAAAAGGCCCGGTCGTCGTCCCGATGCCCGACGGCGCCAAGATCTTCGAGACCACCGGTCCCTGGGAGGACTACGCGACCCCCTCGCGCGACATGCGCCTGCTCATCGCCATGAACGTGCTGCTGGCGCTGCCCGATCGGATCGTCAAGCACCCCGAGCTGTTCAACCTGGGCGGCCGCAAACCCGAGCTCGTGCGCGGCGAGATCGCCAAGCTGCACGCCGGCCTGATCGGGACCCGCGGGATCACTTACCTCCGCAGCGACGGCAGCCCCTGGAAGCTGACGGTGGCCGACCTGCTGGCGCGCCGGACCGCGCTCGAGATCGCCTTCAACCCCAACGATTGCGTCGAGACCCGCTGGGGCGCCGCCGAGGGGACCCCCGAGTACGCCACCTGCGTCCGCCACGCGCCGCCCGATCAGCGCGCCAAGATGGCCGAGGTCCGCGTCTGGTTCCACGAAGCCCGCCGCCCGGCGCGCTAGACTAGCCGCCCCGTTTCGAGACCCGAACGCCGTCGTCGGCGTTTGTAGAAAGACGCGCACCGACGGTGTACGCTGCCGGTCCATGAAGGTGGGTATCCCGAAGGAGATCTACCCGTACGAACGGCGCGTGGCCGCCGTGCCCGAGACGGTTCACAAGATCCTCAAGCTCGGCTACCAGGTGGTCATCGAGGCGGGGGCGGGCGACGCCGCCGCGTTCACCGACGCCACCTACGCCGAAGCGGGCGCCAGCGTGGTGCCGAACGCGGCCACGCTCTACGCCGAGGCCGACATCGTGCTCAAGGTCCGCCAGCCGATCGCCACCGGGGCCGGCGGTCACGAGGTCGATCTCCTGAAGGAGGGGGCGACCCTCATCAGCTTCATCTGGCCGGCGCAGAACAAGGAGCTGCTCGAGCGGCTGGCCGCCCGCAAGGTGACGGTCCTGGCGATGGACGCCATGCCGCGCATCACGCGCGCGCAGCGGATGGACGCGCTGTCGGCGATGGCCAACATCGCCGGGTACCGGGCGGTCATCGAGGCGGCCGAGAACTTCGGGCGCTTCTTCCCCGGGCAGGTGACGGCGGCCGGGCGGGTCAAGCCGGCGCAGGTGTTCATCGTCGGCGCCGGCGTGGCGGGGCTGGCGGCCATCGCGGCGGCCAAGTCGCTGGGCGCACAGGTCCGCGCCTTCGACACCCGGCCGGCGGTGCGCGAGCAGGTCGAGAGCCTGGGCGCCACCTTCGTCGAGTTCACCTTCAACGAGACCGGCGAGGGCGGCGGCGGCTACGCCAAGGAGATGAGCGAGGCCTACCTGGCGGCCGAGCAGGCCATGATCGCCCAGCACGCCAAGCAGTCCGACATCGTGATCTCGACGGCGCTCATTCCGGGCAAGCCGGCGCCGCCGCTGATCACGTCGGGCGCGGTGGTCGCGATGGCACACGGGTCGGTCATCGTGGACATGGCGGCGGAGCAGGGGGGCAACTGCGCGCTCACCGAGCGCGACAAGGTGGTCGAGAAGTTCGGCGTCACCATCCTCGGCCTCACCGATCTCCCGAGCCGGATGGCCCGCCAGTCGAGCGAGCTCTACGCCACGGTGGTGTTCAACCTGCTCAAGGACGTCTCGGGCCCCGAGACCGCGCCGGGGATCGCCCTCAAGCTGGAGGACGAGATTCACCGCGGTGTGTTGGTGCTGCAGGCTGGCGCGCTCTTGTGGCCGCCCCCCAAGCCGCCGGCGCCGCGCGCGGGGGGACCCACCGGCGCGCACAAGGTGCTCGAGCCCAAGGGGGTGACGGCGACGGCGCACGCGCCTGGTCCCGCCTCGAACGGCGGCGGGACGCTGCTGGCGATCCTGATCTCGATCGCGCTCGGCGCGGCGGTGATCTTCGGGCCGCCGCAGCTCATCCAGCACCTGACGGTCTTCCTGCTGGCCTGCGTGGTCGGCTACCATCTGATCTGGAACGTGACGCCGGCGCTGCACACGCCGCTCATGAGCGTCACCAACGCCATCAGCGGCATCATCGTGATCGGCGGGATGTTGGCGCTCTTCGGCGCCGGGTCTGGCTCGCTGGCGCTGGGCGGCGTCGCGATCCTGGTGGCGTCGATCAACGTCGCCGGCGGCTTCCTGGTCACGCAGCGGATGCTGCGGATGTTCCGAAAGTAGGCGCGCATGATCGTGACCTTCCGTTCGCTCGCCTACCTGGCCGCCAGCCTGCTCTTCATCCTCAGCCTGCGCGGCCTGTCGACGCAGGCCACCGCCCGCCAGGGGAACCGCTTCGGCCTCATCGGCATGCTGGTGGCGGTGGTGGTGACCGCGGTGGCGCTGCTGCTGCCCGGCGACGGCGTGGCCGCGGCCGGGCCGCTCGATAAAACGGTCGTCGGCGTGCTGGGGGCGGCGCTGGGCCTGGGCTGCGTGATCGGCGCGCTGCTGGCCTCGCGGGTGGCGATGACCTCGATGCCCGAGCTGGTGGCGATCCTGCACAGCTTCGTGGGCGCGGCGGCGGTGCTGGTGGGCATCGCGACCTACCTGGAGCCGAGCGGCACGATGGCGGCGGCCGACCGCAGCGCGCACCTGGGCGAGATCTACGTCGGCATTTTGGTCGGCGCCGTCACCTTCAGCGGCTCGGTGATCGCCTTTGGGAAGCTGCGCGGCCGGATCGGGAGCAAGCCGCTCCTGCTGCCCGGCCGCCACCTCCTGAACGTCATCGCGCTCACCGTGTGCGTGGCGCTGGGGGTGGTCTTCCTGAACGCCGACGCCGCCTGGCCCGAGCCGGGGGCCAGCTGGCTGACGGCCGGGATGCCCGCGCTGCTGGCGATGACCGGCCTGGCGCTGCTGCTGGGGATGCACCTGGTGATGGCCATCGGCGGCGGCGACATGCCGGTGGTGGTCTCGCTCCTCAACAGCTACTCCGGGTGGGCCGCGGCGGCGGCCGGGTTCATGCTGTCGAACGATCTGCTGATCATCACCGGCGCCCTGGTCGGCAGCTCGGGCGCCATCCTCAGCCTGATCATGTGCCGGGCCATGAACCGTTCGATCTGGAACGTGATCCTGGGCGGCTTCGGATCGGACAGCGGCGCCAAGCCCAAATCGGCCGGTGGCGGCGACGCGCCGGCCGGCAAGGTCAACGAGACCACCGTCGACCAGGTGGCCGAGCTGCTGCTGGCGGCGCGCAGCGTGATCATCGTGCCCGGTTACGGCATGGCGGTCGCGCAGGCCCAGCACCCGGTCAAAGAGATCTCGTCGCTGCTGATCGAAAAGGGGATCAAGGTGCGCTACGCGATCCACCCGGTCGCGGGGCGGCTGCCGGGGCACATGAACGTCCTGCTGGCGGAGGCCGACGTCTCGTACGACATCGTCAAGGAGATGGACGAGGTCAACGAGGACTTCCCGACCACCGACGTGGTCATGGTGATCGGCGCCAACGACATCGTGAACCCCTCCGCCGAGGACGATCCCAGCAGCCCGATCTACGGGATGCCGGTGCTGCAGGTCTGGAAGGCGGCGCGCATCGTGATGCTCAAGCGCGGCATGGCGGCCGGGTACGCGGGCGTCGACAACCCGCTCTGCTACAACGACAACACGCTCATGCTGTTCGGCGACGCCAAGCAGAGCGTGACCAAGCTGCTGACGGCGCTCCGCGCGGGCTGAGGGCGCTCTAGAGCCTTCGGAGCCTTCGGAGCCTTCGGACGACGGTCGAGATCGTCACCGGCCCCCCAGGCGCTCGATCTCGGTGCGGGCGCGCGCCGCGGCGGCGTGCCCCGGCGCCAGCGCCAGGAAGGCGCGGAACGACGCCACCGCCTCCGGGCCCCGGCCGAGCGCCTCGAAGGCGAAGGCCTGCGCCAGGCGTGCCTCGGGTTGACGGGGATCGACGGCCAGCGCCGCGCTGAGATCGACTTCGGCCTCGCGCGCGCGTCCCAACGACATGAGCGCCAGACCACGGTTGGCGCGGGCGCGGGGCTCGGTCAGGCCCGCGTAGGCTTCGACGGCGGCCGCGTCGTCGCCGCTCTTGAGGGCCAGGTCGCCGCGCGCGAGAGCGGCCGCCTGCCGGGAAGCCGGCGCCAGGCAGTCGGAGGCCTGGCCCGCCGCCGCGTAGGCCGCGCGCGCGCCGGGCTCGTCGCCGGTTTCGAAGAGCACGTCGCCCAGCCGCTTCTGCCAGTCGCAGCCGCGCACCGGCGATCCGCTCGGGCGGATCGGCAGGGGCTGCGCCGTCACACCCGCGCCGCGCGCGAAGCCAAACGTCAGCGGAATCTCCGCGCGCGCGATGAGCGCGGCGAATTCGGGACGGCGCGCCGCGAAGACCAGCGCGTCGGCGTCGCGGTAGACCAGCGCCCAGCGCGCCGGCGCAAACAGCGCGGCGCGCGGGTTGACGTCGGGAAAGGTCACCAGCGCGGTCGTGACGCCGAAGCGCGCCAGGAACGCCTCCCAGTCGGCGCGCGACAGATCGTCCCGCCGCAGGACCGCGTGAAACGCCTCCGGGTAGCCGTTGATGCGGGGATCTTGAAAGACCCGGTGGGCGGGCCAGCCTTGCCAGGCCAGGTACGAGCCGACCTCCAGATCGTTGTACATCCGCTCGCGCAGCCCGTTGTCGTCGGCGAAGCGGATGGCCGGCAGCGGGATCAGATCGGGCTCGAGCGACAGGTCGACGGCGCGCTCGCCGCGGCGGACGGCGGCCAGCCGCGGGACCAGCGTCAGCCCGGCCAGCGCCGCGACCACCGCCACCGTGGCGTAAGGGCCGCGCGGGGCCCAGCGGGCGGCGCGCGAGAGGCGGGTGACCAGCTCCGTCGCCGCGACCGCCATCAGCGGGCCGGCCAGCAGCGCGAACTCGGCCACGAAGCGGATCCGCCGCGCGCCGAGCAGGCCGAGCGCGCACACCGGGAGCAGCTGCCGGAAGCGCCGACCCGGCAGCGCGAAGGCCAAGGCCACGCCGGCGGCGACGAAGAAGAACGGCCCATCGACCGGCCAGCTGGCGGCGCGGTACTCCTGCAGCGGCCGCAGGCCGGGCATGCGCCAGTGGTTGGCGAGGTAGGTCAGCACGCCGGCGCCCGACGGGGTGGCGAAGATGAACGGGAGCAGCGCCAGCGCCATCAGGGCGGCGCGCCGGGCGTCGGGGCCGCGGCGCTCGAGGCGCGCGCCCACCGCGTAGAGCGCCAGGACGGCCGGCGCCAGGGCGAAGCACGAGTTGGCGTTGGCCCAGATCGGCGCCAGCGGAATCAGCGCGTACAGCGCGCGCGGCCGGCCGGTCTCGGCGCGCTCGAGCGCCAGCAACAGGTACGCGAGACCCACGAAGGTGACCAGGTGTGGTCGTTCCACAAAGCGCGGCTCGGCCGTCCAGGCGGCCAGCGCCAGCATCGCGGCGCTCGCGGCCGGGTGGGCGCCCCGGCGCAGCGCGACCCGGTAGAGCAGCGCGAAGGTGGCCAGCACGAAGGCGGTCTTGAGGCAGACGGTCCCCGCGATGCCGCCCGCGCGATAAGCCAGCGCCAGGACGATCTGAAAAATCCAGGCCAGGTTGAGATCGCGGAAATCGGGATGGGTGAACGAGAGCAGGTTCGTGCGCGGCACCGCGTGGCGCGCCAGGACGATCTCTCCCAGGCGAAGATTGAAGAAGAGATCGGTCTCGTCCATGGGCACGAGGCAACGTCCCGCCACGAACACCAGGAGGACGATCAGCGCGGCGATCTCGGCCGTGCGATCGCCGCGGACGTCGGGCTGGGGCAGTCCAGCCGACCCAGCCGACCCGGACGACCCGGACGACCCGGACGACCCGGCCGACCCGATCATGGCGGCGCCACCGCGTAGATCCGCGCGGCCGGCGAGCCGTAGCGCAACGAGAACAGCCGCGGGTGCGCGTCGGCCCAAGCGCGCTCGATGGGAAATCCCTGGTCGTCGGCGGTCACGTTGCGCTGGACGATGGGATACATCGCGGCGACGAACAACACCTGGCTGCCGTCGGCCCGGAGGTTGCGCAGCCAGGTGTCGAAGTCGGCGCCCTCCCGATAGGGCGCGGGCTCCGGCGTGGCGGCGCCGCCGCCCGCCGGCGAAGGTCGCCGCGCGAAATCGTGCAGGAGATCTCGGGGCGCGCCGGCCACGTTCACGTAGGCCACGCGGTTGCTCAGCCGGCGCCCCGCGAGCGGGAAGGCCAGGTTCGATCCCGTGTACGCCACGCGCGCGTCGTGGATCTGCGCGCCGAACCAGGCCCAGGCCTGGTCGATCTCCTCGCCGAGGGCATAGTGCGGCGCTTCGGCGCGGGCGCGCGCGACCCCGAACGCGATCACGGCGCCCGCCACCGCGACGAGCACGAAGGCGCCGGTGGCCGCGGCGCCGCGACGAAGCTCGGGCGCCAGTCGCCGGCTGCCGGCCGCCAGCCCGGCGCCCAGCACCGCCGCCGGGATCAGCGCCAGCCGGTCGGGGGTCGGAAATTCCACCAGCTCGCCGCCGATCGCCAGCGCCAGCGCGCCCCAGCCCAACCAAGCCGGCGGCCGCGCGGCCGCCCGTCCCAGCGCCACCGCACCCAGGCCGAAGGTGGCGAACAGGAAGCGGCTCTCCTGGTAGGGCACGGCGAACCAAAACAGCGCCACGCCGAGGGCGGCGATGGCCAGCTCCAGCGGCGGCCGCGCCCGCAGAAAACCGAGCGCGGCGGTCAACGTGAATCCCGCCCCCGCCGCCGTCAGCATCGCCGCGAGCGCGCCCAGCTCGGCGACAGGCAGGTGGTAATCCCAGCCGCGCATGGCCGCTCGGCCGTAGAGGCCTGGCAACCCGAGGGTGCTGATGGGATAGATCGGATTGCCCGTGAGCCAGGCATTGCGCGCGTACCAGAATCCACCGGTGAGGAAGAGCACCGACGCCACCGCGGCGATCGCGCCGGCCCGTCGAGCTCGGCCGCCAGCCGCGGCCGCGCGGCGGGATCCGCGGCTGGCCGCGAGCATCGCCAGGAGCGCGAACGGGAGCACCAGCACGATCGCCACGGTCTTCGTCCCCAGGGCGAGGCCGAGCGCCGCGGCGCAGGTCAGGAGATCGCCGGTCGCGACCGATCGCGACAGCCGAACCGCGAACGGCAGCGACGACAGCAGCAGCGCCGTCATCCCCAGATCGGTCATCGCGGTGGGCGCCTGCCGCCAGATCTCCGGCACCAGCAGGAACGCCAGCCCCGCGGCGAGCGCGGCGCTCCGAGCGCCGCCGGCCTCGCGCACCGTGGCAGCGACGGCCAGCACGGCCAGCGCGGCGAACGGCAGCTGGCCCAGGCCGGCCAGGGCGTCGGAGCGCAGCGGCGCCATCAAGAACCAGAACCAGAGCTCGAGGTTCCCCGGCGCGTAGGCCGGCGCCGGATCGCCGAACACCGCGGGGACGATCTCGAGCCGGCGGTCGTGCATCCAGGTCGCCGGCGCGTGCAGGTGATAGGAGAGCGTGTCGTAAAGGGCGACGCCCGGGTGAAGGCCGGCCCAGAGGCGCCCGGCCAGCGCGGCTGCCAGCGCGGTGGCGAGCGCCACGTCGGCCACGCTCCAGGCCGCGCCAGCGATCCGCGCGGCAGCGGCTGCACGTCCCGAGGGTCTCCGTCGCCGCTCCCAGGTCACGACGGCCAGCGCCACCAGGATCGAGACGACCAAGGCGTGCCCCGCGTCGAGCCTCCCGCCCGCACCCAGCGTCGCCGCGACCACCACCAGGATCGCGAAGGCGCAGAGGGCAGCCCGGACGGCTCGGGTGGCCGACGACCCGACGGCGCCGGCGTCGCCGTCGGCGTCGCCGATCTGGGCCAGGCGGCCGCCGGCGATCAGCAGCGCGATCGCGCTGGCGGCCAGGATGATCACGCCGTCACGCGGGCGGCCGGGCGGGCCAGCGCCGCCGCGGTGGCCGCCGCCACCAGCGCCGCGCCGGCCAGCGCCGGAAAGCCGGCGAACGGCGCCGGCAGCGCGACCGCCGCGAGAGCCGCTGCCAGGGCCAGCGCCGCGGGGCGCGAAAGCCGACCTTCGGTCCACAGTCCCGCCGCGCGGGGCGCGAGCGGGAGCGCCACCACGAGGCCCATCACCCACCCGGTTGGCGAGGCGACGACGCCGGCGACCGCCGTGGCGAAAAGCAACAGGTCGTCGCTGGCCATCGGTCGCTCGGAGGATTGGGCCGCTGGCCCCCGGAGGCGGCGCGCCGCCCAGACGAGGCCCAGCAGGGCCAGCGCCGCGGGGAGAAGGCTGGACGCACGGCTCGGCGAATCGGGCGCGAGCAGGCGCGGAAGGCTCGCCGACGCCGGCGCCTCCCAGCGCGAGGTCCGATAGTCGCGGCCGTCGAGCCAGGTGGTGTCGTCGCCGATCTCCCGATCGGGCCCGTGCGCGGCGGCGTCCGGAAATCGCTCCGCCGGCAGCAGCATCTGCCGGGTCCCACCTTCGCCGTAGAGCGCCGCGCGGGGCAGCACCGACGACAGATATTCATGCAGGCGGGTCGGTCCGGCGAGCACCACCGTCAACCCGATGAGCGCCAGGCCCGCGCCGAGCGCGCCGGCGACCACGCGCGCGCGGCCACCGGCCCAGACCACCGGCAGCAGCATCAACAAGGCCGGCTTGAAGAGCGTCCCCAGCGCCAGCGCGGCCCCCGCGACCAGCGGGCGGGCCGCCTCCGCCCGCCAAGCGAGCACCAACAAAAGAAGGATCAGCAGATCGATCTGGCCGCGCTCGAGGTGCCGATAGAGCGGAAAGAAGAGCGCGCTCGACCCGAAGAACCAGAGCCGACTTCGGCGATCGCCGCCCAGCAGCAGGCCGGCCGCCCCCCAGGCCGCCAACATGGCGGCGGTGAAGAGCAGCTTCGCTCCGCGATAGGGCAACGCCGCCAGCGGCCGGAACAGCTCGGCGACCAGCGGCGAGTAGAGGAAGCGGCTGTGCCGGAAGATCGCGAGCCCGTCCCAGAGCGCGGGCGCCGCCGTCGAGCCGACCTGGTTCAGGTAGGGATCGAGCCCCAGCCGACAGGCCCGCCCCGCGATCCAATAGGCCGCGAAGTCCTGCTGCAGCGAGGTCGCGGCCAGCCAGATCCCGACGCCGACGACAACCACGCCCGCCGCGATCGCGGTCAGGGCGCCGACCGCCGCGGGGGGGCGTCGCAAAGGGAAACTCAGCGCGTACGGCCGAAGGCGCCCAGCGCCGCCTCGTCGCTCCGTTCGAAGGCCGCCTCCGCCTCCAGGCTGACCGCGTCGCGCCCGATCGTGGCCACCGCCAGGGTCTGACCGCGGCGCCGGTAGGCGATCGTGGCGTCGCGCGCGGCCAGGTCTCCCGCGATCTCGATCCGGTCCCAGCTCTCGGCGTGCCCGACGTAGTTGATCGTGACGTCGTACTGCGTGCTCCAGAAGAAGGGCGGCGAGGAGAAGGCCACGTCGCGCCCCAGGATGTTGAGCGCCGCCGTGCGCCCCATGCGCTGCGCGACCGCCCAGTGCTCGATGCGCACCGATTCGCCGGTCGGCCCGTACGGAAAACGCGCGACGTCTCCGGCGGCGAACACGCCGGAGGCGCTGGTGCGCAGCCGATCGTCGACCACCACCCCCCGGTCGATCGTCAGCCCCGCCGCCTGCGCCAGGGCCAGCGACGGTCGGACCCCGACGCCCAGGACCACCATGTCGGCGGCCAGGCGCTCGCCCTCCGACAGCGTCACGGACTGGGCGTCGATGGCGCCCACCGACTGGCCGAGGTGGAAGTGGACGTCGTGATCGGTGTGGACACCCCGGAGAAACTCGCCCAGCTCGGGGCCCAGCGTGCGCTCGAAGGGGAGCTTCTCGGGCGCCACGACGTGCACCTCGAGGCCGCGGGCGCGCAGCGAGGCGGTCACCTCCATGCCGATGAAGCTGGCCCCGATCACCACCACGCGCTTGACCCGGGTCGCCCGCGCGATGATGGCGCGGCTGTCGGCCAGCGTGCGCAGCGTGTGCACGTGCGCGAGCTCGGCGCCCGGCAACGACGGCCGCACCGGATCGGCGCCGGTGGCCAGCAGCAGCGCGTCCCAGGCCACCTCCCGGCCATCCGCCAGCGTCAGGCGATGGGCGGCCGGATCGATGGCCGCCACCCGCGTCCCCAGCGCGATCGCGATCTTCTGCTCACCGAAAAACGAAGGGGGCCGGAGCGGCAGCCATTCTTCGGGCGCCGTGCCGGCCAGGAAATCCTTCGACAGGTTGGGGCGGTCGACCGGCAGCGATTCGTCGGCGCCGAACAGCAAGATCTCGCCGTCGTATCCCTCGCGGCGGAGGGCCTCGGCGGCCGACTCGCCCGCCGCGCCGGCGCCCACGATGGCGATCGTCCGCAGGGTCGAGGTCTTGCGCAGGGAGACCGGATCGCCCCGACGGGCCCCGACCCGAATCCGTCCCTCGGTCTGCTCGACGTCGTAACAGGGCAGGGGGTTCAGCGCCGGCGCGCGCAGGACGGCGCCGGTGCGCAGATCGAAGCAGGCGTGGTGCCACGGGCAGCGGATGCTGTCGCCCACGATGCGCCCCTCGGCCAGCGGCCCGCCGTAGTGCGTGCAGGTGGCGCCCACCGCGGAGATGGCGTCGCCGGTCCTGACCAGCAGCACCGGCTCGCCGTGCGCGTGACCGAGCAGGGAGGCGCCGTCGACGACTTGATCGGCCGATACACCGGCCTCGAGATCGGGGCCCGAGAGCTTGGTTTCTCCGCTCATGTTGGTCGAG
>Ga0210385_10002666_pt1 | contig 10725 bp, 12 predicted proteins | sample IncBWH26OmetaG_FD_160107 | JGI IMG/M metagenome (GOLD analysis project Ga0210385, IMG submission 160107) | Forest soil microbial communities from Barre Woods Harvard Forest LTER site, Petersham, Massachusetts, United States - Inc-BW-H-26-O ... | reverse complement strand
TCCTCCCGCCGACGGGTGCGGATCCAGAGGCTGGGCAAGGTGCATGGCACTTTCCTTCGCAAGGACGGGGTAACGCCTTTTTCGGGAGCAAAACTGGAAATGATCAAAGGCGATAAAATCGCCGCTACCGCGCTGACCGATGCCAAGGGAAAGTTTAATTTTTCCGGGATACCGGAAGGCCGGTATGAAATCCGCCTGCATAGCGACCAGTTTCCGGTCCTGAGGTTTAAGGATATCGTGATAGCGTCGGAGGAAGGCCTGGAAGACGTGGCCTTTACCGAGGACCTGGGGATTTTCCCCCAGCCGCCGAAGCCCGGTCCCATCCGCTTTTACTATTTCCTGAAGGAAGACTGTAATGTGACATTGGAAATTTTCGATTCCACGGGGGGTCTGGTTGAAAAGATCGAGGATAAAAAGGAAGGCGGGGCCTATGCCGTGACCCTTTGGGACGCGGCGGGAAAACCCGAGGGCGAGTATTTGTACAAGCTTTCCGCCAAGAGCGTCACCAAGAACACCATGTCGCGTTTCTCAGTGAAGAAGTTCAGGATACAAAAAAACATTAAAGAGTTGGCGACCCAGCCAACATAAAATCCGCTGTCATTGCGAGGAATATTCGCCGAATAGGCAAATATTTTTGACGAAGCAACCTCAGTTTTAATAAGCTTCTTCCCAATGTGTTTCGATTTTCACAGGTCTTGAAATTCAGTATCCAGCCTGCCCCGAGCGCGGCAACCGTGGTTTTAATGAGCCTTTTCCCAATGTGCTTTGCTTGACTTAAGCATTTGAAGCCTTTAACATACCCCCTCGTTTCGCTTCCCTTGAGGGGGAACGGCCTTCGGGCCGCGTGACAAAGCGAAGGAATTTCCTTCCTGCTTTTCCGTCCTTCGGTGAGGGGTTGTAGCTCAGTTTGGTTAGAGCGCCTGCCTGTCACGCAGGAGGTCGCGGGTTCGAGCCCCGTCAACCCCGCCATTTTGGTTAAAAGATAGAACCTCAAAACTGGCCTTTTCATTGGCGTTTTTCTCAATGAGTGGAAAGGTGTATTCGATCAAGCCGCCCTTGTCCTCGCTGTACTCAATCCGCTTGATGAAGGACTTCAAAAACCCTTTGCGCTCCATAAAGCTTCCTTCCTCCAACAGAGCCTTCAAATCTTGGACGTAGAGGCCGATTTCCGAGGGGCTTATTTGTAAACCCTGTTCCTCCTCCTCCGATTCGATTTTGGCCTTTTCGGCCTCCAATAGCTTTATATCGGCACGGACTTTTTTAATGCGGGGGGCAATGTCCTCCAAATCCAGTTTGTCGCTTTCAAGGACTTCATAAAGGTTTTGAAGCTTCTCTTGGGCCTGTGAAATTTCAGAATCTTTTTCTTTCAATAGTTTCGAAATATCCCGCTTAGCGACCAAAAGACTTTGGTTAATCATGGTGACTACTTCGGAAAGGTTCTTTTCGGTCAATACCCGGATTTTCAAAGTGTCGAGAATCATGGTTTCAAATTTCTGTTTATTGACCGATTTCTGGTTACATCCTTCCGTACCCCTTCTCATGTGGTTTCGGCAAGCATAATAGAAAAACCGGCCACCCTTGGCGGAAGCCCCGACCATGTTGGAACCGCATTCAGGGCAGAAAAGAAAACCGCTAAAGATATAGTTGCTCGTAAGGGTTCGGGGATGAATGGTTTTGGGGCTTCTTTTCTCGATAAGCAGTTGGGCCAACATAAAAGTTTTCTTGTCGATAATTGCCGGATGGACGTTTTCAATTCGGATGGTTTCATCCTCGGACCGTTCCACGGCCTTTACCGAATTCTTGTGAGCCCGGTTAAAGATCAAAGTCCCGGTATAAGTCTCATTCCTCAAAATGTAATGAATGGCGTTCGTTTCAAGCTTTTTACCCTGGCGGGTTCTATGGCCCTCGGCGTTTAATTTTTTGCTTATTTCCTTGGCTCCGAAACCTTGAAGGCACAGATCGAACATTTTTTTAACGGTTGGGGCATGGGTTTCGTCCAGGTCAAGGCGGCTTCTTTGGTTGGATTCATCTTTCACTTTGATTTTGATATAGCCATAGGGAATTGCGCCCCCGTTGAGGAAACCCCGCCTGGCATTTTCTTTCATTCCCCTAATCGTGTCTTGGGACAGGTTGGCAGAATAAAACTCGTCCATAACCTCAATCATCCCCTCGAAAAGCTTTCCTGATGGAGAGTCCTCAATTACTTCGTTGATTGAGATAACTTCAACGCCTATTTTGCGAAGAAGGCTTTTATAGATGATGGAGTCTTCTCGGTTCCTGGCAAAGCGGGAAAGCTTCCAAACGAGGATAGCGGTAAAAGGCTTGTCTTTTTGTTTGGCCGTGGCGATCATTTCCTGAAATTGTGGCCGGTTGGCGGTTCTTGCGCTTTTGGCTTCGTCCACGAATTCCCGGCTTATTTCCCAGCCCTTTTTCAGGGCATAGTCCGTCATGCCTTTTAATTGGGCGGGGATGGACAAGTCCTTTTCAGCCTGTTTTTCCGAGCTTACTCTTGCGTAAAGGGCGACTTTCATAGGGCCTCCTAAATTGGTATGTCCGTAACGTTATAAATCTTTGGACGAAGGCTCGCAATCGTTACGCATCCAATTGCAAGCACTTTGTTATTGTTACGACTTTACTTCCTTTGGGGGTGGGCGTAGATTCTCCTCACAATTGAATATCGCTTTTTTTAGCTTTGAAACGTCACCCCGGTGACTCCAAGAGTTTCTTAGCTAAGCGTAAGACACCCCCTAGATGTCTTAAGCCGTAAGGCTTTTGAATCTGGGGTTTTTTATTTTCCGATAGCCCTGATTTTCAAAAGCCCCAAGGCCAATGAATCTCAGGGCTTTTTTTTGCCCAAAAGGGTTGGGCCTATGCGGGAAAAAGTGAAGTTAAAAGCGAACGTTTTGAAGGAGTTCTTAGCTCGAAGGAACCTTACCCAGAATGGTTTTGCCTTAAGGGTAGGGACTACAAGCGGTCATTTGTCGCAGATACTAAGCGGCCAAAGGATACCCAGGCCGGGAACAAGGGAGCGAATCTTAAACGAAGTCCAAAAGCTTCAAAGGTTTCGGAAAGAGGAGGAATACCAATTTGACGACCTATTCTCCCTCGGAAGATGACCCGACCCAAGAAGGCTTAAGAATCCTTGCCAATATCATTGCCCGGAAGATTTTAAGAGAAGGCAAGAAAAAGGGCCTATCGGCTGTTGATGGTAAGGCAGTCAAAAAGAACGCAAGCGAAGAAGATACCAAATCATCCGATAAGAGGAGCTAAAGCGGATTTGATAGGCCCAGGAAGCCTATCAAAAGGACGGTTTGGGGAACAACGTAACGTTAGAAAACAGGGGTAACATAAATGGCTTTTTATCATGGACGAAAATATCTTAAGAATAAGATAGGCTATCAAACTATCTTAAAAGATATGTTTCCCTGCTTCTTATGTGGGGAATTATTGGAGATTAAGAAGACCATCAAGGATAAACCCTATTTCATTTGTGATCCTTGCGGGGTACAGGCTTTTGTTAGAAGGGCGGAAGGCATAGGTAAGTTAAAGGGCTTATGTTGGAACCAAGAGAACTCCCCGGGCTATTTGACCGAGGAAGGCTATTTGAGGCGGGTTAGGCGGATTCAACAATTGGGGCTCGAATTGAAACAGCTTAGAAACGAAATCGGCCCCGAGGATGGGGCTTAAAGGCCTTTTAAAAGGTCCGTCACTTTGCAGTTAAGAATCTTTGCCATTTTCAGCAATTGCAGGACAGGGACATTCACCCGACCACGCTCCATCAAACCCACCGAATTTAAGTGCATACCCATTAATTCAGCGAATTTCATTTGGGATATATCAAACTTTTCCCTTTGTTTCTTGATATTGGCCCCAAGCTTGATGAGTTCGTTCTTTTCCATGCCAACGAAGTTAAGGGATAAACACGATAATTACTGCACATCCATAATAGGCACAATATAATTGTGCATTCAGTTTGACTTGAAAAGGAGAGTTTATGAATCGGAAAATCTGGTTTTTCTTGTTGCCGTTGGTAGCTTTTGCTGTTTGGTCTTGCAACCAAACTCCCGCCCCTTCTACACCTTCAACCGGCTCCATATCCTTTGCCTATAGTGGGGGAGGGTGCAATATAGTGACAACCTTGGACGGGGGAAGCCCGGTAACGGAAACGGCAACCACGGCCAATGTTACTTTGTATTCAGGCGTTCAAAACGGAACTCATTCAGTGGCAATTATGGCTAACGGTAATACGAACACCTGCAATATCAACGTTCAAGGGACGACTGAAAGAATTTCAGCTTCGGGGGTTTGTTCAACAATAGTCTTATCCTGCCCTTAGCCGACTTTTAATTTCCTTGATTTGTGATTTTCAAAGCCTTTCCTCAATGAGGGAAGGCTTTTCTATTTTTGAAATATGCTCGATAATTGGCAAATTCTAATCAAACTAAATCGACAAAATGAGGCTCAATGAAAAAGAAACTCCTTCGATGGGAGAAAAAATTCATGTCAACAAGACTCAACCTTGATGAATTGGGAAAAATAATATCAACAATGGAACAATTAAAAGGAAAGTTATTATTGGAAACAAGAGAATATGAGTTTTCATCACTAGAAGAAATGATGAAGAATTCGGAAAAGATGATTAAACGATTAAAAATTGTTTCTGTTAGAAACAACAACGAGCGAATTGCTTTTGACTATACAGATGAAAAAATAGTTTTAAGCTTTCAACCAGAAGATAATGATGAACTTCGAGGAGTGGCCGAAAAAATTAAAAAATTAATTCAACGAAAGTTGCCAATCAAATTTTTAGAAATGGCAATAGAGGTTTTTCTTGCCGTCATTCTTTTGTTTATTGTCCGACAAATCACGAAAGTTTTTCTTACCAATGATCATTCGGCTGGAGTCACCGTTATTGCTGGATTCATTGTTAGCTTCTGGTTTATATCAAATCTAGGGAAAAATTATTGCCGTATAGTTCTTGAGTTCAAAAAAGAAGAAGTCTCTTTTTTCAAAAAGAGGGGAGAAGACTTTGTTTTCTATTTGTTGGCTGCCTTGGTGGGGTCTTTTGTAACTTGGCTTTTTTTAAAATAGTAGGAGGGTCCTTTGGGATTAGCTAATTTTAAAATGGCTTTGGATGCAGCTGGAAAACTTTATGAAACAGCTAAAGCGTTGAGAAACATTGACTTGAAACTTGAAACTGCCAAATTCAAAGATTCTATGGCTGATCTTTTGAACCAAGCGGCGGATTTAAAAGTCACAATTTCAGATTTGACAAATGAAAACCGATTACTCGAAGAGGAAATAAACTCATTCAAGCAAAGAAAAAATATTCGAGTGAAATTACATTTAGTAAATGGATATTACAAACTGGATGAAGAAACAGAAGGGTTTAAATTTGGAAATTATTGCAGTTCCTGTTTTGAAAAGGCAGGACTAATGATTCCGTTAACAAGTCCATTAGAGGTTTTGACGTGTCCAAGTTGCAAAGCCCATTATGAATGAAACCAAAGAATAAATAAGCACTTAACTAATTTTATTCCGGTTCAATTTTGTCGGAGTCGATGAGGAACATTCATGAATTTAAGAAACGTTTTTAAGGCAATTAGTAGTGAATTATTTGCGAAGTTTAAAAAAAGCGCTGAGATTCAACACAACGTGGGAAAAGGAGATAACCGCGAAGATGCTTTAATGGATTTTTTAAAAGAAAATTTACCAAAACGATATGCGCTAGGCTCGGGAGAAGTTATTTCTTCCGACAACTCAATAAGCAAACAATGTGACATTGTAATTTACGATGCGGATCATTGCCCAATACTTGTTACTTCAAAAACTCATTCTGTTTATCCCATTGAAAGCGTATACGGAGTGATAGAAATCAAATCGGTTTTAACGAGTTCGGAACTGGAGAAGTCTTACGCTAATATTCAATCTGTCAAAAATCTGGTAAAAGATGAATATTTTGCTCATTCCACAAGCCCGGGTTCTACTATTGGAATAAAAAAACCGATGATATTTGCTGCTGTTTTTGCTTATAGCGTAGATAGAAGTTTAGACGCCGTTTCTAAACAAGCTGATTTACTTGACAAGGGTTTAACAAGAATTGAATTTCGGCCAGAATTAATTTCGATTTTGGAACATGGAATTATTGGGCCTCGTAATAGTTATCGGGATATATTTAATAATTTTAAAGTCCCTGATTCTTTTGAGAATGAAAAATTAACAATACACAACACGAAACGACATACTTTATTAAGGTTTTATTTGCAGATGTTACAAGAACTTAATTCAATAATTTTACAACCTTTAGACTTGAAAGATTATTTGGACTTACCGGAAATAATAGATGGGCACCGAGTTCGAAAACATGAAAAATTTTTAAGAAATTTAGGCGAAGAAAATTCTAAAAAAATTTTTAAGTTGTCCCAGGCAGGCATAAGGAAAATATTCGAGTATTGTTCAAAAACCGGAGCCATTACCTATCGCCAGCACATGTTAAATGCAATGGGGCCAACAAATATAATAGGCATGACTGATGAACGATTAAATGAATTAGTTTTTGATTTTAACCCGAATAAACTTCCTCCATTAAACTTCTCAAAATTATTTAAAGATGAAAATGGGAAAGTTTCTTATCCTGATAAAGCATTTCAACCATGGCCCATATATATCGACGATAAAGCTTATTTTGTTGATTTTTCGGCGCTTAATGAAAATGATTTTGAAGAAAATAAGGAGATGGAACCAGAGGACTTTTATTCTGATTAATGGTTTTCAATTAACGGACAAACTTTGATAACGGAAATCTTATCTGTGTTTGTTGGTGCTTATATCCAAAGTTTTCTTTCTAGGCGCACAGCATATCAAGAAATGTCATTTTAATTATTTTTCTTCACGTTTTTTTTCGAATAAGAGACGTAAATTGTTTTAGAAAAGAATGGTTTAATGTGCGAGTTTTAATAAAAAGCGGCGATAAAATTATAAATGTTTATTGGATTGAATTTAGGAATTCATCCGTGGTTGGTTGGCTTGGCGGCAAATGGCTCATGAAGTATTTGGACATTTTACCGGGCTCAAAAGTTGATTACCATTTCACCTATCCTAAAGATGGAAACCTTCACTATTCGTTGAAAATTAAAAGCCTTCAATCGGAAGCATTCATAAAAGTTACTCATAACCAAGTTAAAATTAAGATTATTAATGAGAATAAAGAGAAATACCTCGAAGAAGGCCCTCGGGAGAAATATAAGGATTTATTAGCTCCTTTTATTCCACCATACAAACCTAAATCCTTTTCCGAAATAAAAACAGAAAAATCGTGGTTCTTTTTTAGCACAATCGGGTTACAAATTAATAATGGGAAAATAGATATTTCGGATGGAGAAAATGTAAAAGATTATAAATTCAAAAAGGGCTATATTTTCGTTGATGCGGAAAAATATTCAACCGAAATAATGAATGTATCTGCTTGTTTGCAAAGTGGCGTAGCTACTCCTCCCTTGAAATTTCAAGATTCTGAATATGAAGAAGTAAAAGAAGAGAGAGATGAGTTGCGAGTTATTCTTTTTATGTCACATAAAAAAGTAGTGAATTTGCAAAAAGGTGATTGATATTCATGGGACTCAACTATTTAGCTGATGTTGTATTTCCAATTTGTTTGTTTTCCGAATTGGAAACGAAACAACAATGTTTTAAAGAATATTTAGGAACCGGGTTTTTTATTGGCACGAAAGGTTATTTTATAACTGCTAAACATGTAGTCCCTCAAGAGAAAGTGGAAAAGATTGAAAAAAAGGATTCTTTTTTAATTTTACCTAGAAAACAAGTTGGCCTAAAAACTGAATATGATCCTGTTCGAATAACTGCATTTGAAGCAGCCCCAAATGATATTGATTTAGTGGTAGGGAAAACGGATTATAAACCGGGTGGTTTTTTTGACATTGGTGAAGAAGGGGAATCTTACGGTTGGGAAAATGTCATGTCATATGGTTATCCTGCAAGCATTTATAGAGAAGCTGAGTCTGGGAAACCAATTTTCGATCCATCCTTTTTAAAAGGTTACATAACTCGGAAACTTCAACAAGGAAAGACTCTTGGAACAATAAAAAATATTCCACCTGGATACGCACTCAACTATCCAATTCCACAAGGAATGAGTGGTTGTCCTGTTTTTAAGGATAGTGAAAATAAAACTTTGGTCGGGGTTGGAGTTGGAACCTTTGAAGAGAAAACTCAGTTATGGCAAAACACGGCATACAAATCTGACAAAGAAAAGTATGAAGAAACGGCATACCGAGTAATTGAAACGGGTTTTGCAATTAATATTCTTTCTTTCCATTATTGGGGTCTAAAAATAGCCGATGGGAAAACAATTCAGGAAATTAGCAAAGAATAGATCGGTCTAAGTTGGTATTTAAGGGTTTCAAAATAAGACTTTGAAAAGTTCTATCTTTAAACTAGTTTGGGCCATTTGACAGCATTGACAATGGTTTCGCTGCATACATAACATTTACCAGTTCCGTGGCAATGTGGACACAAGCCAGTATTGTTGCATAAAATACAACCGTCTTTACGCCCCCTTATTCTCTTGCATTTTCCACAATCACGATAACCGTGGCAAACATTGCAAACATTTTTTCCGCTACACCGATGACAATTACTCAAACAAAATCTCCCTGGATTTGATTGACCAAACAATTCACAATAAGTATACTCCTGTATACTTATTGTCGTAAAATAATAAAGAGGGGCATGGGAGTTCGAATGGAATTTAGTGAGTTTGCTTTCCGAATTATTTTAGTTTTTATTCCTGGCTTAATAGCTTTTACAATAGTCAATCAACTTACAAACCAGAAGAAACAAGAAATTTACGAAAAAGCGACTTATGCATTAATCCTTGGTTTGTTTTCATATACAGCGTATTACTTTTTTATAAAGATACCTTGGTTCAAAACAGATTTTATTTTTTTGGAAGTTTTATCTGACGAAAATGCAAAATTGGATTTCAAGGAAATCTTAAAAGTTTCGTTTGTTTCTGTGCTCTTGGGCTTTTTTGTCTCTTATGCAATAAACTATAAGTGGCTTCATAATTTTGCTTATAAATTCAACATATCCACCAAGTTTGGCGACCTAAATGTATGGAGCTATACGATGACCTCGGGGATATCTCCCTGGGTTGTTGTTCGAGATTTGAAGTACGATTTGATGTACCAAGGTTGGATTCAAGCCTACCCTGATACTTTGGAGGAAGAGACCGGTTTGTATTTAAATGACGTGGTAGTCTTTAAAAATTCGACGGGTGAAGAGCTTTATCGAACAGATGGCCTGTTTATATCAAGAAATAAAGAGGAGTTGATTTTTGACTTCCAAAGACTTACTTTAAAACTTGAACAAAATGTTAAAGAGAATGGAGGTAAAACAGATGTCAGAACGTAAAATCAATGATGGCAAATTCACAAAGCTTCAGGAAGGTATGTTTAAAAAAGGTGGCGTTAATAACCCACCCTCTACACCTAGGCCTTCCGTTCCTCAAGCCATGACACCGAAGCCCTCTACGCCGGCACCTCCACCAACCAGTAACAATCCTCAAAAATAATTAAGTTTAAAATTAGTAGTGAATTAGGTGATTTCTTTTAAGGAGTCACCTTTTTTATTTTGCATTCTTTTAATTACTTAAAATTAAAAAAAATTAAATTTTAAGCAGGAGAGGAAAATGGGTTTTGAGTTTTATTCTGACAACTCAAAGGAAAGCATTTCTGTTTATTATGACTTTTTTTTAGTGGTTAATAAGTATGTCGAGTTAACTTATCACGGAGATAAAAAACGGCTTGAAGCGGCTCAAATGGCGGCCAAAGAGGTCATGGATAAATTGATGAAATTGGCGGAACAAAAGAAATCAGTGAGAAATACATTTAACGAAACCGCTGGGCTTTTAGCCGAACAAACTAAAAAAGGTGTGGAAGCTGTTTCCACGCATAAGCTTGCGGCTGATGTTGAAAATTTTTTAACCCAGGGAAAAGGGGTACTGGATTTACTGGCAAATAAGCTTTTTAAGGAATTGGTAGGGTATGTCGGTAAGTTTAATCATAAAAACATCATAAAGCATTTAAGAGAACAATTAGATCTTGATCAATCGGTTGTTAATGAAATTGAGGTTTTGTTGAATCGGGATTGGGATATCTGGCTTAAGTCATTTGTGGACGATAGGAATTTGCACCATGAAGAAAACATTAAAATTTCTAAAATGAGTTATATGAATGGCCAACCTATTGTTTTTTTTGAAAGACGAGACGGAAATAAGTTTGGTAATTTGGATGAATTCGTTAACACACATTGGAATAACCTTATGGGGCTAATAAGTGACTTAATTTGGCTTGTTTTCGCTTCCAAACTTCAAATTTTCAAAACGGTTCGTGTTACACGGGATATGTTTATTTCACCCGATTCGCCTGATTATGAAAAACCTAATTCTTGATTTATTGGTTCTGCCTTTTAACTTGTTTGGGCTAGTATCAGGGCTTAAAACAGAACTTTAAAGGTTCTTTCTTTTACCCATCTTGGGCCGCCATTTTTCAACCAACTTCAAAAGTGCGAATGTATAGGCCCTGACCGGTCATAGATTAAATTGAGTGAACCGGTTCACCCCTTTTTTTGACTTTCATCGCGTCCCGCAGGGGAGAGTTCCCAAACATCCGTGAGTATTCCCGGCTGAACTGCGACGGGCTGTTG
>Ga0210385_10002664_pt1 | contig 10727 bp, 10 predicted proteins | sample IncBWH26OmetaG_FD_160107 | JGI IMG/M metagenome (GOLD analysis project Ga0210385, IMG submission 160107) | Forest soil microbial communities from Barre Woods Harvard Forest LTER site, Petersham, Massachusetts, United States - Inc-BW-H-26-O ... | reverse complement strand
GACTACCTCATCCATACCGACCTCCTCACTGTGAGGGGGGTCAATTCTTCGTGTCGTCAGGGGGTCAGGTTAGCGTGGCGCCTGACAACCCCGCACTGGGTAGTTGCCGACCATAAGGTTCCAGCTGCCCCAGTCGCGACGGATTGCGGCAATCGGTCTTTCCACACCCTGAATACAAAACGGGTCGATCGGTGGCCGATCCTTCTTGTGGCGCGCGCTTCGAAGACTTCAGCCGCAGTTGTACGGCTCGGGATGATCCCGATAGCCGAAGTCGAACGCAACGAAGGATGCTGAGGGCATCGTTGACTCCGGGAAATTCCTCGGCATAGGAGAATGTGCCAGCATCGATCTCAGGCGCTTGATTTCCGCGAGCCGTTCGCGAGCACGGTGCAGATTGGCCTCCGACGGAGGACGTCGAACCGTGTCGAACTGCCGAGAAGGGGCCCTCCGCGGCGCAGCATCCGGAGGCGACAAGCAATGGGCGTGAATACTACGAGGATGGGCCGTGTTGGAATGGTTTAAGGTGTGGCACAACCACGTTTTTCCGCGAGGTGCCCGTGAGCGTCGAGGATGAAGTGCCATCGCATCCGCCAGCTCAGGTAGCCGGTAACCACGTGGGTGTTACGCGAACTTCTCGGGACAACGAACTTAAGAGTAAATCGCTTGTACCCGGTCGGCCACCGGACTATGAGCCAGTACCCAGCAAACCCGCCTTTGGCGCACTCGCTCCCCGCGATCTGTTCGAGGAAAATGAGGAGCGGGCAATGCTCAGGCGGGAAAGGGCGTGGCAACGCTGGCAACGGGCGCTATCTACTATGGGCGAAGAACTGGCGTCTGCGGCCCGCGGGCAACTGGGGCAGGGTACTGTTGCGGAACTGGAGGCCGCCAGCCGCGAGTGGCGGGCCGCTGAGCTGGAAATGGAAGGCATAGTCCACGAGACTCTGAAGGGGCACAGGCGAGGGCCATAGGGGCTGCCGTAGTGTCAGGCGCGGTTTGGTCAACAACCGGCCGTACCGGGCGCCAACCCAGATTCTTTTGTGCCAGCGGCCGGCCAGAGCAAGCTCAATGGAGCCTCAAACCGGAAATACCAGATCGTTGACGGTGGCGCAGCGCCTCGCCCCGTTCACCCGCAGATGTTGCAATGAGCAGTTACGTGTGTAATCATTCGGCCCCGGTTGATTACATGTGTAACTGTTGGAGCGGGCGTTGGTCCGAAAGAGGTCAGTCGCTATCAGCGAGGCAGAATCCGTTGTCATGCGGGTGTTCTGGGCTCGCGGCGCGCTCGCCAGCGAGCAGGTCGTAGAAGCGCTGAGTGGTCAGGAAAAATGGCAGGAAGCCACGATCAAGACTCTGTTGAACCGGCTGCTGAAAAAGGGGGCGCTGCGGGCACGCAAACAAAGTCGGCGCTACATCTATTCCCCCGTGCTGAGCCGCGCCGCGTGGCTTGCGACAGAAAGTCACGGGTTTCTCGACCGCGTGTTCGAAGGCCGGGTCGCTCCCCTGGTTTCCTACTTCAGTGAGCAGAAGAAGCTGAGCAAGCAGGACATTGCCGATATCAAGCGACTCATTGAGGGCATCGATGATGAGCGGTGAATGGTTTCGGCTGCTGGCAATCACGACGCTTGCGACCAGTGTTGCGGTCGCCTTGATCGGCCTGCTGCGCAGGCCCGTGCGGATCGCTGCCGGTCCAATGGTGGGGTATTGGCTGTGGCTGATTGTTCCGGCCGTCGCGGTTGGAATTCTGCTTCCGGCATCACACGGGGTGGTCATCAGCCACGGAGCGATTTTTCCGGGTCACATCAGCGCGGCGCTCACGACGGCGGTTTCCCGTCATATGGCTCCCCGTCGTCTTACCGAGATTTTCAACATCGCACTCGTCGTCTGGGGTTTCGGATTCATTGTTCTTGGCATCCTGACGGTCAAGCGCCAACAAGACCTGACCCCGATCTTGCGATCACAAAATCGCGAATCCGGCGGTTTCTACCGCGGTCATGTGGCTGTGCCGATGCTTTTTGGCGCCTGGAAGCCGAAGATAGTTGTGCCCTTGGATTTCGAAACACGCTACACGAAGGACGAGCAGGGTCTGATCCTCGAACATGAGCGTGCGCATGCCTCGAGGCATGATGTGGCGGCCAACGTGTTGGCATCGCTCATGATGTGTCTGTATTGGTTCAATCCGCTGATCTACCTGGCAGTGCGTTGGCTCAGAATGGATCAGGAACTCGCTTGCGATGCACACGTTCTGCGCAAACGAGGCGACGCTCGGCGCCAATATGCACAGACTCTGCTGAAGACCCAACTTGTTGCCGAGTCGGCATGGCGACTGCCATTGGGTTGCCACTGGCAGTCCATTCATCCGCTAACGGAGAGAGTCGATATGCTCATGCGTCCCTATCCCATCACGATACGTCGCTTCGCCGGAATGTGTTTTGTCACTGCGCTGACGGCTGCCGCAACCTACGCCGCTTGGGCGGCTGAGCCCGCAAACGCAGAGGGGCCGAAGGTGTGGATCGACTACTCGATACGCATCACGAACCCGGAGGCGCCGAATTTCCGTATTGAGCTCAATACAAAGTATGTAGTCTCTTCGGGTGAGACCATCAACGACGATAAAGACGGGATGCCGCTCCTGCGCGCCGGCGAATGGCGCCTCGGATGCACACCTTACCTACACGACCTGGGTGGGCGGCCGACCGATTGGAGCGATCAGAAGGCGCAGGGTATCCCCATTCCGGCACCCGGCCAGATACTGCTTGAGTGCGGTATTCAGCACAACGGTGGCAACGTACAGAACGTTTCGGTCCTCGCGACCGATGGCAAACCGGTGTCAATTGACGTTGGGGAGCCGGGCAGCGCGCTTCAATATCACCTCGAGGTCGCGCCGTATTCCGAAATGCCTGCCGGGTTCATCGACCACCAAACGCGAAGGCCCGTACGCATGGATACTGAATCAGCGACGGCCGCTCCGCGTTAGTCGGCGTCGATACAGGCTACCAGGGCACCGCTTTCCCCATTCGATCGAGGTATTCGAGACCCGGCCTGCCCCGCTTCGCGAGCAGCACAGCGACGACCTGCGGAATCGCCTCTTCCATACTGAGGGGTGCCTTCGGGCCACCCAGGGCGGTGCGGATCCAGCCCGGCGCCATCAGCAGCAACGCGCGTGGCTCGTTTGCATGGCGGGCCGCGTAGCTGCGCATGTACTGATTCAGAGCCGACTTGCTGCCGCGGTAGATTTCGAATCCGCCATGCGTGTTGTTGGCAATGCTGCCTTGTCCGGAGGACATGACACCGATGAGGCCGGCGGCGGGGACGAGGTCCTGCAGTGCCTCGATGGTGCGCATGGGTCCCAGCGCATTGGTGACCATCACCCGAACGAATTCCTCGGTCGAGACCTGGGCGATGGTGTCATGCGGATTCGCGTTGCCGGTGCCGGCGTTCACGAACAGGATGTCGAAGCTCCGACCCGACAAGCGCTCGCGCAGCGCCGCGATCTGCTCCGGCTGGCAAATGTCGACGGTCTCGATTTCAACGCGGCCCGGATTGTCGTCGGCCAAGTCGTGCAGTTGGGTGCGGCCTTCGGCACGGCGGACCGTACCGACAACATTCCAGCCCTTCTTGAGCAGCTCGACTGCCATCGCATGTCCGAGGCCGCGCGATGCCCCAACGAGGAGAATCGCGTTGGGGGGTTCTGATTTGCTGAGGGACATTGCGAGCACCTTTGCGGTGAGGGGCTGAGCAGAACTGTAGACCCATGCCAAAGAGGGCGCCAGACGCACAGGATGCAAGGTATAGTTGCATCAGGCGCTATGCCACTGTCCTTGGCCTGTGTACAGTGGCCCCATGGAAAACCTGGATATGAATCTGCTGTCGGCGCTGGATGCGTTGCTGACCGCGGGCAGCGTCACCGGAGCGGCCCGACGGCTTGGCCTCAGCACCTCCGCCATGAGCCGCACGCTGGCGCGCCTGCGGGCCGCCACAGGTGATCCGCTGCTGGTGCGTGCGGGGCGGGGATTGGTTCCGACGCCCCGCGCCGCCGCACTGCGCGGCCGTGTCAACGGACTCGCGCGCGAGGTGCAGGCGGTTCTAAGCCCCCGGGCTGACGAGCTCGACCTGGCCTCGCTGGAGCGCACCTTTACCCTTCGCAGCAACGAGGGGTTCGTCGCGGTCTTCTCCACCGCCTTGGTGGCGGCGGTCAGGCAGGCGGCGCCACGGATCCGCCTGCGTTTTGCTCCCAAGCCCGTCAAGGATGCTGAACCGCTGCGCGAGGGGCAGATCGACCTGGAAATCGGCGTTCTCGGCGAGTTCGCCCCGGAAGTGAAGACCCACTTCCTATTTCGCGATCACTTCGTGGGGGTGGTCCGAGCGGGGCACCCGCTGCTCGCAGAGGCTGTGACGCCCAAGCGTTACGCAGCTTGCAGGCATGTCGTGGTATCCCGAATGGGCAAATTTGCAGGACCGGTCGACCACGCGCTGGAGGAACGTGGTCTTGAGCGCGATGTGGTCATCGTTGTGCCGGGCTTCCTTGATGCCTTGCGGATCGCCCGCCATTCGGACCTGGTAGCGCTGGTCCCCAGCTGGTGCGTCGGGGGTGATCTGCTCAGCGCGGAGCCCTTCATCCAGGGCCTGGTGAGCTTCGCGCTTCCGGTTCGGACGCCGAAGATCGCGGTGTTGGCGATGTGGCACCCGCGGGTCGATGCTGATCCGGCCCATCGATGGTTCCGCGACACGGTGGTCAGAGTGTGCCGAGCGGCGCAGAACACCCAGCTTCGGCCAATCTCTAAGGCTGGCTGACGGTTATCGGCCAACCCCCCAGTTCGAGGTCCGGCGGAAGTAGCCTGATGAATGCCTCGACCTTGTGGATCTGCCCGTCGTAGACCTTGAACAGCTCGAACGTCGTGAGCTTGTCGGAGCCCGGGCCGCGCACGTTCCAGGACAGGCGCAGCACGACGATGCCCAGCCGCTCGTCCACGTAGATGGATCGCACCGTGACGTGGCCCAGGCGCTTGAAGATCTCGAGGGATTGGGTCGCGATATCCTTGCAGGTGGGGCTGAACACACAGTCCGGTCCCGCCATGACTGCGCCGTTTTCAACGCGCCGGGCGCCGGGCGCAAACGGCGTTCCCACGGAAGCAAAAGTTTCCGTGGAGTTCAGGCCCTTCGGGTAGTGCAGGGCAATTTCGATCGCCTGGTCGCGCATCGCCAGCTGCGCGGGGCGCGGCACGAAGTTCATCTCCTCGCTGGGCGCGTTGAAGGTGTCGATGGTAAAGCTCAGGCCCTCCGCGCGGCTGCGCGCGGCCACCAACTCGAGTTCGCTGATCTTCTCGCCCTCCACCTTGACCCGCACGACCAGCAGGATCGGGGCACCGGACTCCTCGACCAGAACGCCCGCGATGCTCTGTCCTGCGCGCTCGTCGATGATGTCCTGACGATAGCCGCGCAACCTGGTCACCGTGTTGACCAGGCCGATCTTCGCGAGCGGCTTTTCGACGGCATCCTCGGTGACACGCAGATTGGCGGTCACCGGCAGTTTGCTGGCATCGTGATCCACGAGGGCATAGAGCACTTGGGTCACCATGCCGCGCAGGCACTCGCGATCGCACGCGGGTGGGGCGGGCGCCGGTGACTTCGCCCCCGTGGCCGCAAGCGCACTGCAGGACAGCAGGATCAGGCATAACGCGGCGACGGTCTTCATGGTGTCCCCTCTGGGGCGGCTGCCCGCTTCTGAGTTTTTGTGGGGCGAGCCTACACCAGAAGGATTCACGGAGACAGGCCTGTCGATAGTAAATTGGAACACATGGCGACGCAGCTGAAGACCGGACGCAACGATTCCTGTCCCTGCGGCAGTGGCAGAAAATTCAAGAAATGCTGCGGTCAGGTGACTGTCGCCGAGAAGCCGTCGGCGCCGCCGGTGGCGCAGGATGCGGCTGCGTACAATCATCTCGGGGTCACCCTGCGCCGCGCCGGACGACTGGATGAGGCGGTCGCTGCTTGCCGGCGCGCCGTGCAGATCAGACCCGCATATGCCGATGGCCACAATAATCTTGGCAATGCGCTGCGCGCGCTCGGGCGCTTCGCGCAAGCCGAGACCAGCTACCGCCGGGCGCTTGAGATTAATCCGCAGTTTGCGATCGCGCACAGCAATCTCGGCAATGTATTGAAGGATCAGGGGCATCTCGAGCAGGCGGTGGCGAGCTTTCGCAGCGCCCTTCGGCTCGACCCCGGTCTTGCCGGTGCCCACAGCAATCTGGGCGCCGCGCTTCGAGATTGCGGACGGTTCGCGGAGGCCGCCGCCTGCTACCGCCGCGCGCTCGAGCTTGACCCCGCTCTCGCTGCGGCGCATGTCAACTTGGGGCTCGCGCTGCGCGATCTCGGGCAATTCGAGGCGGCCCTCGGCAGCTACCGCCGCGCGCTTGAACTCGACCCGGCATCCGCCGAGGCGCACAACAACCTCGGCAGTATCCTGGGTGAGCTCGGCCAGTTCACGGAGGCGGTGACTGCCTATCGGCGCGCGCTGCTCATCGAACCCAATCATACCGAGGCGCTCGGCAATCTCGGCGGTGTCCTCATGCGCCTGGGCGAGCCGGCCGAGGCCGAGCGATTTTTGGCCCGGGCTGTCGAGTCCGCGCCAGAGAATGCCCGGGCCCTGGCGACGGCCCTGTCCTATCTGACCTACCGGACGGATGACCCGCGCTTCAATCAGCTCGAGACCCTCTACGCGCGGCGCGCAGCGCTGCCGGTGGATGATCGAATCAGGTTGAACTTTGCCGTTGGCAAGGCCCTGGAAGCCGTTGGACGATACGAGGAATCCTTTGCCGCTTATGCGGAAGGAAACCGGCTGCACCACGCCTTACATCCGTTTCACGAGAGTGCAGCGGCCCAGCGGCTGGATGTCTCATGCGCGACCTTCACGCCCGGGCTTTTCCAGGAGTGCGCTGGCGCGACCCCGCACCCGGCGGCAAATCGCGAGGATCCGGTGCCGATATTCATCGTGGGAATGCCGCGATCGGGCACCACCCTCATCGAACAGATACTGGCGAGTCATCCGCAGGTATTTGGCGCAGGAGAGCTCACGGCCCTCGATCAACTCATCCAAGGGGCAGGGCGTCTCTGCTTCGATGCGCCGGAGCGCGACGCCACGCTGGCGGCGCTGCGCCAGCTCGGCCGGGAATATCTCGACCGACTTGCCGGCCTCGCGGGCGGCAAACGCTACGTCACGGACAAGATGCCCGATAACTTCCAACATCTCGGGTTGATCCACCTGATGTTGCCGACCGCGAAGATCCTGCATGCCGTGCGCGATCCTCTCGACACCTGCTTTTCATGCTACGCGCTGCGTTTCGCCTGGGGTCATCAATACAGCTATGAACTTGCGATGCTGGGAAGACACTACCGGCGCTACCGCACGCTCATGGGGCATTGGCATGCGGTCCTGCCAGCCGGGCGGATCTTGGATGTGAGCTACGAAGACACCGTCGCCAGCCCGGAGCGGGAGGCACGAGGAATGCTGCAACACCTCGGGCTCGACTGGGAGCCGGCCTGCCTGCGGTTTTATGAATCCAAGCGAATCGTGAGGACGGCCAGCTTTTCCCAGGTGCGCAGGCCCATCTACGGCAGCTCGGTGGCTCGCTGCCAACATTTCGCGGCACACCTCGCGCCGTTGCAGGCAGCACTGCGCGGTGCAGACCCGGATCTCCCGTGAGATCTCACACGCACGCCGCGTGCGCCCGTCGGCCTGAGCTGCGCAAATTCTGGAACATGATTTCGACCGTGGCGTCGAGGTCGAATTCTGGACTCCAGTTCCAGTCGCGGCGCGCACTTGAATCATCAATCGAGTGCGGCCAGTGGGCGGCGATTGCCTGCCGGTAATCCGGAGCATAGTCCATCACGAAACCGGGCAGGTGCCGGCCGATGGCGCGGCCGAGCTGCTCGGGCGTAAAGCTCATGGCAGAGACATTGTAGGAGCCGCGTTCACGGACTTGCTCGGCGGGGGCCTGCATCAGTTCGATCGCCGCGCGGATCGCATCCGACATGTACATCATGGGGAGCGCCTGGTCTGCCTTCAGGAAGCAGCGGTAGCGACGGTCACGCAGGGCCGCATGGAAAATCTCTACCGCATAATCGGTGGTCCCGCCACCCGGCGGGCTCAAGGAGCTGATGAGGCCGGGATAGCGCACGCTGCGCACGTCGACGCCGTGGTTGAAATGGTACCAGCGGCACCAGCCTTCACCGGCCAGTTTGGAGATACCGTAAACCGTGGCGGGTTCGGTTACGGTTCGTTGCGGTGTGTCCGCGGCGGGTGTCGTGGGCCCGAAGACCGCGATGGAACTGGGCCAGAATATGCGCTCGATCTGCTTCGCCCGGCCGAGTTCCAGAACATTCAGCAAGCCCTGCATGTTCAGGTCCCAAGCCCACGACGGCCGCTTCTCGCCGGTGGCGGACAGTGCGGCCGCCAGATGGTAGATCTGGGTAATACCCTCACGCGCGACGATATCGGCCAGTGCAGGGGCATTGGTTACATCCAGAACGTGATGGGAGAGGTTGGCTACCGGACCCTGCGCAATCACATCGCTGGTTGCCACCGCCTCAGCGCCGTATCGATCCGCGAGGGACACGGCCAGTTCGGTGCCGATCTGCCCGTTGGCGCCCAGGATCAGAATTCTAGGAGCGCTCATGAGATAAGGCCCAGTTCACGGCCCGCCTGCGCGAACGCCGCAATGGCTCTCTCGAGGTGTTCCCGTTCATGTGCGGCACTCAACTGCACCCGAATGCGGGCCGCTCCATGGGGTACGACCGGATAGAAGAAGCCGATCACATAAATGCCCAGTTCCAACAAGCGCGCGGCCAGCTGCTGCGCAACCGGTGCGTCGAATACCATGATGGGAACGATCGGGTGTTCACCGGCCTTGACCTGGAAACCGGCCGCGGTGATGCCCTGCCGGAAAAAACGGGTATTCGCCATCAATTGCTCGCGAAGCGCCGAGGAGGACTCCAGCAGGTCGAGCGCCGCCAATGCACCGCCGACGACGCCGGGCGGCAATGAATTGGAGAACAGATAGGGCCGCGATCGTTGACGCAGCAGCTCGATCACATCCTGACTGCCGCTGGTGAAGCCTCCGGATGCCCCACCCAGGGCCTTGCCCAGCGTGCTGGTGATGATGTCGACTTTGCCGAGTACCCCGCGGAACTCATGGGTGCCGCGTCCGGTTGCGCCCACGAACCCGGTCGCGTGAGAGTCGTCGACCCCCAATAGGGCGCCATGTTCGTCGCAGAGGGCCCGGATACGGTCCAGGGCGGCGATGGTCCCATCCATGGAGAACACACCGTCGGTGAACACCAGCTTGAAGCGGGCACCATCCTCGGCTGCCTTTCGAAGCTGGCGCTCGAGGTCCGCGAGGTCGTTATGCTGGTAGACATACCGTTTGGCCTTGCACAGGCGTATCCCATCGATCACCGACGCATGGTTCAGGGCATCGCTGATGATGGCATCGTCCGGCCCGAGCAGCGGTTCGAACAGCCCGCCATTGGCGTCGAAGGCGGCGGCGTACAGGATCGTATCCTGCGTGCCCAGGAATGCCGAGAGCCGCGCTTCCAGGGTCTTGTGGATGTCCTGCGTGCCGCAAATGAAGCGCACTGAACTCATTCCGTGCCCGTGGCTGAGCAGCGTCTTGCGGGCGCCCGCTACGACGGCAGGGTGGGCGGAGAGACCCAGATAGTTGTTGGCGCACAGATTGATGACCTCGCCACCGCCCTGAGTGCGGATCGTGGGTCCCTGCTGGGTCGTTATGATGCGTTCGCGCTTGCGCAGACCGGACTGGTCGAGCTTGGAAAGTTCCTGCTGAACGTGCCGATAGAATGCGTCTGTCATTGGCGGTCTCTTGGGACTTGTGGCAGGCTGCTCGCGTACAGCATCGCGAACGAATCCAGTATAACGCACGGAGTTCCACTATGGTGAACGCGCTTCAGCTTGTCAAGGGCAAGCAGCCCCCGCGGGTGGGCGAGACCCTGCAGGCCCGGCGTCAGACGCTGGGAATGTCCCTGGAGGATCTGGCGCGCAAGTCCGGCGTATCGAAGTCGATGTTGTCCCAGATCGAGCGCAATCTTGCGAACCCGACCGTGGCATTGGTCTGGCGCCTGGCCAATGCGCTGGGCGTGAGCATGAGCGAGCTGCTGGAGCTGGGTCAGCCTGAGGCTCCGCTGTTGGAGGTGTTACCGGCCCATGCGACCCCGTCGATGAGGAGCCCGGATGGCAAGTGCGAGTTGCGCATCCTGGGGCCGTTGGAGACAGCCGGGCAATTCGAGTGGTATGAGCTGACCGTGCAACCCGGCGGCGTTCTGGAATCTCAGCCGCATGAGCCCGGATCGCGGGAGCACCTGACGGTGCTCGCCGGAACACTGGAGGTCCAGGCGGGAGCGGCGAGCACTCGCGTGAAGCACGGCGAGACCGTGCGTTATGCCGTCGACACAGCGCACGCGATCCGAAACCCTGGCAAGGCCAACGCAAGCGCCGTCCTGGTGGTCATTCACAATCCATGATGCGGCGCCCCCGGTCTGCCCGCTACATGTCCATATCCGACATGCCGCCGGCAGGCCTGCCGCCGTGGGGATTCTCGTCCTCCTTCGAGGCCTCCGCTACCATGACCTCGGTGGTCAGCAACAGGCCCGCGACCGATGCGGCGTTCTGCAGGGCGAGCCGCGTGACCTTGGTGGGATCAAGAATGCCATCCTCG
>Ga0210385_10002663_pt1 | contig 10736 bp, 10 predicted proteins | sample IncBWH26OmetaG_FD_160107 | JGI IMG/M metagenome (GOLD analysis project Ga0210385, IMG submission 160107) | Forest soil microbial communities from Barre Woods Harvard Forest LTER site, Petersham, Massachusetts, United States - Inc-BW-H-26-O ... | reverse complement strand
GCGGCCGCGCTGCCGGAGTCCCCGGCGATTCTGGCGAGGCGGACCAGTGCCGCGCAGACGGGCGCGGGTCGCCCGCGGGTGACGCCGGGGGAGGGCGGCACACTGCTCGCCCTGCTGCGGCCTCCCTATCGCGAGCGCACCTTGCGCCTGTGGCTGGTGTACGGTCTGTCGGCGATGCTGCTGTACTTCCTGGTCAGCTGGCTGCCGCAGTTCCTGGTCAACGCCGGCTGGTCGCCGGCGCAGGCCTCCCATGGCATGGCCCTGCTGCAGTTCGGGGGCATCGGCGGTGCTGTGGTGCAGGCCTGGCTGGTGGATCGGCGCCGGACGATTACGGCATTGGTCGGTGGTTACGGCATGACGTTGGTCACGGCGCTGCTGTTCGCACTGCCGGGCGCCGCGCCGGCATGGCCGGTGCTGCTGGTGCTGATGGGCAGCGGCGTGGCGGGGGTGCTTATGTCGATCATCGCCCTCGGGGCTATCTTCTACCCGCCCCCCATTCGGGTGACCGGATTTGGCTGGGCCGGTGCCGTGACCCGCATCGGCGCGGTGCTGGGTCCGCTTGCCGGGGGCTGGATCCTGGCGGCCGGAGTCTCGCCGCAAATCACGCTCGGGCTGATCTCGGTGCCCGCGCTGCTGTGCATCGTCGGCACGCTCACCATGCGACGCGCGGTGCGCCAGGCACAGACGCAAACGCCTTTCTGATGGGCCTATAATCCACTGCGATCGTGAGTAACCAACCATGCCGATTCAATACGCGCGCAGCCTGATCGGAACGGAACGCAGCGCGACGGCCAATCAGCATCTGGGGGCGCTGCTCGCCTTCGTTGCCGGGGCGCTCAACGCCGGCGGTTATCTTGCCGTGCATCAGTACACCTCCCACATGACCGGCATCGTTGCGGCGACGGCCAACGATATCGCCCGCGGCGCCTACGGTCTTGCGCTGGCGGGACTTGGCGCAATTGTGTCGTTTCTCGCCGGGGCCGCCTGCACCGCGATCATGGTCAACTACTCGCGACGCCAGAAGGCCCGTGCCGTGGGTGCCGGACCGCTGCTGCTCGAAGCCGCACTGCTGCTGGTGTTCGGAGTGCTGGGCGCGCGCCTGACGAAGATCGATGCGCTATTTGTGCCGCTCACCGTGATGTTGTTGTGCTTCACGATGGGACTGCAGAATGCCCTGATCACGAAGCTGTCGAACGCGGAGATCCGCACCACCCATGTCACCGGCATCATCACCGATATCGGTATCGAGATCGGCAAAGGGCTGTATTGGAATGACGTTCGGCTCACGAGCGAGCGACCGGTGCAGGCCAATCCCGTGCGCCTGAAACTGTTGGCGGTGCTCGTGACGGCATTTTTCATCGGCAGCACCGGGGGTGCGCTAGGCTTCGAGCATCTCGGTTACAGCGCCTGCCTGCCGCTGGCGCTGATCCTGGCGGTGCTGGCCGCGGCACCGATGCTGGCGGATCATAGGACATAAGGAGTCCCGACATGGGTGAGATCATCTATCAGATCGTGGAACACGATGGTGGCTGGGCCTATCGCGTCGATGAGACCTTCTCGGAGACCTTCCCGACTCACGCCACTGCCCGGGCCGCCGCGGAGCGTGCTTCGCGCGAACAGGCGTTGCCGGGCGTGGCAACGGTGATTTCCTATGAGGACCCTCAGGGGCACTGGCATCGGGAGCGATCGGCCGGGGATGATCGGCCGGAGCCGAAGGTACAGGGCTGAGTGTTACCGAGCGCTGCGGACCGGGTAGACTTCACAACAACATTGAGGGGGACGGGATGAAGACCATGACACGCTACTTTTGCGCCGCGATGGTGCTGGCTTACGTGGGGATCGGCTTCGCCGGAGTGCCACCCGTCGCCGCACCGGATCAGGCGGCGCTGTTGCAAAGCGCTGATCCGAAGCTGGCGGCGAACAAGAAGCTGGTGTTCGACATGTGGCGGGCGATCATTCAGGGCGCGCACGTCGAACTCGCACCGAAATACTTCACCAAGGAATACATCCAGCACAATCCGAACGTCGCGACCGGCCGCGACGCCATGGTCGAGTTCATGAAGTCGACCCGACCCGTGAAGGACATCGAGCCGACGATCCATTTCCCGGTGGTCGCGATCATGGCCGAGGGCGACAAGGTGCTGGTGGCGACCGTCAGCTATTCGGCCGATCCGACTGCCCCGGGCACCAAGTACGCGGGGACCCATTTCGATCTGTTCCGGATCGAGAATGGCAAGATTGCCGAGCATTGGGACAGCGTGCCGAAGGATCCGGCGATGCTGCACTTTGATCCCAATGCGACGAGTAAACCCTAGTGAATGGTTGCTGAAAATCGCAGTCCTGAGGAGGGGGTATGGTGATGCGCCTGCGCTTGCGGCTGGAACTGCTGTTGTCATTGGGCCTGCTGTTCGCCGCGCCCGGTTTGCACGCGGACAGCGCCGCGCCGTTTGATGCCGCTGCGGCGTTCGGCGCGCGACCCACGATCAGTTCGCTGCGGATGTCTCCGGACGGCTCGACCGTCGCCTTCATGGCGCCGATCAAGGGGCAGGGTTCGGCTTTGTACACCATGAGTCTGGAGCCGGGTGCCAAACCCAAGGCGGCGCTGGTGCTGGATGGCAAGCCCTTTCGGCTGGGTGGCTGCAATTGGGTGGCGAACGATCGCTTGATCTGCGACATCCATGCCCTGTTGCCGGATCCTTTGAACACCCACGGGCTGCTGCCGGTGAACCGCCTGGTCGCCGTCAATGCCGACGGTTCGAACATGAAGCAGGTCAGCACCGAGACCAATGAGAACAGCCGTGCTTACCTGCTCTCAGGCGGAACCGTCGTTGATTGGCTTCCCGATCAGGACGGAATGATACTGATGGCCCGGGTGTACGTGCCCGATACCCATGGGGGGTCGCGTACCGGCAGCGACGCCGAAGGTGTCGGCGTCGATCTCATCGATACCCGGACCCTGGCCATCAAGCACGTGGTCTCACCGGAAAGAGATAATTCCAGATACATCAGTGACGGTCGCGGCAATGTCCGCATTCTGGGCATAAGGCGACGCGCGCCCAATGGTCTGGATACGGGCGAGCTGATCTTCATGTACCGACGGCAGGGCTCGACCGACTGGCACGAGCTGTCAAGGTACGACGACTCCACCCGCGATGGTTTCACGCCGATCGCCGTCGACCATGATCTCAATATCGCCTACGGCTGGAAGCAGCTCAATGGTCGAAGGGCTCTGTACTCGATGAGCCTCGATGAATCACCGCATGAGACGCTCGTCTACGCCAGGCCCGACGTGGATCTCAGCGGCCTGGTGCGCATTGGCCGGCGCAATCGCGTGGTCGGCGTGACCTACGCAACGGACATGCCACACCGGGAAGTGTTCGAGGCTGGCTTCAACGACATGATGGCGGCGCTGCACCGGGCGCTGCCGAAATTGCCGCTGATGGGCATCATCGATTCGAGCGTGGATGAGAACAAGATGCTGCTGTTCGCGGGCAGCGATAACGAGCCCGGCACCTACTTTATCTATGACCGCAAGGCGAACAGCATCCGTGCGTTTCTCGAGGTGCGCCCGCCACTTCATGACCGGACTCTGGCGCGCGTCAAACCGATCTCCTACCCGGGCGCCGATGGGGTCATGATTCCGGGCTACCTGACCCTGCCTCCCGGCAGCGCGGATGCGCAGGGTTTGCCCGCCATTGTGATGCCGCACGGCGGTCCCAGTGAGCGCGATGACTGGGGGTTTGACTACCTGGCGCAGTTCTTTGCTGCGCGCGGTTACGCGGTGCTGCAGCCCAATTATCGCGGCTCATCGGGCTATGGCGATGACTGGTTCGAGCACAACGGCTTCAAGTCCTGGAACATCGCCGTGGGCGATGTGGTCGCGGCGGGCCGCTGGCTGGTGAGCAGCGGCATTGCGGATCCGGCCAAGCTCGGCATCGTCGGCTGGTCGTATGGCGGCTACGCCGCGCTGCAGTCGGTCGACATCGATGCGAATGTGTTCAAGGCCATCGTCGCGATTGCGCCGGTCACGGATCTGGCAGCGCTGAAGGAGGAGCGCCGTGGCTTTTCGGACTTCAGGCTGGTGAGCGACTTCATCGGCGGCGGCACGCAGATGACGGAAGGCTCACCGATCAACCACGCCAACAAATTCAAGCAGCCGGTGCTGATCTTTCACGGCACGGCCGATCGAAATGTTAATGTGGAGGAGTCCAGGCGCATGGCCGACGCCCTCAAGTCCGCCCACGCGTCGTGCGAACTGATCACCTTCGAGGATCGCGATCATCAATTGGAGGATTCGGAGGTGCGTACCGACATGCTACGACGCAGCGATGCTTTCCTGAGGCACGCCTTCGGAATGAGCCCGTAGATGGATTCCACACCGCGAAGGGTGGTCACGGGGCACGACGCGTCCGGCAAGTCGGTGGTGCTCTCCGATGGGCCGCCGCCGCAGCGCCATCCGATGCACGGTCCGGATGTGGGCGCGGATTTTTTCGAGATCTGGAATTCGACCCAACCGGTACCGGTGCTGACCGCGATGGAGCCGGAGCCCAATGAACGTGCCTTCACCATCATGCCGGTGTCAGGTCATCTGCTGCGCATCATCGAGATCTATCCACCGAGCAAGGGTGGCAAGCGCACCGTGATGCATCGGACCCGCACCGTCGACTATGTGGTGGTCATCTCGGGTGAGATCGTGCTGGTGCTGGATGACTCCGAGGTTACCCTGCGAGCGGGCGAGGTCGTCGTGCAGCGAGGCACGGATCACGCCTGGGAGAACCGCTCGAGTGAGCCGGCGCGCATGGCGTTCTTTCACATCGACGCGCAGTTCAGCGAAGAGCTCCTCAAGGTGCTACCGAAACCGTTGGATCTGATGCGGTGACGGGCGCTGCGCTCGCGATCACCCACGTGCCGTTCGAGGACATGGGCGCATGGGCCGAGGCGCTGGCGGAGAAGCAATTTACCGTGCAGAGCATCGATGCCTGTACCGCGAAGCTGGCGGCATTGGATTTCCTGAAGCCCGACCTGCTGGTGGTTCTGGGTGGCCCGATCGGTGCCTACGAGACCGAGGTCTATCCTTTCCTGTCGACTGAAATCGTCGGGATCAGGCGGCGCCTCGAAGCGCGCTTGGCTACGCTTGGCATTTGTCTGGGCGCACAGTTGATGGCGGTTGCCCTGGGCGGCGCCGTCTATCCCGGCAGGAGCGGCAAGGAAATCGGTTGGTCGTCCGTCAGTCCCGGCCCGCAGGCGGCAGCCTGTCCCGCCGTGTCGGAGCTGTTCGCACCGGGCGTGCAGGTGCTGCATTGGCACGGGGATACCTTCGACGTGCCGCCGGGCGCCGCGCACCTGGCCGTCTCGCGGGCGTACCCCAATCAGGCCTTTGCGGTGGGCCATCATGCCCTCGCACTGCAGTTTCATCCGGAAGTGCAGGCGGCAGCTCTGGAGCGCTGGTACGTGGGCCACGCCTGCGAACTTGGCGCGGCGCGGATCGATGTGGCGCAGTTGCGTGAAGACTCCCGGCGCCACGCGCCACTGCTGCAGGAGGCGGCACGGCGCTTGTGGCGCCGCTGGCTGGATGCCGCGGTCTGAGCGGGTATATCCTGTAATTTTCGACACCCATGGCGGGTCTTATCAGTATGTTACGAATGCTCAAGGCGGCGGCCTCATACGCGGTTCTGGGGGCGGTGGCAGTGGGGATCCTCGCTGCGCCGCGGGTTTTCGCGGCCGAGGCAGCGGTTGCGATTCCGGCGCCTGCCTATGATGTGCCGAAGGCGGCCGGTGCCTCGCAGACGGCCGTACTGTCTGGCGGCTGTTTCTGGGGCGTGCAAGGCGTGTTCGAGCACCTGATCGGCGTCCAGAAGGTCCTGTCGGGCTATTCCGGTGGCCAGAAAAATACCGCCAGCTACGAGGTCGTCAGTGGCGGCAACACCGGCCACGCGGAGTCGGTGCAGATCACCTACGATCCGCAGAAGGTGACGTACGGGCAGATTCTGCAGGTGTACTTCTCGGTTGCCCACAATCCCACCGAGCTCAACCGCCAGGGACCCGATGTCGGCACTCAGTACCGCTCCAATATCTTTTACGCCAATGATGAGCAGAAGAAGGTCGCCGAGAGCTACATCGCGCAGCTGAACAAGAGCGGCGCCTTCGGTGCGCCGATCGTCACCAAGGTCACGCCGTTGCAGGGCTTCTATCCGGCCGAGGATTACCATCAGGATTACCTGCTGCTCAATCCCACCAGCCCCTACATCGTCTACAACGATCTGCCCAAGATCAGCAATTTCAGAAGGCTCCTGCCGGTCCTCTATCAGGCAAAGGCCGTGACGGTCACGGGACTGAAGCAATAGGGACCGTTCATGTTCTTGGCTTTACTGGCGTTTCTGGGCGGCGCACTGACGATCATCAGCCCCTGCATTCTGCCGGTGCTGCCGTTCGTCTTCGCCCGCGGCGGTCGATCCTTCGCCACCAGCACGCTGCCTTTGCTCATCGGCATGGCGCTCACTTTTGCAGGAGTCGCCACCCTGGCTGCGGTCGGGGGCGCCTGGGCGGTACGCGTCAACTCCTGGGGTCGTTGGGTGGCGCTGGCGATGCTGACGGTGTTCGGGTTGGCGCTGCTGTCCCGGCGACTCGCGGATTGGGCTTCGCGGCCGCTGGTGGCATTCGGCAACCGAGTCGTCGAGTCCGGTGAGCGTGAGGGGCGGGCGAGTGTCGTGCAGTCGCTGCTGCTTGGCTTCGCGACGGGATTCCTGTGGGCGCCGTGCGCCGGCCCGATCCTGGGATTGATCCTGACCGGTGCCGCCCTGAGCGGGCCGAACCCGCGCACCACCTTGCTGCTGCTGGCTTACGCCGCCGGCGCCGCGGCGTCGCTTGCGGTCGTGATGTTTGCCGGTGGCAAGGTCGTGCGCGCCTTCAAGAATTCTCTGGGCGCCGGCGAATGGGTGCGGCGGGGACTGGGGGTCGCGGTACTGCTCGCCGTCGTTGCGATAGGCCTGGGTTGGGACACCGGCATCCTGACGCAGCTCTCGTTGAATGGCACCAACTCCGTCGAGCAGACCCTGCTCGAGAAGATCCATCCGTCCGGGGTGTCACCGCAGCAGGCGGGCGGCGCCATGATGATGTCCGCGCATGACTCGGGTTCGGGGGCGGGCGGGGCCATGATGATGATGGCGCCGAAAGGCGGCGCTGCCGGACTGCCGGCCGAAGGCGCGATGCCGGCGCTGACCGGCGCGGTGGCCTGGCTCAACTCCCCGCCGCTTACGGCGGAAGGCTTGCGCGGCAAGGTCGTGCTCATCGACTTCTGGACGTACTCCTGTATCAACTGCCTGCGCGAACTGCCCTATACCAAGGCCTGGGCGCAGAAATACGGGCCGGCGGGTCTTATCATCATCGGCGTGCATACACCGGAGTTCGCCTTCGAGCGTGTGGTCGGGAATGTCGAGAAGGCCGTCAAGGATCTGGGCGTCACCTATCCGGTCGCGGTCGACAGTGACTACAGGATCTGGAGTGCGTTCAACAACCAATACTGGCCGGCGCTGTACTTCGTCGACGGCACCGGCATCATTCGCCACCATCATTTTGGCGAGGGCGAATACGAGGATTCCGAACGCATCATCAGGCAATTGCTGCAAGAGGCGGGCGCCAAGGATGTGACGGCGGGGCTGGCTGAAGTCAGTGCACAGGGCGTGCAGGCGGCGGCCAGCAACATGTATCAGATCTCCCCGGAAACCTATATCGGCTACGGCCGGGCGGCGAATTTCTCCTCGCCCGAAGCGGTCGCCAAGGACAAGCCGGCGAAGTACACGGTGCCTGCCATGCTCAACGCCGATCAGTGGGCGCTGGGCGGCAATTGGACCGTGACCAGTGAAGGTGCGCAGTTGCAGCAGCCGCACGGCAAGATCGTCTATCGATTCAACGGCCGCGACCTGCACCTGGTGCTGGGGCCGACGAAGGAGGGGCGCACGGTGCGCTTCATGGTGCTGCTGGACGGCGCGGCTCCCGCAGACAACAAGGGCGCAGACATCAGCGGCGATGGCGCGGGAATGGTCATCGAGCAGCGGCTGTACCAGCTGATCCGGCTGGCGCATCCCGGCGCGGAACACACGGTCGAGGTCGACTTCCAGGATGCAGGAGTCGAGGCCTTCGCCTTTACATTCGGGTGAGTAGCGGAGAATGAACATGCTGAACCGAAGATATCTGATTGGATCATTACTGGCGGTCGGGGGTGTCGGAGCGTTCGTTCGACCGCGCACGCTGTTCGCCGCGGCGCCGGCCAAGGTCAGTATCGTGGTATTCAACGATGCCGGCGTGAGCCAGGGCCCGATGCTGGTCGACAAAGTCGTCAAGACCGATGCGGAGTGGCGCGCGATGCTGCCCGCCGCCTCATTCGAGGTGGCACGTCATGCGGGTACCGAACGACCCTTCAGCGGGCCCCTGGATCATTTTTTCGGCAAAGGCCTGTACCAGTGCATCTGTTGCGCCAACGCCGTGTACAGCTCCGATACCAAGTTTGATTCCGGCACGGGCTGGCCGAGTTTCTGGCAGCCGATCGCCAAACAGAATGTGATCGAGAAGGCCGACAACAGCCTCGGCATGTCGCGCACCGAGGTGCTGTGCGCGCGCTGCGATGCGCACCTGGGACATGTCTTCGATGACGGTCCGCGACCGACGGGGCTGCGCTACTGTATGAACTCGGTGGCGCTGAAGTTCATCAAACACGCGTAGGACTTCCTGCGACAGAGATTAGATATATATTGTAACTTATTGATAATACAAGTTATTATGGCTGGGCGCTGGTACAGGCAGCGTCGCTAGTCGGCGCCCGACCACGTCACTTCGTCCCGCGTCCCTACAGGATGCCTTCCTGAAAAGATCCACAGTCACTCGGCGCGTTACGCGCTCGAGGAGAAGTCCGTGGACCTACTGGTCGTGCTAATTATTCTGCTGCTGTTGTTCGGCGGCGGCGGCGGGCTCTATTGGGGACTCGGTTTCGGCTGGGGTCTCGGGCCGATTGGCCTCATCGTCGTGGTGCTCGTGGTCGCCTTCTTGTTGAACGGCTACCGCGGCCGTCGCGGTCCACCTTTGTAGCCATCACAGTTCAAGAGACGGCCCGCGTCGACTCGTGCGATTCTTCCGCCGCCTGGGCGGCGCGGGTGAGGTCGTCCCGGCCGTTGCACAGCAGAGCGGTAAAGTCCGTCGCGGCGATCGGTTTGCTGTGCAGGTAGCCTTGTGACTGGGTGCAACCTGCTTCACAGAGCGCTTCAAATTGGGGCCGAGTTTCAACACCCTCGGCTACGGTGGTCATCGAAAAGGCCTGTGCCAGGGAGATGACCGTCTGAACCAGCGCAATGCCCTGCGCACTATCGGGCAACTGCATCACGAAGCTGCGGTCGATCTTCAAGGTGTCCACCGGCAGCGAGGAGAGGCGACTGAGCGATGAATAGCCGGTGCCGAAATCGTCGATCGCTATCCTGACACCGCTCGACTGCAGTTGCTCCAGACGGGCGATTTCCAACGAGGAATCGCCCTGCAAGGCACCCTCGGTGATCTCGATGTCCAGCCCCGAGCTCGCCGTGGACCAGGCGCCGGTCGAATTCAGAAAATGCGCCGTGAAGTCCGATTGACGCAGCTGAGTCGGAGAGATGTTTACCGCTATGCGCACCGGTGGCAGTCCGGCACGCAGCCACTCATGACAGTCGTGCGCAGCCTGTTCGATCACCCAGGCACCGACATCGACGATCAGCCCCGTGGATTCCAGTAGCGGCAGGAACGCCCCGGGCGGGATGAGGCCTTTTTCCGGATCCTGCCAGCGAAGCAGCGCCTCGGCGCCGCAGATTCGACGGCTCGCGAAGTCGATCTTGGGCTGGTAATGCAGCACGAACTGCCGGCGTTCCAGGGCGATTCGCAGCTTCTGCTCGAGCGCCAGCCGATTCATCATCTGCGAATGCTTCTCGGCACTGTAATTGAGCTGCCGCACGCCCGAGGTCCGCGCCTCCTGCAAGGCGAGCTCCGCGTGCTGGACCAGGGCATTGGCATCCTTGCCGTCGGCCGGATAAAGCGCCAGCCCGGAACGCACCGCCACCGCAATTTCCTGCTGCTCGATCACGAAGGAACGGCCGAACAGTGCCGCCGCATGGGCGCGGATCATGGACAGCAGTTCATCGCCGTCACGGGAGCTGGCATCAGCAAACAGGGCGAAGGTACCGCCACCGAAGTGCGCCACGTGCTCCCGGCGCTGGAAGCGGCCGCGCAGCCGCTCGGCCACATGTTGCAGCAGCAGATCGCCGATGCGTCTGCCGAATGAGTCATTGATGAGACTCATGCGTTCGATGTCGATTACGCAAACCGCAAAGGTCGCCATCGTATTGGCGGGATCGGACAGGATACGTGAGAGTCGATCGCAGAACAGCGACCGCTTCGCCAGTCCGGTGCTCGCATCGAAGTGCGAGAGCTGTCGTACCTTGGAGTCCTTCTGCAGATATTGCAGGGCGAACGAGAGGTTGCCGGCAATCTCGTGCAGGGTCTGCAGCTCCTCCGGACTCACCGCGTCGGACTCGCGCGCGGCCAGCAGCACCGCACCCATCGGCGTTCTGTCCACGATCAGCGGCAGACCGACAATTGTGGACAACTCGCCGCGGAGCATGGCCTCGCGCAATTCGGCGGGAATCGCCGCATCGGTCGCATCATTGCAGAGAAAGACCTTCCCGGTCCGGACGATCTGCCCCACCAGATCAGCCTCCCGG
>Ga0210385_10002662_pt1 | contig 10736 bp, 9 predicted proteins | sample IncBWH26OmetaG_FD_160107 | JGI IMG/M metagenome (GOLD analysis project Ga0210385, IMG submission 160107) | Forest soil microbial communities from Barre Woods Harvard Forest LTER site, Petersham, Massachusetts, United States - Inc-BW-H-26-O ... | reverse complement strand
CGATGCTGGCCAATAGTCGTCAGGCCATTTTTTGGGAGCATATTTTGAATTGCGGCTGAATTCGAGAATGTCCCACAGGGCGAGGCGCATGTGCTCGAGGAGCATCCATGCGGTATGAGGGAACTTCGCAACTTTAGTTCCGGTGAGTTGCAGGGGCCAGTCGTTCAATGCGTCGTTGAAACTGATGTGAGCTCCGCCGCCTTTGAGCAGGTAGAGCAGGTGTTCGCGGAGGCCCTGATTGTTGGATGTAGATGTTGATCGCGTTGCGGATTTCTTGCTTAATCTGGATTTGGTGGATGCTTTCTTGGTTTTCTTTGCCATTGCTACTCCATTGTATAAAGCTGGGCATGAGTTAGACGGAGGATTTTGAGGGTCATCCCGCCGGCGTTGAATTCATTTCGTTCTCTGGTGCTTCGTCTTTGTAGATTCGTCCTATGCCACGCACCAGACGCCGCATCGGGAGCTCGCCCTTGTCATTGGCAAAAAAGATTTCGCCGGCGCGGCTGCCGCGATAGCACCAGCGCTTGAGGATTGCGAGGTGTTCCATGCACTCAATCGCGCTGGCCGGCTTTGATGCGGGAAATTCTGCCAGCGCGGCTTGAATGCGCGCTTCCATTGATTGTGATTTGGTATGGTCGTTGCTGGTGATAGGAAACTCCAGCGCGCCTCCGAGCGCGCCACCGTCAACGCGAAATAATGCGACATGCTCCGGCTGCCGAGACTTTTGCACGATTACCGCGTGCATCTGGTCGATCCGGTGAATAAATTCTGGCAGCTGCTGGAGTAAGGGAGTGAGTTTGTCGAGCCGCGCATGAATGGTGGCGGCCGTTTCGAACTCCATCTTCGTTGATGCGTCATCGCGTTCTGTGGCCATCTGCCGCTTCAGCGATTCGCCGCGCGAATCTAGAAAATCTTCGACTCGGACGACCTCAGCGCGATATTCATCATCGGTGCAACCTCGAAAGCAGGGAGCTAAGCACATCTTCATCTCGGAATACACACAGCCGGGGAATGTTGGATCGGGATGGAGGTCTTCCACGCAGCGCCGCATCTTGAAAAAGTCGAGTGCGTCATTCATGAACTTTTCTGCTGTCACTCGTGACGCAAACGGCCCATAGTAAACGTTCTTGCTGGCAAGGCGTCCGAGCCGCGTGGTCACCGAGGCACGGGGGAATTCGTTTTCCAGGTGGAGCTTGACCAGGGGAGCGAACCGTAGCCGAAGGCGATCGGCGTAGGTCTTAGGAAAGGCGCAGCGCAGGACTTGATAGAGCACGAATCCTGATTCGAAGTCGGAGCCGGTTAGCGTGTATTCGATCTGGCGGACGCGATCTCGCAGATTGAGACGTTTGGTGCGTTCTTCCGGAGGCGAGAGCAGACGCTGCAACCGCCGTTTCAGGTTGGCGGTCTTGCTGACGTAGGGCTCGGAGTTCGCGTCTTCGCCGCGCAATAGGAACACTGCGGAAGTGGCGGCTATCGAGGAGAAGATTTCCGCGTCAGCTTCTGGATGGAACTCGATGCACTCGGTCAGCATTCGTTGGTCAGCACTCGTTGGTCCGTACTCTAGTGATTGTAGAGCGACTGAGCGCGGCGTTGCAGGTCCGCATCTTCGTACTGTGCTGGCTTATTGCCGAACCAGCCCGTGCGGGAATGCTGTGCTCGTGATCACAGTGAAATTGTGATGATGGGGAAGACGCAGGGTCCCTCGACTTGCCCTCGCGTTCGCTCGGGACGGCGCTCGGGATGACAGGGTGGTGAGAGCGGCAAAGTATAGGTTCGGCGCGCGCTCGGGCTATCCGAAGCTTGCGCTTTTGAACTTTTGGCGGAAGTCCGGTCCGTCCATCCGGACGATGCGGCACATTTCGTGCAGGCGGGAGCGCATGCGTTCGCCGATTCGGTCGCCGAGGGTTTCTTCGCGCGTTGCCGCCCGCGCTGGCGAGAGTGATCGAGTCGCACTCGCGGCTGGTTCGTCGGCAAAATTTGTGGTGATGATTGTGGTCCGATTGTCGTTGTATCGCGTGTTCAGGATCAGGCTCACTGTGTCCCACACCCATTCGCTCGGTTTGACCGCGCCCAGTTCGTCAAGTAGAAGTACCTCAGCGTCAAAGATCGGCCTTAGCACCTGCAACTCGGTCGCCTTCACCGAATCGTTGTATGAATTCTGAATCTGTTTCAGCAGTTCGCGATAGTCGCAGAAAAGGCAAGCGCTGCCGCGGGCGGCTATGAGTTCCTTAAGAATGCCTACTGCGAGATGAGTCTTGCCGGTCCCGATTCCGCCGACCAGAAGCAGTCCCTTGCCGTCGCGGGGATCAAACTCCTGCACGAAGCGCGATGCGCTGATCTGGGCGAGCGCCACGGTGCAATCGGCTCCCGGGAAATCGGTGGTGAAGTTCGACAGCTCGCAATGCTCATATCTCTTCGGAATGCGTGCGGCTGCGATCATAGCTCCGCCGCGAGCCTGCATCTGGCAATTGCAGCGGGTGACGCCACGTTCGGGCGCTTCGGGAACCGGCTTCCATCCTGACCCGGCGCACATGGGGCAAACTTGGGCTACTGATTTCATAATTCTCTTGTCATTAGACTTTGCACCCGAACCTGCCTGCGCGGCAACTCGAAAGCGTTTTCTTTCTGTGCACATCCTGTGGAGACGGGCATTGGACTGTGGAGAACGTGATTGTGATGCCGAACTGTGCTCGGCAGGAACCCGTTCGACTTCGCTCAGGGCAGGCTTCGAATGCGTCCGTCCCTACGCGCCGCGTTTGCGAATCACTTAGCACGTTCGTCTCATTCTCCAATCACTATACAAATCACTTCGCGTAAGGTGTCAAAACCGGCAACTGGCACGTGTTTCCCATTGACAATCCCTTTACATGGGCGAGAATGGCCATCGCCGGTGCTCGCGCTTTGAGCTTTCCTCCCCGGCTGAAGGCGCGGGAACCGAAACGACTAGTGTCAGGAGAGAGCATGAACAAAGCTGATCTGGTTGACCGGATCGCCGAAGCCTGCAGTATTTCAAAGGCGCAGGCGACGACCGCGATCGACACCACCGTGGACAGCGTTACTGCTGCCCTTCGAAAAGGGGACCGGGTAGCCTTGATTGGATTCGGCACGTTTTCCGTCTCGCAGCGTAAGGCCCGCAATGGCCGAAACCCGCAGACGGGCGCCACGATCAAAATAGCTGCACGCAGAGTCGCCAAATTTACTCCCGGAAACGAACTGAAGAAAGTAGTCAATAAAGGTAAGTAAGGGGCCCCAGATTTTTGGATACGAACGAGACGGCAGGAGGTCGGTCCTGCCGTTTTTTTCAGCTTTCAGCCGTCAGCTATCAGGAAAACCTTTAAAACCGTCTGGGATTACAGTCTCATCTCGTGGTGAGTCCTCAATCTAGGCGAGATTTTGAACGAGCTGAAGGCTGACAACTGGGTTGCTGAATCCTTCCTATCTTCGGTAGAATCAAATGTCTGAATCGAGGATCAGGAACAGCCATGAAAGCAGCCATTCATCCCAACTATAGTGAAATTAACGTTCATTGCGCCTGTGGCAACACGTTTACCACGCGGTCCACGCATAAGGGCACTATCAGCGTAGAAATCTGCGCCGCCTGCCATCCCTTTTTCACTGGCAAGCAGAAGCTTATGGACACCGCGGGCCGGGTTGAGCGCTTCCGCCGCAAGTATGCTAAGAGCGATGCGGGCAAAGCCGAAGCGGCCAAGGCCGCTGAGACAGCGAAGAAGTAACTGGCGCACAGAAGTGCGCATTTTTGAAAGCCTCTCCTGCGGGGGAGGCTTTACTTTTTAGTACCGTACACATTCTTAGCCAAGGTCTTGGCCAGAAAACGACGTAAAATCAAATCGTGCAAAAGTTCTGGGACAATCCGCGTTGCGCCGACTCTCCGGCTCTAGAAGCCGGCGATCAGCCAGCCCTGCGCACCTTTCCAGACTCCTTCACCATCGGCAACGTCCGCATTGCTCCAGCTACGGTGCTCGCGCCCATGGCCGGAGTTACTGATACGGTATTCCGCCGCTTTATCAAAAACCTCGGCGGATGCGGGCTGATTATGACTGAGTTCACGTCGGCCGATGGGGTACTGCGCGACCAGCGTGTCCGCGGACGGTATCTTCACTTTTACGAAGACGAGCACCCTATTTCAGCCCAGCTCTTCGGCAGCAGTCCGAGTGTGTTGGCTGAGGCTGCGCGTCTGGTGGAAGACCTCGGCTTCGACCTGGTCGATTTGAATCTTGGCTGCCCGGCAAAAAAAGTTGTGAAGTGCAATGGCGGCTCCGGCCTGCTGCGCGACCTGCCGCTGATTCGGCAAATTTTCGAAGCGGTGCGCGCTGCGGTGAAGATTCCTTTCACCGTGAAATTCCGTGCGGGATGGAGCGACGACGAGATCGTCTGCGTGGAACTGGCGAGCGTGGCCGAAAGCTGCGGTCTCGGCGCGGTTGCCCTGCACGCCCGCACGCGCGAGCAAGGCTATAGCGGAAACGCGCGCTGGGAGTGGATCGCCTCGGTCAAACAGGCTGTGAAGATTCCGGTGATTGGAAATGGTGATGTCCGGTCGCCCGAAGACGCCTGCGCTATTGTGGCGCAAACGGGCTGCGACGCCGTGATGATTGGCCGCATGGCCCCGGCGAATCCGTGGATTTTTCGGCAGATTCAGCAATATGTGAGTGGCGGCAATTACGACCATCCCACAGAAGCTGATCGGTACCAGATGATCCGCACGTATTTCCAGATGCTGCTCGAAGAAGAAATGCCGGGAGCGGAAGGCAAGATGAAGCAGTTCGCGTCATGGTTCACTCACGGCATTCCGGGAGGCGCCGCGCTAAGGAAGGCAATCTACGAGGCGAAGAGTGGGAATGAGATTCTGACCACGGTCGACAAGTTCTTCGCGAATCGGGTCGAAGTTCCAGCGTTGTAGTTTCGATTCACCGTTTCTTCAGCGCTTTCACGAGGCTCTTGAAATCCTCCGCCAGAGCTTCCGGTGCGATATCGGCTCCTTCAACGAAAAGATTTCTCAATTCTCTTTGGACTAAAGACAGGTAGCCAAAGAAGAGTCGACCATTGCTCTTATCCCCGCCATACAGAAAGACCCCACGAATATCTCCGTCGCGGAAAGGTTTCTCCACCTCCACATAACCGTCCGTAACCAACCGCTTCGCGGACTTGACGGCGATGTCACACAATAATTGGAATTGATCTTCCGACAAATCTTCCGAGAATTTCGTGACACTGAGGGTGGCTTGTCGCTGGCCGTTAGCGCAGAAGACGACCTTGTCTTCGGCCATATCGGAAACGGTCCATCCTTCAGGCGGGAGAATCTGACTAACGCCGATGATAATAGGATTCATATTGGTTATGGACAAGGTGCAGCAAAAATGTCCTACTTTCATGACAATTGCGCGAGTACTAACTTCCCCCGCTCCACGAGTTCCACATATCCCCATGGAGTCGAGTCGTCATGCGTAAACACCGTCAACCATCTTTCCGGGATTGCTTGCGCGTAATATTTCTTGCGGCTCTCGATACTTTGCAGTGGAAGCACATCGAAGGCCATCACCCAGGTCAGGTCGAGATGGGCTGACGTCGGAATCAGATCGGAGATGTAGCACGCCGTCTTGCCCCCACTCTTGACAATCACTGCCTGCATATTCGCCGTGTGACCGGGAAAAACCTTGACCGAAATGCCGGGCGAGAGCTCCTGATTGCCGTTCAGCAGCATCATCTGGCCGCTTTCAATCAGAGGATCGTAATTCGGACTCATGTAGCTGATCGCGTCGCGCTCCAGTTGCAGACGGCCGTGTTCCCACTCTTGCTCCTGTACGTAATACTTCGCGTTCGGAAACGTAGCTTCTACTCGATCTTCACGCCGGACCGTGTTCCAGCCACAGTGATCAAAATGGAGATGAGTATTGATGACGACGTCGATGTCTTCGGGCGCGACTCCGGCGGTGTGCAGATTATCGAGCAGCTTGGCCGGCTGTTTGTAGATCTGGACTAATTTCTCCGGCAATTTGTTGCCGATGCCAGTCTCGATCAGGATGTTCTTATCGCCGGTACGTACGAGTAGCGAATTGAGCCCTGCGTCGAGGCGGTTCTGCTCGTCGGCCGTGACCTTTTTTGACCACATGGTCTTGGGAACGACGCCAAAAAAGGCTCCGCCATCGAGGAAGTAGGTTCCATCGGAGACGACGGTAAGTTCGAAATCGCCTAGAGTTGTGCGGTGCATGGGGCAGCTTTCGGCCGTCAGCCATCAGCTGTCAGATAAACCAGCGACCAGGTACTGCTGACAGTGGGCGTGGGATTTACCTGCGTGTGGATGGCTGACAGCTATTTCAACTCCTTGTTCCAGAAATCTTCCATCATGTGGAATAACTGTGTGCGTGTGGCTGACCCGGAAATGCCGTGCGTTTTATCTGGATACACCATCAGGCGAAACTGTTTCCCCGATTTGATCAATGCATCGGTCATCTGAATCGTATTTTGGAAGTGAACATTGTCGTCGCTTGTCCCGTGTACCAGCAATAATGACCCATGCAGGCTGCTGGCGGCGCTGACGATCGAATCGTCGTAGCCGTTGGCGTTATCTTTTACCAGACCCATGTAGCGCTCGGTATAAATCGAATCGTAGTCGCGCCAGTTGGTCACCGGGGCCACTGAGATTCCCGCCTTGAAACGATCGGAGTGCGTTAAAGCGTAGAGCGTCATTGAGCCGCCATTCGACCAACCCCAGATCGCGGTGCGGGAGCGGTCGAGTTGCGGAAACTGCGCGTACAACTGGTCGAGCGAAGCGAGCTGATCTTTCAATTCAATCGCCCCCGATTGCAGGCGGATCGCAGTCGAGAATTTCTTTCCGCGATTTGGGGTTCCGCGATTATCGACGGAGAAAATTGCGAATCCCTGATTCGCGAGAACCTGATGAAAGAGCGCCGTGGTTCCCCCCCATGCATTCTCCACAGTCTGTGCTGCCGGGCCGCCGTAGATGTTCACGATTAAGGGGATTTTCTGGTCCGCCTCCGCATTGCGCGGCAGAATCAGATATCCGTATAAAACCGTGCCGTCGTCGGCCTTGAATTCCAGCATCTTCGGCATGATCGGGTTGTAATCGGCGATGCTGCGACCCTCCCAAATCTTCTGGCAGGAACCGCCAGCAGCACACACGGAAATTCGTGGAGGTGTCAACGTTGCAGAATATGTTTCCACAAAATGGCTGCCGTCATCCGAGAAGTTGGCAGCGTAACTGCCGTCTGCCGACGAGACGGTTCGCATATCTGAGCCATCCAGTTTCACGGAATAGAGTTTGTGCTGTCGCGGATCGTCTTTATTCGCGATGAAAAAAGCCTTGCCCACTGCTTCATTCACACTGGAGATTTCGATTACCTCGTAGTCTCCAGCTTCAAGCTGGCGCTCGAGTTTGGCATCGGCTGCTGTTGGATCGTTCGCGCTGAAACTGTAGAGATAAATATGAGTGTGCCCGTCGCGCCAACTGCTCCACAAGAAACGGTCGCCTGACTTCAGGATGCGAAAATCATCGTTGACATTGACCCATGCATCTGGCGCAGATTCGGTTAGCACCTTGCGCGATTTGCCCGACTTTGCGTCGATGAAATAGAGGTCCATTACATCTTGTTTGCGATTCAGGATCTCGGCCCAAGCCCAACCTTCACGAATCCAGCCGAAGCGCGGCACGTAAGTGTCATCGTTATCGGTGAGCTTGATCCAGTGCGCCTTGCCGCCACTGCTGTTCACTACTCCCAGACGCACAATTGGATTCGGATCTCCTGCCTTTGGATATTTTTCCTGCTCCACTCGCGGATGCGTCGGCAACCAGTTGGTGATGGGATAGGCTGGCACACGATTCTCATCCATTTGCAGGAAAATAATTTCCTTTCCTTCCGGCGACCAGAAGTAGTTGCCGCGGACGGCGAGCTCTTCGGCGTAGACCCAATCCACTTCGCCGTTCAGGATGTTGTCTTCTTTATCTTTATCGGCGGCTGCATCTTTTTCTTTTTCTTTCTCCTCGCGCGTCAGCGGATGCTCACCTTCGTCGCCCGAGACGGGATGCACATAAAGATTGTGCTTGCGCAGGTAGGCGAGGCGCTTCCCGTCCGGTGAAAACTTCGGATCTTCGCTGGCGTCCGGAGACGAGGTAAGCTGCACTGCTGTGCCCGAGTCCAGGCTGTAATACCAGAGCTGCCCCTGCGAATCGAAGAGCAGGTGTTTGGAGTCGGGTGACCAGGTATAGGCGGCGACGTGGTACCGGGTGACACGCTCTTTTTCGCGTTCATCTGTGATTTTGCTGGCGGGAGGCGCGAGTTGCGAGAGCTTGATCTCGCTGACCAGTACTTTTTTCTCTCCAGTCGTGGTGTCCACATACCAGAGTTCGCCGTGCTCGCCGGAGTCGTCGCGCTGCACGAAAGATACTTTGGTGCCATCTGGACTCCACTTGATTGTCTCCGGGGCGCGTCCAGTGATTCCGCCTTCCCGGAAGATCTGTTCAATTGTGAGCTGCTTCGGCGCGGAGGTCTGAGCGAAACCTGCGTAAAGCAGGACTAATAGAGTGAGAGAGAAGACGAGAAGATTTCTTTTCACGAACCTGCTCCGATTCAGCATGAGGCGTGATCGCCTCCGCGCTGATAGTGAAACTCAAAAGTGTACAACTTGGGAAGGATTCGCGCAGGAAGGCTTTGTTACTTAGTCCTTTTTGCGCCTGGATGGACGGGCGGGGACGCCCGTCGCTCCACCGAAGGTTGATCAGGAAGTTGGAATCGTCCGCATTTCTACACCTATGGGATGTTTTGTTTCGTATGCGGTGATGTCAGCTTCATGTTGCAGCGTCAATCCGATATCGTCCAATCCGTTCAACAAGCAGTGACGGGAGAATTCATCCATCGCGAAGGTTGCGGCGAATCCTTGTTCATCTCTGACTTGCAAGGTTTCCAGGTCGACGGTGAGCTGGTAGCCGTCGATCTCTTTCGAACGGCGCATGATCTCTGCGATCTGCTCATCGCTCAGGCGCACGGTTAGCAGGCCGTTCTTCAGGCTGTTATTGGCGAAGATGTCGCCGAACGACGAGGCGATAACCACGCGAAAGCCGTAATCTGTGAGGGCCCAGACGGCATGTTCGCGTGAGGAGCCGCAGCCGAAGTTTCTCCCGGCGACAAGGATCGACGCCTTGGCGTAGCGCGGCGCGTGGAGGACAAAGTCGCCGATCTTTGTGCTGCCTTTTCCTGCTCTTTCCCCTGCAAAACGCCAGTCATGGAAGAGGAATTCGCCGAATCCGGTGCGCTCGATGCGTTTTAAAAACTGTTTGGGGATAATTTGATCAGTGTCCACGTTGACTTTGTCGAGCGGAGCAACGACACCGGTGTGCTTGCGAAATGGTTGCATAATTGATCCTTCTGTCGACCGAGCTAGTGGAAGTCAAGCTGGAGGGGCGAGACGACCGTTGCTCCAGCGACGATCCTACTGAAATTGCCAATTTCTTATGTCGGTGAAATGCCCGGCAATCGCCGCCGCCGCCGCCATCATCGGGCTGACAAGGTGCGTGCGTCCGCCCCGACCTTGTCGTCCTTCGAAGTTTCGGTTGCTGGTTGAAGCGCAGCGTTCTCCCGGTTGCAGGATGTCGGGATTCATGCCGAGACACATGGAGCATCCGGACTCGCGCCATTCGAATCCGGCATCTAGAAAAATGCGGTGCAATCCTTCTTCTTCCGCCGCGTGCTTGATGGCTTGCGAGCCGGGCACCACCATGGCCCGAACTTTCGGATTCACATGTTGGCCTTTTGCCACGCGTGCCGCTGCGCGCAGGTCTTCGATACGCGAGTTGGTGCATGATCCAATGAACACTCGATCGACAGAAATAGTTTCGATTGGCGTTCCGGGATTGAGGCCCATGTAGGTTAGCGCCTGTTCAGCCGCACTGCGATCGGATTCCTGCGCGAAGCTCTTCAGCTCAGGAACACGTGCGGTCACAGCGACTACCATCCCTGGATTGGTTCCCCAGGTCACGAACGGCGCTAGGGAAGCAGCGTCGATCTCGATCACGCGATCGAACTTAGCCCCAGGATCGCTGGCCAGCGTCCGCCAGTAGGCAACGGCTTCTTCCCAGTTTTTTCCTTTCGGCGCAAAACGTCGACCATTGGAATAGGCGAACGTCGTTTCATCGGGCGCGATCAGGCCGGCTTTCGCACCGGCTTCGATGCTCATATTGCAGAGCGTCATGCGGCCTTCCATCGAGAGCGCTCGCACGGTATCGCCTGCATACTCGATGACATATCCGGTGGCGCCGTCGGTGCCAATTTTGCCGATGATTCCGAGCGCGAGATCTTTCGCTGTCACGCCCTCGGCCAGCTTTCCGCTTATGTGGATTTGCATCGTCTTCGGTTTTTGCTGCGGCAGACATTGCGTAGCCAGCACGTGTTCCACTTCTGAAGTTCCGATGCCGAATGCTAGCGATCCGAAAGCGCCGTGGGTTGAGGTGTGGCTATCGCCGCAGACGATGGTCATTCCGGGCAAGGTGATACCCAGTTCGGGGCCGATTACGTGGACGATGCCCTGCTCGGCTGAATCTATATCGAACAGCGGAACTCCAAACTCACGACAATTGTTTTGCAACGCTTCAATTTGCTTGGCTGCGATTGGGTCGGTGATCGGAAGGCCACGCGGAGTGGTTGGAATATTGTGGTCGACGGTAGCTATCGTTCGCAGAGGTTGCCGGACAGTTCTTCCTGAAGCGC
>Ga0210385_10002661_pt1 | contig 10743 bp, 7 predicted proteins | sample IncBWH26OmetaG_FD_160107 | JGI IMG/M metagenome (GOLD analysis project Ga0210385, IMG submission 160107) | Forest soil microbial communities from Barre Woods Harvard Forest LTER site, Petersham, Massachusetts, United States - Inc-BW-H-26-O ... | reverse complement strand
CCGATCCATCCTGCCCGCGCGTTTGCGTCCAGGTGCGGTGTTCGCTCGCCCATCAAATACGGCAGCCAGAACAGCCCATGCGCTCCACTCGGCGCGAGCGTGGCCTCAGCCGTCAGATCGTCATACTCGCAGTCCTGAGCAAAGCGATTTCGAAACCACTGCAAGCTCAAGCCGGCGCCCTGCGTAACCGCCATAACGTGCCACGCCCCGGGAATGGCATGGCAAAACGTGTGAACCCGTCCGGCCGGATCGTAAGCTGGTTTCTCGGAGTACGCGAACACCACCCCCGAGGTGCCGATCGTACAGGACACCGACCCCGACTCCACGATTCCATTCCCAATGGCGCTCGCCGCCTGGTCTCCCGCGCCCGCCATCACGGGCGTACCTTCAGCCAATCCGGTTAACCCTGCGGCAACGCTTGAAACTTTACCTGTTATCTTGCTGGATTCAAAAGACCTCGGAAGCGTCGCCGGATCTAAACCCAGCCCGCCGATCATCTCTTCCGACCACTGCCGTTTCGCCACGTCGAACAGTGCCGTGCCGCTCGCATCTGACACGTCCGTCGCGAACTCGCCCGTCAGTTTGTACCGCAAATAATCCTTTGGCAGCAGGATGTGGCGAATCGACGCAAACAGTTGCGGCTCGTTATCCCGCACCCACAGGAGTTTCGGAAGCGTGAAGCCGGTCAGCACCGGATTCGCTGTTGCGCGCAACACGCGTTCGGCCCCCAGCTGCGAATTAATAAAGTCAACCTGCCGCTGGCTCCGTTGGTCGCACCAGATCAGCGCTGGCCGGATCACGTCGTTCCGTTCATCCAGTAGCACCAGCCCGTGCATTTGGCCCGTCAAGCCGACTCCTGCAACGTCGGCTCCCCCAACATGCGCCTCGCGCAACACGCCTTGAATCGCGATCTGCCCCGCGCGCCACCAATCGTCGGGACCTTGCTCTGCCCACAGCGGCTTCAGCATCTGCATGTCCGCGTGCGGCGCGGTAAACGAGTAGCGCACCCGGCCCTTGCGGTCCACCAGCAGTGCCCGTGACCCTCCCGTGCCAACGTCAAGTCCGAGCCAATACATCAGGTCTTCACTCCACCCATGCGCCGGAACTAGCTCGACGCGGAGGCATGCTGTAGAGGCAAGTATGCCGCCCCGAACAGACCCGCGTCTGCTCCTAAAAGCGCCTTCTCAATCCGCGTCCCGGTGCGCGCAAACGTAAAGGAGCGCCTCTTGACCTCCTTAAACATGCTTGGCGCGAAGAGATCCCATGCTGGTAACGGCCCACCACTCAATAGATACAAAGGAAAGTTAAAGATGTTGATGAGGCTGGCCAGCGCCACCCCAAGCGCCCGTCCCATCGATTCAAATACCAACAACGCCCGCTCGTTGCCTTTCAACGCTAGCTCGTACACCGTTGCCGATGTCGTGTCACGCCCAAAGTGCATCATACGTCCCATGGCCGCAATCGCCGTAGCCGAAGCGTGTTTCTCCAGGCATCCGCTGTTCCCGCAGCCGCACGGGTTGCCGTCTGGAAACACCGTCATATGGCCGAACTCGCCTGCCATGCCCAGGAACCCGTGAAGAACCCGGCCGTTGATGATGATCCCGCCCCCAATTCCTGTGCCTAGCGTCAGCAGAATCAAATCCTTCACGTCCTTGCCAGCGCCCCGCCACATCTCTCCCAGCGCCGCCGCGTTCGCATCGTTTTCGAGCATGATCTTCGTGCCGAGCTGTCGTTGAATTTCGTCCCGCACCGGGAAGTCTTGAAAACCGGGAAGATTCGCCGATCCAATCACAACACCGGTATCGATGTCGATGAAACCCGGCACGCCGATGCCTACCCCGAGCAAACCATCCGCTGCAACACGCGAACGAACCTCATGAATCGCCTGGACAATGTCTTTCACCACGTGTTCGGGCCCTGCCTCGTAGATCGCCGGAACCGAGACTCGGTCCAGAACCTGTCCCTCGCCGTCAATCGCCGCCACACGTAGATTCGTGCCGCCGAGATCTACGCCGATCGAATAGGCCGACATGCGCCCAGAATCATAACAGATGCCGTCCATTTGCTGGAGATGAGCCGGCTCCTCTCAGAGCAGTGCCCGGTTCCGCTTTCAATCTCGGTTCGGCACGTGAGCTACCTCTAGCCAAAAGTGTGCCGCTTCCCGGATGGTCTTGAAAAAACCGTCCAGGTCCGCAGGCTTGCGCAGATAACAATTCGCGTGCAGCTCGTAGGCTTCGCGGATGTCCCGGTCCGCGTCGGAGGTGGTTAGCACCGCGACCGGAATCAGACGCAGTTGCTCATCCTTCTTGATGAATTCGAGAACCTCGCGCGAATTCGACTTGGGCAGATTGAAGTCGAGAAAAATCAACTGAGGAATCGGGGCGTCGCGATATTTCCCGTTGCGCGCCAGGAAAAGCAGCGCTTCGTCGCCATCTGTGGCCACATGCAGTTCCAAAGGCGGATCGAAATCCCGCAGCACCTCCCGCATCAGGCGCACGTCGGCTGGATTATCCTCGACGATAAGTATGTCGCGACGTGTTGACAACGCTCGTTAGTTTAGCTTACTGTTCTGTCTGGTCGAAAGTTCTAAGTCAACTTGCGACAATAACCCCGTGCCGAAACACTCCTTTGCCCTTCTTCTGCTTACTTCTGCAGGTCTCCTGGCTAGCCAAGCGCCTTCCACGCCGGAGCCGCACACCTTCGCCGGCCGCGTTGCCGCATCCCGCAAAATAGACGGCTTATTTCCGCTCTACTGGGACGAGCACGCGGGCAAGATGTGGCTCGAAATCGATAGCCTGGATCGGGAATTCCTCTACATCACAGCTCTGTCGGCCGGAGTCGGATCAAACGATTTGGGGCTCGATCGCGGCAGCATGAATCAGCCCCAGGTGGTCGCCTTTGAGCGTTCCGGGCCCAAGATCCTCCTGATTCAATCCAACTACGATTTCCGCGCCACCAGCGGAGACCCAGCCGAGCGCCACGCCGAGCGGGACTCGTTTGCACGTTCCACCCTCTGGGGCTTTGAAGTGGCGGCAGAAGACGGACCGCGCCTATTAGTAGATGCCACTGATTTCTTTCTCCGAGATGCCGCCGGAGTCGCCGAACAATTGCGTAAGCAGAAACAAGGCGACTATCACGAAGACCCGAAACGCTCTGCTTTCTACCTGCCGCTGACGAAAGGTTTCCCGAAGAATATCGAAGTCGAGACCACTATCACTTTCACCGGGCAAGCTGCCGGCGAGTTCATCCGTTCGGTTACGCCCACCCCCGACGCTGTTACCGTCCGTGAGCATCAATCGTTCGTGGCGCTGCCCGAGGCCGGTTACCAGCCGCGCCTGCAAGATCCCCGCGCCGGATTCTTCTCCGTCGATTTCATGGACTTCTCCGCGCCTGTCGACCAGCCCGTCACCCGGCGCTACATCGCGCGCCATCGCCTCGAAAAGAAAGACCCGAACGCCGCCATGAGCGATCCCGTCCAGCCCCTCGTCTATTACGTTGATGCAGGCATTCCCGAGCCCGTGCGTTCGGCCTTGATCGAAGGTGCAAGCTGGTGGAATCAGGCCTTCGAAGCTGCCGGATTCCGCAACGCATTTCAGGTTCGCGTGCTGCCTGCTGATGTCGATCCCATGGACGTGCGATACAACGTGATCCAGTGGGTCCATCGCTCCACGCGCGGCTGGTCCTATGGAAACTCTCTGGTCGATCCACGCACGGGCGAAATTATCAAAGGCATCGTTTCGCTCGGCTCCTTGAGATCGCACCAGGATTATCTCATCTTCGAATCGCTGCTCGCGCCCTATGTCCCCGGTCAGCCGAACACCAAACCGCTCACCGATGCTGTCTATGCGCGCCTCCGTCAACTCGCTGCTCACGAAGTCGGCCACACGCTCGGTCTCGAGCACAACTTCGTCGCCAGCACTCATGGCCGCGCGTCCGTCATGGATTATCCCGGCCCTTGGATCGAGTTGCATCCAGGCAACACGCTCGATCTCTCGAATGCTTACGCCACCGGCATCGGCGAATGGGACAAGGTGGCCATTAGCTGGGGTTACTCGCAATTTCCCGCGGCTGCGGATGAGCATGCTGCGCTGAACAAAATCATCACGGATGCGGCCCAGCGTGGATTGATGTTCATCACCGATTCCGACAGCCGTCCTCCGGGCAGCGCGCATCCGCGCTCCCACTTATGGGACAACGGGCCGAACGCAGCGGATGAGCTGAACCGCATGATGAAGATTCGCTCCCTGGCGTTGTCGCGTTTCGGCGAGAACAATATCCGCGAGGGTGCGCCCATGGCCACGCTCGATGAAGTTCTCGTGCCGCTGTATTTCCTGCACCGCTACCAGACCGAAGCGGCCAGCAAGGTTCTGGGCGGCAACGAATACACCTACGCTTTGCGCGGCGATGGCCAGCCCATCACCCAGATCGTTCCCGGCGCTGAGCAGCGCCGCGCTCTCCAAGCCGTGCTCGCGACTATCGATCCCACCAATTTGACAATACCCGAACGCATCCTCAGCTTGATTCCCCCACGTCCGCCGGCCTATCCGCGCACCCGCGAGACGTTTCCTTCGAAAACCGGCGTAACCTTCGATCCGCTAGCTGCTGCCGAAGCTGCAGCCGATATGACCATCAGCCTGATCCTGAACCCGCAACGCGCGGCCCGGCTCGTTCAATATCACGCTGAGAACAACAACAATCCCGGCCTGACTGAAGTGATTGACACGTTGCTCAAATCTACATGGCGAAAACCCGATCCCACCGGGCTCGCCGGCCAAGTCACGCGCGTCTCGAAGCGCGTAGTCCTCGTTCGTCTCCTAGCTCTGGCGACCGATACGAAGGCCTCGACGGAAACACGCGCTATCGCGACCGCGGAGCTTGCAAACGTCAAAGCCGCCCTCGGCGCCGGCCGTCCCGACGCTTATGCCGCACAACTTATCGCGACGTTTGAGCGCGACCCCAAGCAACTCGAACTGCCGAAGCTCGAAGAACCCCCGCCCGGCCAACCCATCGGCGACGATTATGAATGACGCCTACGAATGAAACTCGCTACCGCCCGCTACGCCTGAGTGATCAGATTCTTGCCGCGGTTGTGAAGCCAACCGAGAACTCCGGAGGGGATCCAGACCAGAACCGGTATACCGACCGGGATAGCAGTAAGCAGACCGACAACAAGCCCCTTGATCAGTGCCGACTCCCGATCGTCGCCATACCATTTCATCTGCGCCTTCTGAGTGGCGAACCCGAGCACCGCGCCCGCGATGGTCGAGATGCAAACCAGAATGGGCAACGAAAGTCCAGCCGTGGCTGCCACGCTGAGAGCGCCGCCGCTAAACAGCATAAAATCCACCACGAATGCGAGAAAAGCGATTCGTGGATCCAGCCCGAACATTTGACCGAAGCCCCTCGACGGAACGTGCTCGGAGGGCGGACCGGAATATGGCGGCGCCTGCTGTACGGTAGCGCCTGGATAGGTCCTGGCAGGACTATGATCCATTCCGCACACACCGCAAAAACGGTTCGTTTCGTTCATCGCAGTACCGCAGCGCGCGCACGCCTTCATGGCTTTACTCCTTCAGCGAAAACTCTCGTCTGTTTCGCTGATCACATCAATTTTAGCGCTTGCGAATACCCTCCAGCACAACATCCGCCAGTGCATCCGTGAATTTTTCGGTCAGCGGCCGATGTCCCGCCAACAACCGAAAATAGAGCGGCCCGTAAAGCGCGTCCATCACCAAATCGAGATCGGCATCCTCGCGCAGTTCCCGCCCGCGATGACGCTCCAGGCCAGCCTTCGCGGCGATGCGCCGGGGATGCATCCAGACCATGCGGAAGGTCTCCGCCACTTCCGGATCGTTCTGCGCGGCCGCGACAAACGCTTTGAACATCCGCCCCCGCCGCCCCGTCAGCAGCTTGATGAAGTCGCGCAACTGTACGCGAATGTCCTCGGGCAAACTGCCGGTATTCGGGAACGGCGTCTCTTGCGCCACCGCCTCGCGCAAAGCTTCCAAAAGCACCGCCGCTTTGTTCGGCCACCATCGGTAAATCGTCGCCTTGCTGGCACCCGCTCGTTCCGCAATGGCGTCCGTAGTAATGCTGGGGAACCCTAGAATCTCAACCAATTCGAGCGCGGCCTCCAGTATCCGCTTCCGCGCTACTTCGTCCCGCGGACGTCCTCGCACTTTTGTTTCGGCGCGCTCAAGCATCCAGCCGTTCCCCTTCCATATTTCCGAAACTTTCTAGTATCGTATATTCATCGGTTAAGTGGAATGTGGATTGTCAGGGTCGCGCTGAACCGTCCTTATACATTTCTAGTACTCGCTCTGTTGATTCTGCTGGTCGCGCCCATCGTCATCCTGCGCACCCCCACCGACATCTTCCCCAACATTAATATTCCCGTCATTTCTATCATCTGGACCTACAACGGGCTCAACCCGCAGGAGTTTGAAGGCCGTATCACCTCAGTCTACGAGCGCGTCCTCACCACCACCGTCAATGACATCGAGCACATAGAATCCACCACGCTCAACGGAACCGCGGTCGTCAAGGTCTTCTTGCAGCCGTATGCGAACGTCACCACCGGCGTCGCGCAAGTGACGGCCGTTTCGCAGACCATTCTCAAACAGATGCCCGCCGGCATCACGCCGCCCATCGTCCTTACCTACAGCGCCTCTAGCGTTCCCATCCTTCAGCTCGCATTGTCAGGCAAGGGCCTGCAAGAGCAAGACCTGAACGATATCGCGCTGAACTTCCTGCGCACCCAGCTCGTCACTGTCCCAGGTGCGGTCGTCCCGTATCCTTACGGCGGCAAGCAGCGCCAGGTCATGATCGACCTCAACCAGTCGGCGCTTCAGGCCAAAGGCCTCTCACCGTTCGACGTCGTCACCGCCATCAATAATCAAAATCTTCTACTCCCCTCGGGCACCGCCAAGATCGGCCAGTTCGAATACGACGTCGACATGAACTACAGCCCCCAGCACATCTCGGAGATCAACGAATTTCCCGTCAAGGTGGTCGGCAGCTCTACCATATATGTCCGCGACGTCGCCAACGTGCGCAACGGGTTCGCTCCGCAGACCAATATCATCCGTAGAGACGGTCAGCGCGGCGTGCTGGTCAGCATTTTGAAAGCGGGCAGCGCCTCCACTCTCGATGTAGTGCAGGGCATCAAAGACCTCTTGCCGCGGGTTGCGACCACTCTCCCGCCGCAACTGAAGATTCAACCTTTAGCCGACCAATCGATCTTTGTTCGCGCCGCCATCAGTGGCGTCGTGCGCGAAGCCGTCATCGCAGCCTGTCTCACCGGCCTGATGATTCTGCTCTTTCTCGGCAGTTGGCGCAGCACTTTGATCATCGGCATTTCGATCCCGCTGTCGATCCTCACCTCCGTCATCGTGCTCAGCGCTCTGCACGAAACGATCAACATTATGACCCTTGGCGGCCTGGCTCTGGCCGTCGGCATTCTGGTCGACGACGCCACCGTCACGATCGAAAATATCGAACGTTACCTCGAAGAAGGGCACGGCCTCCGCGATGCCATTCTCGAAGGCGCCGCGCAGATCTCCGTCCCGGCCCTGGTCTCGACGCTCTGTATCTGCATCGTCTTCCTGCCCATGTTCTTCCTCAGCGGAGTGGCGAAATATCTCTTCGTGCCGCTTGCCGAATCGGTCGTCTTCGCCATGTTCGCCTCCTACGTGCTCTCTCGAACGCTGGTGCCTACGCTCGCCATGTACTTGCTTCGCGCCAAGGACTTCCAGAAAACTCGCAATCCTCTGGTGCTCTTCCAGCGCACCTTTGAGCGTGCGTTTGAGCGCCTCAGAACGCAGTATCAAGCCATCCTGACGACCCTCGTTTATCGCCGAAGAGCCTTCGTGCCCCTTTTTCTAGCGGCCTGCGTTTCCGCACTCCTGCTTGTGCCGTTTCTCGGACAAGACTTCTTCCCATCCAGCGATACGGGCCAGTTCGAACTCCACGTCCGCACCAAAACCGGTACGCGCATTGAGGAAATGGCCCGCCTCTGCAATCTCGTAGACAACGCGATCCGCAACCAGATCCCGGCTCGTGACCTCTCAACTGTTCTCGACAACATCGGTCTGCCTTACAGCCAGATCAACCTTTCCTACAGCAATTCCGGCCAGATCGGCACCGCCGACGGCGACATTCTCGTCACCTTGAATCCAAAGCACCGGCCGACCGCGGAATACATTCGCGCGCTGCGAACGAATCTGCCGCGCCAGTTTCCAGGCGTCACCTTCTACTTTCTGCCCGCCGACATCGTCACTCAGATCCTGAACTTCGGTCTTCCCGCGCCTATCGACCTTCAAGTCACCGGCAACGACGTCCAAGCCAGCCGTGCCTTCGCCAATCGCATTCTGCCTCAGCTCCAGCGCGTCCCCGGTGCAGTCGATCTGCATGTCCACCAGGTCTTCGATGGTCCGAAGCTGCACATTCAAGTGGATCGCACCAAGGCAGCCGAGAGCGGCCTAGCGCAAATCGATCTGGCGCGCAATCTGCTGACCTCGCTGAGCGGCAGTTTCCAAACCCAACCGACTTTCTGGCTGAATCCGCAAAACGGCGTGAGTTACAACTTGGTTGCGCAGACGCCACAGTACGACATCCAGACCATTCAGGATCTGCGCAATATCCCCATCAGCGGCTCAGCCCTGAAGCAACCCGAGATTCTGAGCGACCTCGCCGACATCAGCCGTGAGAGCGAACCCGGCATCTTGACGCATTACAACATCCGCCGCACCATAGACATCTATGGATCGGTGCAGGGAAGAGACCTGGGCGGCGTCGGCGCGGATATAAATCGAGTGATCGATGCCAATCGCAAGTATCTCCCGCGCGGCTCGCAACTCATTCTGCGCGGGCAAGTCGAAACCATGCACAACTCCTTCGTCGGCCTGCTTGGCGGACTCGCTGGAGCCATCGTGCTCGTGTATCTGCTTATCGTGGTCAATTTCCAATCGTGGCTCGACCCGTTCATCATCATTACCGCTTTGCCGGCCGCGCTCGCCGGCATCGTATGGTTCCTGTTCGTGACGCACACTACTATTAGCGTACCCGCGCTCATGGGCGCCATCATGTGCATGGGCGTCGCGACCGCGAACAGCATTCTCGTCGTCAGCTTCGCAAAGGAACAGCTCGCTAAACACGGCAGTTCGCTCGAAGCTGCGCTCGAGGCCGGCTCGACACGCTTCCGCCCCGTTCTGATGACCGCGCTCGCCATGATCATCGGCATGATCCCGATGGCTTTGGGACTGGGCGAAGGCGGTGAGCAGAACGCGCCGCTCGGCCGCGCCGTCATCGGTGGTTTGCTGTGCGCCACACTCGCGACGCTGTTCTTTGTACCCGCCGTTTTCAGCCTCCTGCACGGCGGCCGAAAAACCGAGCCCCTCGGCACAACCGCTTCGAAAACCGACACACCCATTCACATATGACTACCGTTCAAACCCCGGTCCCAACACGCCAGACTGCTTCGCGCGTCCCGCGCGGCCTGCTTCTCGCCGTGCTCGTTGCCGCTATCGTGCTGGCCTATGTCGTCTTCGCCGGACTGACCGCCCGCGCACGCGCCAACACTGCTTTGCAGCGCGAAACGTTCGCCAACTCCATCCCCACCGTCGCGGTTGTCCATCCAACTCCCACTGCCGGCGCGGAAGAAGTCGTGCTGCCCGGCAACATGCAGGCCTTCATCGACACGCCTATTTGGGCGCGCGCCAGCGGCTATCTAAAAGCCTGGTACGTTGACATCGGCGCCCGCGTGAAACAAGGCCAACTGCTCGCCGAAATCGAAGCGCCGGAAATCGATCAGCAGCTCCAGCAAGCGCGCGCGAACCTCGCTACCGATCAAGCCAATCTGAAGCTAGCGCAAATTACTGCCGAACGTTACGCCAACCTCTTCAAGACAGATTCAGTCGCCAAGCAGGACGTAGACAACGCTGTTCAATCCGCCGCCGCCCAGACCGCCACGGTGAATTCTGCGCAAGCCAACGTCGCCCGTCTCGAGCAGCTCGTCTCCTACGAAAAGGTATTCGCGCCTTTCAACGGCGTCATTACGGCCCGCAACATCGATGTGGGCGCGTTGGTCGATGCCGACGCCAACACCGCGGGCAAAGAACTGTTTCATCTCGCCTCGAATGCTACCCTACGTGTCTATGTGAACGTGCCGGAGGTTTATTCCCGCGCCGCCAAGCCCGGCGTCAGCGCCTATCTCACACTCTCTGAATTTCCGGCCCGGCAATTTCACGGCCGGGTGGTTCGCAACGCCGATGCCATCGATACTTCCTCCCGCACACTGCTGGTCGAAGTCGACGTAAACAATCCCACGGGCGAGTTGTTGCCCGGTTCGTATGTCTCCGTGCATCTGAAGCTGCCCTCGAAGATAGAAGCCGTCACCGTCCCGGTGAACACACTCTTATTCCGGTCGGAGGGCCTGCGCGCCGCCATCGTGCGCAGCGGCCGCACCGCCCTGGTTCCCGTAACTATCGGCCGCGATTTCGGCGATACCATCGAAATCGTCTCGGGACTGGGCAGAAATGACTCCGTCATTGTCAATCCCAGCGATTCCCTCGTCCCCGGCCAGCAGGTGCAGGTCGGCGCCGCTCAGTCCACAGAGTAGTTTGGAAGTAGAACCGGACCTCATGACTCGGAAAGTTACCTCGGTTCCCGTCACACTGGCCTTCGCCGTCATCACGTTGATGCTCGCCAGTTGCACCGTCGGGCCGAAATACTCGAAGCCTTCTG
>Ga0210385_10002660_pt1 | contig 10744 bp, 10 predicted proteins | sample IncBWH26OmetaG_FD_160107 | JGI IMG/M metagenome (GOLD analysis project Ga0210385, IMG submission 160107) | Forest soil microbial communities from Barre Woods Harvard Forest LTER site, Petersham, Massachusetts, United States - Inc-BW-H-26-O ... | reverse complement strand
ATTCTGCGCCATTGACGGCGCCGCACCATACAGACTCAGACATACCGTTGCCGCGACAACGGCTCTACCGGGTGCAATCGAGCGCATGGTCGTCCTCCAATTCTTATACGGAGTGTAGAATGGTTCGGATGAAGTACGCCATGTTGAAGCCGCATTCTCTTTTTCTCGCGGTGGCCCTCTTTGCTTGCACCAGCTCGGCCGGGGCCGCACCGGCTACGCCGCAAGCGGCGGACTGGCCCGAGTACAACCGAACGCTCGCGGGCGATCGTTACTCGCCGCTTGCAGATATCACCTCCGCGAATGTCGGGCAGCTGGTTTTGCGCTGCACCTACACGCTTCCCGAGGTCGTCGCCTTTCAGACCGGCCCCCTGGTCGTTGATGGGATCATGTATTTCACGACATTTCTCGGCTCCTATGCGATAGATGCTGCGAGCTGCACGGAGAAATGGAGCCGGCACGACAAGGGCCCGGGACCACCGGGGCTCGCGGTCAATCGCGGCTTCGCCTACCTCGACGGACGGCTGTTTCGAGGCACTGCGGATGCGCACGTCATCGCTCTGGATGCAAAGGACGGTCACTTGCTCTGGGACCGCGCTCCTGAAGTGCAGGGGCCCGGCATCTCCATTCCCATGGCGCCGATTGCCGCGAACGGCCGGGTGTACGTGGGCAGTGCCGGGGGTGACACGGTCGCGGTCACCGGACATGTCTACGCACTCGACGCGAAGGACGGCCACCTGATCTGGCGCTTCGATGTCGTCCCGGCTCAAGGGCATGCACGGGCCAGCTGGACCAATCCGCGACTGCCGGCTTCCGGTGGTGCGTTCTGGACCTCTTTCACATTGGATGCGGTGAAGGACATCCTCTATGTTCCTGCTGGAAATCCGGCGCCGGACTTCGACTCGCTGGATCGTACCGGAGAGGATCTCTATGCCGATTCGGTGATTGCAATCGACGCGGCAACCGGTCGGATGCTCGGTTACAACCAGCTCGTCAAACATGACAGCCACGATTGGGATGTCGACACGGCACCCACGCTGGCGACGACGCGCGATGGGCACCAGATCATTGCTTCGGCCAACAAGGACGGCCTGCTGTCGATCCTCGATCGGTCCAAGGTGGGCCGCGCGGCTGGCGCACCGGATGATCAGGTACCGGTCATCCCCTTGCGCTCGCAAACGCCAACCACGACGCGCGAGAACGTGGACGCACCACCCTCGCGCGAGCACCCCGTCCATTTCTGTCCGGGGATGGGCGGCGGCTCGGAATGGAACGGCGCCGCCTTCAGCCCGGGGACGGACTCGCTCTTTGTCGGCGCGGTGGATCTGTGTGCCAAGGCGCAGATCGTGGGTGAACTCAAGGTCCTTGCGCCGGGCGATGTCTGGTACGGAGCCGTCGGCTCGATGGCCGAGCTGATCGATCCGTCGCAGAACGCACGCGGTTGGCTCACCGCGTTCGATGCCGAGAACGGACGGGTGCGCTGGAAATACCAGGCGCCCCGACCGATTGTCGCAGGCGTCACGCCCACCGCCGGTGATGTGGTGTTCGCAGCCGACATTGCCGGAGACCTGTTCGCGCTCGATCAGAGAAGCGGCCAGGTGCTCTGGCAGACGACCACCGGCGAGTCAATCGGCGGCGGACTCATCGTATACCGCGCGGCGGGGCATGAGTTCCTGGGAGTGGCCTCCGGCATGAAGTCATTCGCGTGGCCCGGCACAACCGACAAGAGCCGCATTCTCGTCTATGGCCTGCGTTGATTCGAGGGTTGTGAATGATCATTGACCGCGAAGATCAGGTGACTGATGCGGTGTTGAGCGAAACGCAACGGATTGATGATCCGCGCACCCGGGAAATATTGCAGTCACTGATCCGGCACCTGCACGGCTTCGCCACGGAAGTGCGTCTCACCGAGAAGGAGTTCAACACCGCTATCGACATGGTGGCGGCCTTGGGCCAACTGACCACCGAGAGTCACAATGAGACCCGTCTGATCGCCGGATCACTTGGACTGTCGATCCTGGTGTGCCTGATGAACAACGCCGGCACCTCGGCGAATCTGCTCGGCCCTTTCTGGCGCCGGGGCGCCCCTGCGGTCAAGAACGGCGGGTCGATCGTCAGGTCGCCGACGCCCGGCCTGCCGCTGCTGTTTACCGGACAGGTGACCGACGCCGACGGGGTGCCGATCGCGGGCGCCAACGTGGATGTGTGGCACGCGTCGACCAAGGGACTCTACGAGAATCAGGACCCGACTCAGGCCGAATGGAACCTGCGCGGCTCGCTGGTCACCGACGCGAACGGCCTGTTCGCCTATTGGACCATCAAGCCTTCGGGCTACCCGGTGCCCGCCGGTGGCCCCACCGAGAAACTGCTGAAGGTGCAACACCGCCATCCGTTCCGTCCGGCGCACCTGCATGCGCTGATTTACAAGGCAGGCTTCAAGACCATTCCGACTCAAATCTATGGCGACGATGATGAGAACCTGGAGTCGGACGCGCAGTTCGGGGTCACGACGAACTCCGTCGGGCGCTACGTATTTCATGAGCGGGATCCCGCGCCCAACCCGGATATCAAGGGTGCCTGGTACAGCATGAATTACACCTTCGTGCTCAGTCGCGGGGAGTCCTGGATGCCTACGCCGCCGGTCTCCGCCAAGAGCAAGACCCTCGCCGCCTCGATGGCCTGACCATGGCGGCGCAGGACACTGCAGGCGGCCTGAGCTGGGAGGCGATGGAATCGAGGATCCGCCACTATTTCGCTGACTGCAATTCGGGGGACGTCGAGCGGATCGCCGCCCACTTCGAGCCCGACGGCGTTCATTATTTCCCGCCCGGCACCTATGAAGGTCCATTTCGCGGCGCGCGCACGATCGGCGAGAAGTGGCATGGCGCGGTTCACGCGCTCGGCTCGCACTGGACTGTCGACGCCGTCATTTGCGATCCGCCGCGGCGGCGCGCGGTGATCGAGTGGACGCACTTCAAGCGCCTGCAGGGCGTCATCCTGCGCGGCGATGAGTGGTACGAGTTCAGCCCGCGCGGACTGATTCGCGAAATCCGTGCGTACTATGCGTCGCCCCAGCACGCGACGCTCAGGAACCTCGAACTGGGCGGTTTTGACTACGCCGGCCGCGGCTATCCCTTGAAAGCCCCGTCTTCATGACCATCACCGAGACCCGGCGCATCCTGTTGGGTGATGCCGCCGTCACGGTGACTCGTGAAGGAGACATGCTGCTCGCGCCGGATGGGCGTCGGGTGGGTGTGAAAGAAGCCGTGCATCTTGCACCGGTTGAACCCAGCAAGATCATCTGTGCCCATCTGAACTATCGCAATCGCCTCTTGGAGTTGAAGGCTGAGTGCCCGCCGGCTCCGAATTATTTCTTCAAGCCGCCGTCCTGCCTGCTCGGACATGGTAACGCCGTCGTCCGGCCCAGGGGATGTCAGTTCCTGAACTACGAGGGCGAGGTCGCCCTCGTCATCGGGCGCACCGCGCGCAACGTCAGAATTGCCGACGCCGAGGAATACATCGCCGGTTATACGCTCGCCAACGACTACGCTCTGCATGACTTTCGCGATGCCGACCGCGGCTCGATGGTGCGAGTCAAGGGCGCTGACACGCTGGGCCTCGTCGGTCCCGGTCTGGTTCGCGGATGGCGACCCGCCGGTCAGATCCTCAGAACCTACGTGAACGATCGGGTGGTCCAGGAGTCAAGTCTGGAGGGAATGATCTGGAACATCGCCTACCTGGTCGCAGACCTCTCGCGAATGATGACGCTCATTCCGGGTGATCTGATCTTGTCGGGGACGCCGGCCAACTCGCGACCGGTCAAGCCAGGCGATACAGTCGTCGTGGAGGTCGAAGGGCTTGGACGGCTATCAAATACGATCGCGGAAGGAGAGTCCGTAGTCTCGAGCGAGGCCGGATGGCCCCCGTCGGCATCGCCGAAAGTGACGGGCGTGGCTCTGGGCGAACAATTGCGGGAGTAGAAATGGGTTCTCAACCCAAGGCGACCCAGATGCGGTTGGGAGGAGCGTGCCAGTCGCGGCATCAAGCTCGCCAGATGCAACCGTCACAGAATGGGCTCTCGTTGCTGACATAATGTACAAACGGGCGTGCGCAGAAGAGCGGATTTTCCAACCAATCACAGGCTTGGGCGCTTCAAACTTGACTTATCGGCGCCGCCCACCGGAAATATGAAAGACTGCCCTGGACAGTACCCCAAGGCACCTCTTGCCCCTGAATTCCCGCCGGTTCGCAACCTCCAACGGCGCTCCAACATGTGACATAGCCGCTGGTTCGCGGGCCCTTTAGCGACTACGTTGGCTACTGAGAACGGATCGCGGGCCGCGTCCGGGCGCTGCATCGCAGCTCGTGATGCTGCATTCAACTCGGGCTCAAACACCCTCCAAATGAGATAAGCCAGCTTCCGAATTCGCGCCTCGGAGACACGAGAACAGTGAAATACCGCAGTGAAATAGATGGATTACGTGCGGTAGCCGTCATTCCCGTCATCCTGTTCCATGCGGGCTTCAAGCAATTCAGCGGTGGCTTTGTCGGCGTTGATGTCTTCTTTGTCATCAGCGGTTACCTGATTACAACTATCCTGCTAAATGACTTGCAAACAGGCAACTACTCTCTACTTCACTTCTATGAACGAAGAGCGCGACGCATATTGCCCGCGCTCTTTGCAGTGATGCTTGCATGTCTGCCATTTGCCTGGTTCTGGTTACTGCCCCAAGACATGCTGAGTTTCTCCGATAGTCTGAAGGCCGTGTCCGTCTTTTCCTCCAACATCCTATTCTTGCGCACAAGCGGTTATTTTGATTCGGCAACTGAACTAAAGCCGCTCATTCACACGTGGAGCTTAGCCGTTGAAGAGCAGTACTACGTGTTCTTCCCCTTGTTCCTGCTATTTACCTGGCGTTTCGGCAGGCGTTGGATTGCGGCCCTGCTGACAGTCATTGCCGTAGTCAGCATCGCCCTCGCTCAATATCTATTGACGCGTCGTCCCGCATTTGATTTCTATGCGCTACCGACGCGTTCATGGGAGCTAATGATTGGAGCCCTGGTCGCGTACTATTACACCGAACACAACATCAACAAGCACAAGCACTTCGTATCAGAGTCGCTAAGCCTATTGGGGTTCGCGCTCATTGGGTTCTCGATCTTTACCTACAACGAAAAGACTCCGCTTCCTGGCGTATACGCACTTGCCCCCACGCTTGGCGCGGCGCTCGTTATTGTATTCGCCAAACATCGGACGTTGATCGGCAATCTTTTGGGTAGCAAGCCGTTCGTCGCCGTCGGTCTGATCAGTTACAGCGCCTATTTGTGGCACCAACCGATGTTTGCATTTGCGCGTCACCGTAGCATGAATGAGCCCAGGATGGTGGTGATGGCCGCGCTTGCGGTCGCATCGCTGGGTCTCGCGTATCTAACATGGCGATTCATCGAACGTCCGTTTCGCAGCCGCAATGGATTTACACGTAACCAGGTGTTTGCCCTTGCCGTCGCCGGAAGTGCAATGTGCAGCGGGATTGGTTTTGCACTGCCGCTCTTTGATCAGCATTCGATGCGCCTTGAAGTCAACAACAACATTGTTGGGGAGGAAACCGGGCAAAAGGAATTTTATTCCTTTATCAAATCGAACTTTCCCGACTGCGAAGACACCGAGGTCAGGAAAAGTGCGCCGTATTTCGAGACCCTGCAAATGTGTCAGCAATCAAAGCGCGGCAAGCCCGACATCGTGTTGCTGGGTGATTCGCATGCCGAATATCTCTTCTACGGTTTGCAAAAAGAACTTCCGAATGAAAATATTGCCGAATACGTTCAGTGGGAAAAGCCGTATCTTTCAAATCCGGAGTTTGCTGCGATCTTTAAGTCGTTGTCGGAGCCGGATTCACCTAAGACGGTCATTCTTACAATGCATTATTTCGGCCGACTCTACTCAACAAACAATGATCTCTATCCAAATTTCCGACAGTTGATTTCATACCTCAAGGATCTGAACAAAAATGTCGTCCTGGTGGGTGACGTTCCTCGTTATCCTTATGATGTTGATAATTGCAGGTACATCAGGTCCTTCACGAAAACGCACCTCAGCTGTGCGATGTCGATATCGCGCGCCAATGCACAGCAGGCAACCTACTTAAACTCACTGACAGCACTTGCGGCGGAATTCCATATTCAATTCATCAATCTTTACCCTCTCTTTTGCAATACAGAATATTGCTCGATGTTGGTGAACAATCAATTGCTTTACAGGGATAGCAATCATATAAATAGGTACGCGAGTGCGTTGGTTGCGCGGTATTTGATCGCAAATAGTGCCATTCTCCAGAGGTTTGCCTCGGCTACCACAGGGCCCACGTCTCCCTATGTGCAGGTTCGGGCCGCCTACTGAGCTGTGGGATCAGACGGACGATGGGCGCATGGCCCGTGATGCCGTCGGCTTGTCGACACCAGTGCGGCATTTCATCGGGCAAGCGGGGATTATTCGGCAATCGGCTGAGCGCTTTCGCCGGTCCACTCCGTCTTACCGGGCGTCCGCTGGGGCCGTGTCTTGGTCTTAGCCTGTGTGATGGCGACGAACGTGGGAACTGCCGTTGCCCAGCTGCGCGATTCGCAGACCGGTTTCGAACGGCCGCTTCAGGAGGTGACGGTCACCGCCGAGCGTCTGCACGATCACCGCGAGCGGGTCCGCGCCGTCAGTGGTTTTGTGGATTCACATTCGGCCCGAGATTTCATCGCCCGCGAGATTCTGGAGGTGGCACGGGTCGCGGGTGCACCCAGCGGGTTGGCGGGCAGGAAATGCGTCACCGTGGAGATTGTCTTCACCCGTGAACCGCAGGCGCTGCTGGATCACAATGCGAAGTCTTATCGACCGTTGCTGGGTTTTGATCCGGCATCGCAGACGCAGAAACAGTGATGGAAGTCGGCGACAACCTTCAGTCGTCCCTTCCAGGCTTGGTATGAAACCGGGACCCGATCCACGGATTACCAGCCGCCGCAAGCCAACGGCCCCATCTGTTTCACGTGTGTCGCGGGCACATTGGATGCGGATGCGACGGCAACTCCGCCCACCGGCACGGCCAATCGTTTTAGACAAGACCTGCGCAGCGGGTTCGTTCACGTGCTGATTATCGCCGACGTTGGGCGGATCGCTCGCTATTCGCTGAAGTCAGTAGCTGACTACTTGGCGGTACTTTCGCTGACCCACATGTCACAGCTCGACCAGTGCGCACCGCTGCCGAGCATCTCGGATCTGCTGGCCAGCGGATGTGCCACACCCGTGACCGCTTCGCTCACTGCGGCGGATCGTGCCTATCTCAAGGCGCTTTACTCGGCCGACCTGCAGAAGAACATCAACATTGAGCGGGAGGATATCCAGGACCAGATGATGCGAGAAATCGCCGGGCCATAGCGGATGGTGCCAATGCCCGCCTTTTGCCCCAGTCTCAACCGAGACGGGATGGCCGCCATCGGCTTCCGCGAAGGTCACCGGCGTGGCGCTGGGAGAGAAACTGCGGAAGTAGGGACAGTCTGCTGGTAGCCGACTGCGGTCAAGCTTAAGTCCGTGGCAGCGGAAAGGGTATGCCCGTCATGCACCCACTCCTCCATCGGTAATCTCAATTGGATATACCTTGAAAGGTTACAAGACTAGGATGCGGTGGAAGAAGACGGGATTTACCCCGCAAAGCTCGCGACCGGGGTTTAAGGATGGGCTCAGGGCTATCAGGGGGAGGCGTCGCGGATGCGGTGATCGCCGCGGATCTGCAAGGCCGGGTATTGCTGTGGAACTCCCAGGCCGAATCCGTGTTCGGCTATTCCGCCGCCGAATCCATCGGGCGATCGCTGAAGGACCTGCTCCTGGCGGGTGAGCGCGATTCCGAGCCTCCGTTGACTGATGCGCCCTGCGTGTATGAGGCGCTGAGGCGCCGTAAGGACGGAGGGCTGCTTTACGTAAATGTCTCCCGGACCGTCAGCCTCGAGAACTCCGACGGCGCACGTCAGGTCCTGTATTCCAAACGCGATGTCACCCATCTCAAGGTGGCGCGCGACGCCAAGCTGGTCGAGACCCGCTTCGGCGCGCTGCTGGAGTCGACACCTGATGCGACGCTGATTGTGAACGCCATGGGACGCATCGTGCTTGCCAATTCCCAGGCCGCACGGGCCTTTGCCTACGACCCGAACGAACTGATCGGCCAGCCGGTGGAAGTGCTGCTTCCCGAGCGCTTTCGCACCAGCCACGTGGGACATCGCTCACTCTTTTCCCAGCAGCCGCGCACCCGCACCATGGGAGAAGGACTGGAGCTCTTCGGGCGGCGTCGCGACGGATACGAGTTTCCAGTGGAGATCAGTCTTTCGCCGCTGTCGACGGACGAAGGCACGATGGTGATGAGCGCCGTGCGCGACATTACCGATCGCAAGAAGGCGGAACAGAAATTTCGCGGCTTGCTCGAATCGGCTCCCGACGCGATGGTCATTGTGGCGCGCAACGGGCGGATCGCGCTCGTCAATTCCCAGCTGGAACGCCTGTTTGGCTATCCGCGCGAAGAGCTGCTCGGCCAGTCCGTGGATTGCCTGGTACCGGCGCGCTATCGCGGCCATCACGAGCGGCACCGGACCGGGTTCTTCAGTCAGCCCCGAGCCCGGGCAATGGGTGCGGGCCTGGAGCTCTACGGTCAGCGCCGCGACGGCAGCGAGTTCCCGGTCGAGATCAGTTTAAGTCCCCTGGAGACCGAGGAGGGGCTGTTCGTGTCGGGGGCCATTCGCGATGCAACCGAGCGACGCCGATTCGAACAGACGCTGCAGGACGCCAGCCGGCTCAAGAGCGAATTCCTCGCGACGATGTCCCACGAGCTGCGCACGCCGCTGAACGGCATCATCGGTTTCTCGGAATTCCTCATCGACGAAAAGGCTGGAGCGCTCAATGCGCGACAAAAGGAATACCTGACCGACGTTCTCGCCAGCGGGCGGCACCTGCTGCGACTCATTAACGACGTCCTGGATCTATCCAAGATCGAGGCCGGGAGGATGGATATTGTCGCGGAGCGCTTCGATCTGGCATCCGCGGTCGATGAGGTTTGCGGCGTGGTGTCGCCCATCGCGCGCTCCAAGTCAATCTCGCTGGTTCGTCATGTCAGCGAGGAGGTGGCGCAGGTGATTCTGGATCGGCATCGGTTCGTGCAGATTCTCTATAACCTGCTATCAAATGCCATCAAGTTCACCAATACGGCAGGTGAGGTGAACCTGAGCTTGGACCGCGAGGGGGACATGCTGCGGCTTCAGGTCCGGGACACCGGCATCGGCATCAGTCCCGAGAATCTCCAAAAGCTGTTCCTTGAGTTCCAGCAGCTGGATTCAGGCACCGGGCGGCGTCACGACGGGACTGGCTTGGGCCTGGTGCTCACCAAGCGGCTGGCGGAGTTACAACACGGCTCTGTACGAGTAGAAAGTGAAGTCGGCAAAGGCAGCGTGTTTACCGTGCAACTACCACTGGTCGCGGCACCGGGCTGAGAAGATCTATGGGCACAACGGGCACCACAATTCTGGTCATCGACGACAACCCGGTAAATCTGAAGTTGGCCTCGGAGGTTTTACTGGCCGACGGATTCACCGTGATCGGTGCGGAGGACGCCGAGCAGGCACTGCGGCTGCTCGAGACGTTGATGCCGGATCTCGTACTGACGGACATTGCGTTGCCAAGAATGGACGGCCTTGCGCTCACCCGCTGGCTCAAGGCCGACCCTCGCTACTCTCATCTTCCGGTGGTCGCCTTGACCGCCTCAGCCATGAAAGGTGATGAGGCGCGCGTGCTTGAAGCCGGGTGTGATGCCTATATCGCCAAGCCTATCGATACCCGCACGCTGTCGGCGCAGATCATGCGCCTGATTCGCGTCCGGCCGGCGACGACATGACTGCAGAGGCACATATTCTCGTGGTCGACGACAACGCGACCAATCGCAAGCTGGTTGCGACCTTGTTGAAACACGAAGGGTATCGTGTAACGGAGGCCGCGGACGGGGCGGAGGGGTTGACCTATGCCCGGGCCGGCGCAGTGCAGCTTGTGATCTCCGACATTCTCATGCCCTCGATGGACGGCTACGAATTCGTGCGCCAGTTGCGGGCCGATGCGACGACTTCGGCGCTGGCGGTGATCTTTTACACGGCGAACTACCATGAGCGCGAGGCCACCTCGCTCGCGCGCCAGTGCGGTGTTGCACGGGTACTCGTCAAGCCGTGCCCGGCAACACAGTTCCTGCAGGCTATCTCCGAGGTGCTCGCGGGTGCTGGGACCGCGCCGCCGCCGCCGGCACCCGATGCGGGATTTGACGCGGAGCATCTGCGGCTGCTTACGGATAAATTGTCGCAGAAGGCCGATGCACTGCGCGCCGCGAACAGCCGTCTGTCCGCTCTGACCGAGCTCAATTTGCATATGGCCTCGGAGCGCGATTCCAGAAAGATGTTGACGAATGTCTGCGTCAATGCGCGGGAACTCCTTGGCGCACGGTTTGCGGTGCTTGCCGTAGTGAGTAAGAACGGGTCCTCAAAGACGGAGGTATTTGTCGCCGGCCTCGGTGCGGTGGCGACCGAGGCCGTCAGGGATCCGCGTCATGACCCGGGCGTTTTGGGGAGCACATTTGGTGAGAACCGTGTAGTTCGACTGACGAGTCCTGATGAAACGCCATTGGATCTGGGCTTGCCGCGGGAGATTCCGGCAGTGAGGGCTGCGATCGCGGTGCCCGTCTGC
>Ga0210385_10002659_pt1 | contig 10744 bp, 8 predicted proteins | sample IncBWH26OmetaG_FD_160107 | JGI IMG/M metagenome (GOLD analysis project Ga0210385, IMG submission 160107) | Forest soil microbial communities from Barre Woods Harvard Forest LTER site, Petersham, Massachusetts, United States - Inc-BW-H-26-O ... | reverse complement strand
GCCTGATCGACTGCCATTCGCACCTGGTGGGCGAGCCCGACGATGGCCAGGGTTACGCGGGGATGCTGGCGCGGACCGGCGCGCAGGAGGCGCTGTCGGGGGCCCGGAATGCGCGGGACACGTTGCTGGCGGGCTTCACGACGGTGCGCGATGTGGGCACGTTCCGCGCCTTCGTCGACGTGGCGCTGCGGGATGCCATCAACGCGGGGTGGCTGCCCGGCCCGCGTATGCGCGTCGCCGGAGCGTACGTGACCTGCTCAGGCGGCGGAGGCGACATCACCGGGCTGGCCCCGGACGTCGACGCGGTTGTGCCTTACGAGCTCCGGGTCGGCGTGGTCAACTCGGTCGACGACGTGCGCCGCGCGGTGCGACGCGTGCTGCATGGTGGCGCGGACCTGGTGAAGCTGATCGCTACCGGCGCCGTGATGACGACCGGAGGTGTACCCGGCGCACCCGAACTCACCGAGGAGCAAGTCCGCGCCGCGGTCGAGGAAGCGTCGTTGTCTGGCGCGGATGTCGCCGCGCACGCGCACGGCGCGGAAGGCATCAAGCGTGCCGTGCGCGGTGGCGTCCGCTCGGTCGAGCATGGCTCGCTGATGGACGACGAAGCGATCCAGTTGATGGCGGACGCGGGAACGTTCCTGGTAGCGGACGTCTACTGCGGCGACTACATCGCTGAGGTCGGCAGGCAGCAGGGATGGCGCGCCGACGTGCTCCGCAAGAACGACGAGACGACGCTCGCCCAGCGGCAGGGGTTCACCAAATGCCTGCAGGCCGGCGTGCGTATCGCGTTCGGCACCGACAGCGGCATCTACCCGCACGGCCTGAACGCCCGCCAGTTCGCCTATCAAGTCCGCTGTGGCCAGAGCGCGCTGGAGGCCATCCGGTCAGCGACCTTGCACGCAGCTGAACTGCTGCGCTGGGACGACCAAGTCGGGCGCATCCAGGCTGGCTACCTCGCGGACATGATCGCCGTGCCGGGAAACCCGCTGCACGACATAAGCCTGCTGGAACATCCCGACTTCGTCGTCAAGGACGGGGCCCTCGTGCGCCACGACCCGGCGGATCGGTAATCCCGGCGTTCGGCCGGTCCCTCGCTGGTGACACGGCCGGACTACCGGGACGGCAGGTCCAGGCCGGCCGCCTTGGTGCCCGCCTCGGCCAGCGCCGCCGCCATCATGTCCGCGGCCCGCGCGGCCGCCGACAGCGCCTCGGACACGTCAACCAGCACCTCGTCAGGGTCGCCGCCGATGCCCCGGGAGATCTGGCCGTCCTCGTGCTGCGCGACCAGGAACCGGGCGAGCTGCTCGCACAGCTCGGGCAGCTGGTGGCCCATCAGCGCCAGCCGGCCGACGACCTCGCGGGCTTCGCCCGGACCGGTGAGTTCCTCGCCGTCAGCCATCAGCTGGTTCAGCGCCCGGACAGCCTCCACCGCCTGCGTGGCCACCTCGCCGACCGTCATCGTGGCGGCCAGCTCGTTCACGTACCCCGGCGCAGGATCCGGTCGTGACCGGGCCAGCGCCGCAGCCTCGGTGTCATCGCCGGAGCCGTACGGCTGAACTTTCCTGGGCATCTTTCTCCACGGTTGATGGCGCGGACCCATGACAATGGGCCGCCTGCGGCAAGGCAGGCACCTGCAGGCTCGCAGGTAACTCGCAGATAACAAGTATGCCCGGACCCCGCACTGTCCAGGCCGCCGCTTCCGGTTGCGCAGCATTGAGATCCGCCGGATTTTGTGGCTGGCTGCGGGCATCGCACCAGCTGGCGGTCGCGACGGCCCCCGAGGCAGCACGCAGAGCCCCGCCTGGCCGTGCAACGATGGGCCATGTGCGTTCAGCGGTTCCGCGTCCAGATCACTGCGGATCCCCGCGGGCACGCCGTTGTCGCGATTCCGTTCGACCCGGACAAGGCCTGGGGCGCCAAAGCCGTGCATCACGTGGCCGGTACGGTCAACGGCTGCCGGGTGCGGGTGACGCTCGCGCCTGGCGACGGCGGATGGGCATTCACCCTGAACCCGTCGAGGATGCGCGGCACGGGTGCCGAGGTCGGCTCCGAGGCGGCCATTGAGCTGACGCCGGAGGGCCCGCAGCGCGGCGACCTTGCCGATGACATCGCTGAGGCGCTGGCGGCCACGCCGGCCGCCGGGGCCTTTTTCGACACGCTGGCGCAGTTCTACCGCAGGGCCTACCTCCGTTACATCGATGCGACCACCCGCCGGCCGGACCTCCGCGCGGCGCGCATCGCTGAGGTAGTGAGCCTGCTCGCGGACGGGATCAAGGAACGGCCACGACCATCGGCTAGCTAGCCGCTGCCGGAGACGGTGGCGCGCCGTGACAGGGCGCACGCGCCCGTGACAGCGGCGTATGCGGGCCATGACAGCGGCGTGTGCGGGCCATGACAGAGCTGCCGGCCACGCTGCACCGCATGGACCCGCAATATCCCGCGATCTGCGCCGAGGGGCTGGTCAAGCGGTACGGGAAGACCACCGCGCTGGCCGGCCTCGACCTCGCCGTCCCGTCCGGCATCGTGCAGGGGGTGCTCGGGCCGAACGGCGCGGGCAAGACCACGCTCGTTCGCATCCTGGCCACGCTGCTGCGTCCCGACGCCGGCCGCGCTCAGGTCGGCGGATTCGACGTCGCCGGGCAGCCGGACAAGGTACGGAAGCTGATCACCCTCACCGGGCAGTTTGCCGCCGTCGATGAGGACCTCACCGGGCGGGAGAACCTGCTGCTGATCGCGAGGCTGCTGGAGCTCAGCCGGAAGGCGGCCCGAAGGCGCGCCGACGAGCTGCTCGAGCGGTTCGGCCTGGCCGAGGCCGGCGGGCGGCTGGCCAAGACCTATTCCGGCGGCATGCGCAGGCGGCTGGACCTGGCGATGGGCCTGGTCCGCGAGCCGCAGGTGCTGTTTCTCGACGAGCCGACAACCGGGCTGGATCCCCGCGCCCGCGGCGACGTCTGGGACATGGTCCGCGACCTGGTGGCCGCGGGCACGACCGTGCTGCTCACCACCCAGGACCTGGACGAGGCCGACCGGCTGGCCAGCCGGATCGCCGTGATCGACCGGGGACGGCTGATCGACAGCGGGACCCCGGCCGAGCTGAAGGCGAAGGTCGGCGGGCAGAGCCTGGACGTCCGCCCGGCCGAGCCCGGCGAGCTGGCCAAGGTGGGCACGATCGTGGCCGAGGTCACGGGTGCCGGCGCCGGAGCGCCGAATGAACGCGACGGGGTCATCTCCGCGCCGCTGGCCCCGGGCGTCAGCGGCACCGAGGCGCTGGCCGCGGTGTCCCACCGGCTCGGCCAGGCCGGAATCGGCGTGACCGAGCTCGGGCTGCGGCTGGCCAGCCTGGACGAGGTGTTCCTGACCCTGACCGGAGGCAGGCAATGAACCCGATCCGCGCGACCCGGCACGGGCTCACGCTGGCCTGGCGGAGTCTGACCAAGCTCCGGCACTCGCCGGATCAGCTGCTCGACGTGATCATGTTCCCGGTCGTGCTGGTGCTGGTGTTCGTGTTCCTGTTCGGCAACGCGGTGGCCGGCAGCACCCACGCGTACCTGCAGTATGTGCTGCCCGGCATCGCCGTGCAGGCGCTGATGTTCGCCTCGCTCGGCATCGGGCTCGGGCTCAACACCGACCTGCGCAACGGCATCTTCGACCGGTTCCGCAGCCTGCCGATCGCCCGCTCGGCCCCGCTGATCGGCTACATCCTCGGCGACGTCGCGAAGTTCGCGCTGTCCCTGGTCCTGGTGTTCGCGCTGGGCGTGATCGTGGGCTTCCGCACCCGCGGCAGCGCGCTCGCGATCCTGGCCGCGTGCCTGCTCATCATGGCGTTCGCGTTGTCGGTGAGCTGGGTCACGGCCCTGCTCGGCCTGCTGGCCAAGAGCCCGGCGGCGGTGACCGCCTTCAGCTTCGTGCTGATCATGCCGCTGACGTTCGGCAGCAGCGTCTTCGTCCCCACCGGCCGGCTGCCGGGCTGGCTGCAGGCCTGGGTGAAGATCAACCCCGTGACCGACGTATCCAACGCCGCCCGCGGGCTGATGCTGAGCCTGCCGCTGGGCGGCGCGGCCGCGGCGTCGCTGCTCTGGGCACTCGGCATCGTCGTCGTGTTCGCGCCGCTCGCCACGTGGGTCTACCGCCGGCAGCAGGGCTAGGGCACGCGCGACTCACAGGTGCGCGAGCGCGGTCGCGGCCAGTTCGCGTGCCTTGGCTTTGGCTGGCCCGAGTTCGTCCACCTCCACGTTGACGCCCGCCCCGCCCTCGACGGCGCTCAGCGAGTATGACGGCCCCCCGCTGTCCGTGCTGAGCGAGAACGCGTCGGCTCCGAGGCCAGTCACCGAGGCGAACTGTGTGGCGCCCGATTCCGCGGCGCCGGTGCCGAACGCCTTGGATGCCTCGTAGCCCGAGCGGGTGAACACCGTGAGGATGTAGCTTGGGCCGCCTTCGCCGGCCGATAGCTGCGTGTTGTAGATGCACAACAGGCCGTCCCCGGAGGGCGGCTCCGACAGCGCGCCGAGCACCTGGGCGACAACGGTCTTGGGCACGAGCGAGCACGCATGGATGCCGGAGAGGCTGCGGTCGGCCTGCGCCGGCCCGGCCGACGGCAGGGACAGCGATGGCAGGGCCGGTGCGGACGCAAGCGGTCGGGCCGCCGCGCTGCTCGCCGGCTGGCCGCCGGCGCACCCGGTGAGTGCCAGGCACGAGGCAAGCGCCAGTGCGGCGGCGCCGGACCCGGTGGCTGCGATGCGGTGCTGATGGTTCATCTGCGCTCCAAATGGCCGTGCCTCCCCACCACGAGGGGGAGGTCGACCAGGAGAACGGCGCGGCGGCTTGCCGGACATGACAGTTCTTGCCAGGCCCATGCCACAGCGAACCGTGTCCGCGGTCGGGCACGTCATTACGTTCAGTGGCGCATCGCCGGACGCACGGACATGGGCGGGAACCGATGTTGTTGATCATCAGCGTGGCAACGTCTATTGGATGGTTGATAGCTCTGTTCGCCAGCATGACCGCGGCCCGGTCACCGCGACCCCGGGACGGCCGGGCAGCCGTGCACGCCGGCGCGACGCCGTTGGGCACGGACGAGCCGCCGGCGGTGGTCAGCCTGCTGGCCGGGAACCTCGATGCGTATGGCTACCCGGCCACCCTGCTGGACCTCGCTGCCCGCGGCTGGCTGCGGCTCGCTGATCCCGGCCCCCAGCCCGGCCTGGCGGGGAGCTCCGCACCCGGCCCGGTGATGTGCGTGATCGTCGCCAGCCCGCCGCGCGACCAGCTGACGGACTACGAGCATCGGGTATACCAGCAGGTCCTGGCCCGCGCCGCGAGCCGTGGCGACGTCCCGGCCCGGGCCCTGTCCGACGGTTTCGCCGGCCCGGCGAGCGAGAACCTGAAGTCCGCCGAGGACAGGTTCATGGACGCGTTCGCCTCCGAGGTCAGGGACGATTCCCGGCGGCGGGGCCTGTCGCGCCAGCGGCTGAGCGAGGGCATGGGCTGCCTGCTCTGGCTGGCGGCGGCCGTTCCCGCGGTCAGCCTTGGCCTCGCCCTGCACGCCCGGCATTCGCACCTCGTCTGGGTGGCCGTGGCTGGCTTCGTCGCGGCTTGCTGCGTGGCGGGTGCCGCGGTCAAGGGTGAAAAACTGACTCCGGCGGGCCGTTCGGCGCTGGACCGGTGGCGGGCCGGCGCAGACGGGCGGCGGGTGATGGCTGCGGCGATGCCGGCGGGATGGCCGGACCGGCAGGTTGCCTACGCGGCCGCGCTCGGCAGGGACCGCGGCGCCGCCCGGCTGTTCTCCGGGCAGCGAGGCCGCCCGCCCGGCAAGAAAATGTGGTCGAGCTACGGCGGGTCGTGGCGGGAGGTCACCATCGGTGACAACCGAAGCTGCCTCGGCGGCCTCGGCATGATGGTGACGCTCGTGCTGTGGGCGCTGGTCCCGGCCACGATCGCGGGGTTCGTGCTCAGCTCCGGAACCTTCAAGCTGGAGCTGCTCCTGGTGCTGGCCGTCGACACCGTCCTGGCGCTCATCGCTCTCAGCAGGTACCAGAGCAAGCCCGCCTCAGCGGAGTTCGACGGGCTGGTGCTCGAAGCCTGGACCGAGACCGTCTCCGACGAGAACAGCAGCACCGAAGTCCCGTATCTGGCGATCGACGACGGGGTGCGCGACCGCGCGTGGGTGTTCGCGGTCAGCAGCCAGCAGTACGCGGTCGGCATCCCGGGGACGGTCGTGCACGCGCTGGTGGACCCGCGGCGCGGCGCGCTGCGGGAGATCCGGCCGCTCGTGGCGGGCGCACCGGACTGACCGCGGGCTAGCCGAACTGCGCCCCTGTCAGCTCCCCGGCCAGCGCGGTCACCTCAGTGACCGCGGCATCCGGACTCAGCTGCCCAGCCGGAACGTGCAGCCCCTCGTACTCGCCGTCCAGCGCGGCCCGTGCCGTCGCCTCGGCCCGGCTCACGTCCGGATTCCCAAGATCCGGGGCACCGCGAACGGCAGCGGCGTAGCCGAGCAGCCGCGCCGCGTCGGCCGGCCGGCCGACGGCCAGGGCGAGCTCGGCGAGCGTCTCGGTCGCCCCGGCGATCGAGGGCCGGTCCTGGATCAGCGGCGGCTCGGCCGCGAGGGCCAGCCGGAACGCCTCGGCCAGGAACCCGCGCGCCTCGGATCGCTGGCCGCCGGAGACCGCGAGCCGGGCCAGGCCGGTCAGCGGCAGCAGCCGGATCCGGGACGGCACCCCGGTTGTCTCGTCGAGGCGGCGGCGCGCCGCCGTCAGCAGCGCCCGTGCACGCTCGGGGTCGCCGGTGTGCCGGCAGATCTCGCCGAGCCCGGCATCGGCGAAGGCCAGGACCATGGCCGACCGGACGGCGTGCCCGGCGGCGGCGCGGTCGAGGTCGGCGCGGGCACCGGCGAGGTCGCCGGCCCGCAGCCGGATCATCCCGCGTTCCGTGCGCATCCAGGCCGCGTCGTCGGCCGATCCGACCGCCTCGGCGAACGCGATCGCCTGGTCTATCGCCGCGGTCGCCGCGGCGTGATCACCGCCGAGGCCGAGGCCGGAGCCCAGGTGGCGGACCGCGCTGGCCAGGCCCCAGCCGTCGCCGACCGCCGCGAACCCGTCCCTGGCCGCGGCGAAGTGCATGGCGGCGGCCGGGGCGTCGCCGCTGACTTCCGCGGCGAACCCCCGGTACAGGTGGCCGTTGGCAGCAAGCCACGGGTCGGGGTGGTCTATCAGGTCGCCGAACTGAGCAGAACTCTGGTCCTGCTGGCGCAGCATCGCGAGGACGAGCAACACGGCTGGATGCGGAGCGTCGCCGGCCAGCTCGGCGGCGCGGACCGCGGAACGCTGCCCGCGCCCGAAGTCCTGGATCGCGAGGTGATGCATCGCATCGTGGGCGAACGCGGTGGCCAGCGTGTTGCGCGGCGCGCGCCCGGCGTCGTCGGCCCCGGGCAGCGCCAGCGTCTCGCGCAGCCAGCCGGCCGCCTCAGCGTGGTTGCCGCTCATCGTCCAGTACCAGCCGAGCGCTGCCACCAGGCGCACCGCGGTCTCGGCGTCGGCGTAGCCGACCGCATAGCGCAGCGCCGCGCGGAGGTTGTCCGGTTCGGCGCGCAGCCAGGCCAGGTGGGCGAGCTGACCGCTGCCGCGAAGCTCCGAATCCGCGGCCTCGGCCCGGCCCAGGAAGTAAGCCGCGTGAGCCCGCCGCAACCGGCCGGATTCACCCGCCTCGTCCAGCGCGGCCTCGGCGTACGCGCGGATAGTGTCCAGCATCCGGTACCGGGGTGGCGCGTCCGGTGCGTGCCTGAGCTCGGCGAACGACTTGTCGGCCAGCGCGCCGAGCAGCCCCACCACCGCGCCGGGCTGCAGGCTCTCGTCCGCGCACACGGCCTCGGCCGCCTCCGGTGTCGCGCCGCCAGCGAACACCGCGAGCCGGCGGGCAAGCGTGCGTTCGGCGTCGGTGAGCAGGTCCCAGCTCCACCCGACGACCGCGATCAGCGTCTGGTGCCGCGGCAGCGCGGCCCGGCTGCCGCCGGTCAGCAGCCGGAACCGGTCGTCGAGGCGCGCGGCGAGCTCGGTGGCCGGCAGCGTGCGCAGCCGGGCGCAGGCCAGCTCGATGGCCAGCGGCAGACCGTCGAGGCGGCGGCAGATCTCGGCCACCGCTGGCAGGTTCTCGGCGGTTAGCCGGAACCCGAACACCGCTGCCGCGGCGCGGTCGGCGAACAGCCGCAGTGCGGGGGAGTCCATGGCTTCCCCGAGCCCGACCGCTGGCGGCGGCACCGGCAGCGGGGCCACCGGGTAGACCCGCTCGCCAGGCGTGGTCAGCGGCTCGCGGGACGTGGCGAGGATCCGCACGGCCGGGCAGCCGCCCAGGAGGTCGTGGGCCAGCCGGGCACAGGCGTCGAGGAGGTGCTCGCAGTTGTCGAGCACGATCAGCATCTGCCGCCCGGCGAGTTGCGAGGCGAGTTCCTCCGCGGCGGGCCGCAGGCCGAGCGTGGCGCAGACGGCCGCGAAAACCTCGGCCGGGTCCGTGATCCCCGCGAGCTCGGCCAGCCAGACTCCGTCCGGGGCCTGCCAGCCGGCCGCGACTTCGGCGGCGAGCCGGGTCTTGCCCACCCCGCCGGGCCCGACAAGCGTGACCAGCCGCGCGCCCGCAAGCAGCTCACGCACCTGTGCTAGATCCCGCTCCCGCCCGACGAAACTCGTGGCCGGTGCGGGCAGGTTGGTGGGAGTGGTGCTGGTCGCGGGCGTGGGGGAGGCGGCGGTGCTGCCGGCGGGTTCGGGGAGGCCGCGCAGGATCGCGGTGTGCAGGTCGCGGAGCGCGGGTGAGGGGTCGGTGCCGAGCGTCTCGGCCAGGGCCCGGCGCAGGTCCTCGAACGCGGCAAGCGCCTCGGCCGGGCGGCCGTCGGCGTTCAGCGCGCGCAGGTAAAGCCCTGCCAGCCGTTCGTCCAGCGGATGCGCCAGCGCCAGCTCCTGCAGGTCGGCCACGAGCTGGCCGCCGGCCCTGCCGATAGCGTGATCACCGGCCCGGACGGCGGCGAGCGCAAGCTCGGCGTGCTCCGCCACCGTGCGCAGCCGCAGTTCGGTGAGCCGCGCGATCGTAGGGCCGGCGAACGGGGCGTCGGCGAGGTCGGCCAGCGGGTCGCCGCGCCACAGGGCCAGCGCGCCGGCGAACCGGTCGGCCGCGGCGCCGGCGTTGCCGGCTTCCCGGCAGGCCCGGCCCTCGGCGGCGAGCCGCTCGAACTCCGCGACGTCGGTGGTCTCTCCCGCCGCGGACAGCCGGTAGCCGCCGGGCAGCGACTCGACGGTGACGGCGTCGCCTGACGGCAGCGCGCGGCGGAGCCTGGAAACCAGCGAGTGCAGGGCGTTGCCGGCGCCGGGCGGCGGCCGCTCGCCCCAGATCGCGTCGACCAGTGACTGTGTGGTGACCAGGTGACCCTGATCAAGGGCGAGCCGGGTCAGCAGCGTCCGGAGCCGCGTGCCGGAGATCTGAACCGGCTGCCCGGCGTCGTCCCAGGCATCGAAGGCGCCGAGCAAACCGATCCGCACCCGATCAGAGTAGTGATTCTTCCGGATGCGCCGTCGCATGTGAATGCGGCGGCAGCGTCTGCTGCTTGACTCTGCTATCTAAACAGGGCGCTGTAGGCGTTGAGGCTACCTAAACAAGGCGCTGTAGGCGTTGAGCGCGGGCTGGCCGCCCAGGTGGGCGTAGAGCACGGTGGAGTCCCGTCCGATCTCGCGGGTGCGCACCAGGTCGATCAGCCCGGCCATGGACTTGCCCTCGTAGACCGGGTCGATGATCATGCCCTCCAGGCTTCCGGTGAGCCGGATCGCGTCGAGCGTCGACTTGACCGGGATGCCGTAGTAGTCCCCGGCCCAGCCGGGCAGCACGGTGATCTCGTCGTCGCGCAGGTCCCGGCCGAGGCCGATGAGCGCCGCGGTGTTGCGGGCGATCTTCTCGACCTGGGCGCGGGTCTCGGCGAGCTTCGCGGATGCGTCGATGCCGATGACCCGGCGCGGGCGGGCCTGGCCGGCGAACCCGGCGATCATCCCGGCGTGGGTGGAGCCGGTGACGCTGCACACGATGATCGTGTCGAAGAACACCCCGAGCTGCTGTTCTTGCTGCTGGACCTCGTAGGCCCAGTTCGCGAAGCCGAGGCCGCCGAGCCGGTGGTCGGAGGCACCGGCCGGGATCGGGTACGGCGTGGCTCCTTGCATGCGCACGTCCTCGATCGCCCGTTCCCAGCTGTTCTTGAAGCCGATGCCGAAGTCCGCGTCGACCAGGCGCACGTTGGCGCCCATGATCCGGGACAGCAGGATGTTGCCGACCCGGTCGTTGACCGAGTCGGGCCAGTTGACCCAGCTTTCCTGGACCAGCACGGCCCGCAGGCCGAGCCGAGCGGCAACGGCAGCGACCTGGCGGGTGTGATTGGACTGCACGCCGCCGATCGAGACCAGCGTGTCCGCACCCTGCGCCAGCGCCTCGGGCACCAGGTACTCGAGCTTGCGGGTCTTGTTGCCGCCGAACGCCAGCCCTGAGTTGCAATCCTCCCGCTTTGCCCAGATTTTCGGTCCGCCCAGGTGCGCCGACAGGCGCTCGAGCGGGTGGACCGGGCTGGGCCCGAACAGCAGCGGATAGCGGGGGAAATCATCGAGGGACACCGGGCCTCCTAAGTGTCATCCGGAGAGCGCACACTTGTGCACATCGCGGCAGTTAGTCGTTATGGTTTCAGTAAAACGGCGAATAGGAGGCGGTTGCGGGGTGGCTGAGA
>Ga0210385_10002658_pt1 | contig 10752 bp, 6 predicted proteins | sample IncBWH26OmetaG_FD_160107 | JGI IMG/M metagenome (GOLD analysis project Ga0210385, IMG submission 160107) | Forest soil microbial communities from Barre Woods Harvard Forest LTER site, Petersham, Massachusetts, United States - Inc-BW-H-26-O ... | reverse complement strand
GTTTGCCTCACCATCGTCTGGATGGGTATTACCACTCCATCATTCTTCCCGCGAAACTCCGGCTCGACCGCGAGTATATGGCTCAAGCTACATTTCTGACTGACATGACGCTGATTGTGAACACGATTGTGCGGCGATGGGACAGTTCAGAGATCTGTAAGCTGCTCGATCTTCAGACACCCGAGATGCAGAGCAAGGCGCCTAAAGCCAAGGCACCGGCTCCTATGGCGATTGCAAACAGCATCGCGGTCATCGCCGACGATGAATCGCTTGTCACCGGAGATTGATTCACAAGCTGATTGGCTCCAAAACAGGCCGGAGACTTCCGACACCAGAAGACCCGATTTTCAAGTAGCGTCGATAGAGATTCTACATTTGAACGCGAGCCATGGCGTCTGGTGGCAGAAACCTGACCATTGGATTTCGGAATCGAGTTCCCCTGTCGATTCACGTCCCTCGCAGACACCGATGAGCGGCCTCTAGAAAAGGATCTGGCGCTTGGGGAACCACGTCAGCTGAATTGTCGTGGAAGTAACGGTTTGCTGGCCATCGAGATAGATGGGTGCCTTCCAGTGTTCAAAAGTGAATTGGCCGTTTAATTCAAGGTCTTTGCGCAGACGCTTGACGATCTGAAAGTTGATGTCGTTGAGGGTTGTGCCGCCGGGAATAAAGTCCTTGTCCGCCTTTTGATTCCTTACTCCGACCTGCACCCACTCATTGCCACTGAGATGATACGTGACCCAGCCTTGCCCACCTTTGTCTTCGCGGCCTATCCAATCGCCAATTAAAGAACCGTTATTGGTGTAGCCCTGCCTTTGGATTGTCTCGTAATACATGAAGTGTCCCAACTGGCTATTGGTGATGGCTGGATCCGTTGAAACTGCTTCGGCGCGCACATCGAGCTTGGAAAGTCCGGGCACATGGGAGAGATACAGACCTGGCCGAATGGCCGCACGACGCGGGGCATCGATCGGGGAAATGTCGTCGTGGACTTCCGAGTCCGAGTAGAGGGTCAGCCAGTTGCGCAGGAAAGGAAGCCGGTAAGTAAAGTCGAATGCGCCGAATCGGGCGCCCGGATCCTCGGGGCTATTCTTCACTGCGGCGGTCGTACCAGAAGTGCTGAAAAAGCTTCGCAAGAAGGTGTGAAGCGTTATCGGTTCGTGACCTTTGCCTCCCCAGATGACGGACCGCTCAAAGCCTAATTCAAAATTAGAGGTCGGACGAAAGCTGACCTTTTCGACATGCATCCAGGGATCGCCGGGATTTACCCACGAGCTCACGGTCGGAGCTATCTCGGTGTGCCCCTGAAGCGGTCCGACCAGGAATTCGTAACGAAACGGTCCGGTAACAGTGGATAGGCCGGGAATGCGAAGGGGCTCGACGCGGTTGATGCGAAATGCATAGATGTTTTCCGCGTTATTTGAATAGGCCATTGCGCCGCCCTCGGCCGGTGACAGCCATTCGTCCAACTTGCCAAACGAGACGACGTGATTTAGCACGCTTGCAGATACATACGCTTCCATTAATCGCATTCGGGCTGTCGAGCCAATGGGTCCAAGGGGAATGGTCGCCTGGTAATAAGGGAGTCCCGTTGCTGGATTAATGAAGTTGATTTGGTCTAGATTCGAAAGCTCCTCTGCCAATGCAGCGGAATATCCCGTGGCCGAAGGAGCACCCTGGAACTCGCCACGAACATAAAACAGATAGCGTCCTCGGGAAGCATAGGCGCTTAGGCCCGTGGAGTTGTTGAATCCGTGCGCGTATGGACGATCGTAGTCGTTGATGATGGTCGAACCCAGGTGGTAGCTATCGCGCAGGGGCGTGCCACTGATGGCACGTAGGGAGGAGTAGGCGGATTCAAAACGCGTGTTGCCGTCATCGATGAGGCAGTCCTTTTGGCGATCGAAGTGAAGCTCATCGACGAGGGAATCGAAAATCTTCTCAGCTTCTTCAGAATCGGAACTGCTGGGATTAGCACTTTCTTTTTCTAGATGGTAATTCACGTCCTGAAGCATGTGCCCGATACTGGCGCGCGTCCATGGACGCATATTGAGGAATACGTGATCGAGGAAACCAAATGAATACAAGCGCAGCATGGCCGGATATACCCAGCTATCGACGGGAATGAAAGAAGAACCCGCGTCCGCTGCTGTGCAGCCGGGCGCGATCGAGTCACCTGGATCGGACGCCGAAGAGGGAGAAGCAAGGGTGGCGGCGGGCGATGACACGCCCGATGCATTTGCGTCAAGTGCGCCCATTAGAGCGAAAGCGAGAATAATCATCCAAAATGAAGCCCAAAAATCGCATCGCAACTGGCCCACAATATCTACTCTAAACAAGAGTCCTCACAAATGAAGATTTCGAGCTTCTTACAACAGTGTCCCACGAGAGGTTGGACCGCATACATCTCGATGAACCGCACTGCCACCTGCTGACGGATGGTCAAGTGAACAACAAGAGTGGACAACTGACATGGAAATGGCGCTTTTCTACGAATAGAGTTCGTGGAGTAGCGACGAGTCGACCGACTTTTCCACAGGATTTCTTTAGAAAACCCGTCCGGATTGAGTTTTAAGCACTCCATGTATAAAGCACGGTCAACTGTTCGCCAAGTGCGTGGAGTCCTGCCGTAGCCATCCGCCGCCCTAACTGATTCCGAAACTCGAAATCCACTATTCGCCAGCCTCTCGGCCATCCGATAGAGGCCTGAAGCCCCACTGATCGGACGCGATTGGCTTTGAAGTGGCGCAATTCCATCCATACTTTCTGCCGCCGACACGCGTGACCGTGTGAAAGAAACTACTGAGAGGCGGCGGGCGCACCGGAGTACTTTAGCGGCCCAACAATCGAATGGTGGGAACTGCCATTCCTGTAGAATTAGACTGTTTACTTTGCCACTTCGAATCCAGGATCTCATGGCCACGGAACTCTCACTCCCCAAAACGCCGGAAGAGCACCAAGATTCCTCAGCCAATCGTAGCGCCAAGCGAGTGTCAAGTGAGAGCGAGGAAATTTCTCTCCTTGACCTTCTGATCATCCTGGCAGAACGAAGGAGACTGATATTCGCGGTAGCCATGGCTTTCGCGCTCCTGGCAGTCATCGTCTCACTGCTCCTGCCCAAACTGTACACCGCAAATGCCAGCCTTCTTCCTCCGCAACAGAACTCCTCAATGGGGGCAGCGCTTTCCGCTCAGCTTGGAAACCTAAGCGGCATAGGTGCACTTGCGGGGAGCAGTCTTGGCCTGAAGAATCCAAATGATCAGTTTGTTGGCATGCTAAAAAGCCGCACCGTCGAAGATGCCATGGTGCAGCATTTCGGCCTGATGCAGGAGTATCACGAGGATTATCCTTCCGATGCGCGCAAGGCATTTGAGAAGTACGCCACCGTGGACGGTAGCGGCAAGGATGGCCTCATTCATATCTCGATAGAGGACCGCGATCCGAATCGCGCCGCTGAACTCGCAAATGGCTATATCGATCAGTTCCGTAAGCTCTCTGAACACCTCGCGATCACCGAGGCCTCGCAGCGGCGGCTTTTCTTCGAACTGCAGCTGGAAAAGGCAAAGGACAACCTGGCCAACGCCGAAGAATCTCTAAAACAGACCGAGCAAAAGACGGGATTGATCCAACTCGATAGCCAGGCGCGCGCGCTGATCGAATCCGCAGCATCGATCCGTGCACAGATTGCGGCAAAAGAGGTACAGATCGAATCCATGCGCACTTTTGCTACGAGCGAAAACTCCCAATTGGTGCAGGCTCAGCAGGAACTGGAAAGCTTGCGTGCGCAGCTGGCCAAGCTTGGAGGCTCAGAGGATAACGCCGACACCGGCCTGATGATGCCTAAGGGGCAAGTGCCGCAGGCAGGTCTGGAATATATACGCAAGCTGCGCGACGTCAAGTACAACGAAACCATCTTCGATATTCTGGCCCGGCAGTTTGAGGTCGCCAAGCTCGACGAGGCCAAGGAGGGTGCGCTTGTTCAAGTCGTCGATGTTGCCGTTCCTCCGGATCGTCGTTCCTCCCCCAAACGTACACTCATTATTCTTGGGTCGACTGCATTCGGATTCCTGATCGGGATCATCGTCGCGTTGCTCCAGGCAGGGTTCCAAAGGATGATAGAAGAACCCGAATCGGGCCAGAAGCTTAGGACTCTATTTGGCATCCTGCGATTTCGAAGAACCAGAAAATGAGTAATGCGGCATGCTGTCTGGCAGGAGTTGCCTGACAGCGCCTACAACGCAAGGGGCAAATGGCCTTACCGCTATACTCGTAGCTGAATGCCGGTATTGTATTTTGCAATTTCGGTGAGCTTGGCCATTGTGGTATTAATGCGCCAGAGTTCCAGGATGAGCTTTCGCACTCCCTGAACCGTGCCGTCACGGATTGCAGGAATCGATAGGATGCGGACTTTCTTGCCTCCGTCGTTTGGTATCTCCTTCTTCCGTGACCTTGTCACCGTGCTATCCCTACCAACCCCGCCGAAGTGTTGAGGAGTGTGCACTCGAACGCATCAGGGCGACGACTCGCTTTGTACCGTAGTTTTGCGTGTAACTTCAACAAAAGTGTGTGGACTTGAGCTTTTTAGAGGTTCCGATAGTAAGGAATAGACCGACTGCGAGGCTGCACTGGAATGACGTCGTCACATGCTCTTTCAGAATGGTCTAAAATAATTTGTATGGGCGGGGCGGGTCAATCTATACCTAATGCACAATTCGCACCATCAATCTGAATGCGGTCGAGACGGGGGTCGCACGGAGTTTCCTTGCGTGTCATTAACCCGAGCTATGGAAAAGACGTGGGCTACTCCACTCGGAAGCACCGATGGTGCTTTCAACTTTCCCACAGCTCCGGCTGCGGGCTAAATTTACCGAATCACCTGCACGAAGCAGCGGGCACGTCAGTGACAAGTACGGTCACCTGTGAGATCCAATGCTGATCGCAAATTTCTTTCATATAAAGGCTACGAATGGGCTGTTCTATTATGGTTTGGACTATCTCCACGCTCTTCGACATAAGCCTAGTCGCATTCTTGCTCGACCAGCGTTGACAGCGATTCTGCGTGACCAATTCCCGGGTATTCCGGTTGTGTCTTGCACTGGCTCGCGCTATTTAATCGAAGTTTCGAAAGCGATCCGGTTTAGAGACACGATCTTTACCCCCTCGTCGCATCCGTTGCCATTTTTCTCCCGTCAAGTTGTTGTTTTGCACGATACCTATCCGTTTCTCGGCCGCTACGGCCTTATAAAGCGATTCCTGTTTGTGCTCTCGGCCCGTTCATCCCGCTGCCGCTTGGCTTATGTAAACTGCAGTGTTGGTCTAGCGTTCTATCGGTCTTGTGGTTTTGACCAGGATCGTCTCGTATTTGCGCCGAATTTCATTCCAGATCAGGTGACACTACTTGAAAGGAATCGGAAGGTGTGCGATGGGCGAGTCATTGTCGGGCTAGTCGGAACCGACTCGCCCAAGAAGAACTACGACTCGCTGTTTGCAGCGGTACGTGACCTTGGAAACTCAAGAAGCTTCACTTTCCGAATATTCGGTCATCCGACCGAGTACTTCCGGAGCGTGATGGAGAGATTTCCAGAGATCAACGTTCACCTTGAACCAAGCGATCAAAAGTCTATCTTTAGCTTCCTCGGTCAGATCGACGTTCTGATTTCTGTGGCAGAGTACGAAGGCTTTGGTCGTCCGATCGCCTGCGCGTTGAAAGCAGGTGTGCCATGTTATCTGCTGGAAAGTCCAGTATTCTTAGAGTTCTTTTCGGGCGGAGCTCACTTTTTCAAGGATATACATAGTTTGCTAGACCACCTCCTGAAGGCATGGTCTGGACCCGGGCTGCCGGAAGTGCACCTTCAGTTCCCCGCCCCCGTCCTTGAGGGATTCAGTGAGGCCCTCGCTCTACTTGATGAATCCGCCGTAGGCTGCGAGGGCGCAGAAAACTAGACAATTACGAATCGGAAGCTCGGCGCCATCCGGCAATGCAATCTTGCACGGCAATCCTCCACACGTTCAGAGAAGTCCAAACACGGACTAAACTCCTTACATGGAGCCAGAAATATCGAAAATGGATTCTGCTGTGGCGCCGAGCATCGTGGACTACCGAAACAGATGGGTCCTGGACAATCCCGAACGATTTTAGATGAAGTCTGGCGCAGAGGTCGTAGTCTTCACAATAGAGAAAGAATCGACCATCGAATCCATTCACAGCGGCGAATGCCGAAGACCGCAAAAGCAAAAACATTCCGGCATACCACCGAAACCTGTGCTCCGGTATCACTTCTGGACCGTGGCCGAGAACGCCGCGACGTAGCACCGCCAAGGGTGTCAGATTCGCGCGAACGGAGTCTTCAAGCTGTCCTTGCGAGTTGATTATTCGGGGAGCCACAAGGCCAATCCGTGCATTACTTCCCGCATTGGCCAGGAAACTCGAGAACAGATTCTCTCGAAGATGCAGATCGGGATTCAGGATAGCAAACCATGCAGTCGAACAATTCTTGAACGCGCAATTGTGATTTTCCGCAAAACCCTTCGGAGTCTCGTTTCGCACTACTACGAGCTGCAATTCTTTGAACGGATGCTCATCAAAATCTTCTGATTGCAGGTTCAAGGTGACTACCACCGTCACGCCGTTCAATTCCGACAGTGAATTCAAATCACGCAACAGATTCTGTAGCAAAGGCCCGTGGCCATGGCTCACGATGGAAATCGTAAGTGTTCCACGAAGGCTTTCTCTGGTGTCAGGATGACCTTTGTCAAATATAGTCGCGAGAGACGCATTACCTGACGCGATTCGTGAGAAATGAGCATTCATCAATAGAGATCTCTTCTTTCTGTACAAGTGACATTTCAGAGACCGCCGGGCGAAAATCGCAAATCACAGGCTGCTGGATTCGACACTGGCCTTCGGGATCAGTATAACGGCCTCCCGAAATCCTAAGATCAAATCCGTGGTCCTGTTGTGTATTGTCTATTTGTGATCGGATCCGCACCACAGACCAAAAATGACCACGTATCACCCGTCTGGGCAGCAGGGCATTCAAATGCTGTGTTCTGCGACTTCCTGTAACTTTCTGATTCGGTACTTTTCGAAGGTCGCTGCGTATTCGCTTGTGAATCGCGCGACAGTGAAGTCACGCGAGAGAGCCTGTCCTTTCTTCGCGAGGGAACATCGTAAACAGGAATCCTCCACAAGATGCACCGCTGCATTAGCAAGATGGAGGGATGATCCGGAGGGTACAATCAATGCCGTTTCTCCGTCCCGCAGATAATCTGCTCCCATTGCAGTATTTGTGGTGACGGTAGCAAGACCCAGGCTCAGCGCCTCCAGAAGGGCGTAACCAAATCCTTCGGAAATGGAGGGAAACAGGAAGATCGAACTGCGGCCGAACAAAGCAATCTGCTCCTCCACGGAGATACGGGGAAGAAAGTCGATGCGGGGCCATAGCGAAGGTTTGAAATAGGATCTAAGCTTTTCCGCGGGGAGGCCCGTGCCGCCGACCGTCAAATGCGCATCCGGACAACGGTCAACGATCAGGTCAAAAGCGCGCGGCAGATAGTTTGCGCCCTTGCGCACTGTCCAGGAGCCGAACCACAGCAATCGCAGAGGACTCCGCGTATTGGGATCAGGGATTGTCTTGGCAGCCTCCACGATACCGGGATGGACCGCGAGGGGAATTTTGACTATCGGGGCAATACCGCGCTCAGCCAGAAAGTCAAAATCCCGGTCATTTTGGACAACAGTCAAATCGGCAAAACGGCTTCCTAAGATATCCCATCGAGCGGGTGATGGTCCCGTGATCCAACGATGGACCCAAGAACTGGAACGATTGCCGCGCAGCCTCTCGGTGATCGTTGCCTCATAATCGAAGTAACTCAATCCGTGGATGTGGTTGACCAGGAGTGTTGTGGTCTTCTCTCTCTTCAATCTGCGGAACAACGGATGCAGCATTCCGTTCGAGGCCATGATCACATCGAAGGTGGGCAGCGATTCGCGGGAGGCGCGGCGGCTCATGCAGGCGGGCAGCCACAGCCGCAAAGCTGCCGGCACAACGTATCGCGGCATGGAAACATCATCGAGGTGAAGACATTGGACTTCGTCGCCGCGGTTCCGCAGGCCCTCGGATAACTGATGGTAGACGCGCGAGGCGCCTGCATTTGGATCGTTCCAAGAATGCGAGACCAGCAGTAGTCGCATGTGGATTGCTTTCTAGATAGATAGTTTTGAGAACCCCGAATGCCTTCCCGGAAACGGGGTTCTCGAGATGACGAATAGCAAGGCGGCTACTTTTAAGCAGGATAACAGCAAAAGGCCATAGTTGATCCGAAACTCATTTCGTCGAATTGCATGCATCACGAATGGCCGCTGAGCACTCGGTGCGTTTCCTGGCGCTTCGCCCGATCCAGGTTAGAGTGGAAAAGCAAAGAATGCCTAGCATTCCGTCTGTAATCAGACTCGCCCATGCAGCCCCCAGCCAACCATGCGAGGGGATCAAGACAAGATTCAGGCCCAGATTAAGCAGGGCCACGGCGATCTGCGCGCTGGTGCGGTATTTTTGGTGTCCCGTTCCTGTAAGTGCGGCACCCGTGATCTGATGAACCGATCGAAACAGGGGGATGAGGCAAAGCCACCTCAACGCAATTGCGCTCTGGGCGAATGATGGCCCCAGCAAAATGGGTAGAAGGGGGGCACATAGAAAGGCAGCTACGCCACCAACGGCACCAACAACAGCAGCACGACCGAGAATACGCCATGCGAAACTGACGGCAGAAGAAACGCCGTCTTTGGCTATCTCGAAGAATCGGGGGAGCGATGCCGATTCCAACGCCGAAACCGGAATCGCTGCGACATCGATAATCCGATAAGCAGTCGTATAAAGGCCATTTGCGACATTCATGCGGTAATGGCTCAGCAACGTCTTGTCGAGATCGTTGTATGCCGACGCGGTTGACCCGGACATGGAATACAGCACGCCTTCGCCCATGCCGGCGATCATAAGGCCCGGGTCCACTCTGGGCCGCCCAAGGCGAACTGTGACAACCGAAATCGCGAGAACGGCTACAACCAGAGCGATGAAGGCGGAGGTCCACGCCCATTGGCTGGCCGTCGCACGGTGGAGCACCAGCATCATGAGCGCGACCGCCACAAATCTCAGCGCGTTGAGCAAGGAGTTCCAAAGAGCTACGAGGTGCATCTCAAGATAGGTCTGAAAGATCACGCCCACGCCCTGGACCAGTTGGCCGAGCAGGCAGTTGGCCAGGGCTACTGGTACGATCACCGCGGCGCTGGCAGGACTCAGCAAATGAGCGGCAGTCGCCCACAGCGCTGCCACCAGCACGGAATTCGCGGCCACAGCGGAAAGCAGTATGTTTCCCCAGTAGCGGGCAAATTGTCGCTGGTCTGCGGTTACATACCGCATGAACAGCATGTGTGCGCCGAGTGAACTGAAGGGCGTCGCCAAAGAGACAAATGCGGACGCTCCGGCGAAAACGCCAAACTCCTCCACGCCGAGCACTCGGGCAAGCATGACGAAATATCCAGCCTGCAAGACAAAGCTGATACCCTGCCCACCCATCATCCATCCGGCGTCTCTGGCCAGATGGCTCTGCCGGATGCGCCCCAGACGATCTCTCAGCAACCGGCGAATCCCTGAACTGTCAGACGGACTTCTATCCTGTCTGAATGTTTTCATCACAGGATCACCCCGTCGGACCCAGCTTCGAGCCGATCCGCGGGGATCCGATCAGCTTCGGACCCGCATCGTATGGGCGCACGGCAGGGCGGGATCTCGAGCGACTCGGAATGTGAGGGACTGCATGCCAAGCGTTAATCGTCTGCATCTGGAATTCGCTGTGGGGTTGCTTGTCGGCCATGATCGTTCTCATGACAAATCCTCATCGTTCGCGCACAAGCAACGATCCAACTGGCCTGAGCAACAATACCGCCGACCAACAGTCATTGTAATGCAAGAGGCGTGTGCTATCTTGAAGCTAAATTAGATCGTCTAATTCCGCTCCAATCGGCACTGCATCGGTAGTGGTGAAGAATAGATATTTGGGTTTGCTCCCGGTGCTTGATGGAGTTGGCAAACACGGCTGGGGTTTCGCCGAGAGGGCTAAGAATCGAATCCGATGTTTTCTTTGATCGTCACTACGCTCGGCAGAACGACAGAGTTGGGCCGCCTCCTGGACAGTCTTGATCGACAAACATATAACCAATTCGAAACGATCATCGTGGATCAGAACCCGGACGATCGACTGGTATCGGTTATCGCGCGGCATCCAAATCTTACCATTCGTCACATTCGCTCTGCGCGAGGCGCGGCCCACGGACGCAACTGCGGGCTGAAACTCGCGGTGGGTGAAATCATCTCGGTGCCAGATGACGACTGTTGGTATCCGGAAGACCTGCTGGATGCGGTCCGGACGTGGTTCGCGGAGCATAGAGAATTTGATGGACTATTTACTTCTATCCGCGATGAGGATGGCCTTCTGCAAAAACAAAGGAGAAGAGGTACGGTCCGCTGCGAGTGTGACCGCAATACTGTCTGGCACTACGGCATCGAATTCAATGCTTTCTTTAGAAAGTCGACAACCGACTCGGTTGGCGAGTACGACGAGCGGCTTGGGCCCGGAGCAGCCACGGGTTTTCAGTCTGGCGAAGGAGGGGACTATTTCCTTCGCGTTCTCGATCAGGGATACCGCATCTTCTTCGAACCAAGCTTCTCTGTCTATCATGCATTCATGCGAGAACCC
>Ga0210385_10002657_pt1 | contig 10753 bp, 9 predicted proteins | sample IncBWH26OmetaG_FD_160107 | JGI IMG/M metagenome (GOLD analysis project Ga0210385, IMG submission 160107) | Forest soil microbial communities from Barre Woods Harvard Forest LTER site, Petersham, Massachusetts, United States - Inc-BW-H-26-O ... | reverse complement strand
GCGGCAAGATCCTGAACGTCGAGAAGGCGCGGCTGGAGAAGATGCTCTCCTCGCAGGAGATCGTCACGCTCATCACCGCGCTCGGCTGCGGCGTCGAACAAGAGAAGGACATGGCGAAGCTGCGCTACCACCGCATCATCATCATGACGGACGCCGACGTCGACGGCAGCCACATCCGGACGTTGCTGCTGACCTTCTTCTATCGCCACTACCCCGAGATCGTCGACCGCGGCTACCTCTACATCGCGCAGCCGCCGCTCTATCGGGTCAAGAAGGGCAAGAAGGAGCTGTATCTGAAGAACGAGCAGGCGCTCGAGGACTTCCTGCTCGAGAGCGCCGCCGAAAATCTGGTGCTGCGTTCGGCGAGCGGCGGCGAAGGAATCGCCGGGGAGGCGCTGCGGCTGCGGGCCCGCCAAGCCGGCAAGTACCGACGTCTCTTGAACGTGATCGATCGAAAGTCCGACGCGCGCATCGTCGACGGCATCGTCAAATCCGCGCGGCTCACCAAGGCCGACCTGCACGATCAAACCAAGCTCTTGAGTGGCCTCGCGCGGCTGCAGGAGTACTTCGATCGGTTCGCGCCCGAGCTGTCCGACGCGGTCCTCAAGGTGGCGCCCGACAGCGAGCACGGCGGGTTCAAGATCGAGGCGCCGGCGCGGGGCGCCGGGGTCCGGCGCGCCACCACCATCGACTTCGAGCTGATGAACTCGCCCGAGTTCGTCGATCTGCAGGCGCTGTCCGCCGAGCTGTCGGCGGTCGGCGCGGCGCCCTACGTCCTCGAGCACGGCGCGGAGCGGATCGAGTTCGATCGATTCGAGGAGCTGAGCGAGCGGGTGCACGAGATCGGCAAGAAGGGGTTGGCCATCAACCGCTACAAGGGTCTCGGCGAGATGAACCCCGAGCAGCTCTGGGAGACCACGATGGATCCGGCCCGCCGCACGCTCTTGCAGGTGCGCGTCGAGGACGCCTATGAAGCCGACAGCCTGTTCTCTACCTTGATGGGCGATCTGGTCGAGCCCCGACGCGCCTTCATCGAGACCAACGCCCTCAACGTTCGAAACCTGGACGTCTGAGAGCGGCGGGCGGGCTCGAGCCCCACCCGCCGCCCGCTGGTCCCGACGCCGCGGACAGCTCTGGAGCGTTCGTTTGCGGCGCTCAGCGTCGCGCGCTCAGACGCGGATGTTCTGGATGATCGCCATCTGCATCTGGTGCATGGCGGCCATCATCGACGTCACCAGTTGGTTCATCTGCGTGATCTGATTCATGCGGGCCTGGATCTCCGCCATGGCGCTCGGGTTGTTGGCGACGTCGGCGGGGATGTTCCCGCTGGTGACCGCCTGCATGAACTGATCGTTCGACATCGACATCAGGCTCGACAAGCTGGACGGCGCCGCAGCGGAGCCCGCGGCGGCCGTGCCGGTCGGGGACACCGCCGGCGTCGCCGTCGAGGTCGTTCCGGAGACAGCGGTGGTGGTCGCCGGCGTGGCCGTGGTCGAAGTCGCGGCCGGCGCGCCAGATGCGGCCGCAGTCGCGGCGGCCGGTGTCGCGGGTACGGCGGCGGGCGCCGCGCTTCCTGCGGTGGTGTTCGGCCCGGTCGTCACGGTCAACGTCGGTGTCGTTGGTACCCGCTGCCAGGTCGTGGCGCCCGTCGCCGGGTTGTGCTGGCCGACCATCCTCGTGCCGAGGCTTTCGGTGACGGTGACCGCGGTGCCCCCCACGTTCAAAGAAACGCTCAGCTGTTGGCTGCCGGCGGCGTTGGCGGTCGTCGCCCGCGCGCTGGTCGGCGCGCGGTAGCTGACGCTGGCCGACACGTTGGCAGGTGTGCCGTTGGCAGGAGGCGCTGCGGCCTGAGCCGCGGTCGCGGCTGGGGCAGCGGTTGCGGTGGTCGTCGCCGTGGTCGCTGTCGCGGCCGGCGTGGTGGTCGTCGCCGTTCCCGCCGCCGTGCACGCGGGCTGGGCGGCCGTCGTCGCGCCGCCGGCGAGCGCGGTGAGCTCGGAGATGACCTGCTGCAGCGAGGGGGCCCGCGTCGGCGGCGGCGCCGGCTCGGCGGCCGCGGTGCCGGCCGGGGTCGAGGCGGCCTTGCCGGTCGTCGTGCCCGGGAGACCCTGCGCCATCTGCGGCAGGTCCTTGAGCGCGTCGGCCATGTGGCTGAGCGCCTGGAGCGGATTGCCGGTCTCGACGTCGATCGCGCCACCGACCACATCGCCGACGGCCTTGAGATTTTGCGGCAGGACCGCGTCACAAATGTCTTTGGCCACCTTTCCGGGGTCGGTGGCCAGGGATTTGATGTCGGAAGCGATACCGCTGAAGAAGCTCATGGCGTTTTCCTTCAGGCCGCGATCTGCGGGTTGAGGTTGGACGAAGAAGCGGACTCTGGACCGACGGGCGCGGCGTTGCGGCGGGCCAGGGCCTCGCCGATCTCGCCCCGCATGAAGAGCAGCTTGGGCTCGTTGGGCTCGTAGAGGAGGCCCTTGGCGAGCGCCTCCAGCGCCTCCTCCAGCTTGCCCAGGCGCCGCAGCGTGGCCGCGTAGAGCGAGTACGACCACCAGTACTTGTGGTCGGCGGCGATGAGGCCGCGGCAGAGGACTTCGACCTCGGGGTAGCGCCCGACCTGATAGAGCTGGTAGGCGAGCGCCATGATGGCGTCCAGCGCCTCGTCGGGAATTCCGAAGATCGACTTCATGGTCGTCTCTTCGAGGAACTTGTGGGCCTTCGGCGAAAGTTTCGGATCGGGCTGGGCGTCCATCGCGCGCCTCCTTTGGGTGTCCGGGATTGAACACAGGAGATGTCGGCGCGCGCGGCGCGAAGTTGCGTGGCCGGCGGGCGCGCGCGCAATGAACGAGGAAAACCCGGCGCGGGACGGGCCCGGCCGGGTTTCGAATCAGCGCCCGTGGGCGCCCAGCAAGATGCTAGCTAGCAGGAAAAGATGCGATCGAGCTTCTCCTCGATCTTTACTTCCTTGGACTTGGTGGCGACGGCGATCTCCTTGATGAGCAGCGTCCGCGCCGTGTCGAGCATCTTGCGCTCGCCGAACGACAGCTCCTTGTCGCCCTTGAGGCGCTGCAGATCGCGGAGCACCTCGGCGATCTCGAACACCGAGCCGGTCTTGATCTTCTCCATGTACTCGCGGTAGCGCCGGTTCCAGGTCTGGCCTTCCACCGCGACTTCACGGCTCTTGAGGATCTCGAAGACCTCGTCGACCTCGTCGGCACGAATGAGCTCGCGCAATCCGACGGCGCCCGCATTGCGCGTCGGGATCATGATCTTCATTCCGTTCTCGAGAATCTTGAGAATGTAGAAGGTCTGCTTGTTGCCGGAGATCTCACGCGTCTCGATACCGACAATCTGTGCGACGCCGTGGGCCGGATAGACGGCCAAGTCACCCACTCTGAAAGTCGGCTCCATGACTACGTTGACTCCTTGTTGAGGACGGATTTCAAAGCACGCGAACCTTATCACACGAAATGCCCGTATTCAACGGATCTCCGTCGCTGCGTGAATGCCGCGTCGCGCGTGTCAGCGGTCTGTCAGGCCGCGGTGCGGCGCAGGTAATTGAGAATCGAAACGACGCCAAAGCCCGTCCCGCCCTTGCCGATGTGTCCCTGTTCTTTGCTGGCGCTTGACGGTCCCGCAATGTCGACGTGCACCCAGGGGACTTTGCCGACGAACTCTTTCAAGAATAGGCCGGCCGTGAGCGCGCCGCCCCAGCGCTCGCCCGTGTTCTTGAGATCGGCGATCTCGGACTTCAGCTGCTCGGCGAGGCGCGGCGGCAGCGGGAGTCGCCACAGCTCTTCCCCGGCTTGCTCGCCGGCGGCCAAGAAGGCACCCGCCAGCGCGTCGTCGTTGCCCATGACGCCGGCGGTGTGTGGGCCGAGCGCGACGATGCAGGCCCCCGTCAACGTCGCGAAGTCGAGCACGGCGTCGGGCTTGAGACGCAGGCCGTACGTCAACGCGTCGGCCAGCGTGAGGCGCCCTTCGGCGTCGGTGTTGTTGATCTCGACGGTCTTGCCGTCGAGCGAGCGCAGCACGTCGCCCAGCTTGTACGAGCTGCCCGACGGCATGTTCTCGGTGCAGGCCGCCAGCGCGTGCACTTCGATTGGAAGCTTTTCTTCACCGGCCGCGACCGCCGCCGCCAGCACCGCGGCCGCGCCGGCCATGTCGGTCTTCATGTCGAGCATCCCGTCGTTCGTCTTGATCGACAGGCCACCCGAGTCGAAGGTGACGCCCTTGCCGACCAGCACCACGCGCCGCTGCGCCCCCGCCGGTTTCCAGGCCAGGTGAATGAAGCGCGGTTCTTCGCTGCTCCCCTGCGCGACCGCCAAGAACAGGCCCATGCCGAGCTCCGCGCAGGCCGCGCGATCGAGGACCGTCACCTCCAGACCGGCCTGCCGTGCCCAGGCGCTCGTCAGCTCGGCGATCTTCCGCGGCGTCATCCAGCCGGCCGGCTCGTTCACCAGATCGCGGGCGCGCGTGACGGCACGGGCCGCGGTCGCGGCGCGCGCCAACGTCGCCTGGAGCTCCGCCGCTTCGGCCACGGCGGGCGGGTAGAGGGCGAACGAGGTGGGGATCGGAACCTGGCTGCGCTCGTCCGTGAGGTATTTGTCGAAGCGGTAGGCCCCCAGGCGGGCTCCTTCGGCGGCCGCCTCGATCGAACGGGCGTTCGAAGGGCCGGTCCACGCCAACCCGATCCGCTGGGCACCGACGGAGATTCCCAGGCGGACCGCGTTCCCCGCCGCCAGCCGGAGCGCGCGCGTCGTGGGTTCTGCGCCGGCGCCGAGCCCGATGAGGCCAAGGCGGCGGGCCGGCAGCTGCGGGTGGGCGTGAACCAGCAGCGACTGTCCCGCGCGGGCGCGAAATCGCTCTTCCGTCATGGCGCGGCGGAGGGCGCCGCCCAGCTTGGCGTTCGCGCGCTCCAGGAGGCCGAACTCGGCGAGATCGCCCTCGCCACAGGCGATGACCAGGAGATCGACCGGGCTGCCGAGCGGGTCTCCGTCGCCGAGCGTCAGCTCAAAATCCGGTTGGTTCTCTGTCGCAGAGGCCGCCATTTCGAGGCCCAAGCGTAGGTTCGCCGGCACGAGAATTCAAGGCGGGGCCGCCGGCGCCTGGCCCGGCAGTTGACATTCGGGGCCCGCAACCAGTAGCGTGGCAGGCCGATGGCAAAGGCCAGACCGTTGCGGAAGGATCACGCGAAGGGCGGCGGCAAAGCGCCGAGCAAGAGCCCGAGTCGCGGCACGGCGGCGGCCAAGCCGGCTGCCCGATCCAACCGGCCTGCGGCGGCCACGGACAAGCGGGCCGCCGGTGGCGAGCGAAAGGCGCCGGCCTCTTCGCCGAAATTGACCGAGCGACCGGCGACCGTTCCGGAAACTCCGCCTCCGCTGCCGGCGCCCATCGCCAGCTTCACTTTCTGACCGAAGGGGTACGCGGAACATGTCGACGACCAGTGTGGTGCCGGAGAAGCGTGAGGCCGCAGCCAAGGCCCTCCGCGAGATCCTCGAGCGAATGGGAATCGACGCCGAAGTGAGCGCCTTCGACGATGGCGAGAGAATCTTTCTGGACGCGCACGGCGCGGAATCCGGATTGATTATCGGAAAGAAGGGCGCGACACTAGACGCACTGCAGTATATCGTCAACCGAATCGTCAGCAAGAAGCCGAACGACGGTCCGGGCGTGGTCGTCGACGCCGAAGGCTATCGGGGGCGGCGAGAGGACTCGCTGGCCGATCTGGCCAGACGGCTGGCCGAGAAGGCCGTCAAGACCGGGCGCCCGGTGCCGGTCGAGCCGATGAACCCCGCCGATCGCCGGATCGTTCACGTCACCTTGGTGGACCACCCGGGCGTCACGACCGAATCGGATGGCGAGGGCCTTTTTCGCCGCGTCGTTATTTATCCCAAGGCGCCCACCTCGGCCGGCGTCTGAGCTCGAGCCCGCGCTGACGTCTAACCCGGCCTAACGGGCAACGGCCGCCGCTTGGCCCGTCAGCAGCCGTTCGAGCACCGCGTGATCGACGGCACCCGCGAGAGCGTCGGCCAGAAGATCGGCATCGGTCCGCGCGGACGCCGGCAGGTACGGGAAGGGCCCCCACGGGCGACATCCCGTCAAATCCTCGATCAGCTCGGCGTTGCCGGACTCGTGCGGCTCCACCCGTTCGGCGGTCCGGTTGAAAACGACGCCCGCCACCGGCAGGCCGCCGCGCTCGGCCTCGCGCAGCGTGAGCGCCGTGTGATTCAGGGTCCCGAGCGCCGTTCGAGCCACGACCAGCAACGGCAGGCCCAGACGTCGTGCCAGCTCGACGGTGGTGAGGCCATCGACGTAGGGGACCAGCAGGCCGCCAGCCCCCTCGACCAGAAGAAAGTCGCCCCTGGCGGCCAAGCCGTGCGCCCGCTCGACCACCAGGTCCAGGTCGACCCGGACATTCTCGGCGCGGGCGGCCAGCGCCGGCGCCGCCGGCAGGCGGAGCGCATAGAGGCAGGTTTCGGAGGTCGAGGTGGGCGGTCGGGCCGCGTTCCAGAGCAACGTCGCGTCGGCCGGGGGGCCCTGGCAGCCGGTCTCGACCGGCTTGAAAGGGATCGGCGTCCGCCCGCGACGGCGGGCGTATCGAAGCAAGGCCGCCGAGATGGTCGTTTTTCCGACGCCGGTGTCGGTTCCGGTCACGAACAGCCCGCGCAGCGGCCCGGTCGTCATGGCGCCAACCTGGCCAGTGCGCTCAGAGCGGCGACCAGCGCGGCCAAATCCTCGCCATGGTGGGCTGCCGAGAGCGTGATTCGGAGGCGAGCCGATCCGACTGGTACCGTAGGCGGGCGGATGGCTGGTACGAAGATGCCGCGTTCGGCGAGCATCGCGGACGCCGCCAGGGCGCGGGATTCACTGCCCAGGCAGACCGGCACGATGGGACCCACCGCGGCTCCAGCGCCCGCTGGGCGATCGGCGAGACCGAGTTTGGCCAGGGACTCGCCCAGCGACCTCCGATGACCGGCCAGCCGGTTCCGCAACCGATCGCCTTCCGGGCCGGCCGTCAGCTCGAGGGCGGCGGAGGCCGCGGCGGCGATCGGGGGCGGCAGGGCCGTCGTATAGATGAAGGAGCGGGCCCGGTTCACCAAGATGGACCGCAGGGCTCGGTCGCCCGACACGAAACCGCCGGCTGCTCCCAGGGCTTTGCCCAAGGTGCCGACCAGGACATCGGGAACGATGCCGGCCGCCGCGCAGAGTCCGCGCCCACCTGGGCCCAGCACACCCAAAGCGTGGGCTTCATCGACGATGAAGATGGCGTCGTGCCCGCGGGCCGCCCGAACCAGCTCCCCCAGCGGGGCGGCGTCTCCATCCATGCTGAAGAGAGACTCGGTGACCAAGAGGCGGCGTCGGTAACCGGCGCCGCCGGCCAGCAGGTCGGCGGCCGCTTGGGCGTCGGCGTGGGGATAGACCGCGACCTTGGCGCGCGAGAGCCGGCAGCCGTCGATGATGCTGGCGTGGTTGAGCGCGTCCGAGACGATGAGGTCCTGTGGCCCCGCGAGGGCGGTCAGCACGCCCAGATTGGCCTGGAATCCGGTCGGGAAAACCAGAGCTGCGGGGAGCCCGACGAAGGCGGACAGTCCGGCTTCCAGGTCCCGGTGGGCGGTGAGATCCCCGGAGATCAACCGCGAGGCCGACGCGCCCACTCCGTCGCGGTGGGCCGCGGCGGTGGCTGCCGAGATCAAGCTGGGATGGCTCGCCAGGCCGAGGTAGTCGTTGGAGCAAAACGACAGCCGGGGTTGGCCTGCGATGCTCGGGTGGACGCGGGAGGCGCCGGCGACCTCGGGGCAGCTTCGCAGGCGATCGGCGGCGGCGAGCGCCGCCAACTCCGCCTCCAAGATGGTCGTGAGCGACTGCACGACGTCTCTTATATCAACCCACTCGAACGGGACGGATGTTCCACGTGGAACACAGGCCAGCCGGCACGTGGAACGCGGCTGGCGTCCCGCAGGCACCCAATGTTCCACGTGGAACACTGGAGGGATTCAAACCGCCACCTCGAGCAGCAAGCGGCGGCCCGCGGCGTAGCCTTTCGACCGTGCGGCCGCTCCGGCGGGCGCACGGGCGGGGGTGGTCAGGACGAACACGCGCCCGCCCGCCCGTGTGAGTCGGCGGCCGAGTGCCAGCCAAGCCTCGGGTTCCAGCGTGGCCCGCGAGACAGCGGCGTCGAATTGCCCTCCGCCGGTCTCCGCGATCTCCTCCCCCCGACGGGGGTCGAGGCCGACCCGCCCGGCCAGCCCGAGCTCGCGGATCGCGGTGCGTAAAAAGGCACCTTTCTTCGCGATTGGCTCGCAGAGCTGGACCTCAAGCTGCGGCCGGAGCAGCGCCAGCGGCAAGGCCGGCAGCCCGCCGCCGCTGCCGACGTCGATCAATCGCAGCGGTCCGGAGAGCCAGGACGCCAGCGCGAAGGCGTCGCTGTAGTGCGACTCCACCAGCGTCTCCAGGGATCGGGCGCCCGTCAGGTTGATCCGCGCGTTCCAGCGCAGCAGGAGCTCGCCAAACATCAGCAGGTCTCGAACCTGATCGGCGCTGCAGGGGACACTCCATTCGGCGGCGAGCGCCGCCAGCGCCCGGGTTGGGTCGTGCCCGCCAACCTTTATCGCGTCCATCGCCGGCCACGGTATTATCACGGCGATGCTCGAGAAGCCGAGGCTGGCCGAGGTGCTGGTGCCGTTCGTCCGCGACTTCACCGGGGGGGCAGAGGGCCGCGTCGAGACCATGGTCGGCGATGCCTCGACCCGTCGCTACCACCGGGTCAGCTTGGCCGGCGGCTCGCCGCCCAGCGTGGTGGTGATGGAGCTGCCCGACGAACCGCTGAAGTCCGACGAGGCCTCCGCGCCCGGGCTACGTCCGCCAGAGCTGCCTTTTCTGAATGTTCAAAGGTACTTGGCTAAGAACGGCTATCCGGTTCCCCGCGTCTTCCGCCACGATCCCCAGCGCGGCCTGGTGGGACTCGAGGATCTCGGGGACCGAACCTTCGAGTCGGCGGTTCAGACGGCCGGGGATCAAGATCGCCTCCGGTACTATCGGGCGGCCATCGCTCGGATCGTGGCGCTGCAAGCGCTGGGCGACTCCCACCCGGACCCCACTTGTCTGGCGTTTTCGCGCCGCTTCGATCAGACGCTGCTGCGCTGGGAGCTGGAGCATTTCAAGGAGTGGTACCTGGAAGCCGAACGCGGCGTGAAGCTCGATGGCGACGAGACAGCGACGATCGAGGCCGCCTTCGACTGGATTGCGGCGCAACTGGCCGCGGCGCCCCCCACCTTGGTTCACCGGGATTTCCAGAGCCGCAACCTCATGCTGGTGGGGGCAGGCGAGCCGGAGGATCTGCGGGTGATTGATTTCCAGGACGCGCTCCTGGGCTCGCGGGCTTACGATCTGGTCGCGCTCTTGCGGGATTCGTACGTCGTCCTGTCGCCCGCGCAGCTTGGCGAGCTGGTCGAGGACTTCATCGAGCAGGCGCGGATCGAGGACCGGGCCGCCTTCCGGCGGCTGTTCGTCCTGCAGACGCTGCAGCGCAAGCTCAAGGACACCGGGAGGTTTGTCTTCATCGACCGCGTGCGGAAGAACCCCAGCTTCTTGCGCTGGATTCCAGCTTCGGTCGGCTACGTTCGGGAGGCGCTGGCCGACGCCCCCGAAGAGCTCCGGCCGCTCCGCACGCTGCTCGGACGGCGGCTCCCAGAACTTGATATTTAGCTATTTATAATTTGTAGTATGGAAACAGGGGCGACAAGTGGCGCATATACTGCACGGCGCAGCGGCAATGGAGCCACCACGTAGAGAGGAGCGGGGAGCGCAAGCGATCCTGATCGTCGACAGCGACGAGTCGATCCGGAAGATCCTCGACCTGACGCTGCGGCAGGCGGGCTTCTCGGTCGGACTGGCCAGCAACCGCGAGGAGGCCATGAAGCGCCTCGCCGACGGCCCCGACCTGGTGATCGCCGCGGCCAGCGATCCCGACACGCTGGCGTTCTGCCGGCTGGTCAAGCAGACCGGCGATCGGCTGCCGCCGGCGGTGGTGCTGATCTCCGACCCCGGACTCGAGAACAAGACGCGCGGGCTCGAGGCGGGCGCGGACGATTTCATCATCAAGCCGATCTACGTCCAGGAGGTGGTCACGCGGGCGCGCGCGCTCCTGCAGCGCCGCGAGCGGGAGCGGCTCGAGCTCTCGGCGTTCGCGCCGGCTCCGGCGTCGAGCGAGTCGGGCGACGCGCCGCCGCCGTCGCCGGATCGCTTCATCAGCGACATCGGCGACGTACCGCTCGTCGATCTGCTGCGCGCCATCTCCACCCATCAAAAATCCGGCGTCGCGCTCATCACCGCCGCCAGCGGCGCGCGCGGCGAGATCTTCTTTCGGCAAGGAAACGTGGTCGACGCCGAGGTGGGCCGGCTCTCGGGACGCGACGCCATCTACCGGCTGTTCTGCTGGTCGTCCGGCCGCCTCGAGATCGAATGGAAGAGCATCCGGCGCAAAGACACCATCGAGATGCGCCCGCACGACCTCCTCATGGAGGCCCTACGCCGGGTGGACGAATGGCGGCGCCTGTTGGCCGATCTTCCGCCACTCGACACCATCTTCGAGGTCGACTATCGGGTGCTGGCCGAGCGCCTGGCCGACATCCCCGACGAGGTGAACCGGATCCTTCGCCTGTTCGACGGCCTGCGGACGTTCTTGCAGGTCATCGACGACTGCGGCCTGTCGGATCTCGACGCGGCGGCGGCCATCGCCAAGCTCGATCAAGAGCGC
>Ga0210385_10002655_pt1 | contig 10756 bp, 7 predicted proteins | sample IncBWH26OmetaG_FD_160107 | JGI IMG/M metagenome (GOLD analysis project Ga0210385, IMG submission 160107) | Forest soil microbial communities from Barre Woods Harvard Forest LTER site, Petersham, Massachusetts, United States - Inc-BW-H-26-O ... | reverse complement strand
CCGCACCTGTAAACAAGCGACTGGCAGCCTAGGCCGCCCAGCGTGTCACGGGCCAGCGGACTCCGCAAATTACGTATGGTTTCGGCCACAAGCCCGCCGACGGGCGGTGATTTGCCTACGTTTAATGATACCCTCCCACCCGCAATGGACCCGTCTTCAGCGTTTACCGCCGCCGACCTCTATCAGCTGGCCGCCATCGTCGGCGGCGTGGGGGTAACCGGCGCGCTCGGACTGTTGTTCGTCCGGCGGGCCCGCGCAGCGCGGCGCCGCCAGATCGACTCGGTGGGCGAAGCGCCCGAGCCTCTCGCCCGACCGAAGAAGGCCCGCTCCCTCCCCGAGGCGGAAGAGGCGGAAGAGGCGAAGGCGCCGAAAAAACCGGAAGAGACGCCGCGGACCGCCCGTCCTCAGGGCGCCGGAACGGCCACCGCCCGCGCGCCGGAGTCGCGTCCAACGACGCCCGAGGCGCCTCGGAGATTGCCCGAGCCCGCCGCCGCGAAGGTCGAGCCCGAGCCAAGACCTGAGGCGAAGTCCGCCCAGGTCATCCCATTTCCGGTTCCCGCACCGACCGCCCCCACCCGGACCGAGCGGATCGAACGAGCGCCCCAACCCCGCGACGCCTCGGCCTTGGCGCCTGGGCTGGCCCGCACCCGCTCGAGCGGATTCATCGCCCGGCTCGGACAGATTCTCTCCGGCCGCAAAGAGCTCGACCCGTCGATCGTCGATGAGATCGAGAAAGTCCTGCTGACCGCGGACATCGGCGTGAAGACCAGCCAGAAGCTGCTGGAGGAGATCCGCGGCTCGCTGACCCGCCGCGAGCTGAAGGATCCCGACGCGGTGTGGGCGTTTCTGCGGCAGCGCAGCGCCGAGATGCTGGCCATCCCCGCCCCCGAGATAGACTTCTCGTCGGCGCGCCCCTTCGTGCTGTTGGTGGTGGGCGTCAACGGCAGCGGCAAGACCACCACCATCGGGAAGCTGGCCGCCAAGCTGAGCAGCGAAGGGAAGCGGGTCTTGCTGGCCGCCGGCGACACCTTTCGCGCCGCCGCGGCCGAGCAGCTCGAGATCTGGTCCGGGCGCAGCCAGGCCACGCTCGTGCGCGGCAAGGAGGGCGCCGATCCATCGTCGGTCATCTTCGACGGCGTCAAGCGGGCCGTCACCGAAGGCTTCGACGTCGCCATCGCCGACACCGCGGGGCGCCTCCATACCAAGACCGATCTCATGCAGGAGCTGCAGAAGATTCGCCGGGTGATCGGCAAGGCCAGCGCCGGCGCGCCACACGAGACCTGGCTGGTGATCGACGCCACCAGCGGTCAGAACGCGATCGCACAGGCGCAGATCTTCACCGGAGACCTGTCGGTCACCGGTATCGTGCTCACCAAACTGGACGGCACCGCCAAGGGCGGCGTGATCCTGGGCATCGCCGATCAACTGAAAATACCGGTGCGGTACGTGGGTGTGGGAGAACGCGTAGAAGATCTCCGGCGCTTCGATCCAGAGGAGTTCGTCGAAGCGCTGTTCGCACCGCCGGGCAACTAGCGAGCAAATTTAGTTGCTTGGATTTTTTTCCGCGTGCTATAGTGCGCGGAATTCACTTTCTAGCCGTAAGTATTTGATATTTTTTAGCTTTTAGCCCTTCGGCTTTCCCACCCCCCCAGAGACAGCGAGGGATCATGAAGCGACCGGCCATCTGCCTTTTCGTATGGGTTGCCATCGTTGGGTGGGCCGCGACCGGGCACGCGAAAAAGGGAGGCGGGAAGGCGGCGGCACCGGCAGCGGACCAACCAGCGGACGACAGCGCGGGCAGCGCTGATTCCGGCGACCAGAAAGCGGCACCCGCCGATGACAGCAAGCCGGCCGCGGGCGGCAAGGACGCCGCCGGCGCAGCAAGCGAGAGCTTGGACACCTCGGATGAGACGCAACCCGCCAAGGTCGAAGAAGACCTGGGTGCGCCGAAGCCAGCCGCTCGAGCCACCTCGACGTTGAGCTGGAACGACATCCTGGTTGTTCCGCGCAAGCGGTTCATCAAGGCCGGACGCTTCGAGCTCCAGCCCTTCACCGGCCTGTCTGTCAACGACACCTTGATCCGCCACTACGTCTTCGGGGCGGACCTCAACTTCTTCCTGACCGACGTCCTTTGGATTGGCCTTCAGGGGCAGTACTTCATCAAGCAGCTCACGAACCAAGAGGAGGTGGTCGGCCTGGTGTACAACCGGGCGCCGACCCTGAACCAGTACCTCTACGGCGGCTCCTTCAACTTCGGGTACGTCCCGCTGTATGGAAAGTTCGCGCTCTTCAACCGCCACATCATGCACTGGGAGATGTGGGCCTCGGCGGGCGTCGGCGTGACGATCACCAAGGTCATCCCGCGCGATCCGGCCAACGACGCGCTGGCGTTCCAGAACACCGATCTGACCCCCAACGTCGGCATCGGCAGCCGGTTCTTCATCTTCGACTGGTTGACCGTGAACTTCGCGCTGCGCGACTACCTCGTGCCGGACAAGTTCGAACCGCTGCTGGATGGCGCCCAGGCCACCCCCGCTATCACCACTGCGGACGAGGCCAAGGCAAACGCCCACTCCGCCTTGGTGAACAACCTGATGTTCTATGCCGGCGTCGGTTTCTATCTGCCGACGAAGTTCCAGTACAAGACTCCCCGCTAGGGCGGCGTCCATGAACCTGAACGCGGATCTCAACCTGCAAGCGACCCGGCGCTCGACAAAGGACATGCCCATGAAGATGAATCCGACCTGCGGACATCGCGGACACCGCGGACAGAAGCGTTTCGCGCTGCTCGTCGCGCTGGCGATGACGGCCGTCCCGCTGGCGGCCCAAGCGCAGCGCAAGAGCCCGCTCGCCGACGCGCCCGCCATCCGAAAGCGTTACGAGCTGCGGGCCACCCGCCTCGAAGTGGGCGCCGGTCTCGGTACCACGCTGAACCAAGACTTTTATCACACGGTGTTCTTCAATCTGAAGATCGGCTTCCACCTGAACGACTGGCTGTCGATCGCCGGTGTCGGGAGCTTCGCGGTCGCCAACATCGCCACGACCTTCCAGAACGACCTGGTGAGCTCGCTCAACGAGCCCGCGACGATGAACCAGCTTCCGAGCGAGCCGACCAAGACCGAAGCGCAGGCTTCGATGCAGAAGATCAAATACATCCTGGGCGCCCAGCTCGAGTTCACGCCCTTCACCGGCAAGTACTCGCTGGCCGGCAAGCTGTTCGCGAACTACGACTTCTACGCCTTCGCCGGCCCCGGTATCATCAACGTCCAGCCGACGGACTCCAGCAGCCTGACGGACTGCGGCTCGATCAAGGCGCTCCCACCGACGGCCACGGGCGGTCCGGGCGGACCGTTCTCTTGTGCCGTGACGGGCTCCAAGGTGGGCGCCAACTTCGGCCTCGGCCTGCACAGCTACTTCAACGAATGGGTGGCGCTGAACATCGAGCTCCGCGACCTGCTGGCGCAGCTCAACCCGTCGGGTCGTGACGTCAACGGTGACGGCGTGGCGAACAACTCCGATCTGAGCTGGAGCCACACCTTCATGGTGATGGCGAACATCGTCTTCTACCTGCCGGCGACCGCGAGCATCTCTCCGTAAGCCGCCGCTCGTCTCGAACGCCCCCCATGTCGTCCCCGTCGCCGAAGAAGAAAGTGACGTTGTACTTCAACGCCGGCGTGCTGGGCGAGACCCAGCACGAGGCGATTCGCCAGGATCGCTCGATCTCCTGGATCATTCAGGCGGCGTGGCGCCTGGCACGCGAGGAGGTCCGCCGGCTGCCCGACTACTCGGGGCAGACCGGCGGCGGCGAAGAGTCGTCGGTCAACAAGACACAGATCGACTCACTGTAGTTTCCGGCCGGCGTCACGTAGTAAATCTGGATCGGATCGCCGTCGGTGCCTTCCATGTCGCCGGACGTGAACGACCCATCGGCCAGGGCGGTCGCGATCACCCCCGAGCCCAGCGCTCGGTTGTCCAGGTAGTAGGTGGCGAGGGCGGCGCTCGGCAGCGGGCCGCCCTTCGCGTTCCAGACCCTTCGCGGTGCGCCACCGTCCACGCCGCCGTCGACGTCCGCGATAATCTTGGACGAGAAGGCTATCTCGGACGCCCCGGGCGGGGGCACGGTGAGGATGGGGGCCACGCAGGCACCCAGGCCCGCAGCGCCCACCAGCAGCGCGGTCAGCTTGATCCGACGAAGGCGAGGAGATGTCATGGGACGGATGACCTCATCGAAGACGAAAAGCAAAAACCAAACCTGGCCGATCTCCCAATGTTCCGCGGCCAATCCCGCCGAGGCGTCAACCGAGTTGGCGATCGAGGCAACCTAGTTCCAGGCTCCATCTACACCACGAAATTATAGCGCTTGAGCTTCTTCTGGAGCCCGAAGCGCGAAAGCCCCAGCAAGTCTGCGGCCTTGGTTTGATTGTTCCCGGAGCGCCCCAGCGCCTCCCGCAGCAGCGAGCGCTCCAGCCGCTCCACGCGGGGCTTGAGGCTCAGGTTGTCCGGGTCATCGGCTCCCTGGGCCCCCGGATGGTCGCCGGCGGTGATCCGGGGCGACAGATCCCCCAGCGTGATTCGCGGTCCCGACAGCGCGTCGGCCCGGATCATCTCGTTCTCGAGCTCGCGGACGTTGCCGGGCCAGCGATAGGCCAAAAGACAGGCCAGGACGGCCGGGTCGAAGGGCTTTGCCGCCGAGCGCCCGGCCGCCTTGGCCTGCTTGGCCAAGAAGGTCTCCACCATGAGCGGGATGTCGTCCCGGCGATCGCGCAAGGGCGGCAGCGCGATGGGCGCCACGTTGAGCCGGAAGAAGAGATCGCGCCGGAACTTCCCCTCCTCGACCATCTGCGCCAGGTCGCGGTTGGTGGCGGCCACCACCCGCACGTCGACCTTGCGCGTGCGTTCGCTGCCCACCCGGCGAATCTCCCCCTGCTGCAGGACCCGCAGCAGCTTGCCCTGCATGGCCGGCGACATCTCGCCGACCTCGTCCAGAAACAGCGTGCCCCCGTCGGCGATCTCGAACAGACCCCGGGTGTCGTGCTCGGCCCCGGTGAAGGCGCCGCGCACGTAACCGAACAGCGTCGACTCCAGCAGCGTCTCGGGGATCGCCGCGCAGTTCTCGCTGACGAACGGGCGGTCCTTGCGCGGGCCATTCGCGTGAATCGCGTGGGCCACCAGCTCCTTGCCGGTGCCGCTCTCGCCCTGGATGACCACCGACAAGGCGGTGTCGGTGATCCGATCGATGAGCCGAAACAGCTCCAGCATCCGGGGCGTGCGCCCGACGATGTTGCGGTAGTCGTAGCGCACCGCCAGCGCCTCTCGGCTCTCGCGCAGCTCCACCTTGATGCCGGTCAGCTCCTCGCGGCGCGCCGCCAGCTCGGTCTCGAGGCGGCGGTTCAGCGCCTCCACCTGGCGCTCGCGGCGGCGCAGCTCGGCCAGCAGGCGCGCGTTCTCGACCGCGATGGCGGCCTGCTCGGCGAAGTCGAGCACCAGGCGCACGTCCTCCTGATCGAAGGCGCCTTTGCGCAGGCGGTGATCGACGTAGATGGTGCCGGCCGCGCGCCCCTTGATCACGAGCGGAACCGCCAAGACCGAACGCAGGTGCAGATCGGACACCGAGAGCGCCTCGCGGAAGCGCGCGTCGCCCGCCGCGTCGATGGTCACGATCGGCGCACCGCCTTCCGCCGCCTGGCGCGCGATGGAGCGCGACAGCTCGAACTCGGCGGTCGCCAGCGTCTGCTGATCGATGTTGCGCGCCACCTTGACGTTGAGCTCCCCGTCTTCGTCCTCCAGCAACAGGAATCCCCGCTCGGCGTCGGTCAGCTCGATGACGGTATCGACGATCATCTCGAGCAACCGCGGCAGCCGCAGCTCGCTGTTGAGGCGTTTGTTGATCCGGAGCAACCGGCGCAGCCGCGACTCCGCCGCCATGGCGCGCGCCGCCAGCGGCTCACCACCCGGCGCCCCCGCGCCTTCTGCGCGTAGCCAGGCGGTGTCGGGATCGATCTCCAGCTCGGCGCGGTGACGTTCGGGCGTTGCCATGCGGACCTCCTGAAAGATGACGCGGGCCAGGCCGAGCGCCTCGCGCGCGCGATCGGGGGCGGCGCCGCGCGCGCCGAGGCGGGCGGCCAAGGCGGCCAGGCGCCAGGCGCGGGGCCGGTGCGCCCGCGTGCGGCGCGCCAGCTCGAAGAGCCGCTCGGCCAGCTCCGCCGGCGGCGGCGCGCGATCGGGCTCGGCCAGCGCCAGGATCGCCTGCGCCCGCAGCAGCTCCGGATCGTCGGCCGAATCGCCCGGCGATCCCGGCGATCGAGATTCGGCGCCGCGGAGCCGCGCCGCCTCCGCGAACGCCAGCCGCGCCGCCTCGATCTGGCCGGCCCCGACCAGCGGCTCGACCGACGCCAGCAGCGCGCTGGCGCCCGAGGCCGGTTGCGCGACCCGTTCGAAGAGCGCCGCCGCCGCTCGGTAGTGGGCCACGGCGGCCTCCCGCTGACCCGCCCGGCGCGCCAGATCGCCCTGCACGAAGGCCGCCGTCGCCGCGGCCCGCGTCGGGCCCCCCTGCCCGCCCAACCCTTGCGCCCTCTCGAGGGCGCGGCGGGCGGCGGAGAGATCGCCCAGCTCGACGAACAGGTTGGCGGCGTTGACGAGCGCGGGGACGAGCTCCGCCGTCGCCCCCAGGCGGCCCAGCTCCCGCACCGCGCGGGCGCAGGCGGTCAGCGCCTCACCGAAGAGCCCCTCCTGCGTCAGTAGACCGCCCAGGTTCAGCGCCACGGCGGCCACGGTGTGCACGTCACCTTGCCGCGACCCGCTCTCGTAGGCGCGCCGGTACGCCTCGCGCGCCAGGTGCTCGTCCCCCCCGAGCTGGGCCAGCAGACCTTCCAGGTACGCCAGCCGCGTCTCGCTGGCCCCCGGCAGCGCCCCCAGCTGCGCCAAACGTCGGCGGGCCTCGGTCAGATCGCCCAGATAGGCGCCCGCCAGCAGGGCCGACTCGACGCAGAGCGCGCCCGCCCCGGCGTGTGCGTTCAAGAAGGTCTCATTTTCGAGTAACGGATCGACGATCGTGCGGGCCTCGCGAAATCGGCCGGCGGTGATGAGCAGCCGGGCCAGCCGCGCCCGAAGATCGACCGCCGGCAGGCCAGCGGCGGCGCTCTCGGCCAGCCCGCGCTCCAGCGTCGTGCGGGCGCCCTCGACGTCGCCGCGGCGGGCGCGCAACCACCCCTGGCGCTCGCAGACGGCCGCCGCCTGACGGGGATCGCCGGCGCGGTCGCGGGCCTCGCCCAGCGCGCCCTCGGCATCGTCGTACCGTCCCAGGATCGCCAGGCCAGTCGCCAGCGTCAGCCGCTCGTCGAGATCGACCGCTTCGGGCGCCAGCGCGATGGCCCGCTCCAGCAGCACGGCCGCCCGCGGACCAGCCCCCTGCGCCCACGCCACGGCGGCCGCCCGCCGCAAGACCTCCGCCGCGTCGCCCGATCGACCCGCGAGCACCAGGGCATCCGCCCGGCGCGGATCGTCGGCGGCCGAGAATTGGAGCGCCGCGAGGGCGATCGCGCGGGCCAGCTCCGGACGCGCGGCGCTGAGCGCGACCGCGTGGTGGGCACCGCTCGGCAAGCGGGTGGCCCCTTGGGGGTCGAAATCGATCCACCCAGCCGCCCGCGCCGCGCCGGAGGCCCCCGCCGCCGCCTCCTCCTCTGGCGCCACGGCCGCCGGCGCGTCGGTGCCCACCAACGCGACCGCCAGCACCAGCCTCTGCACGCCCTCCGGCAGCGCCGCGAAGCCGCGCCGGAGCAGCTGCTCGAGATCGGCCCCCGGCTCGAGCACCGCGCGCGCGTCCCGACCGGCCCGCAAATCGGCGATGAGGCGGCGGGCCAGCACCACGGCGAGCGCCACGTTGCCCCGCGCGATCCCTGCCAGCTCCTCCAGCACCGCCGGCGGCGGCGGAAGGTCGACCCCGGCCCGAATCATCTCGCCCAGCTCGGACGCCGTGAGCGGCGCGAGCTCGAGCGACAGCGCGAATGGGCGATCGATCGGCGCGGTCGAGGGGACCACCACCAGCACCCGCCCCGTCGGCGGCGCGCCGGCCAGGAAGGTGGCGAACAGCTGCGCCGCCGGCCCCTCCTCGAGAAACAGGCAGAGCGGACGGTCGCGCGCGCGATCTTCGATCGCCTCGGCCAGGGCGGCCATCCGGACCTCGGCGGCCCGTTGGGCGTCGTCACCGGACGACGGTCCGTCGAGACCGACCGATCGTTCGAGCGCCTCCAGATCGCCCCGCCAGATCTCGATGGTGGCCGCCGTCCCCGCCGCGGCCGCCATCGCCACTTCCCGGGCGCTCACCTCGAAGAGCGTCCGTCGGCCCGAGCCCGCGGCCCCCACCAGCGCGCAGGTCGATACCGGAGCCATCCCGTCCGCCAGCTTGTCGAGCACCGCGCGCAAGGCGGCCCGCTCGTTCCGGCGCCCCACGACGATCCCCGCCAGCGGATCGCCCTCCGGATACGGAACGGCGAGATCCACCTCGGTCGGGGTCGCCGCCCCGGCGGAGAGCCGCCGAATCTCGCGCAAGACCTCGCGCGCGCTGCCCGGCCGCTCGGCCGCCTCTGCGGCCAACAGCCGATCGAGCAACCGATCCCACCCATCCTCGAGCCCCGGCCGGATCGACGAGAGCGCGGGCGCGCGCCCTTCCAACATCCGCCGGACGGCGGCCAACCCTTGGCCAAAGGGCGCCGTGCCGCTCCAGGCCTCGAACAGCGTCGCGCCGAGCCCGAACAGATCGGCGGCCGGCGTGCGCGCGCCGGTCAGCGCCTCCGGCGCCGCGTAGCCCAGCGTGCCGCGCGCCCCATTGCCGGCCGCCAGCGGCGGGCCCGCCAATCCGAAGTCGATCAGCACCGCGCGCAGGCCGGCGCCGTTCACCGACGACAGCCGCAGGTTGGCCGGACAGACGTCGCCGTGCACGATGCCGCGGGCGTGCAGGTGGGCCAGCGCCGACGCCAGATCCAGGGCCACGCCCTCGAAGATCGCGCGCCGTCGGACCGGGTCGGCGATCGCCGCCACGCCCTCGAGGCCAGGGCCCACGATCCGATCGGTGACCAAGAACAGGCGCCCGTCTTCGCAGCGGCCAAGATCCCGCAGGCGCGCCAGGTTGGGATGCACCAGCGTCTCGAGCCCGCGCAGCTCCGATAGCGCGAGCCGGCGCGCGCCGGCGTCCGGGGCGAAGATCTTCACCACACAGGCGTCGTGGCTGGTCTGGTCGACCGCCGCAAAGGTCTCACCGGCCGCGCCGGCGCCCAACCTCTCCCCCAGTCGATAGCGGCCCGGGAGCACGGCGATGGCGCCCGGCGTGCCGGCTTCGGCTACCGCGCCAACGTCAACGTCAACTACATTGGCAACCGGCACTCACCTATCTTATGACAATTAAATATAAAAACTAGATCAAAGCATCTAGTTGGCAATTCCATGATCGGCGCGGCGTCATTTGGCGGCACCGGCCCCAGCCTCGGCTTCCCGGCGCTGCAAGCGGTCCCGGGCGGCGGCGGCGGCCGCCCGGATGTCGTCGTCGTCGTGGGAAGCGGCCACGAAGCTCAGGTAGTCGTCCGCCTCTTGCCCGCCCAGGATGGAGATGGCTTCGATGATCTTGTGCATCTCGTGGCGGTCGCGCAGCGACCGGGTGCGCGCGAGCTCCGTGACCGCCCGCCGATCGCCGAGCGCGATGAGCGCACCCAGCGCGGCGTCGCGGGTCGCCTCATCCGGATCGCCGAGGAGCTTGAGCAAGAGCGGGGCCTCCGCGGTGAGCCGCCGCTCCCCGACGGCGCGTATGGCTTCCTCGCGCAGCGGCCCGCCGTCGGCCTGCAGCGCGGCCTCGACCCCGGCCACCGGCCCGTCGGCCAGGCGCCGGCGGGCCGCCTGATCTTCGATCAGATCGCCGGCGAGCCGCAGCACCAGGCCGCGGAAGACCGCCGCCCTCACGGCCGGCGCCCCCCCGCCGCGCGGAATCTCGTAAGGCTCGCTCCCCGCGCCGGCCAGCTCGAAGGAGACGGCCCCCGGCGCGTCGTCCGGTCGCGTCTCCAGGCGCAGCCCGACCCGCGCGCGGGCCTGACCTTTGGCGCCGACCTCGACCACCTCGGTGGCGATCTGGACGCGAAGATCGGCCACCGGGCCTGCCCCCGCGTCGGCGAAGGAAAACAGCGCGCTCCCCAGCAAGTGCTCGCGCAGGGCGTGCTCGAGGAACGCGGTATCCAGCGGCTGGCGGTCCCCGCCCGCTGGGGTGACGTCCCGCAAGACAATTTCGCCCAGCCGCGGCTTCGAGATCGGCGGCGCCGACGGCGCCTTCCTGTGGCAGCCGGCCGCGTGCGCCGCGCAAACGAGCCCGATGGCGCCCGCGATCCCCGAGCGTCTCAGCGCCGACGGCAACCTCGCGCCCCGCCCCGTGGGATCCTCAGCCGGAGCGCGCGCGCCGGCGAACCGGTCGATCGCCGAAGACCACGGGGTTGCGCGGCGTGAGCCGCGGGTGCAGCGAGAGCGGGATGGTTTCCCCGGCCAGGCGCCGCGACCGCGCCAGGGCGACGATTCGACGCACCACCGCCGCGTACTCCAGACCGGCCGCCTGCGCAGCGCGGGCGAAGCCGGCCGTGGGCGAGAGATCGCAGTTCGGATTGACGTCGATCACGTAGGGGGTCTCGTCCGCCGAGAGCCGGAGATCCAGCCGCGCGTAGTCGCGCAGCTCCATCGCGGCGAAGGCCGTGCGCGCCACCCGCCCGATGCGCGGCAGCGCCGA
>Ga0210385_10002653_pt1 | contig 10764 bp, 10 predicted proteins | sample IncBWH26OmetaG_FD_160107 | JGI IMG/M metagenome (GOLD analysis project Ga0210385, IMG submission 160107) | Forest soil microbial communities from Barre Woods Harvard Forest LTER site, Petersham, Massachusetts, United States - Inc-BW-H-26-O ... | reverse complement strand
ACGCAAGCACCAGAAGAAAATCCTGGGAGAATGGGTCCAGACCTTGCACGATGATGCATCCGACAGCAAGAAGGCGCGAATTTCACCGCAGGAACTGAATGCGCAGGCGGAGGAGTTCCTGCAACTCCTGACGGCGGTGGTCTCGAGCGGCAATCCCGAAGATAGCCATAGCGCTCAGTTCAAAGCGCTGCAGGACTTCCTGGAAGGTCTCTCCCGTTCGCGGGTGCAGCAGGGCTTCTCCTCCGCCGAAACCGCCACCTTCATCTTTTCGTTCAAAAAGCCGCTGTTCGCAGCGCTGCGAACCGAGGCTGGGAGTAATGCGGATGAGCTGGCGCAGGAAATCTGGACCGCAACCAAGTTGCTGGACGACCTCGGGCTGACGACCGTCAACACCTATCAGCGGGCGCGCGAGGAGGTCATCAATCGGCAGCAGCAGGAGATGCTCGAACTGTCGACACCGGTCGTGAAGCTCTGGGAGGGGATTCTAGGGCTGCCGATGATCGGTACCCTGGATTCGGCTCGCACCCAGATTGTGATGGAGTCGCTGCTCCACAAAATCGTGGAGACCGGCTCCGAAATTGCGATCATCGATATCACGGGTGTGCCCACCGTGGATACGCTGGTCGCCCAACACCTGCTCAAAACCGTCACCGCCATCCGTCTGATGGGTGCGGACTGCATCATCAGTGGCGTGCGCCCGCAGATTGCACAGACTATCGTCCATCTCGGCGTCGACCTCCAGGGCGTCACGACCAAGGCCAATCTGGCCGACGCCCTCGCGCTGGCGCTCAAGCGCACCGGCGCGACGTTGACGCGCTAGAACCCCATGGAACGGATACCCATTCTGCGCATCGGCGACTACCTGCTCGCCACCATCCAAGTGGACATGCACGATCAGCTCGCGCTGCAGCTGCAGGAGGATCTGACCAGCGCCATCGAGCGCCATACTTCCAAGGGCGTTCTGATCGACATCTCGGCGCTTGAAATGGTGGACTCCTTCATCGGCCGCATGATTTCGGACATCTCCAACATGGGCCGCATTCTCGATGCGCGCACGGTGCTGGTCGGCATGCAGCCCGCCGTGGCGATTACCCTGGTGGAGCTCGGACTGTCCCTGCAGGGCGTTGCCACCGCGCTGAATGTCGACCGCGGCATGGCGATGCTGCGGGCGGCGCCGACGGACGAATAGTCTTGATGGACCAGATAGCCGGAGGCGAGTCCCCGTTGCGATCTCAGCACGACATTGTGATGGCACGGCAGACGGTGCGGCGCCTGAGTCAGGAAATGGGCTTCTCCCTGGTCGATCAGACGAAAATGGTAACGGCGGCGAGCGAACTGGCGCGAAACACCCTGATCTATGGCGGCGGCGGCATCATGCACTGGCAGACACTCAAAAATGTGTCGAAGAAGGGACTGCGCCTGATATTCAGCGATCAGGGCCCGGGAATTCCTAACATCGAACTGGCGTTGACCGATGGTTGGACCTCGGGCGGCGGCCTGGGTCTGGGACTGTCGGGTGCGCGCCGGCTCGTCAACGAATTTGAAATCGAATCCTCGGCGACCACGGGCACGAAGGTCACCATCGTGCGCTGGGGCTGAGGGTGGTTCTGCAGCGCCGACGGGAACAGAGGCGGCATGTGATCGAGGAAGAAAGTCAAATCGGCGAAGCGCGCCGGGACGCGCAGCGCCTGGCGGTTGCCTACGGACTCGACACCACGCAGGCCGGCCGGGTGGCCATCGCCGCAACGGAACTGGCGACGAACCTGTGCCGCCATGGCGGCGGTGGCGAGCTCCTGATGCAACCCGTGAAGTCGGCCGCCCATGAGACCATCGAACTGCTCGCCATCGATCGGGGTCGCGGCATGAGCAATGTCGAGCGCTGTCTGAACGATGGCTATTCCACCGGGGGCACGTCGGGTACGGGATTGGGTGCCGTGCGGCGCCTCTCTGCTGAATTCGATATCCACTCGGTGCCGGGCGAAGGGACCGTGGTCATGTCCCGCGTGGGCGCCCAGCCCGGATCACGCTTCGGCGCCGTGAGCATCCCGGTAAAGGGTGAAATCGAGTGCGGCGACAGTTGGGCACTCGCCGAAGATCAGGACTCGCGTTGCCTCCTGCTGGTCGATGGACTCGGACACGGCAGTCTTGCGGCTGCTGCGGCCGAGCGCGCGCTGGAGAGTTTTGCGGCGACGGCCACTGAGACGCCGCACTCCATATTGGAACGTGCCCATCGCACCCTGGCCGGCACGCGCGGTGCCGCCGCCGCGGTCGCCCGAATCTCGCAGCGCTCCAAACTCTCGTACGCGGGAGTCGGCAACGTCACCGGCTACGTCGTCGGCGCAGATCGATCCCAGGGACTGGTGTCACACAACGGAACGCTCGGTGTCGCGCTCCTGAGGCTGCAGCAGTTCGAGTATGAATGGCCGCAGGATTCGCTCCTGGTCATGCACAGTGATGGCCTGTCGGCCCGATGGGACCTGCGCAAGAACCCGCTGCTTCGCGGCAAGCATCCCGCCATCATTGCCGGGGTGCTGTACCGCGATCATGCGCGACCGCGCGACGACGCGACCGTCGTGGTGTTGAACTGATGGCAATGTCCGTACCCTCCGGCGACGCCGAATTGCAGGCCCTGCGGGAACGGCTCGCGACTGCCGAGACGGATGCCGAGGCACTGCGCAGCGAGCTGGAGGAAACCAACCAGGGTGTCGTCGCCCTGTACGCGGAACTCGATGATCGGGCAGTGCAACTTCGCGAGGCCGTCGACCTGAAGGGTCGATTCCTGTCGTATATGAGCCATGAGTTCCGGACACCCCTGACCTCGATACAGAGTCTCACCGGGATACTGCTATCGCGGCTGGATGGTCCGCTGACCGCGGAGCAGGAAACCCAGATCGGCCTGGTGCGTCGCTCGGTGAACGAGCTTTCTGAGATGGTCGATGATCTGCTGGATCTGGCCAAGATGGAGGCCGGACGGATCACGATCTCCCCGGAGTGGTTCGAGATGGTGGATCTGTTCTCTGCGCTGCGCGGCATGTTCAGACCCATCGTCGCCAATACCTCGGTTACCCTGATCTTTGCGGAGCCCGAGGCCATTCCCCGCATCTACACCGACGACAAGAAGTTGTCGCAGATACTGCGCAACTTCATCTCCAATGCACTCAAATTCACGCCGGAGGGCGAGGTCAGCGTCAGCGCTCAACTGGCTGAACCCGAGGTCGTCGAATTCGCCGTCACCGATACCGGAATCGGCATCGCCGCCGAGCATCTGCCGATGCTCTTCAGTGACTTCATCCAGATCGACACCCGGCTGCAGCGCCGGCTCCGAGGCACGGGTCTTGGACTGTCGCTGGCCCGCAAGTTTGCCGAATTGCTCGGTGGCAGCGTGGGCGCCGAAAGCACCCTGGGCAAGGGCTCCCGATTCTGGGTCCGCATCCCGATCCGATACGGCCAGAACCCCGACAAGGAACAGCCATGAACGAGCGCGTGAAAGGCTTGAACGAACGGCAGACGATCCTGGTCGTCGACGACAATGCGGCCTCGCTGTATGCGACTTCGCGCATTCTGCGCGCGGCCGATTTCACGGTCATCGAGGCGGTGAACGGTACGGACGCCCTCGCGCTGGCGACGCCGGAAGTTGATCTGATCGTGCTGGATATCAATCTTCCGGACATCGACGGTCTGGAAGTGTGCCGACAGCTGCGCGCGCGCTCGGATGCCGCCTACCTCCCGATCGTGCACCTCTCGGCCACCTTCGTCACCAGCGTCGACAAGGCGCAGGGACTCTCGGCCGGCGCCGACAGTTATCTCACGCATCCGGCGGACCCTGCGGTGCTCGTCGCCACGGTGCGCGCGCTGCTCTTTGCCCGGCAATCGGATTCCGTACGGCGTACCTCCGACAGCCGTTTTCGCGCGGTATTCCAATTGGCATCCAGTGGCATTGCGCTGCTGGATTCGGACCTGGTCTGCATCGATGTGAATCCGGCCTTTTGCACCCTCGCTGGCCTGACGCGCATAGAAGTCACGGGCCGCAACGTTTCGAGCCTGCTGGCTAAGGAAGATCGCGGGATCTGTGCCGACATCAAGGAATCCCTAAAAGCAGCAGGCCATTGGGACGGCACGGTGCCCGTTCTGCGGGGCGACGGGAACCGCGCCGACGTCGAATGGCGCATCGTCGCGGAAAGCATCGATGGCACGCGGATCGCCATTGCAACCGATGTGACCGAACGCCGCCGCGCCGAAGCCGAACGCGAGAATCTGCTTGCGGGAGAACGTGCGGCGCGCAACGAGGCGGAGCGACTCAATCGGGTCAAGGACGAATTCCTGGCGACACTGTCGCACGAGTTGCGCAACCCGCTCAGCGCCATTCTCGGCTGGGTGAACGTGCTGCAACGGACGCCGGGTGTGACACCCGAGATTCTCAAAGGTCTGCAGGTCATTGAGCGCAACTCCCGGCTGCAGACGCACCTGATCGCGGATCTGCTCGACTACGCCGGCATGCGCTTCGGCAAGATGAATCTCGACATCGTCGCGATCAACCCCGCGGTCGCCCTGCAATCCGCCCACGCCGTCGTCGCCTCGCTCGCGGCCGCGAAGAACGTCACGCTCGAATGGAATGTGGCCGACCGGGACTCGCGGGTGATGGGCGATGATGCGCGCCTGCAGCAGATCGTCTGGAACCTCGTCAGCAACGCGATCAAGTTCACTCCTGCCGGGGGTCGCGTCACGGTCGACGGGCGCGCACAAGGCGGTCAGTACGAAATTTCAGTCACCGATACGGGCCGTGGCATCAGCGCCGAATTCCTGCCCCATATATTCGACCGCTTCAGCCAGCAGGACTCCGGCCTGAACAAGAGCTTCGCGGGTTTGGGGATCGGCCTGACGATCGTCAAGCATCTGGTCGAGGTACATTCGGGCACCATTGAAGCGCACAGCCGCGGCGAAGGACATGGAGCGCGCTTCACCGTCCGCTTTCCCTTGACGGAGCAATATGCGCAGATTCGTCCCACCGAGGCGGGTGCCGCGTTGACCGGGCTCAAGGTGCTGGTGGTTGAGGATGACCGTGATACACGGGCGTTCATTGTGCGCATCCTCACGGAAGCCGGCGCCACGGTCCACGAAGCCGCCAGTGGCGATGAGGCGCTCGCGGTCATCGAGAGCGGAGCACCCTCGTTGCTGGTCAGCGATATCGGCATGGCCAAGCAGGATGGCTATCAGCTCATTCGAACCGTGCGTGACGCGGGCTACACTGCGGAGACATTGCCCGCCATCGCGCTGACCGCCTTTTCCCGCGCACAGGATCGGGCGGATGCCATCAAGGCCGGGTTCCAGGTGCACCTGACCAAACCGATCGAGGCCGACCGGCTCACGACCGCCATTGCCACACTCGCCCAGCCCAAGAATTAGCGGCTGACCGCGACCAGGGAGCAGAGCACGAAGGCCGCGATCAGCCCGAGGTGCATGAGGAAAACGGCCAGCGCCTCGACCCGTGCGCGACCTGACAACCTCCAGAAGGCGTGGGCCGTGACGGCGCCGATGGCAGTGAAGACTCCCAGCGTCCCAGCCCCGAGCCAAACCCCGCGACCACTCATGACGAGCGCGGAGCCGGTCAGTTCGACAAACAAGGTCAGTGCCGCCATGGCCGCAGGCACCGGCATGCCTGCGTCCACCATTTCCGCCACCGCCCCGCGCCAGTCGCCGATCTTGCGAAGTCCGGAAACCAGGTAATACACCACCAGCGCCGAACGGGCGGCCGGCCAGGTCCAGCGCCATTCAAGGATGGCTTGTACAAAATGCGGCGTCGTTTCCACAACCCGGAACGCCCGAACCGTGCTATTTGCGCCCGGTGTTCAACAATTGCTGCTCCCAGGCGAACGCGACACCAGAGGCGCCACCATGGGCGACGGTGATCTCCGCTACGGCCGGGATCGTTGCCTCGCGTGCCCAATCACGCTGCCACTCGCTCATCACCGCTATCCAGGTGATCGGCACCGCCCCCGCCTGCGTCATTCGCAATACGCCCATGTCGTGCGCCTCACGCGATACGCCGCCGGAAGCGTCGGTGACGAAAAAGACGTCATAGCCATCCGCCAGGCTCTGGATCACCGGCATTGCAAGACAGATTTCCGTCCACAGCGCCGCGACCAACAGTTGCCTGCGCCCGGTTTTCTTCACCGCGTCGACGACGCGCTGATCCTCCCAGGTGTTGATGAAGGTCCGATTGATGGGCTTCTGCTCGGGAAAGACCTCCTGGAGGCCCTTCAGCAGGTACCCGCCGCGCTCCTCGGTGACAGTCGTCAGAATCGTCGGAACTGCGAACGCCTTCGCTGCCTTCGCCAGACCCACCACGTTGTTGACGATAATCGTAGGATCGTGACTGTGCAGGTTGGAGAATTGAAAGGCCTGGTGATCTATCAGCAACAGCACGCTGCGCTGTGGTGAAAGCAGCGCATTGAGTCCGGTCTTCGCGGTCATTCGGCAGTCTCCTTATTCGGTTGAATCCTGGAGAAAAAGTCTCCCGTTCATATTCCTTCCTGCAACATCCATTCGCGGATGTAGCGCGCGCAGTTCTCGACTCGAATACCCACGGCCTGGCATGCGGTCAGCCAACGCACGCCATCGACGTCGACCACGTTGACTTCCGCGAGGTCCAAAACGACTTGCTGGGAAATTCTCTCGATCTGCGTGCGCACTTCTTCGATGTCCGCGCAGCGGAGCTCACCGGAGAGGTGAAAGCGGGTCCCTCCACCCTCAAAGATGCGCTCGATCTTGAGCATTGCGCTCGCCGTCGAAATCCTGCGGGATGGGATGCAAGGATCACGCCAGCCAAAAACGCCTTGCGGCGCTTGACTTGGTGCGAGCGGTACTCGCGAGTTTTTGTGATTTCCCGAAAACTCGGGAAAACGCGCAACGCCCGCTGGGCCTATTTGGACTTGAATCGATACTTGTCGATGCCGAATCGCCTGATCCGCGATTCGAGCGTGGAGGCTCGCATGCCAAGCCGCGCCGCCGCGCCACTCGGACCCGAGACGCGCCCCCGACAGTTCTCCAGAGCGGTTTCGATCGCGCTTTTTTCATGCGCCAACAGCGCGCCGTCAAGGGCCGCATCGTCTTGCGGGATTGCCACGGGCCTTCGCGTAAGCCACGCCGCATCAACGCTGAAGCTGCCGGGCTCACTCAGCGTTACCGCGCGCTCGATCACGTTCTGCAACTCGCGAACGTTGCCAGGCCAGTCATAGGCGCGCAGAGTTTCCATGGTTTTCATCCCGACGGCCTCGAACTTCTTTCCGACCCTCTTGCCGAAGCGCGCGATAAAGTACTCAGCAAGCACCGGAATGTCGGCTACCCGCTCGCGCAGCGGCGGGACCATGACCGGCACCACATTCAATCGATAGAAAAGATCCTGGCGAAACTTGCCCTCACGCACCAGCTTTTCAAGATCGCGGTGAGTTGCCGCCAGCACCCGGACGTCGAGCGGAACCGGCTTGTCGCCGCCCACCCTTTCGATTTCGCGTTCCTGCAACACTCGCAGCAGCGCGATCTGGATCTCGGAAGGCAGGTCGCCAACCTCGTCCAGAAAAATGGTACCGCCGTTCGCGGCCTCGAAACGGCCGACCCGACGGTGCGTGGCGCCGGTGAAAGCCCCCTTTTCGTGGCCGAACAGTTCCGATGCGATCAACGAGGTCGGGATCGCCGCGCAGTTCACGCCGACAAATGCGCGGGCCGCGCGCGCGGAGCGCCGGTGGATTGCGCGGGCTATCAGCTCCTTGCCCGATCCGGTCTCACCGAGGATTAGGATCGTCGAATCCGTGCGCGCCACCTTGCCGATCTCGGCCAGCAGCCTGCGCAACGAGTCCGATGAACCGATGATTTCATCGGGAGCCGACTGACTGATCTGCGCGCGTAGCGCGGCATTCTCCTGTAGCAGTCGCTCTTCGTGCCGCTTACGGTCCTCGATGTCGGTGCACGCGCAGTACCAACGCATTTTCTGACCGTCATCGTTGTGGACCGGGCTGAAACGGGCCAGGAACCAGCGATAGGCTCCATCGCCCCCGCGAATCCTCGTCTCGACTTCAAAGGGCGCGCCCATTGAGGACGCAGCTTCCCAGTGAGATAGAAGCCGCGCGGCATCATCCTGATGAATTTCCGGACGACCATCCGTGCTGGGAGGATTGTCGAACCACTGCCTCAGTGTTACGCCGAGATAGTCGAGCGCCACACGGTTCGCATAAATGCGCTCGTGATTCGGGCCGCAGACGGCGATGAACTGAGGCGTAAGATCAAGGATTTGCCGAAGTTCCTGTTCACTCTTGCGAAACGCCCTCTCGGCCTGAACGCGCTCTTCGATGTCAAGGTTAATGCCGACCCAATAGAGGATCGTGCCGTCGTGGGCGCGCAATGGTTCTGCGCGCGATACGAACCATCGGTACGTGCCTTGAGCGTTTTTCACCCGGATATTCACTTCGCTCGGGCGCTGCGTTTTCAGGCAGTTTGACCAGACTTTGCGCGTCTCGTCATGATCATCCGGATGGAGGAACTGGATATGCGAGTCCCAGGTCGCATCCGTGCTGAGCCCAAACCGAAGGGGATGGTCGCCCGGCAGTCCGCCGTAGTCCGCTGCCCATTTATTGACAAAGGTAAGCTCGCCCGAAGGATCGGCGTACCAGGCGTACGCCGGAATGGCGTTGAGGGTCTCTCGCAACTGTTTCGCAAACGACGAATTCACCGCGGAGGTGTTCGGTGCGCGTACATCGGCTGTGGCGGCAATGCGCGGCATCTCCTCGCTCCCATTAGGCATCGCAATTTAACCCGCCGTGCGCTGAAAACATCAACTGCGGCGCGGTTTCGCGAAGGCCCAGCGCGGCCACGCAGCCCGTCACAGCAAATGCCAGAAGGCCCCACAGAGGCGCCTTTAGCCCCAGGTGGTCGGCGGCATAACCACTCGCCAGCGGCGCCAGTACGCCGCCGAGGATTTCGCTTCCACCCATGCAAAGACCCAGCGCAGCACCGATATGCGCCCCGCCCACACTTTCGGCGGGCACGGTCGACATGAACAGGGGCATGATGCCCGTGAACGACCAGCCCACAAAGAATATTGCCGCGAGCGCCCAGGCCGGACCCGAATAAAACAGCGCGCCGAGTGGCAGGATCAACGCAAGCATCGGCACGGCCCGCATGACGGGCCGGCGCCCAATTCGATCGGAGAGGCCGGGGATCACAAAGGAGTACAGCGCGGCGGCGATTCCCAGAACTCCCATGACCCAGCTCATGGTCGCAGGGTCGTAGTGGCGGACATTGACCAGGTACAGCGGCATGAATGTCCAGGTGACGACCAGATAGGCGACAAACGCGATGCTCATCACGAGGCAGCGGATCACGTTGCCGTCGATCAGCACCGATCCCAGAGTACCTGTTGCGGCTCGTGCCGCGACCGCGGGCATCTCAACCGGCCTGGCTTCCCGGATCATCCAGATCATCAGCAGCGCCGCCAGCAGCCCCGGCGCGCCCGCCAGGAAGAATGCGTGTCGCCAGCCATAGGCAGTCGCAAATCCCACGAGCACGACCGGGGCAACGAAGGAGCCCATCAGGCTCGAACCGAACCCCTGTGAAATACCCATCGCGATTCCCCGCCGCCGCGGGTCGACCTGGGCGGCGATCAGCGACTGGCTCAGCGGCATGACGCCGCCTTCCGCTACCCCCATCAGCAGCCGCGTCGCAAGCAACATCGCGAAACTGCCGGCGAGCCCGGAACCGAACGAGCACAACGCAAAGAAGACCGTCGAAGCCACGAGCCACTTCTTGCGCGAACCAAACCGGTCGGCGACGACTCCGATGCCGAAGGCGGCGATCGCCCAGGTCAGCGACAATCCCCCCGACAGCAGACCCACCTGCGTATTGTTGAACCCGAGTTCCGGCTGCACGAAGGGCATCAGGAAACTCAGCGCGTTGCGGTCGAAGAGCACGAATCCGAAACTGAGGCTGAGTAATGCGGTCAGTCGCCACTGGTACGCAACCGATGCGGGGGGCCCGGCTCCCGTAGGTTGAGCCGTCATCGCGAGGCTGAAGGTCTTTTCATAGAATCAAATACTTATGAACGTAGAGCCTTTGCGGGTAGGATCGCACAGCGCCAGTTCAATGGCCAACGGGGGGATGATGAGCGACACCAATGGACCGATGGACCGTCGCAGTGTGCTGGCGGGACTGAGTAGTGTTGGATTGGTGGCCGGCGCGACCCTGAGGGGGAATCCCTCCGCTGCTGCCCCAGCGGCATCGGCCGAACCCGCAGCCTCGACCTACGGGGCCGCAGACCCCGCCATCGCCAAAGTCGGCTTGCGCTGGGCCTTCTCCGCGCGGGTGATCTTCGCCGATCGTTTCAACATCGCCGCACCGGTGCAACGTGGCTACACCTCAGTGGGCATCGGCGAAATCTGGGGGCCGCGCCTGCAGGGTCGGGTACTGCCGCACAGCGGCGCGGACTACTACAAGAACACCTTCAATACCTATTACATGTTCGAGCCGGCCGATGGCACGCTGATCTTCATTCACAATCGCGGCACCAAGCGGCGGTTTGCGGCACAGCCGCCGCCCGGCGCAGATCCCATTCCGGACGCCATTACCGATCCTAACGCCCCCGGGGGTTGGGTGCGTTTCCGCGTGGCGCCGACCTTCGTGGCACCGGTCGGCCCACACGATTGGATGAATCGCACCGTGTTCGTTGGCAATGCCACCAAGCACCAGAATCCGGATCACACGGTGTTCACCTACTAC
>Ga0210385_10002651_pt1 | contig 10766 bp, 13 predicted proteins | sample IncBWH26OmetaG_FD_160107 | JGI IMG/M metagenome (GOLD analysis project Ga0210385, IMG submission 160107) | Forest soil microbial communities from Barre Woods Harvard Forest LTER site, Petersham, Massachusetts, United States - Inc-BW-H-26-O ... | reverse complement strand
CAGGCAAGATGATCTTTGGACGCTACGATGACCGTGGCGAACAAGTGCCGCGAGCCGCGATAGCTGGAGGCGGTGAGGCGCGCACTAGCGAGGGCGGGACCAGCGAGCGTGGACCGCGTGCATTATATCCAGAGCCGGGCCGCTCCTGATTCCCGCAAACTGCGCTAAACTTCAAAACCTATGAACAGAATTGCGGCCATCGTTCCAGCTGCGGGCCTTGGAACGCGTATGGGCGCCGACCAGCCCAAGCAATTTCTTCAGATTGATGGCATGCCACTGGTGATTTTCACGCTGCGCCGGCTCGCAGCATGCCACGAGATTACCGATTTCATCATTTCGACTCGTGCAGACGAGGTTCTGCCGCTGCAAGACAAAGTGGCGAAAGCGGCGCTGGGAAGGCCGGCACGGGTGATTCATGGCGGCGACACGCGTCAGCAATCGGTGGCCAATGCGCTGGCGCAGGTCGATCCGGCGACCGAGATCGTGCTGGTGCACGACGCGGTGCGGCCATTGATCACTGCCGAGCAAACCTCACGCGTGATTGCCGAAGCGCGCTTGCGGGGTGCTGCCATCCTGGCGATTCCTGCGATCGATACGGTGAAGGAAGTGAAGCGCGCGAGCTTGCCAGAGGATGTTGCCTTGATCACCGCCACGATTCCGCGCGAGCGGCTGGTGATGGCGCAGACGCCGCAGGCTTTTTCCTTCCCGTTGTTGCGACAAGCCTTCAAAAAAGCGCAGGACGACGACGTGGTTGGGTCCGACGAAGCTGTGCTTGTCGAACGAACCGGCCACGAAGTGTTCGCCGTGCTGGGGTCGGAGCGCAATTTGAAGATTACTCGGCCAGGCGACCTCGAACTAGCGAATTTCTACTTGGAACAAGAACGGCAGAGGGTCTAGCAAGACACACTTCCGGGAGTCCCTGCTTAAATGAACCGCTCAGGAATTGGATACGATCTGCATCGCTTGGCCGAAGGGCGCAAACTGGTGCTTGCGGGGGTGGAAGTTCCATTCGAGAAGGGACCGGTAGGTCACTCGGATGGCGACGTGATCTGCCACGCATTGTGCGATGCGATTCTGGGCGCGGGTGCGCTGGGCGACATTGGCACCCACTTTCCCGACAGCGATCCGAAATGGAAAGGTGCGGCGAGTTTGCAGTTTGTGGAGCACGCAGTGAAGCTGCTGGCGAACCACAAGATGCGCGTGGTTCACGTGGATGTGGTGGTGGTGCTGGAGCGGCCAAAACTTGGGCCACATTTTCCCGCGATTCGGACCGCGTTGGCCAAGGCGCTGGGACTTGGCGCCGATGCAGTGAGTCTGAAGGCAAAGACCAATGAAGGCGTCGACGCCGTGGGGCGCGGTGAAGCGATCGCGGCGCACGCCATCGCTACCATAGGCATTCACTGATCAAAAGCCCCCGGTCGCAAAGCAACGACATTTTCCAACTATGAACTGGATGACGGGATTTCACGCAGTGGAAGAGGCGCTGGCGGCGGGGCGTCCGCTCGATCGGATCTTGATCGTGCGCGGGCGACACGGCGAGCGCGTCGAAGCGATCGTGCAGAAAGCGAAATCGCGCGGCGTTCCCGTGCGTTTTGAGGACCGCCAGCAAATCGATCGCCTTGCCGGCACGCGCGAGCATCAAGGCGTCGCGGCCCTGGCCGCGGCGAAGAAGTCGGTGGAGTTTGAAGATTTATTGGCCGAGAAAGACGAAAAGGGATTGATCGTTCTGCTCGACGGCGTGGAAGATCCGCACAATTTGGGCGCGATTGTCCGCACAGCGCTTGCCTCCGGCGCGCAAGGCGTGGTGATTCCAGAGCGCCGCGCGGCTCAGCTGACCGACTCGGTCGAGCGGGCTTCGGCGGGAGCTCTGGCGCACTTGCCGGTCGCGCGCGTGACGAATCTTGTTCGTGCCATGGAGCTGATGAAAGAAGTCGGTTACTGGCTGGTTGGGCTCGATGAGCGCGCGGAGAAAAAATATACGGAAGTTGACCTTCGCGGCCCCATCGGGGTGGTGATGGGCGGCGAAGGCGAAGGCTTGCACGAATTGACGCGCAAACGCTGCGATTTTCTGGTCTCGATTCCGACGAGGGGGCCGGTCAAATCGCTCAACGTGTCGGTGGCGACGGGCGTCATACTTTTCGAGGCTGTACGGCAGCGCAGCGCGATAAAATGATTCTCGCGCTGGCGGGCGCAGACAATCGCGCCCCTACTTGTCGTATTGAATCAGCGAGAATGCGTCGACGCCGGGCAGTTTTGCGCGGCCATTCAAGAAATTCAACTCCACCGCAAACGCCGCGCCGGCCACCTCGCCGCCTAATTTTCGAATGAGTGCGGCTGCAGCAGCGGCGGTGCCTCCGGTCGCGAGAAGATCGTCGCAAATCAAGACCCGTTCGCCGGGATCAATCGAATCCTCGTGGATTTCAAGCGAATCGGTGCCGTACTCGAGCTGATAGCTCATCGAAGCGGTTTTCCACGGCAGTTTTTTCGGCTTGCGCACGGGGATAAAGCCGGCGCCGAGCCTGTAGGCCAAAGCCGGGGCAAAAATGAATCCGCGAGCCTCGATGCCGGCCACTTTGTCCACCTTCTGCTGATTGTTGTAGTGGGAGCAGAGGCGATCGACCATGCAGTGGAAGCCGGCCTTATCTTGCAGCAACGTCGTGAGGTCGTAAAAAAGGATGCCGGGCTTCGGGTAGTCCGGAATCTCGCGGATCATCTTTTTTAAATCGTCCATCAGGTCCCCTTTTTAGTGGTCGTATTCGATCGAAAAGCTGGCTGCAAATTGCGCGTCCATCGGCGCATCGCTCTCGGTCACAGCGGAAACGGAGGCCGATTGCGGCCCGCGCTCGAGCTGGCGGCGAAGCTCGGATACGTCATTTTCCGGCCCAATCGCGTAAACTTCGACGCGACCGTCCTGCAAATTCCTGGCGAAGCCGGCCAACCCGAGGCGCGTGGCCGCGCGCTGTGCAAAATAACGGTAGCCGACACCCTGGACGACCCCACTTACGAAAAATCGCCGAGCGACAAGCTGATCATTCAAGGCTACGAAAACCTTTGCTTCGGGCGCCTGATTCTAGCAGAGCGATGGGCGCGAAGCACTGCTGTGGGCGCTCCCAGTTTCCTCTAAGAGAAGCTCAGCCGAGCTCCGATATGGTATTTTTCTTACAGTGCTTGCGTCGTTCAACGCTTCCGCAGGGTCGCGCATCTAAACAGCGGTGAGGAAATCGATCTCAGTGCGAATGGCGATCTCGATCACCGCTTGGTTGTGCGCCCTGTCACTCGGCTTAGCTGCTCGGGCGCAGGAACAAGGTCCGATCGCGCCACCTCCGACGGTGACGGTGAACCGCGTGCCTTCGGTGCCGCATCCGGGGCCGCCGCCGATTCCGCAGCAAGAGATCGTTCAGAGGTTGGCGGAAAACGAAGAGGTGATGAAGAAGGCGTTCGACACCTACACCTATACCGAATCGGTGCGATTTGAAGAAGAGACCGACCCGGTGGGAACACTAGCCGCTTCAGGAGGCACCTACTTCAAGGACGACGGGCAGCGCTATTGGGGCGTGACCAATGCACCGAAGCCTTCGCTGCATGCCACGCGCTACACTTTGCAGGATTTGATGGCGATGACGTCGATCCCTTACTTTTTCCTGACGCCAGATGCCGTCGCCAATTACAACTTTGTCTACGCCGGCCAGCAGCAACTGGATCAGATCAATACCTATGTCTTTCAGGTGAAACCTAAGGCGCTCAACCGCAAGCAGCGTTTTTTCGATGGCGTGATCTGGGTGGACGATCATGACCTCGCCATTGTGCGGACCTGGGGAAAGTTCGTGTTGCTGGTTGAGCCGACCGGCGATCGCCCGCCATTTTCGATGTACGAGATTTACCGTGAAAATTTCGAAGACAAGTATTGGCTGCCGACCTATACCTCGTCTGACGGGGAAGTGACCGATACAGACGGGACTAAGCTTCCCGTGAAGCTCGTGATCCGCGCGACAGACTTTAAGCGGCGGACCGATTCTTCCGCGGCCGCGCAGCCTGCTTCGTCGGCGCCTTCTGCCGAACCCTCGTCGCCCTCGAAATAGATTTGCTTCTAACTTTGCCGATTTCGGCAGGCGCCAAGTGCTTGGGCAATTGGTGGATTGAATTCAACAGGAGGACGGGCTTGGCCGCGCGCAGACCCTCTTCGGTGGGAAACGGGCCGAAAATTCCGATGGCACGAACCCCTGCACGCCTCGCCATTTCCATATCTTGAGGCGAGTCTCCCACGTAAACGCACTCGGCTGGTTTAGCGTCTAAGAGCGAAAGCGCACCGAGCAAAGGCGCGGGATGCGGTTTGCGGTGAGGAGAGTCCTCCACGCAAACCGTCACCCTAAATAGATCGGCAAGCCGCAGGTTCTTGAGTTGCAACCGGACACGCGAGCCGTCGCCGCTGGTGACGATTCCGAGAATGAATTGTTTCGAGAGTGAACGCAGAACGGGCTTTGCACCGGGAAGCAGTTTGGGGCGCTCGCGGCCGTAGGCCTCGCGCCAAATCTTGTCGGCGTCATGCCAACGTTCGCGCTTAATTTTGGCGGCGCCATAAACCCGATACCAATCCGGATGATAGTGACGATCCAGATCGCGCCTCGTCCAGCCAATGCCAAGCGCGGCGAACATAGCGAGATAGGCGCGCGTATCGGCGGCGTACGAGTCGAGAAGAGTTCCATCCCAATCGAAGAGAACCACGCGAGCCGATAGAGGAGTCTTGTGCTTCACTCGAGAAATGCTAGCAGAGAATTCCCGAACCGCCAGCCGCAGATCACAACAGGTGCGGCGAGGGAAATTTAGACAGGAACTATGTCGTCGCGTTGCAGCGCAAAATCATCGAAGGTCGCGCCGTATCCAACCCAGCCTGGCATATCGCACGCTTCGGTGCGGACAACATGTGCCGCTGTCCGCATCTGCACGCTGCCCAGGCCCAAAGGCCGTTCGACCAGTGCCACTTCCAGTTCGATCGCCGTACCGAGAGTGATTTCGCGAGGCGCGAGGAAAAAGATGCCGCTTGAGCTGATGTCGCGCGTGACGAGCATGATCGGGGCAAAGCCGTCTTCGCCGGTAATGCTGATGAGGCGCAAGGGGAGTGAGAGGGCGGCGCGCGGATAACGGCGACGCTCGTCTGCCACGCCTACGGCGTGGGTGGGAATTCGTGCGAAGTAACGTCGCGGACCAGGTTTAGGCGTCTTCGCCGGAACAATTTGAGTGATTTCGGTATACGGCCTAGGACGGCGCTGCGGCGCTATTGCTGCCGGTAGCCCATCCCAAAGAGGAGCAGCTCCCATGAACGTTCTCCCAGTGCCCTTGCTGCCTTTCCTAACTGACCCCCGTCAGGTCCACCGACTATGCTCGCGCCGACAAAAAGGGTCAACGAGCTATACATGAAAGTCTGTAGAAAAGTGTCGTATCACTAAACCCCCGGGGTCAAAAACAGCTGGATTTTGCTCTGGATCTAGGCAGGGCGACACCGAAGCGAAAAATTTCTCAGTATCGTAAGCAGGAATAGGCGTCCGCGTTTACAAGTAATTGAAAATGCTGAACTTGACAGGCTTACGGAACAACCCTGAAGACAGGCAGTCCTACTGACCGCCTTGGGGTTTTACGTGTTCGGTGCCTTTGGGCCAGTGGGATTTGAACTGGTTATCCGAGATGGGGGGATTTTTGACCATTTTGGTGTAGCGGATCGTAAGATAGTCACCACCGGTTTCGGTCAGCTGCTGCTGGTCGGGAAGCCACGTACTTTGATCGAGCCAGAGCTGAATTTTTGAGAATTGGCTGGAGACGCCAGCGTCGCGCGGTGTGAGGTCGAGCTCGACGTCATTTTTGTCGCCAATTTTGTTCTCGCCCGCGAGCTTGATCTCGAAGCCCTTCTGCAGTTCCTTGCCCGAAGTGCCGAATCCCAACCGCAAAAATTCATCTGCCAGATCACGGTTCTTGCTGAGATTGATTTCCTCCACGCGATGCAGGCCGGGCGTGTAAATGTAAATCGTGTCTCCATTGCGCAGTATGGTTCGCGAGTCGGGGGGATTCATCTGTAAAAGCATCTTGTCCCCGCGCACAAGTAAGGTGCCGTCTTGGGTCGAACGGTCGTTGACCACAACCGTCACCGTCGTGCGCTCCATGTTGGCCGACAGGCTGTGAAAATCCTTGGCGCTTTCATCGAGGTGGCCGAGGACACTATCAAGGGTTGGCGCGTGGGTCTGTCCGCGAACACTCGCTACAAATCCGAGCACTGCCGTCAGGGCGCACACAAACACGCACTTTGAGAATCGCGTCACGCGAATTCCTCCAGATTTCGGGCTGGGCTTGGGCCAACTCCACCACTGCAATCATAACATAGCGTTTTTGCCAGTCTTGTGCGGCAAGGGGAGTCGGGCTCACTGCTGCGGCATTTTTACGGTCACGTCGTAGTCAAGCAACGCGCCGTCGCTGTCGCGCACAAAATCGATTCGCTGGATTTGGAAGATTTCATTGTTGAGTGAAGGGACCGTCCGCCCAAGGATTTCATGGGTTCCGTGTTCGAGCTCGGGAGTGACGGTCGTGGCACGTTTTTCCGGGGCCAGCAGTTGCACGTTCAAGCGATAGGTTGCCGTGTCGCCGTCTGCGCTTTCAGAAAGAAGCTGGACCTGAGAGCTGGCGGGGAGGCTCGGTCGAGGACCATCCTGAAACCAACGTCGCGGCGTGGCGAGCAAAAATATGACGATGACCGCCACTAAAATATCGTAGGGCCAGCTGCCTCGCTCGTACGACCAGAAAACTGTATTGACGATACCCCGCCAGATTTTGCGCATGTCAGTGAGAGACGGAGTCGACGACTTGACCATCGCGCATGTGCAAGACGCGATTCCCGTAGGCGGCAGCTTCTGGGTTGTGGGTGATCATCACAATGGTCTGACCGAGCTCTTTGTTGAGTTGGCGAAGCAATCCCAAAACTGTGTCGGAGCTCTTTGTATCCAGATTGCCCGTCGGCTCATCCGCTAGAACGATCTTCGGTTCGCCGATCAACGCTCGGGCAATCGCCACGCGCTGCTGCTCGCCGCCCGACAATTCCGATGGCTTGTGCTTCAATCGACCGGCGATGCCGAGCAGGCTTGTGACCATCTCAAGCCGATGCGGATCGAAGCCGTTGCCGTGAATATGCTGGGCGAGCGTAATGTTGTGATAGGCATCGAGCGTCGGCAACAGATTAAACTTTTGGAATACGAAACCGACCTTGTGCCGGCGCAATGCCGTGCGCTGGGAATCACCCATTGCAGCCAGATCGTTTCCGTCGAGTAGCACGCGGCCCCGCGTCGCCCTGGCCAAGCCCCCGATCACATGCAGCATCGTGGATTTTCCACATCCCGAAGGGCCCATGATCGACACGAATTCGCCCGGCGCGATCTGAATATTCACGCCCTGCAGCGCCGGAACTTCCATTTTCCCGGTGCGGTATACCTTCCACAGGTCTTCGGTCTTGAGTATGGGCTCCAACGCTATCCTTTGAGCAGCTTCGCCACCACGAAGCCTGAATATTCTATGCGGCTTTGCCGCTTATGCCTAGCGAAGGAGAGAACTGCAGTTATTCGTACGCGAGCGCTTCTACGGGATCTTTGCGGCTGGCAAGCCATGTGGGATACAGCGCCCCCAACAGCCCGCCCAATACTGCGATAATTCCGGAATAAACGGTCCAATCGACGGTGATCAGCGCTTGCGGCAAGGATGGGAAAAGCAGCCGGATGACGACTCTCGAGACGAAGCTGAGAACTACGCCGAGGGCGAATCCGCAGAAACAAAGCAGCGCGGTCTCGCTAAGAATGATTCGTGCAATATAAAGTTTCGATGCTCCCAGGGATTTCAATACACCGATTTCACGCGTCCGTTCGTTCACCGTGGTGTACATCGAAAGAAAGATCACTAGAAAACCGATCGACACCGCGATGACGATCATCACCGCCCTCAAGGATGAAAGGCCCGGCACGGCCGACGACGTGAACATTTCCACGTACTCCTTCATCGGCGTGACGGTGTAACTCGGCAAAAGCTGTTCCGTTTCCGAAAGCGCCGCCAGCGAATGGTCGCTGCGGTCGCACTTGATGAAAAATAGCGTCGCCTTATTACTTGCACCCATCTTATCTTGCAGCGATGAGAGCAGTACCATCAGCCGCGCACCCTTGCCGTGCTCTACGATTCCGGCAACGTGAAAATCGTTCCCGAGCACGTGCAGCATCTGCCCGACCCGGACGTTGTTGTGTGATCTTGCGTAGATGTCGTCCACAAGAATGTCGTCCGCGTTTTGCAGGCCACGCCCTGAGTAGAAAACGAACCCACCCGAAACCTGAGTAAACGTGGCCGGATCGATCCCCCAGACCATTTCCAGGCTGTTGACCGAATTCACCTGCACGAGCACCGGCGTCACAGCCTGCACGTATTGCAGCTGTTGTAATTTCTTGTCGATTGCAACGTCCATGGGTGCGCCGGTAAAACCAAGGAACATGGAAGAATTCGGAGGACGCACCATCACGTCGGCGCCCGCACCGGCCGTGCGCTTTGCCGAATCCACCAGCAGCGAACTGGTCACGCCAATGACGATAATGACCAGCGTCACTTCCAGAGCGACCGCGATCATGGTGATGAAGGTGCGCACCGGCCGGTGAAGTACGTTCTGCGAAATCATGTAGCCGATCACTGCGCCGATCCCCCTGAGTCCTCGCCCACACGCACCAATTGCGTACCCGCCGGCTGCGCTAATACGAAGCGGCTTGCCTCAACCGGCGCGTTGGCCGTAAGTTTTGTCACCGTGATCGTTATCGTATAACCGTCCGCCGGACGCTCCAGCGTGATTTGCTTCGGGTACTGGACCGCGCCAAAAGGCGACCAGCCATTGTAATGAATATCGGACTCCAATTGCCCGTCATCATCATAGGTCTGGAGGCGGCCGAGAGTCAGATTCACCCGCTCGAACCATAGCTTGCGAGCGATTTTCCAGTCCGCTGCACCTGACCCGCGGCTTACCAGGGTTAGCACGTAGTAGCTTCCGCTATTGTCCGCCGTTTCTTCCAGGAGCACTGGTTCCGAGTCCGGAATCGCCTGCCAGAAAATTGCCTCCATCAGATGCTGGGGACGGAGATTTTCAACCGGCTTGGCAGATGGTTTCTCGAGCTTGGCCGACCCGGTGAGGAACTGATGTTTGGACGGTACCGAGAGCGAGAATGTCTTGCCGTCGCTCACCATGTCGAAGATATTTGTTCCCACCACCGGCAATTGCCCGATCACGCGAACGAACGCTGGCTTTTGCGCGAGGATGAAACCGTTCACCTGATGGTAGTCCTTAATGACGCCGCTATAGGCGGAGCTAGAGCTCACTTGCATCGTCACCCCGGCGTTGATGGCCTTGATGCTATCTGCGATCTGGTTGTATTTGCCGACCAGATCGCTCTTACTTGCGGTTTGAAGGGCAACGTTCGCGGTTGGCGATTGAGCGATGTGGCGCGTGCGCACGGCACATCCTGCAAAGGCAACGCACGCTGCCGATGCCACCAAGATTCGCGATAACCCTCGTACACTCAGCGTTTTTCGCATGCCCCCACTCGAAATTGAGCCTAGCAGCGCCGCCGAGTGAGGTCAATCCGGGGAAAATATGGCGGCAGCCAAACAAACCCAGCCGTGCGATGGGCGCCAAATTGTCAGGCGCCATCGAAATGGGTATGCTGTGTTTTTCCAGCCCTTGAGGCAGAACGATGAAGCCCCGCCTGATCCATCTTTCCGCAATCAGCGCCGTTTTATTGGCCAGCTCTTGTTTCGGGCAGACCGGTACTCTGCCTGCAAGTCCTGCTGCGAACGTCTCGACTGCCCCCGGTGCGCAATCCAATGGAACTGCTGCCGCCACCGACAAGTCGTACAGCGTGAATGTTCCCGCGACCACGATGTGGCTGGATACGAAGATCGACTTGCTGGCCGGCGCGCAGCTTGAATTCACGGCGACAGGAAACGCCACATATCCCGCGACCGACGCAAAATCCAAAGATCAGACGTTCACGCCGGACGGTCTGGCTCGCAGCTGGCGCGACTTGATTCACGAATATCCAGTGGCCGACTCAGGGCATGGCGCGTTGATTGGACGCGTCGGTGGGAGCGACGCCGGAGGCCAGGCCTTCGCGATTGGCGCCAATCACAAGATCGATATTCCGATTCCCGGGCGGCTCTATCTCGGAATCAATCAAGGGACAAAAGAAGCCGCGAGCGCAACCGGATCGTTTGCGGTAACCATCGCCGTGTTGAATGCCGGTACGGGGACGTCGGCGGGGCCGTTCCTCCCCGATACGGCCATCCCCGCGCTCAGCGTTGGCTTGCTAAAGCAAATCCCGCGCCGGGTTTCTGATCCGGCCGGCAATCCCGGCGACATGGTGAATATCCTGATCGTCGGTACAGAGGACCAGGTAACGGCGGTTTTCAAGGCTGCCGGCTGGGTGCAAGTCGATAAATCGGTCGGCGACACGATTCTTGCTGGCGCCTTGGCTACGTTCCAGAAAGACGCCTACCTGACGATGCCGATGAGCACGCTTTTTCTTTTTGGCCGCTCCCAGGATTATGGCTTCGCGCACGCCGAGCCGGTAAAGGTGGTCGAGTCGAGAAATCATCTGCGTGCTTGGAAATCGCCCTATGAGATCAAAGGCCGCCCTGTGTGGTGCATCGCCGCCACGCACGACATTGGTTTTGAACGCGATCAGCGCAACAAGGGCGTGACGCACAAGATC
>Ga0210385_10002648_pt1 | contig 10770 bp, 6 predicted proteins | sample IncBWH26OmetaG_FD_160107 | JGI IMG/M metagenome (GOLD analysis project Ga0210385, IMG submission 160107) | Forest soil microbial communities from Barre Woods Harvard Forest LTER site, Petersham, Massachusetts, United States - Inc-BW-H-26-O ... | reverse complement strand
GGCACCGGCGGGGTGCAGGTGACGGCCTCGATCATCGGGCAGGACGACGTGCTCAAGGTCATCGACCAGGGCGCCGACGACACCACCAACGCGGTATCGATCCGCTCGTTCTTCGCCGCCGTCGCGGGGGTGCGCACGACGACGCGCACCGACGAGGCGGACATCATCCAGACCCGGCACCGCGTCCCCGAGACCCAGCTCGCCGAGGGGCAGATCATCGTCTACCAGGTGCCGGGCCCCGAGCCGCTGCGCTTCCTGGAACCGCGCGAGACCGAGACCCGCCGGATGCACGCGCTCGCGGACTACGGGCTCATGTACGTCAAGCTCTACGAGGACATCGCCAGGTACGGCCACATCGCCACCACCTACGACTACCCGGTCATGGTCAACGGCCGCTACCTCATGGCACCGTCGCCCATCCCCAGCTTCGACAACCCGAAGATGGACCGCAGCCCCGCGCTCCAGCTGTTCGGCGCCGGGCGCGAGAAGCGCATCTACGCCGTCCCGCCCTACACCGAGGTCGAGAGCCTCGGCTTCGAGGACCACCCGTTCGAACCGCAGCGCTTCGAGCAGCCCTGCGCGATCTGCGGGTCCGTCGGCGTCTACCTCGACGAGGTCATCACCGACGACACGGGCGGGTCGATGTTCGTCTGCTCCGACACCGACCACTGCGAGCGCGCCGCCGAACGCACCGGCGCGCGCACTGAGGAAGTGACCGCATGAACGAGGCGCAGCCCCTGCTGGAGGTCCGCGGCGTGGGCCACGCCTACGGCGACCGCTACGGCTGCCGTGACGTCGACCTCGACCTGTGGCCCGGCGAGGTGCTCGCCGTGGTCGGCGAGTCCGGCTCCGGCAAGACGACCCTGCTCGGCACGCTGTCCCAGCGCCTGAGCCTGACCGAGGGAACCATCCGCTACCGGGTCGCCGACGGCACGGTGGTGAACCTGGCCGAGATCAGCGAGGCGGCGGTGCGCCGGCTATGGCGGACCGAGTGGGGCTTCGTCCACCAGAACCCGGCCGACGGGCTGCGGATGCACGTGAGCGCGGGCGGCAACGTGGGCGAGCCGCTGATGGCGACCGGCTGGCGCCACTACGGCCGGATCCGCGCCACCGCCGCCGAGTGGCTGGAGCGGGTGGAGATTCCCGTCGACCGCATCGACGACGCCCCGGTCACCTTCTCCGGCGGCATGCGCCAGCGGCTGCAGATCGCCCGCAACCTGGTGATCTCCCCGCGCCTGGTGTTCATGGACGAGCCCACCAGCGGACTCGACGTGTCGGTGCAGGCGCGGCTGCTCGACCTGATCCGCTCGCTCGTGGCCGAGCTTGGCCTCGCCATGATCATCGTCACCCACGACCTCGGGGTGGCCCGGCTCATCTCGCACCGCACCCTGGTGATGAAGGACGGCCGCGTCGTCGAGTCCGGCCTCACCGACCGGGTCCTCGACGACCCCCAGGCCGCTTACACCCAGCTCCTCGTCTCCTCGATCCTGCAAGGATGATCAGGCCGTGACCTCTCCGATGCTCACCGTCTCCGGCGTCGACAAGACCTTCACCATGCACCTGCAGGGCGGCCAGCAGCTGGCCGTGCTGCACCGGCTCGCCTTCGAGCTGCACCCCGGCGAGTGCGTCGCGCTCGGCGGTGCCTCGGGCGCGGGCAAGAGCTCGATCCTCAAGATGATCTACGGCAACTACGCCGTCGACCGCGGCAGCATCGTGCTGCAGGGCCGGGGCGGCGGGGTCGACCTCGCCGCCGCGGGCCCGCGTCAGGTGCTGGCCGCCCGCCGGGAGGCGATGGGCTACGTCAGCCAGTTCCTGCGCTGCGTGCCGCGGGTGGCCGCCCTCCAGGTCGTCGCCGAGCCGCTGGTGGACCGGGGCGTGCCCGCGGCCGAGGCCCGCGCGCGGGCCGCGGAGCTGCTCACCCGGCTCAACATCCCCGAGCGGCTGTGGGCGCTGCCGCCCGCCACCTTCTCCGGCGGCGAGCAGCAGCGGGTGAACATCGCCCGCGGATTCGTCGCCCAGCTGCCGTTGCTGCTGCTGGATGAGCCGACCGCCTCGCTCGACGCGCACAACCGCGAGGTCGTGACCGAGCTCATCCTCGAGAAGCGGGCGGTCGGCACCGCCGTGCTCGGCATCTTCCACGACGCCGAGGTGCGGGACGCCGTCGCCGACCGGGTCATCCAGGTCGAAACGTTCGCGTCGGCCGCCGGGACGGCGGCATGACCGGACGCTTCGCGATCTACGCCGCGCCCGGCACCGGGCCGGCGGACCGGGTCGGCACGAAGCTACGCGAGCGGGCCGAGCAGTGGCTGGGCCGCAGCGTCGCCGGGCACCCGGTCACGCCGTCGGTCCCGGCCGGCTGGACGCGCGGCGCGGTCGACGCGATCAGCGTCGACGCGCGCCGCTACGGGTTCCACGGCACCCTGAAGGCCCCGTTCCGCCTGGCCGAGGGCCGCACCCTCGAGCAGCTCGACGCCGCCGTCGGCCAGTTCGCGGCGGGCCGCGCCGGCGTGCTCATCCCCCGGCTTACCCTCGCGCGCCTGGGCGGCTTCTTCGCCCTGGTGCCCGGGGCGCAGGCGACGGAGCTGCACGCGCTCGCCGCCGACGTGGTGACCGTCTTCGACGGCTTCCGCGCCCCGCCGACCGAGGCCGAGCTCGCCCGCCGCCGCCCGGAGTCGCTCACCGAGCGGCAGCGGGAGCTGCTGACGGCGTGGGGTTACCCGTACGTGCTCGATGAGTTCCGCTTCCACCTGACGCTCACGGACCGAATCCCCGCCGAGCGGCGGCCGGCGGTGGAGGCGGCCCTGAGCGGCTGGTTCGAGCCGTTGCTGGGCGCCGACGTGCCGGTGGGCGCCCTCGCCGTGTTCGCCGAGGCCGAGTCCGGCGCCCCGTTCACGCTGCACGCGGTGCACCCGTTGCAGCCCGCCCCTTCCCTCCGACGCACCGTTGCCGCAACAGACAGTGAAGGAAGCCGATGACGCGCGAAACCGTCTTCAGCAACGCCCGCATCGTTCTGGACAAGGAGATCCTGCCCGGCTCGGTCCTCATCCGGGACGGGCTGATCGCCGACATCAGCCCGGCTGCCGAGGCGGCGGGGGAGGACCTCGACGGCGACTACCTGCTGCCGGGCGCCGTCGAGCTGCACACCGATCACCTGGAGTACCACTTCAACCCGCGGCCCGGCGTGCGCTGGGACCCGCTGCCCGCCGCGCTCGCCAGCGACGCGCAGCTGACGGCGGGCGGGGCGACCACCGTGTTCGACGCGGTGCGGATCGGCTCGCACTCGGCCGGCAAAGACGAGGTCGCCACGGCGGCCGCCCGGCGGCTGGCGGACTCGATCGAGATGGCGGCCGACGCCGGGCTGATGCGCGCCGACCACGCGATCCACGTCCGCTGCGAGGTGTCAGCCGAGGACTGCCTGGAGGCGTTCGGCCGGTTCGCCGACGACCCGCACGTGCGCCTGGTCTCGCTGATGGACCACACGCCGGGGCAGCGCCAGTACGCCGACATCGAGGTGTACCGGCGCTACACCGTCGGCAAGGGCCGCGTGACCGACGCCAACTTCGACGCCTACGTCGCCCCGCTGGTCGAGCGGTCGGCCCGCTACGCCGACCCGCACCGCCGCGCGATCGCCCGGCTTGCCTCCGAGCGCGGCATCACGCTGGCCACCCACGACGACGCGACGGTGGAGCACGTCGCCGAGTCGGTCGCGCTCGGGGTGCGCATCGCCGAGTTCCCCACCACGGTGCTCGCCGCCACCGAGGCCGCCGAGCAGGGACAGCTGATCGTCATGGGGGCACCCAACATCGTCCGCGGCGGCAGCCAGTCGGGCAACGTGGCCGCCGCCGAACTGCTCGGCCTCGGGCTGCTGCACGTCCTGTCTTCCGACTACGTGCCGTCGAGCCCGCTGCAGGCGGTGTTCCAGCTTGCCGCCGACGGCGCGATCACCCTGCCGGAGGGCGCGAAGCTGGTCAGCGGCAACCCGGCGCGCGCGGCCGGCCTTGACGACCGCGGCGAGATCGCCGTCGGCAAGCGCGCCGACCTGGTCCGGGTGCGACCGCACGACCTGCCAGGCACCGACGTCCACCCGTCGGGTCAGTGCGTCCCCGTCGTCCGCGGCGTCTACCGGGAGGGGGCCCGGGTCTCGTGACCGAGCCGATCGGCCCCGGCGCCTTCGTCGCCGTCGTGGGGGCAAGCGGGGTCGGCAAGGACGCCCTGCTGTCGTACGCCCGCGAGCGCCCAGCGGTTCTCGCCCGTTTTCCCCGGCGCGTCATCACCCGGCCGCCGGGGCCGGGCGAGGACCACGACCCGGTCACCGGGGAGCAGTTCGCGGTGGCGCGCCAGCGCGGTGCCTTCGCGGTGTACTGGCAGGCGCACGGGCTCTGGTACGGCATCCCCGCGTCGGCCGACACCGACGTGCGAAACGGCCGGGTCGTGGTCGCCAACGTCTCCCGGGGCGCGCTCGGGGAACTGGCCGCGCGCTACCAGCGGCTCGTGGTGGTGCGGGTTACCGTCTCGCAGGAGATACGCGAGCAGCGGCTGCGCGGCCGCGGCCGCGAGCCCGAGCGGGGCATCGGGCAGCGCCTGGCCCGGCCCGACCCCGCCCCCGGCCACCGCGTTGACGCGGAGATCAGGAACGACGGCTCCCTCGCCGAGGGCGGCGCCCAGCTGATCCGCGTCATCAGCGACGCGGCCAGGGACCCGCTCGCCACCGGGACCTCCGGCTCCCTGACGGCGGCGGCCGCACCCCCGCTACCGGAGCGCGAATCGCCTGTCATACCCCTGTTATGCCGCCGCCCCGCTGGCCGTTTCCCCCGCCGCCCCGTCTGGCGGTTGCTTATCGGGCGTCGGCTGGCTAGCCTGCGGCGCATGCCCTCGTCATGGCCGGCCCTGCCCTACGAATCGTGGCACGAGACATGTGACACGCTCCACGCCCATACCCAGGTCCTCGGCAAGCTCGCGGCGAAGCTCGCCCCGCCTGAGCCCCAGTTGCAGCATGCGGCGCTGCGCCTGACCGCGCGGGGGTGGGAGACGGCGCCACTGCCCGCCCCGGACGGAGAGGGGTCCCTGGTCGTCGCGCTTGACCTGCGGACGCACGAGGCGGTGGCCGAGCACAGCTCCGGACGGTCCGCGCGTGTCGCGCTCGCGCCGGACCGGCCGGTCGCCGCGGTGACCCGCGAACTGCTCGCGGCGGTGCGCCAGGTGGCAGGCCCGGTGGAGATCGACCTGGCGCCCCAGGAGGTGCCGTGGGACGTGCCGCTTGATGCCGATTTCGAGCACGCGCGGTACGACCGCGACCAGGTCGCCAGGTATTTCGCCGCCGCCACCCGGGCCGCGCTCGTCCTGGCGGCGTTCCGGGCTCCCTACCGGGGCCGCAGCACGCCGGTGAACGCGTGGTGGGGCTCCTTCGACCTGGCGGTGAGCCTGTTCTCCGGCGTCCCGGCCGAGCCGCCGTCGGGCGACTTCATCATGCGCAACGCGATGGACGCGCAGGAGATCGCGGTCGGCTGGTGGCCCGGCGACGCGCGCTACGGCAAGGCGGCGTTCTACGCCTACACGCACCCGGCCCTGGACCGGTTCACCCAGATGACGGTGTCCCCGGCCGCCGCGCACTGGGACGCGGCGCTGGGGGAGTACATCCTGAACTGGGACGACGTCTGCGCGGACCCGGATCCCGCGGCGCTGGCGCTGGAGTTCGCCCGGTCGGTGTTCCGCCAAGGCTGCGCGGCCTGCACCTGGGACACCGCGCTGGCCGCGAGCGCCGACGGCACGCCGCCCCCGGTCAGCTGAGCATGCCGCCGTCCGCGGGTCAGCAGACCGCGCGGATGGTTGCGTCGAGGACCGCCAGGCCCTCGTCCAGTTCCGCGTCGGTGATGGTCAGCGGCGGCAGCAGCTTGACCACCTGGCCGCGCGGGCCCGCGGTCTCCGCCAGCAGCCCGGCCTCGAAGGCGGCGGTGGACACCTTGCTCGCCAGATCACCATCGGTGAACGCCAGGCCCCAGGCCATGCCCCGGCCGCGCACCAGGATCGGGGTGCCAGGGACAGAGTCGGCCGTCGCGGTGAGGGCGGCACAGATCCGTTCGCCCCTGTCCAGGGTGCCGCGCTCCAGGCCGTCGTCGCTCCAGTAGGCGCGCAGCGCCGCGGTGCCGGTCACCAGCGCGGGGTTGACGCCGCGGAACGTGCCGTTGTGCTCGCCCGGTGCCCAGATGTCCAGCTCGGGCCGGATCAGCGTGAGCGCCAGCGGCAGCCCGTACCCGCTGATCGATTTCGACAGGCAAACGATGTCGGGGGTGATCCCCGAGGTTTCGAAGCTGAAGAACGGGCCCGTCCGGCCGCAGCCCATCTGGACGTCGTCGACGATGAGCATGATGCCGTGCTCATGGCACAGGTCGGACAGGCGGCGCAGCCACTGCGCGCTCGCGACGTTGATCCCGCCCTCCCCCTGCACGGTCTCCACGATCGCCGCCGCCGGGGAGTCCAGGCCGCTGCCCTTGTCCTCGAGCAGGCGCTCGAGCCAGCGGAAGTCGGGTATCCGGCCGTCCGGATCGAGGGAGTTGCCGAACGGAAGCGGGGTTGCATGACTCAGCGCGATTCCCGCTCCCGCCCGGTGAAAGGCGCTGCCGGTGACTGCCAGCGCCCCGAGGGTCATCCCGTGAAAGGAGTTGGTAAACGTGATGACCTCGGTGCGGCCCGTCACCTTGCGGGCCAGCTTCAGCGCCGCCTCGACGGCGTTGGCGCCACCGGGGCCGGGGAACTGCACCCGGTAGTCCAGCTGCCGGGGGCTTAGGATCAGCTCGTCGAACACCGTGAGGAACTCGCGCCTGGCGACCGTGTGCATGTCGAGTGAGTGGACCACCCCGTCATCGGCGAGGTAGCTGAGCAATGCGCGCTTTAGCAGCGGGTTGTTGTGCCCGTAGTTGAGCGCGCCTGCCCCGGTAAAGAAATCCAGGTAACCGCGGCCTTGCTCGTCGTACATCCGACTGCCGACCGCCTGGCCGAACACCGTTGGCCAGATGCGGCAATAGCTGCGCACGGCGGATTCGCGTGCTTCGAAGATATCCATGTCAGGCTCCTGTTCGTGGGATATCGGGACCTCGCTGGGCGGGGATGATCGGGGGGCCATGCTGCGGCAGAGCGCGCCGTCCGCGCTCGGTGGCGGGGTTGCCGCCCCAGCGCGCGCCGGGCGGCACCTGTTCGCCTTTCATCAGGAAGGAATCGGCGTCGAGGGCGGAGCCAGCGGCCATCGTGACCCCGTAGTGGACGAAGGCGACGCTCCCGAGGCTGCATCCGGCCCCGATGACGGTGTAGTCGGACTTGAAGGCGCCGTCCTCGAGGGAATGGCACTGGATGATGCTCCCGGCCGCCAGCGTGCAGTCGCTGCCCAGGCTGACCAGGCTCCGCTCGATGATTGAGCAGCCGTCGTCGAAGACCCGGCGGCCGGTCCGCACGCCGAGCAGCCGCCAGATAACGCCCTTAAACGGCGTGCCGTTGAATATCGCGAGATAGGCGATCGACGGGATCTTCCAGAACCGCTCGTGCCGCCAGAACGCCGGCTGGTAAATAGAGCAGAACTTCGGCCGCAGCGCGCGGAACCCGGTGACCGCCCGGTCGACCAGCACGAAGTAGGCGACGGTGAAGGCCAGGGCGGCCACGACCGAGACGGCCGTGTCCAGCGTGCCTTCCATGGTGGCGTCGCCGCGCAGCGGCAGCAGCGAGACGAGCAGGATCCCGGTGACGTACAGCCAGCGCACGAGCAGGTACAGGCTCATCGTGGCGGCGTTGTGCCGGTTCTTGGCTCGCAGTTGCAGCCGTTGGACGGGGCCGCGGCTGAGCTCGCCGAACTGACGGTCGCGGCTGACCGAGCGGGGGATCTCAAAGCAGGGCGAGCCGAGCAGGCCGACCCCCTGCCGGACCGAACCGGAGACCGGGATCATGACCTTGGTCCCCAGCAGGCAGTCGTCGCCGGTCCGGCCGCCGGGCGGGTAGGCGATGCCGTTGCCCAGGAAGTTGTTCCGGCCGATCACGACGGGCGCGACGCGGAACGAGTTGGCGGAGAACTCCGCGTTGATCATGGACAGGCCGTCGGAGACCAGCGTCCCGGTGCCGATGGTGTTGAGCGTCGGCACGTCGTGCTTGACCTCCATCCCGAAGTTCGAGCCGGTCTGGTGCACGGGCTTGAGCCGGTAGCCGAGGTAGCTCAGGTATCCCGCTATGGCGGAGCTGTCGCCAAGCAGCGCGTTGAGGAACTTGATATTGCTGACCCGGGTGACGGCGCGCAGCATGGTGTGCCGGAAGCCGTAGAGCGGGTAGACGCGCCCCGGCTTGAGCAGGCGGCCGAGCAGCCGCCCGGCCGGGCCGACGATGATCAGTCCGGCCAGCGTCAGGCCGAAGACCAGGAGCGCGCCCGCGATCAGCGCCTCGCGGTAGTACGTCCAGCTCGTCACCTGCGGGCTGCCGAGCATGGCGGGCAGCGCGCGGGAGTGGGTTAGCAGCAGGCTCGCGACCGCCGCCTCCACTGGGCCGGCCACGGCCAGCATCAGCAGCAGCCGGGCGGCGCAGGACCCGGCCCGGCGCAGCGCGCCGCCGCGGGCGGGCGGCACGACCTGGTAGACGGTGCCGTCTGGGGCCGGCTCGGCGGGGGAGCCGTGCCAGGCCTCGGCCGGCGGGACCACCTGACCGGAGAGCAGGGCGGACGCGTGCCCGAGCTGCGACCGCTGGCCGAGCGCGGCATTGATGTCGAGGACCGAGTGCTCGCCGATGAACGAGCCCGCGCCGACGGTAACGTGACCAGTCTCGATCAGCCCCGCCCGGGCGCGGTAGCAGCTGAGGTACGTGTCCTTGGTGATGAGGCTGCCCGCGCCGATGGTCAGCAGGTCGGTACAGACCGGGATGTGCTGGGTGAGGATGGTGGCGCCGCGGCCGATCCTGGCGCCGAGCGCGCGCAGGTACAGGTTGTACAGCGGCGTCCCGATGAACATGTGGGCCATCGGATTGGCGACGACCACGGTCTTGACCAGCCAGAACCGGAAGTAGCCGAGGCTCCAGGCCCGAATGCGGCGCGGCCTCCACCGGCCGATGAGCAGCCACTTGACCGCGATCGGGAGCACGCCGAGGCCGAGCAGGGTGCCGCTGCCGAATGCCACCAGCCGCCCGTAGGCGTCCAGCATGCCGTGCGCTCCGAGGACCCAGGAGAAACCGGCATTGAGCGCGAGCGCGCTGCCCGCGACGGACGCGGCAACGGTCAGCAGCTGCAGCGCACCGCACAGGAAGTAATGCGGGGTACCCGACGGCCGGCTGGCCGGCTCCGGAGGTGGCCGGTACGACGGCTGCGGCCCGCGCGCCGGCCCGAGCGCGGCGGCCAGCTGGCGCACGGTCGGGTACCGGTAGATGTCCTTCATCGACACCGACGGCAGCGCGGTGCGCTCCCGCAGGGCCGCGTTGAACCGCGCCATCAGCAGCGAGTTGCCGCCCAGCTGGTCGAAGAAATGGCTGTCCACGCTTACCCGGTCGACCGCGAGCACGTCCGCCAGGACGGCCGCCAGCGCGCCTTCGGTGTCATTGGCCGGAGCCACGACAGCGCCCCGGGCGGCCTGCAGGCGCGGACCGCTCGGCGGGGGGAGGCGTTTGCGGTCGGCCTTGCCGCTGGGCATCATCGGGATGGCCGGCAGCTCCTCCAGGTAGGCCGGCACCATGTACGCGGGCACCCGTTCGCGCAGGGTCTGGTAAACGTGGCCCGGATCCACCGGGGCCGAGTTCTTCCGCGCGCTGTAGTAGGCGACCAGCTCCACGACGTCGGGGTTGGGCCGGTGGGTGCTGACCACTGCCTGCGCGATGCCGGGGACGCGCAGCAGGACCGATTCGATCTCGGTCAGCTCGATCCGGTACCCGCGGATCTTCACCTGCGTGTCGATGCGGCCGTGATGCTCGATCTCGCCCTGGCGGTCCACCCGCCCGAGGTCGCCGGTGCGGTAGATCTTTCCTGGCGCGTTGCCGCTGATGCCGAGGAAGTCCGGCCGGAACGCGCGTTCGGTGAGGTCGGGCCGGTTGAGGTAGCCGTGGGCAAGCCCGATGCCCGCGATGCCGATCTCGCCCATGACTCCCGGCGCCAGCGCCACGTCTTCCTCCGGGTCGAGGATCACCACCGAGTAGGTCGGCAGCGGGACCCCGATCGTCACCGGCCGGCCCGGGTGCACGACCGTCCAGGTGGCGGTCACGGTGGCCTCGGTCGGACCGTAGACGTTGAGGAAACGGCGCCCGGGCCGATGCCAGCGGGCGATCAGGTCACGCGGGCACGATTCGCCCGACACGAGCAGGAAGCGCAGTGCGGGGAGGTCATCTTCCAGCGTGGCCAGCAGCGTGGGCACGCAGCACAGCGCGGTCACCCGGCGCTCGCTGAGGTAGGCGCCGAGGTCCGGGCCGAGCAGGCTGCCGCCGTCCGGCTTGGGGACGAGCGTGGCGCAGCACATCCACGGCACCCAGATCTCCTCGACCGAGAAGTCGAACGCGATTGTCATCCCCTGGTACACCCGGTCGTCGCGGGTGATCCCGTAGACCTCGGCCGCTACCCGGACGAAGTTGCAGATGCTCGGGTGGCCGACGGCCACGCCCTTGGGCCTGCCGGTCGAGCCGGAGGTGTAGATGATGTAAGCGAGCTCATCGGGCGGCTGCGGCACCTCCCCCGGGGCGAACGGGTCGCCGCGCTCGGCGCGGATCAGCTCCTCGGCCCGGTCCAAGCAAACCAACTCGACCTGGCTGGCCAGCGGCCCGAGCGCG
>Ga0210385_10002647_pt1 | contig 10774 bp, 11 predicted proteins | sample IncBWH26OmetaG_FD_160107 | JGI IMG/M metagenome (GOLD analysis project Ga0210385, IMG submission 160107) | Forest soil microbial communities from Barre Woods Harvard Forest LTER site, Petersham, Massachusetts, United States - Inc-BW-H-26-O ... | reverse complement strand
CGCAAGCGGCAGGTCGGGACCGACGTCACGGCGGTGAGGTGGAGTCCGAAACAGCGGGGTTACCAGCGGGCGGTGCGGGCGAGGAGGACGGCGGCGGCCGCCGCGCCCGCCGTGGAGGTGCGCAGCACCGTTGGCCCCAGCCGCGCCTCGGTGGCGCCCGCTTCGACCAGTGCGGCGCGCTCGGCTGGGGTGATGCCGCCCTCCGGGCCGACGACGAGCACGATTTCGCCGCGGGCGGGCAGGGGCAGCCGCGACAGAGCCGCGTCGCCGTCCGCCTCGAGGACCACCGCGCACGCGGCGCCGGAGACTCGCTCCGCGACGTCGGACACCGACGCAAGCTCGGTGACCTCGGGGAGCCAGGCGCGCCGGGACTGTTTCGCCGCCTCCCGGGCGGCGCTCCGCCACCTGGCGAGCGACCGCTCGCCGCGTTCTCCCTGCCAGCGGACCACGCAGCGGTGCGCGGCCCAGGGAACCACGGCGTCGACGCCGACCTCGGTCATCAGCTCGACCGCGAGCTCGCCGCGGTCGCCTTTGGGGAGCGCCTGGACGACGGTGACCTTGGGCTCCGGAGCGGGCACCGTCCGGACGGACCGCACGCTGAGCACGACGGAATCCCGGTCGGCGGACAGCACGGCACATTCGGCGATCGTCCCGGCGCCGTCACTGACGTCCGCGCGCTCGCCGGGCCGCAGCCGCCGGACCGCCGCGGCGTGATGCCCTTCGGGCCCGGAGAGCGTGACGGTCCCGGCGACGAGGGCGCCCGGCGGCACCAGGAAGACCGGCGGCCCGGCGACCGGGACGGGCGACTCCATGCCCGCCAGGTTAGCTGCCAGGCTGCTGGTCGCCGTCGGACGAGGACGGCGTGGGGCTATCCGAGCCTGAGTCGGTCGGGGTCGGGCTGACCGTCGGCGTGGGCGTCGTTGTCGGCGTCGGGGTCGACGTCGGAGTGGGCGTCGATGTCGGCGTCGATGTCGGCGTCAGGCTCGCCGTCGAGGTCGGTGCGGCGAGGGACGATACCGATGCCGGCTGGCTCGCCGCGCCCGATGCGCTTGGTGCGGGGCACCGCGTCGCCGACGAGACGGCCTCGACGATCCGGGACGTCGATCCGGCTTGCTGCTGGCAGCCCGGCGTGGCCGCGGGGCCGCGGGACGCGTCGCTTTGTGACGTGTTCAGGCCGGGGGTCGTGCTGCGGGCGCCGTTCGTCAGCGGCCCGCCGCCACCGTTCCCCCCGTGCGAGCCGTTACCGTCGGTGCCCGCCCCGCCGGACTGCTGGCCGCCGGTCAGGTTGGAGCTGACCTGCACGATCGCCTGGCGGAGCGGCGCCACCGTGAGCGCGACGATCGCGATGAAGGCGACGCCGGCCAGCACGGTCAGCGGCCGCGCCCAGCTGCCGCCGGCCGGCCGCAGCCGGTTGCCGTGGGCGGCCCGCTTGCCAGTCGGCCGGGACAGCGCACGGGGCCAGGACAGCGCACCGGGCCGGGGCAGCGAGCCGGGCCAGGCCCAGTGCCCGTGCCAGACCCAGTACCGCGCGCGGGTGATGACTCCGCTGACGACGCTCAGCAGCCACGGCTGCGGCGGGCGCTTGCCCGTCCTGTCGCGAATCCGCTGGAGTGCGTCGGCCGCGGGCTCGACCGGGCCGACCGCGGCGGACAGTTGCCGCCGCAGGGCAGCCTCAAGGTCTCGATCGGGCATGCTCATGGAGCCACCAGCCCGCAGATCGAGCACCCCGGCCGCCGAGTCATGACGTCTCCAGCTCCAGGATCGACTTGAGCGCCACCATGGCACGCGCGGTGTGGCTCTTGACGGCGCCCCTGCTGATCCCCATCGTCGCGGCGATGTCAGCCTCGGATAGATCGGCGTAGTACCTGAGCACGACGGCTTCCCGCTGCCGGTCCGGCAGCGTGCGCAGCGCGGCGATGACGGCCGAGCGCTCGATAAGCGCGAGCGCCCCCTGTTCCGCGCTTTGCTCATCGGGGGCCGGCTTGGGCGCGTTCTTATCAACCACCGTGCGGTGCCGCAGCACCGAGCGCGACCTGTTGACGACCGCCTGCCGGAGGTAGGACAGCGCCTTCTCCTTCTCGCGCAGGCGCCGCCAGGCGGTATGCATGGCCTCGAAGGCATCCTGCACCACTTCCTCGGCGGTGGGCACGTCGTGCACGAGCAGCACGGCAAGGCGCACAAGCGACTTGTACTCGCCGTGGTATATCTCGGTCACGACGCGGTCGGCATCCCACGCGGAGGCCGCCGGCCGTACGTCGGGGACGAGCGCACTCGCCGCCAGCGTTTCGGTCACGTTAGTTGGACGCGCGACCCTATCTGAAGGTTCACCGTCGCCACTGAGGTTTGTGCCGTCGCTGCCGGCGACGCTTGTCTCGGGGACGCGGTCCGGGGCCCGGCCGTCTAGCGCGGCCCCGGCAGGCGCGGATTGGCCATCCACGACGGTGTTCGAAGGCTCACCGCCCACGCTTCTGCCGCTTCTTCGCTACTGCGCGCGACGCCATGTTGCGTGACGCGACGATCCTGCATTGCCCAACCCACATTCGGTAACTCCACCCCAGAAACCGCCGGAGGATTGCGGAAAGACAAGAATATCCATCAGGGTTGGCCCGGCGATGGCAGTTGCCGGAATCAACCCGGCAACGCGAGAACGGCGACGTGCCTACCGGTCGGTAATTCGTGACATCTGCGTATATATGTAACTGCCGAACAGGCGCCGACCCTCCGCGGACAACGGACAACGCGATGCGAGGTCGGGACCGCATACCGTCGCCGGGCCACTATGATCGTAGCGTGCCTGGGTGCTTGTTCTGCGGGATCGCGGGCGGGGAAGTCCCCGCCACGCTGGTGCTTGACGGGAAGCGGTTCATCGCGTTCCGCGACGTCGACCCCCAGGCGCCCACGCACGTCCTGGTGATCCCGCGCGACCATTACCCGAACGTCGCCGCCCTGGCCAGCGCAGGCGACGGCCTGCTCGACGAGCTCGTCGCCCAGGCGCACGAGGTCGCCGCCGCCGAGGGCATCGCCGGCAGCGGCTACCGGCTCGTGTTCAACACCGGCCGGGAAGCCGGGCAGACGGTCGGGCACGTGCACGCGCACGTACTCGGCGGCAGGCCGATGACATGGCCGCCTGGCTGACCGCGGCGCCCGCCGCCCCCTCGAAAGCAGCGAATTGACCGATACTCGCAGCGACCTTCCTGGTTCCCAGATACGGATCGTCATTCCAGATGACCATTCAATGGTCGCCTTGCTCGGCACCGGGGACGAGTTGCTGCACGTCATCGAGCGGGAGTTCACCGCCGATATCCACGTGCGCGGCAACGAGATCACCGTGTCGGGGCCGCCGTCAGAAACGGCGCTCGTAGCCAAGCTGTTCGACGAGCTAATCGAGTCCCAGCGCCGGGGAGCCGACCTCTCGCCAGACGCGGTAGAGCGCATCGCGGCCATGCTCAGGGCCGAGCACCCCGTGCGCCCGGCGGACGTCCTGACGCAGGGCATCCTGTCGGCGCGGGGCCGGACGATCCGGCCGAAGACCCTGAACCAGAAGAACTACGCGGACGCGATCGACAAGCACACGATCGTGTTCGCGATCGGCCCCGCGGGAACAGGGAAGACCTATCTGGCGATGGCCAAGGCGGTGAAGGCGCTGCAGGCCAAGGAGGTCAACCGGATCATCTTGACCAGGCCGGCCGTCGAGGCGGGTGAGCGGCTCGGCTTCCTGCCCGGCACGCTGTACGAGAAGATCGACCCGTACCTGCGCCCCCTCTACGACGCCCTGCACGACATGGTGGACCCGGACTCGATCCCCAAGCTGATAGCCGCGGGAACGATCGAGATCGCACCGCTGGCCTTTATGCGCGGCCGCAGCCTTAATGACTCGTTCATCATCCTCGACGAGGCCCAGAACACCACGCCCGAGCAGATGAAGATGTTCCTCACCCGGCTCGGGTTCGGCTCCCAGGTCGTCGTCACTGGCGACATCACCCAGGTCGACCTGCTCCCGGGCCAGGTGAGCGGGCTGCGCGTGGTGCAGGACATCCTCGACGGCATCCCGGACATCCACTTCTCCAGGCTGACCAGCCAGGACGTGGTCCGGCACAAGCTGGTCGGGAAGATCGTGGACGCCTACGAGCGCTACGACGCCAAGGCCGAGACACGGAACCGCGGCCAGGCGGGTAACCGGCCGCCGCGCCACCGCGGCGGCCGCTGAAACGCGCCGGAAGCACGGAAACGGGGACGTCAGGTGACCATCGAAATCGCCAATGAGTCGGGGGTGGTGGTCGACGAGGTGGCGCTCGCCTTGGTGGCGCGCTTCGTGCTTGACCAGTTGCGCATTCACCCGCTGGCCGAGCTGTCCGTGCTGATCGTCGACGAGGCCGCGATGACCAACCTGCACGAGAAGTGGATGGAAGAGCCTGGTCCGACGGACGTGCTCTCGTTCCCCATGGACGAGCTGCGCCCACCGTCGATGAGCGGTGCGCACGGCACGCGGGCCGCCGGCGAAGACGCCGGACCCGAGCCCGGCCTGCTCGGCGACGTGGTGCTCTGCCCGCAGGTCGCGGCGGCCCAGGCGAAGCAGGCCGGGCATTCAACGCAGCAAGAACTCGAGCTGCTCTGCGTGCACGGCATCTTGCACCTGCTCGGCTACGACCACGCCGACCCGGAGGAAGAAGCCGAGATGTTCGGCCTCCAGGCGGAGCTGTTGCGAGCCTGGCGCGCGGCGGCGGCGGACGGCGCGGCGGCGGAAGGCCCGGAAGGACCCGGCTGATGTCACCCGCGGCGGGGCTACTGGTCGCGGCGATCGCGCTGATCCTCGTCGCGGGCTGGTGCGCGGGCGCGCACGCCGCCATGGCCAGGGCCGCGCCCGAAGGACTCGGACTCTACGGCGGCCTGCTGACCCTGGTCCGGGTGTGCGCCGAGGTCTCCGCCGCGGTCCTGACGACGCTGGCGTTCGCGCACTGGCTCGGCGGCGGCTGGCAGGTGTTCCTGCCCGCGGCGGGGGCGCTGCTCGTCGCGCGGTACGTGCTGATCGGGGTCGGGCCGCGGGCCATGGGCAAGCGGCGCGCCGAGCGGGTCGCGAGGACCGCCGCCAGCCTGCTCCGCCCGCTGTACCGGGCGCTCGGACCGCTGCCGAGGGTGCTGGACAAGGTAAGCGGCGCGCTCCCCCTGGGCGGTCACGGCGCGGACCCCGAGTTCAACGGGCGGCCCGAAGTACGCAGCCTTGTCGACTACATCGAGGGCCAGACCGAGATCGAGCCGACCGAGCGCGAGATGGTCCGCTCGGTCTTCGAGCTCGGCGACACGATCGTCCGCGAGGTCATGGTGCCGCGCACCGACATGGTGTTCATCGAGCGCGACAAGACCCTCGACCAGGCGCTCTCGCTCGCGCTGCGCAGCGGTTTCTCCCGCATCCCCGTCGTCGGCGAGAACACCGACGACGTGGTCGGGATCGCCTACCTGAAGGACATCGTCGCCTGGGAGCACGAGCACCCGGAGGGCGGGGAGAGCGAGCGGATCGAGAAGGTCATGCGGCCGGCGACCTACGTGCCGGACAGCAAGCCGGTGGACGAGCTGCTGCGGCAGATGCAGAGCCAGCGGATCCATGTGGCGGTCGTCATCGACGAGTACGGCGGCACAGCGGGCCTGGTCACGATCGAGGACATCCTCGAGGAGATCGTGGGGGAGATCGCCGACGAGTACGACACCGAGCGGGCGCCGGTGGAGTGGCTCGCGCCCGGCACCGCGCGGGTCATCGCGCGGCTGCCGGTCGCCGAGCTCGAGGACCTGTTCGGGGTCACGATCGACGCCGAGGACGTGGAAACCGTCGGCGGCCTGCTCGCCCACGAGCTGGGCCGGGTGCCGATCGCGGGCGCCGAGGCCACCGTGGCGGGCCTCCGGCTGACGGCGGAGAACCTGGCGGGCCGGCGCAACAAGCTGGGCACCGTGCTCGTCGAGCGTGTCGCTGCCGATTCAGAATTATCCGAACGGACCCGTTCCTCCGCCTCCCCCGCCACATGGCTCACCTCGGCCGCAGGCCGGCCGGGAGACGCTCAGCCGCTGACCGCGTCACTAGACTCGGGTGGGTGAGCGACGCGGTTCTCGGCCCGGAGGATGAGAAGATCATCACGCTGGCGCGGTCCACCCGGGCCCGGGCGGGTTCGCCCGAGGGCGCGGCCGTCCGCGACGAGACCGGGCGCACGTACACGGCGGCGTCGGTCGCGCTGCCGTCCCTGCGGCTGTCCGCGCTCCGCCTCGCGGTGGCGATGGCCGCCTCGAGCGGGGCGGCGACCCTGGAGGCCGCGGCCCTGGTCAGCGACTCGGACCCGGACCCCGCCGACCTGGTCGCGGTCCGCGACCTGGGCCCGGACGCCCCGGTCTTCCACGCCGCCCCCGACGGCACGCTCCGCGCCGTGCTCCCCTGACGCTCCACCCCCGCCCGCAACGTAGTCGATGGCCCATCGACCACCAAAGAATCTCCACCCCCGCCCCAACGTGGTCGATGGCCCATCGACCACCAAAGAACGTGGTGGGTGGCCCATCGACCACAAGCCCAAGTGGTGCCCGGGATGCGTGACAATCGGAAGATGAGCCCGCCGCGCCTGACCACGACAGCGACCGGACGCGCGCCGGGGGACAGCGCGTTCCGCGCCGGGTTCGCGTGCCTGGCCGGCCGGCCGAACGTCGGCAAGTCGACCCTGACGAACGCCCTGGTCGGCGCGAAGGTGGCGATCACCAGCGACCGGCCGCAGACGACGCGGCGGGTGATCCGCGGGATCGTGCACCGGCCGGACGCACAGCTGGTCCTGGTGGACACGCCAGGCCTGCACCGGCCGCGCACGCTGCTCGGCGAGCGGCTGGACAGCCTGGTGCGCTCGACCCTCACCGAGGTGGACGTGATCGGGTTCTGTGTCCCCGCGGCGGACCCGGTCGGCCCCGGCGACAAGTACCTGGCGCATGAGCTGGCCGCGGTCAAGGGCACCCCGGTCGTGGCGATCGTGACCAAGACCGATCAGGCGGGGCCGGAGCAGGTCGCGCGGCAGCTGCTGGCGGTCAGCGAGCTCGGCGACTGGGCGGACGTGGTGCCGGTGTCCGCGGTGGGCGGCTACCAGCTCGACGTGCTCGCCGACGTCCTCGTCTCCCACCTGCCGGAGGGCCCGCCGCTGTACCCGGACGGCGAGCTGACCGACGAGCCGGAGCAGATCATGGTGGCCGAGCTGATCCGCGAGGCCGCGCTCGACGGCGTCCGCGACGAGCTGCCGCACTCGATCGCCGTGGTGGTCGAGGAGATGGGGCCGCGGCCCGGGCAGCCGGACCTCACCGACGTGCACGCCGAGCTCTACGTGGAGCGGCCCAGCCAGAAGGCCATCGTCATCGGGACGAAGGGCGCCCGGCTGAAGGATGTCGGCACCCGGGCCCGCCAGCAGATCGAGGCGCTCCTCGGCACCAGGGTCTACCTGGACCTGCGTGTCAAGATCGCCAAGGACTGGCAGCGCAACCCGAAGCAGCTCCGGCGCCTGGGTTTCTACGACTGACCCGGGCCGCGGCCGCGGATCACGGGGCGAGCAGCGCCGGTCCCGCGACGGCAGTCACGCCCGGGATCTCTTGCTGCGCCGACCAGGTCTTCCCGTCGGAGGTGTTCCAGAAGAGGTTGTTGCTCTGGGCGGTACCGGCCGCCCCCAGCCACGCCATGTAGAGGGTGTCGTCGAACACGGCGAGCGAGGGGCCGAACGACGTGCCCACGCCGGGTACCACCTGCGGAGTCGACCACGTAGTGCCGTCGAACGTGTTCCACCAGATCTCGGGGGCGTTCTGCGGCGCCTCCCACGCCATGTACAGGGTGTTGTCGAATATCGTCAGGCCCGGCGCGTCGGATGACGCGGCGCTGCCGGGAACCTGCTGCACGCTGGACCAGGTGTGACCGTCGAACGTGGTCCAGTGCAGAAGCTGGTCGACTTCGCCGACGAAGGCGACCAGCAGGGTGCCGTTGACCACGGCCACGCCTGGTCCCGGGTTGCTGGTGGCGCCCGGAATCTTCTGCTGGGCGGACCAGGTGTGCCCGTCATAAGTGCTCCAGTAAATCCCCGTGTCGTTGCCCGCGCCCCGCGAGACGAGGTACAGCTGATTCTGGAAGAGAGCGAGCGCCGGGCGGACGCTCGACCCCGGTACCGGCACGGTGCGCGGCGCTGTCCACGTCTGCCCGTCGTACATGCTCCACCAGAGGTCGGTGTCCGAGCCGATGCCTTTCCAGGCCAGGTACAGGTTGCCCTGGAACAGGGCCAGCGCCGGGACGGTCGTGGTACCCCCGAACCCGGGCACCTGCTGCCCGCTGGTCCAGACGTTTCCGATGTAGGAATTCCACCAGAGGGAGTCGTCGCTGACGGTCGGCCAGACGGCATACAGATATGGCGAGATCAGCGGGGCTCGCCATTGGCCGAACCAGGCCTGCACGGCGTGGTCGCTGTCAGTGTTCGGCACGGTGGGCGGCAGGTACTGCCAGAGGTGATCGCGGGCGTTCTGCGTCGCGTTCCGCCCCCCGTTGAAACCGGTGGACTCGCTCTGCCAGAAGAACTGTGCGGCGCCGGTCGCCGCCACACGATCGAGGACGTCCGTGGTCGCGTACACGCCCACCGTGTAGGTCGGGGCGATCACCGAGGCGGCGCCTTCCAGGTACGCCTGGATCAGGTCGAGCGAAGCCAGGTCTGTCCCTTGGACGTCGCCCTCGGTCGAGAAGTAAATGGGCGTGCCCGGTGGCTGGTGAACCAGCTTGGCGCCGGCGAGCGCGAGGGTTCCGTCCTGGACGCCGGCGGAGCGGCCGTCTTGGAAGTCGGTCCCCGTCCCCTCATAGTTGGAGAACAGGTCGAGCCCGGCCCGGGAGCGGGCGATCGCCTCAGCGAACTGCATGTTCTTGGGATTCGAGGTATCGCTGCTGATGTAGCGTCCGACGAACGTCTTTCCCGCGGCTAGCAGCGCACTGCTGTCGACCGCCGGGTCACTGGTGTCGACGCCTTCCGCGGCGAACGAATTGGCCATGATGGGTTTCCTCCCGCAACGACGCGAACAGACACGAACAACCTTGATCGTTCGGTCTTGAATGAATGTGGAAGGAACCTTGACCGCGCCGACCGCGCGGGATTAGCGTGCCGCGGCGGCCGGGAGCTCGGCCGTCCGGTACGGGCGGCCCCAGACCTCATAGCCGAGCTCCTCGTTGACCGCGATCATGTGCCGGTTGGACGCCGCGTTCCAGGTCACGATCCGCTCCACCTGGGGCTCCGCCTCGGCCAGCCAGCTCAGCATCGCGGCCTTGGTCAGCAGGCCGAGCCGGTGCCCGCGGTGCGGCCGGGTCACCGCGGTGATCAGCTGGTGCCCCCAGTCAGGCACGTCAGGGTCCACCGACACCGTGGTTATCGCCGCCATCTCGCCGGTGGCGCCGTGGACCGCCGCGAGCGAGTACCTGCGGGACGGGGACCGCGCTACCCGGGCGTTCATGCGGTCGCGAACCCGTTCCGCGTCCCAGGCCTGCGGCGCGACGCCCGCGTCCCGTGGCGCGTCGTTCATCGCGTTCTGCAGCGACGCGACCTGGTCGAGCCGGTCGTCGGGCACGACGCCTTCCCAGCGCACCAGCGAGTAGCCGTCCGCCGCCTTCGCGGCGGTCTCCCGCAGCCGCGCGGTCGCGCCAGCCGGGATCTTCGCCAGCTCGAGCACGCGCCGCACCTCCGACTGTCCCAGTGCCGCCCCGGCCCGCCGGGCGAACGACTCGCCCGCGGACCCCTCCTGCACCCCGCCGTCCAGGATCGCCCGCCCGCGGGCCGCCGCCCGTTCCGCGGCGTGCCGCAGCAGCGCGGTGCCAAGCCCGCGGCGCCGGTGCTCCGGGCGCACCAGGAGCTCCAGCCCCGCCCGGTCCAGGTTCTCCAGGTCGGGGAACTCCGCCCGGTACCAGGCGGCCACGGTACGGTCCGCCTCGCCCGCCGCGATCCAGGTCTCGGCGGGGGCGCCGGACCAGCCCGATGTCAGCCGTGACTGGAAGAACGTCAGCGACACCGGCGGCTCGGCCGGATCGTCGGCTCGCATCGCGGCGTCATGTGCCTCAAGGCAGACGCGGACCGTCTCGGTGTCGGCCAGGTCCAACGGCAGGATGCGCATGGGTCTAGTGAACCTCGCTCACGGGGATCTCGTAGAACCGGTAGCCGGGCTCCACCACCTCGTAGCCCAGCGTGTCGTTGACCGCGATCATGTGCTCGTTGGAGGCGGCGTTCCCGGTCGCGATCCGCTCCAGCTTCGGTTCTGCCTGCGCGAGCCACTCGAGCATCGCGGTCTTGACGAGCAGCCCGAGCCGGTGCCCGCGGTGCGGCCGGGTCACGGCGGTGAGCTGCTGGAACGCCCACTCGGGGTGCTCGGGGTCGATGACGATCTCCGTGATCGCCGCCATCTCGCCGCCATCGCCTGCGATCGCGGCGACCGAGTAGCCGCGCAGGTGGCCGGCCCGCAGCACGGTGCCGGCGCGGTCCCTGATCCGCTCAGCGTCCCAGATCTCGTCCTCCTGCCCGTCACCGCGGGGTGCGTCGTTGAACGCGTTGAACACCCCCGCGACCTGGCCGAGGTACTCGTCGGGGACCGGCCCGGTCCAGGTCACCAGCGTGTAGCCGGCCGCGGCCCGCGCGGCCGTCGCGCGCAGCTCGGCGATCCGCCCCGGGGGGATCTTGCGCAGGTCCTGGACGCGCCGGACCTCCGCCAGCGCCAGCGTCGCGCCAGCCCGCCGCGCGAACTCCTCGCCCGCCGC
>Ga0210385_10002646_pt1 | contig 10775 bp, 11 predicted proteins | sample IncBWH26OmetaG_FD_160107 | JGI IMG/M metagenome (GOLD analysis project Ga0210385, IMG submission 160107) | Forest soil microbial communities from Barre Woods Harvard Forest LTER site, Petersham, Massachusetts, United States - Inc-BW-H-26-O ... | reverse complement strand
TCGCCAGCTGAATATGCCGCGGCATTTGTACATGATTGCGCGCAAGGGAGCGCGCCTGCCGCACGCAGCCGCGGAATTCATGCGCCTGCTTAAATCGGAGTAAGCTGCGTTTCGCTGAACCCGGCTATTCGCTGAGTTACCCCGCTTGTGTCGAAACCCACCAAGTGTTGCCCGATGGATCCTTGAACCCGGCGCGCTTATCGGGATCGCTTTCCTTGCGCATCGGCTCCTGCACCGGAACACCGCCGGCTGCCAACGCTTTCTTGTACGTTGCGTCCACGTCCGGCACGTAAACATGCAACCATGCCGGAAATGCGGGGTAGCCACCAATGGCGTCGGCGATCATCACCACCGTATCGTCGATGCGCACTTCCGCGTGCATGATTTTCCCGTCTGGACCGGCGATGTGGCGAAGATCGCTGGCATCGAACACTTTTTTCAGGAAATCGATCAGCTGTTGCGCGCCGTCCGACATCAGATATACGGAGACGCTTGAATATCCTTCCGGCTTCCAGTTTGAGTTCATCACATGCTCCCGCTCAGAAAGTTAGCCGAAAGCCAAACGAGTGGCAACCCGTGGCCTGCGGCCATAGGAAAAACTCGCTTCCAGCGCGCCGATTCGTCTATCCTGTACCAGCGAAGTTGGCCACTGGCCGGCTCTTATGATCAGCGGATTTGCGATTCTTGTGATCGGGTTCTTTCTGGGCATGCGCCATGCCACGGACCCGGACCACGTCATCGCCGTCTCCACCATCGTCAGCCGCGAACGCTCCCTGGCGAAAGCCGGACTGATCGGCGCGCTGTGGGGACTGGGCCACACCATAACAATTGTTCTCGTCGGCGCGGCCATCATTTTATTTAACGTGGTTATTCCCACGCGAATCGGCTTAACCATGGAATTCACAGTGGGATTGATGCTCATCCTTCTGGGCATCTTGAATCTTTCCGGCGTCACCAAATGGCTGAGTGAAAAATTCTCCTCTGCGCATCCACGACTTACCGGCGAACACGCACATGTGCACGAGCACGAATCCCACCTGCATTATCATTGGCATTCGCACGCGCCGGCCCAGGAGCATCACGGCGATTCCCTCCCCGTGCCGAAGTGGACCGCGAATCCGGTTTCGCATTTGGGATGGTTCCATTCCTTGCGGCCGCTTTTCGTGGGTATCGTGCATGGCTTGGCGGGCTCAGCGGCGGTGGCACTGCTGGTTCTAAGTACCATCCATAACCCCCGCTGGGGCGTTTTTTATTTGCTCGTATTTGGGGTGGGCACGATTGCGGGAATGATGCTGATCACCGCGGCGATGGCGCTCCCGTTTACCTATGCCAGCGCGCGTTTTGCCTGGTTGAACCGTGGCTTGATCGTTGGTTCCGGCGTTCTCAGCCTGTGTTTCGGCCTGTATATTTCCTACCATATCGGCTTCGTCGACGGCCTTTTCACAAACCATCCCAACTGGACGCCGAGCTAAGCCGAAGCCCGACGCCGCACAACTACGGCTTCTTAGCAGCCGCTTCTTCCACCGTTTTATACACGGGGAGCAGATTCTGCAAGCCGGCAACGGCAACCACCGCGTTGCTCTGTGGCGATAAGGCCGCCAGGGCAAACACCTTCCCTTGATTCCGGCGGTTCACAAACAGGGACACCAACGCGCCCACCCCGGCAGAATCGAGAAAATTCACGTCGCTCATTTCCAAAACAAGGTATGACGCGGTTTCCGTCCGCATTTTCGCGATGAATTCGTTCACGGTTTCCAGACTCAGCTTCCCGCTGGCTTTATAAATGGTCACGCTATCATTGCTGGACGGCACTTTTTCCACATCAAGTTTGAAGGGTGGCATAAGCTTCCTACGTTATCGAATAGTGGGGCGGCCCCACATTAACAGTCGTTAATATACCCCGCTGGATGCCTCCTGTGGCGCTTCGTTCCAAATTTTAGTATATTAAAATTTAATTATATTACTTTATAATATTTACCATTGACGCGGGCCCCTCCGCGCGTTGCCGCCTTCACTGGTTTCCCTCTCTTTTTCACAACATCGCTGATCTGTCCCGTTCAGCCAAGGAACTTTTGATGAGCCCGCATTCTTTTCGCAGAATCGGGAGCCGCATCATTGCGGTTCTTTTTCTTATCCTTGTTTTTCCTCACGTTGCCGGGCGCTGCTCCGCTGAGCTTCTCGCAGACCACGCAACCGTATCTGTTCGCCAGCACGAACAATGGCACCTCGTCCGGTCTACTTTGCTGCGAGACAGCACCACCGGCGTGCTGACCATGGTTCCGAACACCACCGTCTCATTCAAGGACGCGTGCAGCCCGACAACGATTGATCCCACTGGAATTTCCTGCTCGGCGTGTGCGGCGATGGCGTGGCCATGTAAAATCTCGATTCCACGTCGGGCATTGTTGCGGAAACGGGCGCATCGGTAGTCACGCCAACGTTCCGTGTGCCCCCTCCGGTGTCCCGGCCACGCACTTCTCCTTACGGTATGGTTCTGCTCATGCTTCTTGGCACATGGCTGCTGTGGGCGCAGTTCCGTCGCGGAGCGAAAGTCTTTCCGCAAACGGCCAGCGTCGCGGCGGCGATGGCGCTTTCCGTTGCGCTCATCTTTTCCGGAATCGGCTGCGGCGGCCCGGGTTCGAGCGGAGGATCATCGCAATCCACTGCGCCCGGGCAAACCGGGCAAACTGTGGCTACACCTTCCATTCAACCCAACGGCGGCGTATTTGGCGCGGCACAGTCCGTTTCGATCACGGACTTCTCCAGCGGCGCCATCATCTATTACACGACCGACGGGTCCACGCCCAGTTCCGCCTCGCCCGTGTATTCTTCGGCATTTACGCTGAACCCGGTCACGACCGTTCAGGCCATCGCCGTGGCAACGGGTGGCACCAATAGCTCGGTCGGCAGCGCTATCTTCAAATTCCGCACGCCTCCCGACACCTATACCCTCACGATCACCATCACCGCCGCAGCCGCGGGCTCCAGCCAGGCGCTGCAGTTGAATCCGATCTCGCTGAGGCTAATCGTGAACTGAACCGCAAACGACAACGGCCGAGCGCATTTCCGCCCGGCCGCTCTGCTCCGCGATGGCCTTCGTTATTTTCCGTAGCTGATGCGATAAATCACGCTCGCTCCGTCGTCGCTGACCATCAGCGAACCATCCGGCGCCACGGCCACACCGACAGGGCGGCCATCTACGTCTTTGCCCTTCGGATCGGGCACAAATCCCGTCAGGAACGGCACAGGATCTTCCGCGGCTTTTCCATTCTTGAACGCCACAAACGCCAACTGGTAGCCATTACGCGTCGAACGATTCCAGGAACCGTGCTCCGCGATGAACGCTCCGCCGTGATACAGCGCGGGAAATTGCTTGCCGGTGTAAAAGGCAAATTGCAGTGGCGCCACATGCGGTCCCAGCAAAACGTCTGGGATGATGGCCTTGGCCACGAGGTCGGGCCGTTGCGGCTTCACGCGCGGGTCCACGTTATCTCCAATGTAGCTGTATGGCCAACCGTAGAATCCACCGTCCTTCACCGAAGTAAAATAATCGGGCGGCAAATTATCGCCAAGCTCGTCTCGTTCGTTGACGGTCACCCAAACTTCCCCGGTCACGGGTTCGATGGCCAAGCCGACGGCGTTTCGCAGGCCGGAAGCGAAGATTCGCGAATTTTTCCCATCCGGATCGCTCACCAGAACTGCGGCGCGGCGCGCATCTTTCTCGAAATCGAGATTTGAAGAAGAGCCCACGCTAATGTATAGCTTCGTTCCGTCCTGGCTGAAGGCCAGAGTGCGCGTGAAGTGGCCTCCGCCTTTGGGCACATCCAAGATGTGTTCCGCTTCGCCGGTGCGCTTGGAAGTCTGTTTGTCATATCTGAAACGAACCACTTCGCCGGTGTTGCCCACGTAAACGTAGTCGTCATGGAACGCGATGCCGAACGGGCGGTTTAATTTTTCGGCGAATTCTTCTTTCTGCGGCGTGCCTCCGCCATGCTGCGGGTCGCGCAAAATGATGATCTTGCCGGCGCCCGTTTCCCCCACAAAAATGTCTCCATTGGGAGCCACCGCGAGGAACCGCGGATTGCTGAAATCGCTCGCATACACGCTCACCTGGAATCCGGAGGGCACTTTCGGAAGAAAACCGGAGGGAGGTTTGTCTTTGTTCGGCCCATTTCCCGCGGACTTGGTCTCAAAAGGAGCGGGCAAATTCGGCTTTTTGCCGTTGGTCACTTGCGCAAACGAAGGGACAGCGAAAAGTAAGGCACAACCAACTACGACCGACCAGCAACGAGTCACCTGCATTTTGTGGATTCCCCCATTTCGAATGTCACTTCCCTTTCGCATCTGAGACGCCCAGACCATCCGCAAAGTTCCAGTTTGAAGTTCCCAGCAAAAGTTCGTATCGTATGCCTGGCTCCCGTTCAACGCTCACACACTATGGCACAGCCAATTTCCAAGCTACAAGTTTCTGAAATCAACCCTTGACGCGCTCACCCCGTCGGAGTATTTAAGAACTCCGCGCAGCTTTGTTTCTGTTTCCCCTTCCCGGACCCCTAACCGACTGCGCGTAATTCCACACTCTATTAGGAGGACCTATGTCCGCTGTTCGAGCTATTCCAGAAGGCTATCATTCCTTGACGCCCACCCTCGTCTGCAAGGATGCCGCCCGAGCCATCGATTTTTACAAGGAAGCATTTCAAGCCAAGGAACTCGGTCGCATGACCGGACCCGGCGGTAAGATCGGTCACGCGGAACTCCAGATCGGCGATTCGCGCCTGATGCTTAGCGATGAATTTCCGGGTATGGCATCGGCGCCCGGCCCCACTCCGAACACCTCATGCTCGACTGTGCTCTATACCGACAATGTGGACGCGGTGTTCGAACGCGCTGTGAAGGCCGGCGCAAAAGTAGAGATGCCGCTACAGAATCAATTCTGGGGAGACCGTTACGGCAAACTGCGCGATCCCTTTGGCCATCAGTGGGGATTGGCCCAGCACGTAGAAGACGTCGCACCCGCGGAAATGGAACGCCGCTCCAAGGCATGGATGGCGGAATTTAGCGCCAAAGCCAGCGGCGCTCACAGCTAAGCTGCGGCTCTCATCGAGCACAGCGCTTAGCGACGGCGAGGGGTTCTGCAACGCATCTCCCTCATGCGGAGCCCCTCTATTTTTCCTATCTATTTCTGTTGAGTGGAGTTGAGTGGCCACAGCCATGCCGCGCCGCGCACTCCGCTGGCATCGCCATGTTTCGCCACCACAATCGGCGTGTCGGCCTCGCGCCCGAAAACGTATTCCTTCAACCGCCCGGGCACATCCTTGTACAGCTGCGGCACCTGCGACACGCCACCTCCCAACACAATCACATCCGGATCGAGCAGGTTGATCACCTGAGACAAACTGCGTGTCAGCCGGTCTTCGTACCGCGCCAGGCTCGCCGCCGCCACCGGATCGCCTGCGTTGCAACGCTCCACAATTTCTTTCCCGCGTAATTCCGTTTTCGCCGCGCGTTCGTAATCCGCTTCCAGGCCGGTTCCGGAGATCCACGTTTCAATGCAGCCCCGGTATCCGCAATAGCATTCCGGGCCGGGATATTCATCCGCGCGCATCCACGGCAAAGTGTTGTGACCCCATTCGCCGGCAACGCCGTTTCTCCCGTTATGCACCCGCCCGTCGATTGCCAGGCCGCCTCCGCAGCCCGTCCCCAGCACCACGGCGAACACCACTCGCTTGCCCGCTCCTGCGCCGTCGGCGGCCTCCGAAATTGCCAGGCAGTTTGCGTCGTTCGCGCAGCGTATTTCCCGGTGCAATGCCTCGCTGAGGTCGCGGTCAAACGGGCGACCGTTCATCCATGTGGAATTCGCGTTTTTCACCGTGTGCGTAAGATTCGAAATGGTTCCCGGAATGCCGACGCCCACCGATCCGCTGCGCCGCAATTCCACTTCAATCTTCTCCACGCCATCCTTGATGGCGCGCACGGTGCCGTCATAATCATCGCGCGGCGTGGGCACACGGTGGCGATACAACTCGTGCCCGTCATTCTCCAGGGCAACAAACTCAATTTTCGTTCCGCCTAAGTCGATACCGATGCGAACTAGGTTGGCTGCTGGATTACCCGCTGAGGTGGTCATGCCGGTAATTCTATACACAAATGGCGAACAAAGTCCGGGGCGCAAGACACAGCCCCCACGTGCAGGCGCGTGGGGGCTGGCTCGTCAGGCGAAAATGGCGACTAGAAGTGGAAACCCAGCTCAACCGTTTCCGCACGAGGGGTTACGTAGTGCGTGCCGCTGAAAGTGGAGATGAAGTTGTACAGCGCCTCTTTGTCCGTCAGGTTGATGACGGTAAAGCGCAAACTCCACTTGTACCGGTCGCCGTTGAACAGATTGTCTTGACCCACGGCAATGTCGAACAAGTTCCGTGGCTGGATGCGTTGCGGGTTGTGGTCATCGTTCTCGGTACCAGGCGCCGGGATAGATACATACTTAGCGCCATAATTCGTCGCCGGACAAAGGTTCGGTCCAAACGGCGAACTGATCGGCGTCGTAGGTGTCGCGTACACGCTTCCGCAGAACAATCCCGCCTGGAACTGTTGATCCGGCGTTAGTCCCGACACATCCACGAGATTATTGGGTCCGCCGCCGGCTGGCCCATTCGGGCAGGCTTCCCCGCCGAAACACGGTACCGGACCCGCAACAAGACCGCTGTCGTAGCGCCAGTTGAATCCGAGCCAAGGTCCGCGCTTCCACGGCTGATATTGCAAATGGGTGGTCTGGTTGAAGTGCTCGTCATGGTCGATGCGAAATACAGACGGTCCCCCGGGTGTGGGTGGCGTTGCTCCTATGCCGCTGACCTGTGGAGTGAAGAAGCGCGCCGCGACACTGGACATGACCACGTACGCCGTAAATCCATGGTAGTTGGGAACGGAGGCGCGGATGGCGTAGCCGGGAATTTTCGAACTGGCCCATTCGATCGGGTACGTAATCGGCGTATCCCCGAGCACGCTGAAGTCGAACGCCTTGTGCGTGTACTTCCAGATGTACTCGCCATCAACAACCAGGTATTTCCCAAAGGCCTGCTCCAGACCGGCGTGGAACTCATTGCGATGACCGGGGCTGAGCGGTGGGATGCTCGAAGACACACATTGCCCCCCTGGCACGGACTCCTGAAGGTCGAAGATGACCGGGTCATTGCAACCGGTGCTGGCCAGGATCAGGTTTTCGTTGAACGGAGTTTCCATCGTGCGAGCGTAAGAAACACGCAGCACCGTGCTGGTGGGCTTAAAGTTGTACGCAATCCCCAAACGCGGCTCGAGTTGCTGCGCGCTGGAAATGCCACGGTAGATGTCTGCGCGAAGCCCGAGGTTGAAGCTCCAGTTTTTGACGGTGATGGTGTCTTGGGCGTATAACGCCGATTCCTTGATGTTTTCGTCCCCTCGGAATGTATAAAGCCCGCTGACGGTTTGTCCCGCAGGGCAGCCGTCGGAGCTTGGCAGCGGCGCGGTTCGGGTCAGGTCATAACAGCCGAGAAGCGGGATGAAGTTGGGATTCACGGTGCCCCCGGCATTTCCAACGCCACTGCAAGCAGCAGGGTTGTTCAAGAGCGGATTAGTGTCGAAACTTCCGTCCGCATTCAAACAAACAGCGTTCACCGTCGGATTGACGATACCAAATTTATCATTTTCGGAAAGAGCGGTGTTTTCGAAGTCTATTCCTGCTTTTACGTTGTTCTTTCCCTTTACGTAGGAGACTGTCGCGCGTATCCCGGCATTGGTCAATGTACGATACTGATTGACCGTTTCAAATTGCAGATCGGGCGTCTGATCGGCGAAGGCGTCGGCACTGGGGTAATAGTTGTAGCCATCGCGTCGCACCCAACCGCCCAGCGTAAAAACGGTTTCCGTATTGATCAGGCGTGTCCAGCTGGGGGCGATATTAAATGTCCCGATTTTTGATCGTTGATCCTGAGCTCCTACCGGCTGTCCCGTTGGACCCAAGCCTCCGCAGTTGCCGATTTGTCCCGGCGGGCACACAGGATTGGCGGCATTAAACGTCCATCCAGTGGCGAGTTGCGCGTCGTAAGAGTTCGGCGTCTGAAACCAGGAGCGGCTGTAGTTGAGGTTGAGACTGATCGTATCCGCGGCCGTCGGCTTGTAGTCGATACGGTCGAAAATGTTTTCCTCGTTTCCCTTATCGTGGAAAACATTAAATTCCGGTCCGTCCAAAAAGCGGCCGGTATTCAAGCCATTCGCGGAAATGTAATTCCCCCACTTATCGTTGCCGAAGCCCACGTTAAAACCGCCGTTGACGCTTCCAAAAGAGCCGTAAGACGCCGTGATTTCGCCGTGAGGCTGCTTCTCCCCAAGTCCCGACTGTGTGGTCACCACGATCACCAGACTCGTCTTCCCGCCAAATTCGGCCGGTGGCGCGCCAGAGATGACTTCAAGCGATTGAATTGAATCCGCCGGAATTTGATTCGAAAACACCTTGCTCTGCTGGTCAGTGATGGGCTGACCATCCACGGAGAACGAATTCGACGCGTGATCGCCAAGCCCGTGGAACAATCCGTTGGAATCCGCCGCCACTCCCGGCGTGGTAAGTGTCACCAGTGAACTCACCTGAGACGACGCGTTCTCCAGCGGCAAGTTGTTAATCAGGTTACGGTCCACGTCCGTGTGAAACGTCGCATCGTTCTCCAGCAGATCCCCGCCGCTTGCCTCCACCGTCACGGAAGTAACCGCCGTGCCCACCTTCAATGCCACTTGCACGGTTGCCGGAACCGACGACCGCACATCCACATCCTTTGTGAACATCTCGAACCCTGCTGCCGTCACCGTCAAGTGGTACGGATTGAACGGCACGTTCGTGAATCGAAAGCCTCCATCCGCGCCGGTCGCTATGGTGCGCGTGTAGCCCGTGACAGGATTCTGGATTTCGACTGTCGCGTTCACAACCGCACCTCCCGAGGGATCCTTGACCACTCCTTCAATTGATCCAGCATTGCCGTTTTGTGCCGCCGCACCGAACACCATCACAAATAGAGAGAAAGCTGCCGCTACGAAAGCCCGAATATAGAAATGCATCTGTCCTCCAAGCTCCTCTGGGAGCGATTGTCTGAGCGTGGATAGGCCCGCTTGTAGGTAAGCGGTCGCGCGGCCTACAGAGAGGCCGGCTTCGGATACTCGTCTAAGCTGGAATTAGAGCTGAACAACCGCGGGAGGTGCGCGGGGGTCGGAGTGACTGAAGAAACTCTCTGTCGAAACCAGAGCGCTGGGCGCCCCAACTTCTCCGACGGCGACCAACGGAACACTGAGTACGATTCCGGAAACGACTGGAATAGCACTAACATGCGCGGCCTGGCACAGGCGGCAGGCGGCTTCATCCTGGCTACTAGTGTGCCCGTGTGGGGTGACCTGCAGAAGAAAAATGAGGGAAAGCAGCGCCAGGGCGAGCGCCAGTGATCGCGCCAGACGGCGGGACCGATGTCCGGACTCATGTCGGAAACCCTGCATCCCCTGCCCCTCAGAAAAGCAAAGCGTTTGCGTGTAACCCTAAGACTTGCCCCAAAAACGCTGTGGCCCAAGAGCACCCGTTCACTAGTATGCGGGTGAGATGCAGGCTTCCACAAGAACGTTTCGCGAAACAATTGCGTTTTTGTATGTGTTTTCCGTGGTTGAGGGGCACGCGGGAGACAAAAAAGGACGGGCAGCAGACGCCCGTCCAGTTTTCGTACGCTAATTCCGAAATGGAACTACTTGTGGTTCTTGTTCGCGGCTTCTGCAGCCAGTTTTAGTTGCTGATTGACCTGATCCAACAGATCCTTGGCCTTTGCCGCGTGCCCGTCCAGATCCCATTCATTCGCCTGTTGCGCTGCGACGATCTTTTCATAGGCCTGCTGGGACAGCCGCTGTGCCGCTGCCAGGTTCGGATGCTTCTTTCCGCTGACGTTATCCACGGGCTTTTGCGCAACAGCCACGCCTCCACAGATCAGGGCCGCGACCATCACCACGCCAGCAAGACTCTTCGAGATTTTCATACTCGGTTCTCTCCTTTAATTGTGATTGTTTGGGTCCGCCAACGATAGGTCAAACCCGTAATCGCCGGTCTAAGTTGCACTCTATTTTCGCGTTATCAAACTGCTAAGTACACGCATTCGTTATCGCGCGAGTCCAAAGCATTAACGATTGGAGGGGTCCCTGGAGATGCCAGCCGGCGCTCGAGGGCCACCGTCAGTCGGCGGCAAGCGATAACATCGCATACTGGATAGGCAAGTCGATACCAAACTGCTTCATCAAGCCCAATCCGTCCCAAATCACCGTGGATTCCAGGATTTTTCCATCGGCAATCTGATTGATCGTAATGCCCGTGAAAGACACTCGTTTGTTGGTCGGCGGCACGCCGAGAAATTCCCCGCGGTGCGTGCCGGTAATGGTCCAGTACACCACCAACTTGTCGCCCTCGCTGATCGTATCGTCCACCATAAACGTCAGATCCGGCAATCCCGTGAAGAACCGTTCCACTTGTCGCCGGTATGCGGAGGGACCTACTCCTCTACCTGAAACCGTGGGATCTCCTAAGGCGTGCGTTTCCGCGATGATCTGCTCGATGAATTCCAATCTGCGTTCGTTCCACACGCTGTGATACAAGCGGCCAAACAAGAGCTTGTGGGCCGGGGCAACCGACATGGCAGATCCTCCTGTGGAACCTGGTTCCAGGTCCGCGAGCGATTCGCCGCTGTCTCGGCGCTCTTCTGCGGGTGGACGGAAAGCTTGCCGGAGAG
>Ga0210385_10002645_pt1 | contig 10777 bp, 9 predicted proteins | sample IncBWH26OmetaG_FD_160107 | JGI IMG/M metagenome (GOLD analysis project Ga0210385, IMG submission 160107) | Forest soil microbial communities from Barre Woods Harvard Forest LTER site, Petersham, Massachusetts, United States - Inc-BW-H-26-O ... | reverse complement strand
CTGGAGCCCGAAGCGGTGGCGAAGATCCTGTTTACCTCCGGATCCACGGGGACGCCAAAGGGCGTGCTGAACACGCACCGCATGCTGTCGGCGAATCAGCGGATGATAAGCCAGGCCTGGCCGTTCCTGGCGGCCGAGCCCCCGGTGATCGTCGACTGGCTGCCGTGGAGCCATACCTTCGGCGGCAACCACAACATGAACATGATGCTCACCTCCGGCGGCACGCTCTATGTCGACGGCGGGCGCCCGGCACCGGGCATGTTCGGCCAGACGATCAGGAACCTTACCGACGTGCAGCCGACGGTTTACTTCAACGTCCCCGCCGGGTACGCGCAGTTGGTTCCGGCTCTGGAAGCAGATCCGCAGTTCGCGGGAAGGTTCTTCTCCCGGCTGCGGCTGATGTTCAACGCCGCGGCGGCACTCCCGGCCGCGCTGCGCGAGCGGCTCGGCGAACTCGCCGCGCGATCCGTCGGGCGCGCGATCCCGGTGACCGGATCCTGGGGCGCGACCGAGACCGCGCCCGCCGTGACGTCCGCGCACTTCGACTACGCCGATGCCCGCTGCATCGGGGTGCCGCTGCCGGGCGCGGAGGTAAAGCTCGTCCCGGTCGAGGACGCGTACGAGATCCGGGCCAAGGGCCCGAATGTCACGCCGGGCTATTTCGCGCGGCCCGATCTCACCGCCGAAGCGTTCGACTCTGACGGGTTCTACCGCACCGGAGACGCGGTCGTGCTGGCCGACCCCGGCGACCCCAGCGCCGGGCTGCTCTTCCGCGGCCGGATCGCCGAGGACTTCAAGCTCGAGACGGGCACGTTCGTCCGCGTCGGCGCGCTGCGCACGGCGCTGCTGTCCAAGGCACCGATCCTGTCCGACGCGGTTATCGCGGGCGAGGACCGCGAGTGCGTGTGCGCGCTCGTCTGGCTGAACGCCGCCGAAACACGCAGGCTGATCGGCGAGGAGCCGCGGCCGGACGGCGAACTGATCATCCATGAGGCCGTGCACAAGGTGCTCGTCCAGGCGCTTGCCGACCTGAACGCGACGGCGGGCTCCGCCGCCCGCGTGGAGCGGCTCGTGGTGCTGGCCCGCCAGGCTGACCTGGACGCCGGGGAGATCACCGACAAGGGCTACGTCAACCAGCGGAAGGTCCTCGCGCGCCGGGCCGCACTGGTCGAGATGCTCTACGCCGAGCCGGTCCCGCCCGGTGTCGTCGTATCAGGATGGACAGGAAGGACAGCGTTATGCGCTACAGCGATGTCGCGATCCCGGCGGGGATGGCGTGGAGTTCACCGTTCGTCAAGTGGCAGGGCTCGCTGGCCGAGGTATCCAGCATCGACCTCGCCGCCGACGTGACGGCCCGGGCGCTGGTCGGCCGGCAGGTCGAACCCGGCCAGATCGAGGGGCTGGTCTTCGGCTGGACGATACCGCAGCCGGACATCTTCTACGGGGCACCGACGCTGGCCGCCCGGCTGGGCGCCGGGGCAGTGAGCGGGCCGATGATCAGCCAGGCGTGCGCCACCTCTGTGGCGTGCCTGGCTGCCGCGGCGGGCGCTGTCGAGACTGGTGCCGGGCTGCAGCTGGTCGTCACCACCGACAGGACAAGCAACTCCCCGCAGGTGATCTATCCGTCCCCGTCCGGCATGGGTGGCGTGCCGGTCGCCACGAACTGGCTGCTCGACGCCTTCGCGCGGGACCCGTGGGCAGGGACATCGATGCTGGCGGCGGGGGAGGAGATCGCCGCGGAATGCGGCGTCTCGCGCGTAGAGCTCGACGAGCTCGCCGCGCTGCGGTCCGATCAGTACGCCAAGGCGCTGGCCGACGACCGTGCCTTCCAGCGCAGGTACATGGTCGAGGCCCAGATTCCGCAGCGCCGCAAGCCGCCGCGGGTGATCGACGCCGACGAAGGCATCCGGCCGGCCGTGCTTGAGGAGATCGCCAACCTGCCGCCCGCCGCGCCCGACGGGTTGCATACCTTCGCCACCCAGACCCACCCGGCGGACGGGACCGCGGGCGCGCTGGTCACCACGCTCGATCAGGCTAGGGAAATGGCCCGCGGCGGGGGCGTGGCGCGGATCCTGGCCACCGGGTTCGCGCGGGTCGCGCCGAGCCACATGCCCCAGGCGCCGGTGCCCGCCGCCAGCGCGGCGCTAGCGGCCGTCGGCCTGGAGATCGGCCAGGTCGACGCGGTCACGACGCACAACCCATTCGCCGTGAACGATATCTACTTCTCGCGGCAGACCGGGTTCCCGCTTGAGCGGATGAACTCCTACGGATGCAGCCTCATATTCGGCCATCCGCAGGGCCCGACCGGGCTGCGGTCGATCGCCGAGCTGATCGAGGAACTGCGGCAGCGCGGCGGCGGTACCGGCCTGTTCACCGGGTGCGCCGCTGGCGACACCGGTGCCGCGGTCGTCGTCCGGGTCGATGACTGAGCGGCCGGGGGAGCAATGTGGCCGGACGGAGACAGCACCTTTCGTTCCGAAAAATCAACAGCATTTCATTCTGAACGAAGGGCTGCTTCGCCTTTAGGACAGCTCCGCTATGGCACTTGACCGGATGAGGTCCCAGTCGATGGCGATGCCGAGCCCCGGACCTTCGGGGGCGTGAACGAACCCGTCGCGGTCGATGGCGATCGGCTCGGCGAGCCCGTAAGAGAGGTGCTTGAGGTCGTAGCTGCCGGGCTGGTGAACGACGAGGACCTCGTACATGGAGCAGCCGGGAACGGCCATCACCACGTGGACGGTGGCCAGGTTGCCGATCGCGTTGTAGGCGTCGTGCACCTCGCACGGCAGGTGGTGGGCCTCGGCGAGGGCGGCGATCTTCATCATCCCGGTGATGCCGCCCTTGATGATGACGTCCCCGCGGAGCGCGTCGGTGGCGCGGGCGGCGATCCAGCGGGGGAGCGCGTACAGGCCGCCGATCGTCGTCTCGGTGGCCACGATCGGGATCGACAGGTGCTGCTTGAGCCGGACGTAGCCGTCGATGTCCTCGGCGCCGAGCGGGTCCTCGTACCAGTGGAAGCCGAGGTCCTGGATGGCGAAGCCCACGTCGAGCGCCTCCTTGTAGGAGTAGGCCCACGCCGGGTCCATCATCAGGCAGTAGCCGTCGCCGACCGTGCCCCGCACCTCGGCGCATACCGCGATATCCTCCGCGATCGCCACCGGGCCGCCGCCGCCGATCGGCATGCGGCGCCGCTGCGTGGGCGGGTGCAGCTTATAGCCGGCGAAGCCTTGTGCGGCGTAGGCCGCCGCCTCTTCGGCGTAGGTGGCGTTGTCCGCGTGCACCCAGGAGGACGCGTACGCGGGCACGCTGGTCCGGCAGGTGCCGAGCAGGCGGTGCACCGGCAGGCCCGCCACCTTGCCCGCGATGTCCCACAGCGCCACGTCGACGTACCCCTGCACGGTGGGGTCGAGCATCCTGCCGAACGCGGCGATGGCGTGCCAGATGGCGCCGATATCGAGCGGGTTGCGGCCAAGCAGCCGCGGCTTCACCACGGACACGAGCTGCCGCGTGACGTCCGGTCCGGGTGCGGAGACGAACACATGACCGTCGACCCCCTCGTCGGTCGAGATCGTCAACACCCCCAGCGGCATCGGGGGCAGCCCCGCGCCCGTCGGCGCGCGCCGCTCGTGAACGATGATTCTCAGGTCGGTGATCTTCACGGGCCAACCAGCCTTTCGCGATCAGGGTCCGCTGTTACGGGTACGCCGGGCTTGGACCTCACCATCGTGCTCTCCGCATCGCGGTCGTGGATCCTGAGCGCGTAGACGGCGCCGAGCAGGCTCATTCCCGCGGTCACCGCGAACACCGCGGGGAACGCGTGCAGCGGCGCGCGCACCTGGTGGTCGCCGCCGATAGCGAGCACGGCGGTCAGCACCGCGATCGCGAAGGCGCTCGCCGTGCGCTGCAGCGCGGTGAAGATGGCGGCCGCGTGACCGGTGTCGGCGGCAGACATCCGAGCGAAGGCCGCCGCTTGGGTGGGCAGCATCACATAGGAGACGGAAACGCCGAGCGCGAACGTGAGCGCGCGGACAAGCCACAGGCTCGTCCCCCCGCCCGCGAAGGTCAGCAGGCCGTCCACCACCGTGAGGCCGAGGAACCCGGCCGTCATCAGGCGCCGCGGGCCGACGCGCGGGTACAGGCGCGAGACGAGCTGCGACGACAGGCCGATCGCCACGGCCTCGGGGAAGATTGTCAGCCCGGACGTCAGGGCCGACACCCCGCGCCCCTCCTGTAGGTACAGGGCGATGAACACGAGCGGGCCGAAGAACGAGGATGTGCTGATCCCGACGATGACGCAGCAGCTCCTGAAGAGCCGGTCCTGGAACAGCCGCAGCCGCAGCAGCGCGTGCCGCGCGCGCAGCGAGTGCCTCGTGAACGCCGCGAGCAAGGCGCTTCCCGCGATCAGCGGTGCCCAGGTCGCGGGCGAGCCCCAGCTGCTAGCGGCACCCTCGCCGAGGCCGTACATCACGCCGGCGAGCCCCGCGCCGGCGAGGACGAACCCGGTGGTGTCGAAGGGGTGGCGGTGGAAGGCGTCCTTCCGCGGCAGGAAGGCGAAGCCGAAACAGAAGGCGAAGATCCCGAACGGCACGTTGACCAGGAAGATCCAGTGCCAGGAGAGCGTGGTGAGGAGAATTCCCCCGATGATCGGCGCGGTCGCCGGAGCGATGACCGTGACGGCGGTGATCGTCCTGGCGAGCTTCACTCGCTGGTCCTGCGGATAGGCGCGATAGAGCATGGTGGTGCCCACCGGCAACATCAGCCCGCCGCCGAAGCCCTGGAGGACCCGCGTGCCCACCAGTTCGGTGAGGCTGCCCGAGGCGGCGCACAGCGCGGAAGCGACGGTGAAGAGCGCGACCGTAACGAGGAAGACGCGGGTCGTGCCGAACCTGTCGCCCAGCCACCCTGAGGCGGGGATCGATACCGCGATGCTGAGCAGGTAGCCGGTGACCACCCACTGCACCTGCGCCGGGGTCGCGGAGAACTGCCGCCCGAGCGGGGCGAGCGCGACGTTCACGATCTGCGTGTCCATGATGGTCATGAACATGCCGACCGCGTAGACGGTCGCGACCGCACGCTGCATGGAGATCCAGCGTGTCGGCATATTCTAAATATAGAGCACTTTTTTGGACAATCGACAAGAGAAGTGTTATCTTCAGCCGAGTTGCCTTCGGCGGGGCACGGTGCGGTACGGAGATCCGGGAGTGGCCATGACGCTTGACGGCAGGCTCAAGGGCAGGGTGGCGATTGTCACCGGGAGCGGCCGGGGGCTCGGCTTGGCGTACGCCCGGCGGCTGGCCGCCGACGGCGCCGCGGTCGTGGTGAATGATGTCGACGGCGGCGCCGCGGATACGGCCGTCAAGTCGATCACGTCCGCCGGCGGGGCTGCGGTGGCCGAGGTCGGACCGGTGGGAACGACCCAGACCGCGGAGGCATTGGTCGCGCGGGCAGTGGCCGAATTCGGCCGTCTCGACATCCTGGTCACGAATGCGGGCATCCTCCGCGACGGTGTGCTGTGGAAGATGACCGACGAGGACTTCGACTCCGTCGTCCACGTTCACCTGCGCGGCACGTTCACCTGCGTGCGGGCCGCCGCCATCCGGCTGCGCGAGCAGGGCGAAGGCGGCCGTATCGTGTGTGTCGGCTCGCCCACCGGGCAGCTCGGCAACTTCGGCCAGACGAACTACGCGGCGGCGAAGGCCGGCATCGCGGGCATGGTGCGCACGTGGGCGCTCGAGCTGGCGAGGGCGAAGGTAACGGTCAACGCGATCGTTCCCGTCGCCGCCACCGCCATGACCGAGACCGTGCCTGCCCTGCGCGGCTACGCGGAGGCGCTCGCCCGCGGCGAGGCGCTGCCCCCGTTCGCGCGGCAGGAGCTTGGGTTCGGCAGTCCCGACGACGTGGCGGGGCTTGTCTCCTTCCTCGCCTCCGACGACGCGGCAGGCATCACGGGGCAGGCGGTCGGGATCGGCGGCGACCGGCTGGCGCTCTGGTCGCACCCCGCCGAGGTCGCCGTCCGGCTCGCCGACGGCGCCGGCTGGAGTCCCGAGGCGATCGCGGCGGTCTGGTCATCGGCCTTCGGCCCCTTCTACCAGCCCGTCGGGCAGCACTTCCCCGAACCACCTCAGTGAGGAATCACCCGTCATCATCGCCTGTCATCGAGAAGGTTGGGACATGACCGAGCCGTCATTGCCGCGGGTGGCCCAGGTGGTGAGCAGGGCGCTTGAGACAGGGCAGATCCCTGGTGCCATCGTCCTGGTCTCGTCCGGAGGGACCGTCGTCCACCGCGACGCCCGCGGTGGCCCTGAGCCAGGCAGCAGCCACCGGCTGCGGACGGACACGATGCTGTGGCTCGCGTCGATGACCAAGGTCGTCTGCGCGGCCGCGCTCCTCATGCTCAGCGACGACGGGAAGCTGGACGTCGACGACCCGATCTCCAGGTACGTGCCGGAATTCGCCGCTCCCGGCCGGGTGCGGGTGCTGCGGCCGGGTTCGCCGGTGCTGCGGCCGGCCATGCCGTTCGGGCCACCGCCCGACCCGCCGCCGGTCTACGACGAGGTGCCGGCCGATCGCGAGATCCGCGTCAGGGACCTGCTGACGCATACGTCGGGACTGCAGAGCATCTTCCGCTGGAACCCTGAGTACCGGCCGCCTGCCGCCGGCGAGACGCTGGCTTCTCACGTGCCGTCGCTCGCCAGCGTGGTTCGTGACTTCCAGCCGGGGACCGAGTGGGCCTACAGCAACGCCGCCGGATTTGACGTCCTGGCCCGGGTAGCCGAGGTGGCTTCCGGCTTCGCCTTCGACAACCTCCTCGGGCGCCGCATCTTCGGCCCGCTTGACCTGCGGGACTGTGGCTTCGGACGTGGTGGAACGGACCGGGCTGCCTCCCTCGACTCCCGCTTCGCGGGTAACCCGGTGCCGGCCGGCCAGGGGTACTTCTCTGGTGCCGCTGGCCTGTGGGCCTCACTCACCGACTACCTCACGTTCGCCGAGTTCCTGCGGGATGGCCGTACTTCAGGCGGTCGTCAGCTGCTTAGCAAGGAAGCCGTCAGGCAGCTGACGGCCAACCAGGTGGGCGACCTCTGCCCCGGCCTCAACGGCCGGGCGGAGAGCAACGGGATCGGGTTCGGCTTCGCGGTGGCCGTGATCACCGACGCCACGGCCGCCGGCGTGCCGTTCGCGACCGGCACCTTTGGCTGGGACGGAGTGGGGACCAGGAGGTTCTGGGTCGACCCGGCCAGCGGCGTCACGCTCGTCATGTACGCACCTGACCAGCAGGTCCAGCAGGACATCGAGGCCGCGGTCGCCGCGGACGCGGCGCTGTCGTAGGTTCCTGTCAGGAAGGAAACAAAGGTGAAGCTAGCTACGGTCCGCCTGCCGGCGGGGACGGCGGCGGTCAGGATCGACGGGGACAACGCGGTCGAGATCGGGGTCGCTGATGTTGGTGCGCTGCTCCGGGCGGTTGACTGGCGGGAGCGGGCGGAGCGGGCAGCCGGGCCCGCGCATGATGTCGGCGCGCTCGACTTCGCACCGCTCGTCCCGCGCCCGCCGAAGATCATCTGCGTCGGGCTCAACTACCGGAGCCACATCCTGGAGTTCAACGGCAAGGTGCCGGAGTTCCCGACGCTGTTCGCCAAGTACGCGCTAGCGCTGATCGGCGCACACGACGACATCGTGCTGCCCGCCGTCTCCGCCCAGGTGGACTGGGAGGCCGAACTCGGCCTGGTCATCGGGAAGCCGGTGCGCGGAGTGTCGGCGGCAGACGCGCCAGCCGCCATCGCGGGTTACACGGTCGTCAACGACATATCCGTCCGCGACTGGCAGTCGCGGACTCCCCAGTGGCTGCAGGGCAAGACCTTCGAGGCGACCACCCCGGTCGGGCCGTACCTGGTGACCCCCGACGAGGCCGGCGAACGGCACGAGCTGACGTGCGAGGTCAACGGAGAGCCCATGCAGAAGGCGTACACCGATGACCTGGTCTTCGGCCCGGCTCAGATCGTCTCCAACATTTCGGCCATCCTGACCCTTGAACCCGGTGACGTGATCGCCACGGGCACTCCGGGCGGGGTCGGCGCCGCGCGCAAGCCGCAGCGCTTCCTGGCTGACGGGGACACGGTGGTGACCCGCATCAGCGGCGTCGGCGTGTGCCGCAACACCTGCCGCCGCGCCTGAGCCGGGAGAGAACAGAAGAGAGGCGGCTCGCCATGGCTACCACGATCCAGTTGCGGAGATACGACCTCGTCCCCGGGGAACGGGACGCGTTCCTTGCCTGGTGGCGCGAGCGGGTGCTGCCGGTGCGGAAGGCGCACGGCTTCGAGGTCGTCTTCGCTTACCTGGTCCCGGAGACCGACGAGTTCATCTGGGCCGTGAGTCACGACGGCGATGCGGACGAGTTCAGGCGGGCCGAGGACGAGTACGTGCAGGCACCGGACCGCGAGGCCGCGTTCGCCGGGATACCTGAGCGCGTCCGCGCGCTCACGACGCACCTCGTGGAGGCCATCGCCGTCTGACGTAGCCGTTGCTCCGGCCCGGCTATGCCGCCGCCTCTCGCAGGGCAGGCAGGACATGCTCGGCGAACAGCCGCATCGAACGGTGGGTCTCCTTCGTGCGCATGCCCGCATGCCTGAAGGAGCACGCGAGCTGGGTGACGCGGCCCGCCGCACCCTTGACGAACGGCAGGAGCGCGGCGATGACATCGTCGGGCGTGCCCACCGCGGCTGTCCAAAACCCGGCGTTGCCGTTCCGTATCATGTCGGCGGTCACGCGGGCCGCGGGGTCGGCCGCGACTCCCTTGAGGTTCTTGCGCAGGCCGTAGAAGTTGACGAAGTACTCAAGGCCGCGGTCGGCGGCCTCCCAGGCCGCGTCGGCGGAATCCGCGACGCAGATCATCTGCATCATGGCGACCTGGTAGTCGGCCGGGTTCCGGCCGGCCGCGAGCAGCGCGGCGTCATAGCCCGGATTCGCATGGCCGATGAGGTTGAACCCCCGCTCGGCCGCCCGGGCCAGGTTCTTCGGCCCCATGCCGCCGTACCAGACCGGCACCGGCTGCTGGACGGGCTTGGTGGTGAACGTCATGTCCGGGATGCTGTAGTAGCGGCCATCGTGGCTGAACTGGTCCGTCTCGCCAAAGGCGCGCTGTATCCAGTCCACGGATTCCCACATGCGCCCGTTCATCTCCGCGGGGTCGATGCCAAAGATCTGGAACTCCTCGTACTGCGAGCCGGGTCCAATGCCGAAGTCGAACCGCCCGCGGGAGATGATGTCCACGGTCGCGACGTCCTCGGCGAGCCGCCTGGGGTCGTGGAACGGCAGCAACGAGACCGCGGTGCCCACCCGCAGTCGCTGCGTCGCGGCCGCCACCGCGGTGGCTACCAGGATCGGCGAGCCGCTCCACTGGCATTCGCGGAAATGATGTTCGCCGTACCAGCTTCCCGTGAAGCCGAGTTCCTCGGCGAGTACGGCGTCGCTGATGTAATCCGCGTAGACGTCCGGCAGCGGATATGGGTCCGCGGGATGGTTGCGAACGGCGTTCAGCAGGGTGAAGTCCATGGTCCGCCTCCGGACTGATCGGGCGTGGTTACGGATTGATCATCATGTCCTCGTCGGGGATCAGGTAATGCATGCCCCGGCGAAGGAAGTCTCCGGTGATGTCGGCGAATGCCTCGGCACGGTCTTCCTGGATGGCGTGCGCGGCGTCGAAGACGTATTGCAGTGAGCAGTTCGGCATGAGACGACGGTAAGTCCGGCCGTTCTCCGGCGGGATGACGCCGTCCTTCGTGCCGAACAGAACGAGAGTGCGCACGGGGCACTGCCTCATCTGCTCGGCAATCGTGTCGTCGTACGGCGGAGTCCGGGCGAGCACCCGCTCGACGACGGGCCAGGAGCGGGCCCGGGGATCCGGCTGCTGCCAGGCCGGCGGGCGCTCCGGGTGCCGCCGGAAGGCGCGGACCAGCTCCGCCGCCGGGAACTCCGCGACGGGGCGCGCCCCGGCGCGGAACTGAGCCGGTGCTTCGAGGATGAGGGACACGACCCGCTCGGGGTACCGCAGCGCCAGGTGCAGGGCGACCGCGCCGCCAAGCGACGTGCCGAGCACGTGATAGCGGTCCGCGCCGATCGCGTCAGCCGCCGCGGCTACCGTTTCCGCCAGGTCGCCGAGGGTCTGGCTGCGGTCGTTGGGTTCCGCGCCCCAGCCAGGCAGCTCCACGGCGATGACGCGGAAGTCGCGGGCGAGCAGGCCAAGCGCCGGGGTGAGCCTGATGCCGCCGGCCCCGTGCACGACGATCAGCGGCTCGCCCACGCCGGCTTGGTAATACCGCACGTCGAAGCCGTCGGCCTCGACGCTGCGCTCGGCGAACATGGTCGCCGTGCCGGCGACGGCAATCGTGTGGGTCATGGCTGGCTCCGCATCTGGGGGTTCCGCAGCGGGTATTCTCAGCTGAGAACGAACGTGTCGGCGTGCAGCGCGGGCACCACCGCGGCGCCCATGAGCTTGAGCGACGACACGATCATCTCGTGCGGGAACCGCTGCTCCCCGCCGATCACGATCACCTCGACCCGTCCCGCGCCGAGGACGTCGCGCAGTGCCTTGAACTGGGTGAGCACGGTCTGCGGGCCGCCCACGAACGGCGGCGCGGTAGACAGGAACGGCGTCCTGGCCAGATCGACGGGCATCCCCTGGGGCAGGCCGGCCATGGCCGCCCCGATGGTGGCCAGCACGCTGCCCATCTCGGGGTTACCCGCGGCCATCAGGTTGGCGAACCCCGGCCACCCGTACTGCGCG
>Ga0210385_10002644_pt1 | contig 10777 bp, 12 predicted proteins | sample IncBWH26OmetaG_FD_160107 | JGI IMG/M metagenome (GOLD analysis project Ga0210385, IMG submission 160107) | Forest soil microbial communities from Barre Woods Harvard Forest LTER site, Petersham, Massachusetts, United States - Inc-BW-H-26-O ... | reverse complement strand
GTGCATCGGCGCGACTTCAATTCCCAGCATCAAAGAGATGCCCACCATGCCTTCGTCGCCCACCAGACCGACCTCAAGGCCGGTATGGCCCTCCAGCGGTGCTATGAGGGATATGAAGCTGCGAGTGGGAAAGTATGCGTATCGCATGCGCTCGCCGGCGGTGCAGAGCACCTGCGCCAAGCGCAGCTCGACCGGTTCGAAGCTCCCGAGCAGTCGCTGAAGCAGGGGCAGAGGCAGTCCTGCCAGCAGCTGATTCCCTGTCGTCGATTGGCTCGAATCCGGCACCCGTAAGCCCCCCTTCCGTGATGGTTGCTACGCTCTACTGTGACGGGTGGTCTGCGGGACATCTGTTCGCTGCCCCACCAAGTCCTCACTCGGCAGGAGGCGCTGGCTGCGCGTGGGAAGGGGTGGTCGCTACGGGTGCGGGTACCGTGCCGGGCCGGATTGAGGAATCTCGATGGGCGGCGACCAGCTGCGATCCGACCAGGAAAATGGCCGACGTGATGAAGACGATGATGCCAATGCGCGACCCAGGGGCGCTCCCGGCAACAGTGCCAAGGCCCGCTCCCGTCGTAGCGACGGTGTTAGACGCTCGCGTGGGCAGTAGGGCCAGCAGTCGCAGGACCGTAGCCTCAGAATTGCCCCGCCGCAGATTTTGATCGGTGAGCGTATCGAGGGACAAGGCCAGGCGCTTCGCGGCCGCATCTGCCGATAGCGCGGCCAAGGTTTCCGCCTCCTGCCACGCATCCAGATTCTGACGCGCCAGCAGCGATACGACGCTCAGCGGCAACCCGTTCTGGTCTTCGCCGAGGGCCGCGAACAGAAAATTGTCAAACTCGGACCCGGCAGAGGAGTTGGTGCCCGCAGACTTCATCTGAATCCCACTTTTTTAGCGCGCGGCCCCCAGCATCTGCGCCTCCAGAAGGGGTGTCGGTTCGCTGGCGCACCTTGGTCGGATCAGACGGTGAGGATCAAAGGCTTCGGGGTGGCCCGTGGCAATAGGCGGTCACTCTCTTTCTTGACCACCGCATAGCACTCGCAGCAAAGCTCCTCGAGTTTTGGTCGATCCAGGACAACGATGCGCCCTCGGGCGTAGCGGATGACCCCCAGCCGGTCGAGTTTGCCGGCGGCTTCGGTGACGCCTTCACGGCGAACACCGAGCATGTTGGCAATGAGCTCCTGGGTCATGACCAGTTCGTTGGATGCGAGACGATCGAGGGAGAGCAGCAGCCAGCGGCACAGCTGCTGGTCAACCGAGTGGTGGCGGTTACACACCGCCGTTTGAGCCATCTGGGTGATCAGCGCCTGGGTGTAGCGCAGCAGCAGCAGTTGCATCTCCCCGCTACGATGAAATTCATCCTTGAGCATCTGCCCGGCCATGCGATAGGCGAATCCTGCGCTCTGCACGATCGCCCGGCTCGGAGTGGTTTCTCCACCCATGAAAAGTGCGATTCCGATCAGGCCTTCATTGCCAACCACGGAAATCTCCGCTGAGGCCCCGTCTGCAAGCACATACAAGAGCGACACAATGGAATCGGTGGGAAAGTACACATGGCGCAGGACATCCCCGGATTCATACAGGACCTTGCCCAGCGGCATGGGCACCAGTTGCAGGTGTGCATAGAGTCTCTGCCGCTCGGCAGGAGTGAAAGCCGCCAACAGATGATTCTGTTGGGGATCGTGGACGGGAGTTGACATGGAGGTGTCGAGAAGTTCGACGCCGGGGACTACGACGTATCGCAGTATAGACCCTTAGGGACCGCGGCGTACGGTAGCGTACACAGCGCCCCTGAACCGTCGTATGTACGTTTGCGCACCGACTTGGCCTGCGCGCAAGGTCAATCTGCTGCCTCTGGTGGGTCCCGCAAGAACGCGCTGGCCACCGTCACGCAGTAGAGATCTGAAATGAACGTCTTCCAATCACAGCGAATTCTGAGGTTGTACGGGGCCGCCGGACTCGCAGGCGCATTGGCGCTGGCGGCATGCGCGTCCGCACCGCCGCCCACGGCAAGTCTGCAGGCCGCGCAGCAGGCAATTGTCATGGCCGAGCAGGCCAACGCCGGCCGCTACGCATCGGCGGAACTGAGCGAAGCGCGTGCCGAACTGGTATCGGCGAACGCCGCTGTCACTGACGAGCACATGGTCGTGGCGGACCGCTTTGCCAATGAGTCGCGCACCGAGGCGCAACTCGCCTACGCCAAGACTGCGTATGTCAAAGCACAGGCGGTCAATGACGACATGATGCGTGGTAATGGTGCTCTGATCGAGGAGCTGCAGCGCAATTCCGGAGACAAACAATGAACACCACGAACATCAGCGGTTCCCTGACAAAGACTCTGGTCGCGGCTGCCGTTGCCGCGGTCCTGCTGGCGGCATGCGCCACGGCACCCGTACAGCCGAATCCTGCGGCGGAGGCACGCAATAAGCTCACGCAGCTGCAGTCGGATCCGAATCTTGCGACCCGCGCGCCCCAGTCGCTCGAGGCGGCGGACGCTGCCGTGCGATTGGCCGAACAGCCGGACGCAGACAGGGATCTGGTTGCCTACCGCGTCTATCTCGCCGATCGGAAAGTGGATATCGCAAGGGCCGATGCCCAGACCCGTTACGCGGAGGATCAGCGCGCAGCGATCAGCGCGCAGCGTGATCAGGCCCGCCTTGCCGCCCGCACTCACGAAGCGAATGTCGCTGAGGGGCAGGCCGCCCAGGCGCGGTCCGAAGCGAACTTCGCCGTGGGGCAGGCCGCCGTGGCGCGCAACGATGCGAATACCGCGCAAGGGCAGGCTGCGGCGGCGCGCGCCGAGGGTGATCAGCAGCGGGTTGCCGCAGATCAGGCTCGTACTGATGCGAATGACGCACAGGGTCAGGCTGCCGTAGCGCGCGCCGAAGGTGACCAACAGAGGATCGCTGCAAATCAGGCACGTGGCGATGCGGACAACGCCAATCGGGCTGCCGCAAACTCCGCCCGTCAGGTCTCGGATCTGCAGATGCAGGTACAGGCGCTGCAGGCGCGGCCCACCGGGCGCGGCCTGGTATTGACCCTGGGTGACTCACTCTTCAGCAGCGGACGTGCGGAGCTGCAACCAGGTGCCAACGGGCATCTGACGCGGCTGGTTGCCTTTCTAAACAGATACCCCGATCGCACCGTCGTCATCGAAGGGTATACCGATAGCCTGGGTAGTGCCGACTACAATCAGGGACTCTCCGAGCGGCGCGCCGGAGCCGTGAGGGCCTATCTGCTGGAGCAGGGCGTGAGTCCCATGCGGCTCACCTCGACGGGCAAAGGCGCCAGTGACCCGGTCGCCGGAAATGACACGGCGTCGGGCCGTCAGCAGAATCGTCGCGTCGAGGTCATCATCAGCGATCCGGCGGCTGCCTCACGCTGAGGGCTATCAGGGGCGTTTCGTTGATCGGCGATGCGCCCTTGAGTCTTCCTCGCGCCCTTGTTGCGGAGACCGCGAGGCAGATCACCACGGATGCCAGGAAGGCATACGGCACGGCCGCGTAGGGCGCCGCGGGCACGGGGTAGACGCTGAGCACCAGCACCAGCGTCAGCAGTAACGCCGCGGCGCCGCCCACGGCCAAATCCCGCCCGGTCAGCTGATGGCGCTTGCGCAAATACAGCGGCAAGGCAACGGCAACCAACAGGTACGCGGCCACGATGCCGAACGAGCCCAGCTGGGTCACGAAGTTGAAGGCGACCGCAAAGTCCGCGCCCGCCACCAGCATGGCCGCCGGGATGGCCATGCTGAGCAGCGACAGAAACGCGATCGCGCGGTGGGGCGTACCGTTGACCGGGTGTGCATCGCCGAAGCTGCGCCACCAGTATCCCTCGCGTGCCAGCGAAAACAGCACCCGGGAGCCGATCGTCAGGGATGCGAGGCCACAAGCGAAATAGCTCAATCCGACGCTGAATGAACTGATGGTACCCAGATACGGGGTATGGATGGCGCGCGCGAGATTGTCGAGTGGCACGGTCAGTCCGTTCGCGGTGCCGGCGATGATGCCTCGGTTCTGCAGCGAGACGAAGCAGTAGGTGACCAAAAGGTACAGCACCGCCATCGGCACCATGCAGCCGAATATGGCGCGGGGAATCGCCGTCTGCGGATTCCGCGACTCCTCGCCGAGGCTGGTTGCGCCTTCAAATCCGGCCATCAGCATGAACGCCAGCACCAGGCCGCTCTGCAGGTTCGAGAAATGCACGCCGGTCAGATGCGTCTGTTTGTGATCCACCCACGCGTGCGCCCCGACCATACCGGCGGTGATCAGAAACAGAATCAGGACCAGCGAGGAGCACTCGATGACGAGCATCAGGTTCGTGGACAGCTTGATGCTGCGATGTGCCGCCAACCACGCCCCGCCGATCGATATGATCGCGATCAACTCCGAACGTGCGGCGCTGCGCGAGGAGCCGAATTCGGGCGCCAGCAGCAGATCGAAATAGGACGCGGATGCCAGGATCGCCGAGGGCACGCAGTACAGCATGCCAAGGATGTAGATCCACCCTCCGATCAGCCCCGCCCTCGGGCCCAGTCCGAGACGCGCAAACGCCGCGAGTGACCCCGCGGATGAGTGCAGCGAGGCAAATCGCAGGACCGCAGCCATCACGATGAGGAAAGTGCTGAGCGTGATCAGGAGCAGCAACCAGGTACCGTTGCCGGCACTCGCGATCAACAGCGGAATAATGACGCTGATGCTCCCGACCGGGGCCAGCACGCCGAGTGTCTGGGCGAAGTTTTCCAGCAGCGAGACGCAGTTATGCCTCAGTTCGTGGGCGGGTGCGGTCACTGGGGCCGCCAGTTGTGGCTGAAGCCGTTGGCGGCAATCCTCGAGAGTGCGTCGGTCGACAGTCCGAAGGCCTCGGCCAGCAACTGGTACTCACGATTGAGGGTGGTGGCGAACAATCCCGGATCGTCGGTGTTGATCGTGACGCGCAGCCCGGCCTCGATCATGCGCCGGATCGCGTGGTCCGGAGCCTTCAGATCGCGCCAGGGCGTCGTATGCAGTGTCGTGGTCGGGCAGACCGTAAACAGCACATCCAGTTCCCGGCAGCGCGCGAGCAGTGCCGGGTCATCGACGATGTGATAACCGTGGTCGATACGCCGGCAACCCAGCAGATCGATTGCATCCCTGACGTATTCCGCCGGCCCGTCCTCGCCGGCATGGGCCGTGACGCCCAGGCCGTTGCGTCGCGCCTCGGCAAAGAGTGGGGCAAACATCGCGGGCGGGTAGGGTCGCTCGGCGTAGTCGAGTCCGATTCCGACCACCTCGGGAGGCCGGTGCGTCAACACCCGCTCAAGCAGAGCCAGGCCGCGCGCCAACCCCAGCTCACGATTGTGAGCGGGAATCACGTACGTCACGATGCCAAAATCGCGCCGCGCATCGCGAATGCCGGCAATGATGCCCTCGAGCATCTGCGGATAGGTGATGACCGCCGCATCATGCGCGTCGGGACTGAAGAACAGCTCGACATAGCGGCCGGCGCTCGATGCGCAGCGCTCCAGGGTCGCATAGGTGGTGTCGCGGAAATCCTCCGCATCGCGCATGGCTTCGCAGACCTGCCCGTAGACCTTCAGGAAAGCGGCCAGATCCGGAAATTTCCAGTCGCCGCGGGGCGCTGGGGAATCGGCCGGATCGAATCCGTGCTTGCGGCGCAGCTGCCCGAAGAGGGAGGGTGCCACGGCGCCTTCCAGATGCAGGTGCAGCTCCGTCTTGGGTAACTGCGCGATGAACGGCGACACATCCTGCCTCATCCGCTAGCCGCCTTGTTCCGCAGGTCGTAGGTCGCATCGAATCGACTCAGCAGGTAATCCCGAACCGAAATGGGCGCGTAGCGTGGGCTTTGATGCGGACGCGCCAGCGACGGGTCGACGGTTGCGTCCGGATTGGGGTCCAGGAAGAACGCGATGGAATAGCGCTCAGTCGTCGGAATCCTGACCCGGTGCGGGGTCGAGACGTACTCGTCATTCGTCCAGCGCATCAGGCAGTCGCCGATGTTACACAGCAGCAGCTCACCCGTGTCGGCAACCGGGATCCAGGTCCCATCGCGACGCCGCACCTCCAGACCCGCCACACCGTCGGTCGCCAAAAGTGTGATGTTGCCGTAGTCGGTGTGTTCGCCCGCCCCCGGCGCGTCGGGGGTCTGGGCGGCGCGCGCCGGATAGTGCAGCAATCGCAAAGACGCCGCAGGAGCCACGAGCGTCGCCGCAAAGAAGTCCTCCTGCAGCCCCAGGTCCAGGCAGAAGCCACGATGCAAGGTGCGCCCGATGTCGAGACACTGATCATAGTAGCCGAGCATGAGCTGCCGCCAACCCGGCAGATCCGGCCAGAAATTAACGCCCCGCAAGGGCCGCCCCGCCAGCACTTCCGGATGATCCGGCGGCAGATCCAGGCCAATGTTGAATGCCTCCTTATGATCCGGCGCTGCCCGCGCCTCCAGCCGCTCGGTCCCGATCCCGACGTAGCCGCGGTTGTGCCGCGAGCGGGCAATCGACAGCTCCTGCTTGCGATCGATCGGCAGACCGAAGAACCCGCGCGCCGCCGCGAACAAAGAGTCGCGGGTGGCGGCAGAAATGCCGTGTCCCGACACACAAAAAAAGCCTATCTCGCGGCAAGCAGCGCCGAGCGCGCCAGCGGCAGCCCGCTGATCGGCCACGGTCCCCTGCCGCAACGCCTCCAGGTTGACTACGGGAAGTTCAAGCATGGAACGCGCCTTAAGTCTTCTTCGCGCCCTTGGTCACATCGATGATGACCTTGCCCTCGCGATCACCCGTGCGACCGTAGTTCAGTGCTTCCGCGGTTTTTGCCAGCGGGAAGCTCTTCTCGACCTTCACGGTGTACTTGCCGGCATCCGCCATCTGCGTCAGCCGTTTCAAAAGTTCGGCATTCGACAGGCCCTGCCTCTGTATATGAAGGCAGGTCAGATGTGCGGCGGCGCACGCTTTCTCATCCACCTGGCCTGCCGCGTCAAATACCTTCGCGCCTGGCTGCGCGTAGGTGAGGACGTTCGCGTTCTCGCTGCCAACCGCATTGAGCACAATGGCCACGGCCCGGGCCGTCTCGGCGACGTTCTGCTTGTCGTAATCGATGATCTCGTTTGCGCCGAGACTCTCCAGATAGTCGTGGTGGCGCGAGGCGGCGACGGCGATGACGTGACCGCCGGCCGCACGGGCCGCCTGTACCGCGGTGCTGCCGACGCCACCGGCGGCGCCGATGATCAGTACCCGCTGACCTTTCTGCACGTCGGCGACCAGCACCATCCGCAGCCCGGTATAGCCGGCGATGGGAATACCGGCGGCCTGTTCAAAGGTGAATTTCTTGGGCTTCATGGCGAGCTCCGCGGCCGGGGCCACGGCGTATTCCGCGTAGGCCCCACCGCCGGGCAGCGCGGTGTACACCTTGTCTCCGACTTTGTAGTCGGTGACACCCGCTCCCAGCGCGACAATGACGCCGGCAACGTCCCGGCCCGGCGGCGGGGCGGCTCGCGGTGCTCCTGTGGCTGCGGCCGGCCCCACCGCGGCAGGCGCCGGTGGCCGAACGGCCCAGTCGACCGGATTGGTGCCCGCCGCATACACCCGCAGCAGCACCTGGCCCGCGGCCGGTTGCGGCACCGGAACGGTGTCGATCTTCACCGCGCCCGGCGCACCGGCCGGATCGGCGCGCACGGCGCGCATGGTTTGGGGAATGGTAGGTGCCGCGGCCATCGCAACCGTGGCAAGCAACGAGGCTAGCGCGAGGACACCACCGACTTTGATGAATGCAACCATGGGAGCCTCTTGTTGATTTCTGTCACTCAATCCTACCCGAACGCTGCGGCATCCCGCGGTGGTTAATTATTCCTTGCTCCAGTCGATCGGACCGCTCACGAAGCGGCGATGCAGCGTCGCCAGCAATTGGGCGTTGCCCTCAGTCAGGTACTCATACGCGGCATCCCATTCGGCGCCGCGTTGCCAGCCGGTTTGGGTCAGTCGAACGACAGTAGTTTTGCCGCGCGGTTGAAAGTCGAAGACGGCCTGAGTACGGCGCGCGCGAACGGTCGGGAATTTATCCGGGGCGAGGGCGCAGATGACCAGCTGGTGCTGCGGGATGAAGCTCACAATGGTGCCGCCACCCGTGCTGCCCGGGAAATGCACGATCCAGTCGCCCCCCGCACGCAGGTCGACGCTGACATCCGGCGCGAGCCAGGTGCTCAGACCCTCCTTCGTGGTGAACGCCCTCCACACGTCAGGCAATGGAGCCGGGACGGTGACCTGGATCACCAGCTCTGTGTCAGGCCCAGCCGTCTGATCCGCCGCGATGCGGGGCGCTTCGGCCAGAAAGAAGGCAAGCAGCAGTGCCAGGCAGAGAGGTTTCATGGCCGGCCTCGATTTAGTTGGTCATTCAAGTAAAACGCGATAGGCTGGAAGTTGTCAAGAGCCTGATGAGGGGCGGCTGCTGATGGCCAAGGCCAGTCCAACCCGCGACCGATTGCTGGATTCGGCGCGTTATCTGTTCTGGGAACGAGGGTTCGCGGGCACCAGCATGGCAGACCTGCTGGCGCATTCGGAGGTGAACTCCGGCAGCTTTTATCATTTCTTCGAGAGCAAGGAGGCCCTGCTGCGGGAAGTCCTGCGCGGCTACCTCGAGGCACTGCGACCGGTGGTCGTGGATCCGGCGTTTGCGACAACCGCGGAGCCGCTCGAGCGGATATTTGCAATCCTTGCCGGATATCGGGAACGGATCATCCAGACGGACAACCGATATGGTTGTCCCCTCGGGCGGCTCGCTCTGGAGATCGATCCGGAAAATCGACCGGCCCACCGTCTCATCGCCGAGAACTTTCAAGGCTGGATCGGGGCCGTTCGCGAGTGCCTCGCGAACCTGGACCTGCCGGGGAATACCGACACCGAGGCGTTGGCGACCTATGTGCTGGCGGTGATGGAGGGCGGCGTCATGCTGGCGCGTTCATACGGCTCGGTAGAGCCGTTCGACCGATCCGTGGCGCAACTGCGCGAACACTTCCGGTTACTGCAGCGGCAGTAGGCTCAGCGCAGGGCGCGGCTCAGGAACGGCAGCGAGACATTCATCCGATAATCGACATCGGAATGGTCATCGTCGAATTCCTCGTAGCGGTGTTCAATGCCGGCGGCCCGCAGGCGCTTCGAAAGGATGCGCATGCCATAGTGGATCTGATACTGATCGCGTGATCCGCAGTCAAGATAGATCCCCCGCATCGAGCGCAGGTTCTTTCGATACTGATCGACGAGGTTGATCGGGTCGTGTTGCAGCCACGCTTGCCAGCGATCGGCAAGTACTTCGCCCGTTTCAAGGTTGAAGGGCAGGCGGAAACCATTGGGCGCCTTCGGATCAGGATCGTAGCTCGCCGCCATGCACAGCATCATGATCGCGTGGACTTCGGCTGCGGAGAGCTTTGGCTTGCCCCAAACGGCGGACAGAAATCGTCTGACTCGCCCGTCATCAAGGCCGCGGTCGGCGCCGCGCTGCATCTTCACGACATCGTAACGACCGGGTCGAACCTTCTTCGGGCGATATTTGGCCAGCTCATTCAGCGTATTGGGCCAGTCACACCAGTACACATAGTCGAAGTATGAGTCGCCCGAATGATCGGCGATCGCACCCCAGGTCGAGGCGTACTTCATGGCGTGGATGATGGCGCCATAACCACCGGATGATTTGCCGAAACAGCCCCGGTGCTCGCGCGACGCATGGGTGCGAAATTCCCGGTCGACGAACGGAATGATCTCGCGAATGAGATAATCGGCGTAGGGGCCAATGGCAGAGGAATTCACGTACTGGTTACCGCCCAGCGCCGTAAAGCAATCCGGAAAGACGAGGATCGCCGGTGGCATCTTGCCCTCATGGATCAGTCGCGCCGCGCGCTCGGGGACATTTTCGCTGAAGGCCTTCCACGCTACGTGCGAGAGACCCGAGCCGGTGAAGCCGACCATGTCCATGATCATCGGGAAGCGCCTGGCACGGGAGCGTTCCGCGTCGTACTGAGGGGGCAGCCAGACTGCAACTTTGCGAAGGTGCGGGTCACCCAGGGGATTGCCCTGCAGCAGTTTGGAAACGTGCTCCAGCACTACGACGGTGCCGTCTTTCCACTTCGATCGTTTGAGTGCCATAACCCCCCCCTGTCCAGGCAGATTCTGCCGGCAATGATGCCATCGGCTGCTTTCGAACACACCGGGAAACACTGGCCGTGGCACAATTCGTGCTCCCATGCCTCACCAGTGGTCTTGAATGCTCTCGAGCAGCCGCCTGCGCCTATGGCACGCCTACCTCGGCCTCTTCATCGCGCCGAGCGTATTGTTCTTTGCGCTCACCGGCGCACTGCAAATCTTCAATCTCCACGAGGCACATGGCAGTTATCGGCCCGCCGCGCTGTTCGAGAAACTGAGCGCGGTGCATAAGGACCAGGTCTTCGAGGAGCCTCACGATCATCCGCCCCCGGCGCCCGCCGCCGCAGGTGCGCAGGAGCATCCGCAAGGCGATGACGATGACAGAATCAGTGGCGCGACGCTGGCACTGAAGTGGTTCTTTCTGGCGGTCGCGGTCTGCCTGGCTGTCTCGACGCTGATCGGAATGTGGATGGGTACGACTCAGATCCGCAGGAAGGGGACCGCGTGGGTGCTGATCACTGCGGGCACACTGCTGCCGCTGTGCTTACTTTGGGCGGCCTGAGAATCCGGCTGCGGTGCGCAAGGCATCGCATCGTGATCAATCCGTGTCCTGCCAGCCACCGCCCAGGGCGCGGATCAGATCAACGCTGGCGTGCAGC
>Ga0210385_10002643_pt1 | contig 10780 bp, 8 predicted proteins | sample IncBWH26OmetaG_FD_160107 | JGI IMG/M metagenome (GOLD analysis project Ga0210385, IMG submission 160107) | Forest soil microbial communities from Barre Woods Harvard Forest LTER site, Petersham, Massachusetts, United States - Inc-BW-H-26-O ... | reverse complement strand
ACTTGCCGGGGTGCGAATGTTTCAAAAGATACTGATCGCGAATCGGGGCGAGATTGCGGTGCGCGTGTTGCGGGCGCTGCGCGAGATGGAAATCGCAGCGGTGGCTGTTTACAGTGAGGCCGACCGCGCTTCGCTCCATGTGCGGCTGGCCGCTGAGGCGTATGCGATCGGTCCGGCGCCTTCGCGCGAGTCCTACCTCTCGATAGAAAAGGTAATCGGCGCAGCGCAAAAATCCGGCTGCGACGCGATCCATCCGGGCTACGGATTCCTGGCAGAGAATGCTGCGTTTGCCCGCGCCTGCAAGGATGCAGGCATCACCTTCATCGGACCGTCGCCTGAGGCGATGGAGCAACTCGGGTCCAAGACCGCGGCTCGCCGACTTGCACGTGAGGTGGAGGTTCCTACCGTTCCTGGCACACTCGATCCCTTGGCGAGTGCGGAGGAAGCGCTTACAGCGGCTAAGCGCATCGGTTTCCCTGTAGTGCTCAAAGCCGTGGCCGGCGGGGGCGGCAAAGGAATGCGAACAGTGGATCGCGATGCCGATCTTCCCGCCGCTTTTCGCGATGCATCGTCTGAGGCGCAAAACGCTTTTGGCGATGGCCGGCTTTACCTTGAAAAATATCTGTCGCGTCCTCGCCACATTGAAATTCAGGTGCTCGGTGACGAGCACGGCCACATGGTTTATCTCGGCGAGCGCGAATGTTCGGTGCAGCGCCGCCACCAAAAAGTGATTGAAGAGGCTCCGTCGCCGATTATGACGCAGGAATTACGGAGCGCGATGGGAGATGCGGCCGTGAAGCTTGCGCGCGCCGGGGGATATACCAACGCCGGGACGGTGGAATTTCTGGTGGACGCGGATCGCGATTTCTATTTTCTGGAAATGAACACGCGGCTGCAGGTGGAGCATCCGGTTACGGAGCTGGTCACCGGGCTCGACCTGGTGAAGCTGCAAATAAAAATTGCAGCCGGTGAGCCGCTGCCGTTCACGCAGAAAGATGTTGCGCTGCGTGGACACGCGATCGAATGCCGCCTTTACGCGGAAGACCCAGCGAACAACTTTCTGCCTTCGCCGGGAACGATTCGCGATTATCGCGCGCCGGGCGGGCCGGGGATTCGCCTCGACGACGGCGTCTATTCGGGCTGGACTGTGCCCAACGAATACGATCCCATGCTCGGGAAGCTGATCGCTTTGGGCGCCGATCGCAGCGAAGCCATCGCGCGCCTTCGCGGCGCCATCGCCGAGACATGCGTCACAGGGATCAAGACTAATCTCGCCCTCTTTACGGAAATTCTCTCGACCGAAGATTTCTTGCGCGGAGAAATCTACACGCGCTGGCTGGATGATTTTCTCCTGACGGATCACAGGGCTCCCGAATCTTCAGCACCGGCCGGTGAAGTCTCGACGGACGAACAGGCTGCGATTCTGGCAGCCGCACTCTGGCACAACCGCAAGGAGTCGCGGCAGAGCGCGCCCACCACCAACGGAGCCGCATCGAAATCGCGGTGGAAGGCACAAGGGCGGCGCGAACAGTTGGATCGGGAGCCGAAGCCAGTTCGATGAAACTCGAAATCGAACTCGGCGGAATCGCCCACACGACGGAATTAACGTGGAGCGAAGGAAAGCTGCGGGCCACGATCGATGGGAAGACGATCGACGCCGACGCTGTCGAAATCTCCCGCGGCATCTATTCCATCGTGATCGGCGGACGATCGCGCGAAGTGCGCGTCGAACGTTTCGGCACCGGCCTGCGAATCACCTCCGGTGGAAGTGAGTATTCGGCGCAAGTCCGCGATCCGCGAAAGTGGGAGCGAAATCGCGGCGCGGCAATATCCGCGCAAGGCCGCCAGAATGTGGTCGCGCCAATGCCCGGACGAGTCGTCCGCGTCCTGGTGACCGCAGGGGACCATGTGGACGCGGGGCAAGGCCTGGTGGTGGTGGAAGCGATGAAGATGCAAAATGAAGTTCGGTCGCCAAAAGCGGGCGCTGTGGAGCGCCTGTTAGTTAAGGAGGGCCAAGCCGTCAATCCGGGAGACACGATTGCGGTGATTTCTTAATGTGAGAATTAGTTGCCGGCGGGAAGTTTGCCGGCGGACTCGAGAATCTGCTGCGCGAGGTAATTGGTCACGTGCGCTTCGTCGCGAGCGTCGGTCATATAGGCGGAACGGAGAAGTTGCTCTTTGCGGTTGCGCAGCGTATCGCGAATGGCGGCCTGTACTTGCGGATCGGTAAGTTGACGGTCGCCCGCGGGCTCCTTAGCGATGAGCTTTAGGATGTTGTAGGAGCCGTCTTTGGTCTGGATGGGGCTGCTCACCTCGCCCGGTTTCATCGAGAGCACGGCCCTTTTGAGGGCGGGGTCGGACTGGTTGAGCGACGATTCGCCGACGAATCCGAAGTCGCCGCCGGTGGACGCGCTGGAGTCCTCCGAGTAATCCATGGCCAGCTCGGAAAAGTCGGTGCCGGATTCGAGCTGTTTTTCGAGCATCACGATTTTGCGGCCTGCTTCGGATTCGTTGGCCGCCTTATCGTTCTTGCGATTGTGAACCGTGGAGTCGGGCCTAGGGGTGACCACAATCCGCGCGATGTGATACTGGGTTTCGGGCAGATTGAACTGAGAGCGGTTCGCGTTGTAGTAATCGGAAATGTCGTGGTCCGTGACGGAAATCTTTGCGGCCACTTCGCGATTCAGAAGCTTGTCGATCGAGATTTGACGGCTGAGTTCGCTTTTCAGATCGTCGACGGTGAGTCCCGAATCCTTCAACTTTTTCTGGAATTCTTCTTCCGTGTAGGAGCTCTTGGACTCGGTGAACTTGTCTTCGACTTCCGCGTCGCTGGCGACCAGGTTCATATTTGCCGCGCGGTCGAGCAGAATATCGCTGTTGATCAACTCGTCCAGAATGCTCAGCTTGAGGGAGAGCGCTTCTTCCTGCGAGGGCGCGGGACCGTCGGCATTGATCCGCGTGCGATAGACCTTCTCGACTTCGTCGCGGAGGATCTGCTTATTATCGACGACCGCCCACACGTCGGGCCCGGGCGCAGCCTGCCTGTTGCAGGCGGCCAAATTCAGAAAGAGGGCCCAGCCCGCCAGCAGCAGAAGTCTCCGTTTCAACGGGAAACCTTTCCAGGAGGACTATCTTTCAGGCGGCTTTTTTGACGCGGCCGGCGCGGATGCAGGCGGTGCAGACGCGCACCCGCTTCCGGGTGCCGGATACGACGGCCTTCACGCGGCGTAGATTTGGATTCCAGCGGCGGCGGCGCACATTGTGCGCGTGGCTGATCTTGTTACCGTAGCTCGGCTTCTTGCCGCAAACTTCACATTCCAATGCCATGATCTCGTAACTCCCCAGCGAAACGGATGGATTCGTAAGTGTAGATGCTATCAAAGAATCACCCCAGCGGAAAGCGGTTTGGCTGCGGGTGTGTCGATTCCCCCGAGAGGCATCCCCAAACAGCGACTTATGGCCAAGCTACTATTAATCCACTCGCGCCATAGGGTCCCAAATAGTACCAACTGTCCATTTTTGCCTGCGTACCCAGCCCCTATAACTTAACGAAACTTGGGATGGTCGAGTCGTCTCCGAGACGAGTGTCTAGAGACTTATGGGACCAGGGGGCTTTACCGACTCTCCGGCTTAACGGACAGCTGTGACTTGGGAAGCGCCGGAGTTTCAGCGACAGAAAACTGAGCGTTGCCAAAACCGCAATGGAGATCACATGCCCTTGGATGCTTTAGACCAGCAGACAGTGAACAAGCTGCCGCGTCTTTCAGAATTGCACGCCGCGTACGGAGTGGAAGTGAATCGTATCGATGTGGACGCGCTCTTCGATCTGTATGAGCGCACAGGGTTTCTGTATCCGGACAAGGCGGCGCGGCTTTTGCCTCATCTGGATACCGTGAAAGAGAACTGGCGCAGCATGTTGCGCGCCGAGGAGTCACTGCTCTACGTACTGACCGCGGGAGATGTGCAAAAGGGAAGAGCGGCACTGGCCGTGTGGCGCACCACCCGGCACGGATGGACCTATCAACATCTGGTTTCGGAGAACAACCCTTATGCATCGCGCGCGGTGATGCTGGCGGCAGAGGCTGCGAGCATTCTAAAAGGCTCGGACGAATCCGCGCAGAACTGGTACCGCCCCGAGAACCGGTTTCCGGCTCGCGTGTTCGGTTCCATGACGCAATCGATCGGGGGCTCTCTTTCGTCTTCTCAGCGGCACGGGTATTTTGCGATGCCGCGCAAGCTGTCGTTGGCTTCCGATGTGGGAATCAGTCTCGTCCCCTACGACCCAAGCCATAACCAAGCTCTCTGCAGCATGGCATCTCTGACGAGGGGCCATGTATACGTCGCCGCCGAAGAACTGACGGGCGACGTTCCGTTCAAGGGGCTGGACGGGCTGTACCGGCGTGTGGGATTGCGGCGTACGCGTCACGTCTGGCTCGCCTACCGCAAAGGGAAAGACGAACTGATGGGCGCGGCAATCGCCTATCGCGGGCCGCTCGGCCTGAACTTCAGCTTTCTTGAAAACCGCTGCGATCTGCTTCTGCCGTCCTATTTATCGGCGGCCGAAATGGAAACCGCGTCGAGCGCACTGCTGGGCGCGGCCCTTAGTGCTTACGAGAACTTCGAACTGGAAGAAATTCCGGTGATTGCGTCGGAGAACGCAATCACCGCGCTGACCAAGCTCGGCGCACAGTTTCTCCGGCACTACTGCCAATGTATCTGGCTTAAAGACGGGTACGCGCGTTCCTACCGGCACGTAGACAGTTTCTATTCCAAGGTCCTGGTTCGGTCAGAAAAGCACGGCTTGCAAGCATCTCTCGCACTTCAGGAATAGCCATGAACAACAGTCTTTTGCAGCAGAGAACTGCGGCTCGGCGAGCAAACGGAACAGATGCCGGCGTTCGCCCGGCAAATTTGGGCCCGCCCATTCGGCGAATGGCGACTACCTGTACCCTCGCTTGCGCGAAGCGCGCCCTGTCGGCTGCGCTGGCCGCGATGCTGGTCACGTCCGCAGTCTGGGCGAACACCAGCCAGGATGTGCCTGACGTGACCTCCATGAGCGTGGAGGACCTGATGAACGTGCAGGTGACGTCCGTCTCGAAGAGGAGCCAGAGGGTTGCGGACGCCGCCGCCGCCGTTTTCGTGATCACGCAGGAAGATATCGAACGCTCCGGCGCCAGGAGCATTCCGGAACTTTTGCGGATGGTCCCCGGCCTCGAAGTGGCGCGCATCGACGAAAACAAATGGGCGATCGGATCGAGAGGCTTTAACGGACGATTTGACGACAAGCTGCTGGTGCTGATCGACGGCCGAAGCGTGTATACGCCTCTGTTTTCGGGCGTCTATTGGGACGTTCAGGACGTGATGCTGGAGGACGTGGAGCGGATTGAAGTGATCCGTGGTCCGGGCGCAACGTTGTGGGGCGCGAACGCGGTCGACGGCGTGATCAACATCATTACCAAGCCAGCCAAGGAAACGCAGTCCGGCCTGGTGAAATCCGAAGGCGGAGATGAAGAGGTCAATGCCGATAGCGTTCGCTATGGCAACAAGATCGGCGATAAGGGCTATTACCGCGCCTACATGAAGTATTTCGACTGGGGATCTTCGACCGACCTGGCGGGGCAGAATCAATACGATGGCTGGAATCAATTGCGGGGTGGGTTTAGGTCGGACTGGAATTTGTCCCATGCGGACGCGTTGACCTTTCAGGGCGACATGTACCACAGCCGCGACGGTGAGACGCTGACGGTTCCCACGCTGCAGGCTCCCTATTCGTCGACATTCTCGAATAAGGGCGACTACAGCGGCGGAAACCTGCTGGGCCGCTGGACACATTCGTTCAGCAATTCTTCGATCTCCCTGCAGACGTATTTCGATCGGACGAATTACGCGGACAACAACCTGTTTGTGGACCACGAGTCGGTCTACGACGTCGACTTCCAGCACGATTTTCACGTCGGGAAATCGAACGAGATCATCTGGGGCGGCGGCTACCGGTCGATTCAGGATCGTAACGATGCGACGTTCACCGTGATGGTGATACCGAGCCAGAAGGACTACAACCAATTCAGCGCGTTCGCACAGGACGAAATCAGCCTGCTGAACAAACGCCTGCACGTTACGGTTGGCTCGAAATTTGAACACAATCCATTCACGGGTTTTGAGATACAACCGAACGTGCGCTTCGTGGGGACCATAACCAATACTCAATCGGTGTGGGGTGCGATTTCACGCGCGGTGAGAACCCCTGCGATCACGGAAGAAGGCCTGCGGCTGAATGAAGCGGTGTTGCCGCCGGGCACGTTTGGCAGTCCGGTGCCGGTGATCGAAGCTGTCTACGGCAGCAACCAATTCAAGTCCGAAGATCTGCTTGCCTACGAAGTCGGGTACCGCGTGCAGGCGACCAGTTCATTTTCCGCGGATATCGCGGCGTTCTACAACAACTACACCAACCTGAGAACCGCTGAAGAGGGCGAACCTTTCGTGGAGGGAAGCCCGACGCCCACAGACACGGTGATTCCTTTCGTCGCCTCGAACAAGATGAGCGGAGGAACTTACGGCGTCGAGCCGTTTGTGGATTGGAAGGTACTGCCGAGGTGGCGGCTCTTCGGCTCCTACAGTTACCTGGAAATGAATGTCCACAAGAACGCCGACAGCAACGATCCGACGCCCGACCTGCCGAATGGGGAAAATCCGAAGCATCAGATTTTCTTCCGGTCGTCGATAGACTTGCCCTGGCACATCGAGCAGGACTTCAGCGTGCGGCATGTGGATCAACTGCCGAGTCTCGACATTCCGGCCTATACGTCGCTGGATGGCGGAATTCGCTGGCACCCGAAGCCGAACCTCGAATTGTCTTTTGACGGGCAGAACTGGCTCGACAAGCGGCACATCGAGTTCATACCTGACTTCATCAACACGACGCCAACCGTCATTGCCCGCACCTACTACGGCGGGATCACGTGGAGTTTCAGCAACCGTTAGAGGCCAGCGACGTGCATTCGGGGCGCATTCAATTCGAGGCGAGTGAGAACCTGAGGATAATGAGGAAACTGCCCTTCATCGTCGCGTGTTTGACGTGCATGGCGCTGGTGCTCGCCGCGCCAAGCCACGCGCAGAGCGTGGATTCCTCGAACTCTTCGGAATATCTCGTCGAAGCGGGTTTCACGTACAACTTCGCGAAGCTGATGGAATGGCCTGCCAGCGCGTTCCCGCAAACGGATTCGCCAATCGTTATCGGAGTTCTGGGAACAGATCCCTTCGGCGGCACTCTGGACGAGGTGCTGAAAGGCAAGACGGCCAACGGGCGCGGCTTCGTGGTAAGACACCTGAAGTGGGGCACGGATCTGAAGGATTGCAACATTTTATTTGTCGGCGCATCGGAGTCCGTGCACATGGACGAGATCTTTCGCATCGTCAAGGGCCTGCCGATTCTGACGATCGGAGAGACTCCAGGGTTTGCGCAGCGCGGCGGGATTATCAATTTCGTTCTGGAAGATGACAAAGTACGTTTTGAAGTGAATGTGGACGCGGCCAAACAGGCTGACATCAATATCAGCTCGCGACTGCTCTCGCTGGCCAAGATCGTTCAGCAGACGACTCCGGATGCGAAGGCGCTGCGATGAACCTGCAAAACCTATCCATCAAGGGCAAGCTGCTGATGATCACGATGATCACGAGCAGCGTCGCGCTGGTTCTTCTGGCCGCGAGTTACCTGGTCTACGATCTGCTGTCGTTCCGGCACTTCCTTAGCGAGGACCTGTCGACGCAAGCGGAAATCATCGGTTACAACAGCGCCGCGGCGATGGCGTTCAAAGACGAGTCCGCAGCGAGCGTGACGCTCTCCGCGCTGAAGGCCAAAGAAGACGTGACGGCGGCCGTGCTGTACACGCCGGACGGGAAAATCTTCGCGAAGTACGTTCGCGCGAACATCGTGGCGCCATCTCTACCCGCGGACGTTCCTCAAACCAACGGCTCCCGATTCAAAGGGAGCTACCTTGAGGTCTTCCGCGACGTGTCGTTGAATGGCGAGCCACTGGGAACGCTCTTCCTGCAGTCGGACATGAGCCAATGGAGTTCGCGTGCGAAAAGCTATGCGACGTTCCTGCTGATGTTCATGCTGGCGTCGTCTTTTCTTGCGCTGTTGTTGGCGTCAAGGCTACAGACGCTGATCTCGCGGCCGATTTTGCGGCTGGAAGATACGATGCGGGCCGTGTCGGCAAAGAAGAATTACGAAGTGCGGGCGTTGAAGTTTTACGACGACGAGATCGGCAGGCTGATCGACGGATTCAACACGATGCTTGCGGAGATTCAGCAACAGGATATGGCTTTGCAAGGTGCGAACGACGAACTGCAAATGCGTACCCAGGAGCTGGAAGGCGAGATCACGCACCGCAAACAGGCGCAGGAGGAATTGCTCACCGCGAAGCGCGCGGCTGAAGATGCCAGCCGCGCCAAGAGCGCGTTCCTGGCGAATATGAGCCACGAGCTGCGCACGCCGCTCAACGCGATCATCGGTTACAGCGAGATGATCGAGGAGGAAATTCAGGACTCCGGGCAGATCAACGACATCCAAGACGTGCAAAAAATCGAGGCCGCCGGCAAGCATTTGCTGGCGCTGATCAATGACGTGCTGGACCTTTCAAAGATTGAAGCCGGAAAGATGAGCCTGCACCTCGAGACCTTCGAGGTGGCGCTGATGATTCGAGACATGGCCTCCACGCTTGAACCGGCCGTGGCAAAGAACTCGAATACGCTCGAGCTTCAGCTTCCGGAAGACCTGGGGATGATGCGGTCTGACGTGACCAAGGTGCGCCAGATACTCTTCAATCTTCTGAGCAACGCCTGCAAGTTTACCGACCACGGCACGATTTCGATGAGCGTGGACCGGATCGAGACACGCGAGCAGCAATGGATGCGCTTCCGGGTGGCGGACACCGGCATCGGAATCAGCGACGAGCAGCAGGAAAATCTCTTCAAGGAATTTGCGCAGGCCGACGTCTCAATTGCGCGCAAATACGGCGGGACCGGTCTCGGCTTGGCGATCAGCCACCGTTTCGCGCAGCTGATGGGCGGCAACATCGTGGTGGAAAGCGAGCCGGGCAAGGGCTCCGTATTCACGCTGCATCTGCCCGCACAAGCGAACGCGGAAACGACCGCGGCTGCCCCGCCGAAATCGAAGAGCACCGCGACTACGCCTGCGCCCGAACCGAAATCGCAGAGCGAAACGATTCTTGTGATTGATGATGATCCAGCGGTGCGCGACCTGATGACCCGGTTTCTGGTGAAGCTGGGCTTCGGCGTGATCGCGGCGGTCGATGGCGAAGAAGGATTCAAGCTCGCGAAGAAGACTCGTCCGGCGATCATCACGCTGGACGTGATGATGCCCGAAATGGACGGATGGGGCGTTCTCTCACGGTTGAAGTCGGATCCGGAACTGGCCTCGATTCCCGTGATCATGGTGACGATCGTGGACAACGAGGTGGCGGCGATCAAGCTGGGCGCCTCCAGCTACATGGTGAAGCCCGTGGACCGCGACCGGCTGGCGGGATTGGTGGAACAGTATCGCAAAGGACGCGGTCCGGTCCCCGAGAAGGTTGCGGCGGGACCGGTGCATACCTCTCAAGGCGACTCCAAGCCGAGCATGCGCTGGGATCCGGTCTCGAGGAGAAATTAGCTATGCCTCTAAAAATTCTGCTGGTGGAAGACAACGAAATGAATCGCGACATGCTCACACGCCGGCTGGAACGCCGGGGCTATCAAGTGGTCGTGGCGCACGACGGAGGACAAGGGCACGATCTAGCGCACTCGGAATCGCCGGATTTGATCCTGATGGATATGAGCCTTCCGGTCATGAACGGCTGGGAGGTTACCCGGCTGCTGAAAGCGGACAGGCAGACGTCCCACATACCGATCATTGCACTGACGGCCCACGCTCTCGCCACGGACCGGGCGAAGGCGTTTGAGGCGGGGTGCGACGATTACGATACCAAGCCCGTGGATTTCAATCGTCTACAGGAAAAAATCAACGGCTTGATTCTGGAGAAAAAACCATCATGAATTCCCCGCAGAACCGCGTCCTGATCGTCGACGACAATGAGATGAACCGGGACATGCTCGCGCGGCGCCTGGAACGCAGGGGCTATCACGTGAGCATGGCGGCGAGCGCCCATGAATTGATGGACCGAATCAAGCAGGACGCAATCGACCTGGTGCTGCTGGATATCGAGATGCCGGAGATCAGCGGACTCGAAGCCCTGCGCATGATTCGCGAACTCTACAACCCGATCGAACTTCCCGTCATTATGGTCACGGCCAGGAACCAGAGCGAGGACGTGGTGAAAGCCCTGAGCATGGGTGCGAGCGACTACCTGACCAAGCCGATCGATTTTGCCGTCGCGCTGGCGAGAATCGGAACTCAGCTCTCACACAAACGCGCCCAGGAAGGGTTGAAGGAGAGCGAAGAACGCTACGCACTGGCCGCCCGCGGCGCTAACGACGGATTGTGGGACTGGAACCTAGCGACGAACGTCGTCTACTACTCCGACCGATGGAAAGCCATGTTGGGCTACCAGGAAAACGAAATCGGCGCCACCGCGGAAGAGTGGCTGGAGCGTATCCACCATTCGGACCAGGAACGGCTGAAGGAAGAGATTGCAGCTCATCAAAAAGGGATGACGCCCCATTTTGAGAGCGTGCACCGCGTCCGTCACAAGGACGGAACGTTCCGTTGGATGCTGAGCCGTGGGCTTGCCATCCGCGACCGAACCGGGAAACCGATCCG
>Ga0210385_10002640_pt1 | contig 10795 bp, 9 predicted proteins | sample IncBWH26OmetaG_FD_160107 | JGI IMG/M metagenome (GOLD analysis project Ga0210385, IMG submission 160107) | Forest soil microbial communities from Barre Woods Harvard Forest LTER site, Petersham, Massachusetts, United States - Inc-BW-H-26-O ... | reverse complement strand
CACGAGCGCGAACGCCAGGAACTCGGCCGCGAGCATCAGCGGGTGGCCCGACAGCGGATCGCCGAACACGATGATCCCGCCGACGATTCCGGCCACGTTGGCAGCCGTTCCCGTCACGGCGATGACCGGCACCGCGTCGCCTTCCTGCAGCCCCTTGGCCGAGCTGTAGAACGCTGCGACCGAGGCCGCGACGGTCACGATCGCCCACGGGCTCAACAGTCCGAGCACGCCGTGCGAGCCGACCATTCCCGAGATCGCCTTGATCGACACGTCCGAAACGCCGAACAGGATCCCCGACGCCGCCCCGAGCATGAAGCCGTGATGCTCGACGGGGGCTCCGATCCTCGGACCCATGATCAGCAACGTCCCGGTCAACAGCAGCCCGGCCTCGAAGCCGATCATCCCCGGTACCGAGAAGCGCGAATGGGCGCCGTGCACCGCCGGGAGGCTGATGCCGAGCAGGATCAACCCTACGGCCGTGAGACCGAGGCCGAGCCACTGACGGCGCGAGATCTGTAGGCCGAAGGTGCGCTCGGCCATGATCGCGAGCAGCACGACGCCACCGGCGAGCACCGCCTGGACGACCGACAGCGGGGCCACCGCCATCGCGGCGACGTGGAAGATCCAGGCTCCGGAGGCGATCAACATCCCGACCGCGAACAGCCGTGACGAGAACAGCGCCTTCGCGGTCTGGACCGGGCGACGCATGTCGACGGCGGGCGCCGCGCAAGCGCCTCGGTGCTTGAACAGAAAGCCGATGTTCGTGGCCAGCGCACAGATGAGCGCGAGCAGGATACCTAGCAGTGGAGTCAAGTTTTTTGAGCCTGAATCGGAACCGGCGAACCCGTGCTCCGCCTCACGCTGTGTTCTCGGCAATCCAACACGGAGCCTTGAGGCCAGCGGCGCAATCTCAGCGAAAGCTGGACAGCGCTCGAGCATCGCGCGGTTCTCTGTGCATACCCTGTCGCACTGACATAAACGCTTCGTATGAACCGCCCGCTGCTTCTGATCGACATCGACGGAGTGATCTCGCTGTTCGGATTCGACCTCGGCGACCCGCCCGAGGGCTCATTCATCAACGTCGACGGCATCACTCATTTTCTGTCCGCGACGGCCGGCGAGCAGCTGCTCGCGCTGGCCGCGGACTTTGAGCTGGCGTGGTGCAGCGGCTGGGAGGAGAAGGCCGACGAATATCTGCCGCTCGCGCTCGGCCTCCCGGCCGGCCTCGCCCATGTCCAGCTCGAGCGCGCCGGCAACGATGACGGGCGCCACTGGAAGCTGGCCGCGATCGACCGCTTCGCGGGCCACCGTGCGCTCGCCTGGATCGACGACGGCCATGACCCCAGCTGCGCGGCATGGGCCGCGGCGCGCGGCGGCCCAACCCTGCTGGTGACGACCGATCCCGCGTCGGGCCTGACCGAGGACCACACCGCCAGCCTCAGGGCGTGGGCGCGGTCGTTGCGCTACTCAAAGGCGCCATGACGCCCGGCCCCCGAGCGGAAGCGCTCGAGTCCGGACTGGACATCCTGCAGCGACCGCAGGCCGTGCTCGAACTCGACGGCGATCGCCTCGCGCTCACCGAGCCCCTCCTGCTCGAGTAGCGACAGACGATCCTGGCGCATGCAGGTCTGCGGGAAGCGCGCGAGCGACCGCGCCAAGTCCTGCGCGGCGGCCAAGCCCTCCCCACACGCGACGACGCGATTCACGAGCCCGATCGCGAGCGCCTCCGCCGCCTCGACGGGACGCCCGGTCAGGATCATGTCCATCGCACGGCTCGTTCCGATCAGCCGCGGCAGCCTGACCGTGCCGCCGTCGATCAGCGGCACGCCCCAGCGGCGGCAGAAGACCCCCAGCACCGCGTCGTCCTCGGCGATCCGGAGATCGCACCACAGCGCGAGCTCGAGGCCACCCGCGACCGCATGCCCGGCGATCGCAGCGATCACCGGCTTTGACAGCCGCAGCCGCGTCGGGCCCATCGGCCCATCGCCCGCCGCGTCGACGCGGTTGCCCTCCGCGGTACCGATCGCCTGCAGATCGGCGCCCGCGCAGAACACGCCCCCTTCCCCGTGAAGCACGGCAACCGCGGCATCGGGATCGGCGTCAAAGGCGCGGAAGGCGTCGGCGAGCGCGGCGGCCGTGGGACCGTCGACCGCGTTGCGTCGCTCGGGGCGCGACAGCACGACCGTCGTCACGGGCCCATCGCTCGAGACCGAGACCGCGCCGCTCACCGCGCCCCCACCGCCCGGCGGACGAACGTCTGCAGCGATGCGGCGATCTCGGCGGCGTCGGGGCCACGGCGCCCGACCGGCGACAGCGGTCCGACGAGCGCCTCGCCGCAGCCGCCGACGAGCGCCGCGGCGGTCAGCTCGACGTTCTGCGCCGGCAGCTCGCCCGTCTCGATCCCGGCCCGCAGGCCCTCGGCGATCAGCGCCGCGTAGCGCTCGCGGTAAGCGAGCCGCTCGGCGTCGACGAGTGGATCCACCGGCTCGGCGATCAACGCCCAGGCGAGCCGCGGATTGCGCAGCGCCCGGCGCGCGAATGTGGCGAGCACGGTCTCGAGGCGCTCGCTCGCCGAGGTGCCGTCGGGCAGCTGCTCGGCGGCCGCACGCATCGCGCGCTCCTCGCGCCCGCAAACGGCTCGAAAGAGTTCGACGAAGAGCTCCTCCTTGGATGCGAAGTGGCGGTACAGGGTCCCGGCCGCCACCCCCGTCCGGTCGGCGATCGCGACCACCGAGGCGGCACCGTAGCCGCCCTCCTCGATCAGCTCCTGAGCCGCCGCCAGCAGGCGATCGCGGGTGGTTGTCGTCGTCGCCTCGATCGCGCTCACCCTTTGAAACTCGACGGCCCGAGGTCGCCGAATGGCTGGTCACGGTCACGGACGGCTGCCTTGAAGCCGTCACGGGCGGCGCGGCCCTGGAAGGCATATCCCTCGCGCGTGTGCCGGGCGATGCCGTCGAAGATGGTGCCGAGCGTCTGAGAGGCGTGCAGTCCCTGAGCATGGAGGCTCTCGTTGACGAGCAGCTTCATCATCTGCAGCTGATTGAGCGGCATCCGCGCGATCCGGTCTACGAGTGCCTCGGTGCGCTCGTCAAGCTGCTCGGGGGCGGGCGCCTCGATCGCCAGCCCCCACTCGAACGCCTCCGTCCCCGACAGCGAGTCACCAGTGAACAGCAGCCGCTTGGCACGCTGTGGCCCGAGCCGGTGTGCCCACATCGCGGTCGTCGGCGAGCCCCAGACGCGCGCCGGCGGGTAGCCGATCTTGGCGTCGGACGCGATCACCAGCAGATCCGAGCAGAGCGCCATATCGGTGCCGCCGGCGACGCAGAAGCCGTGCACCTTGCAGACGACCGGCTTGCTGCAGTGCAGCAGCGTCATGAACGCGCGGACGTTGCGGCTCATCATCGAGTAGTCGACCATCGGGTCCCAGACCGACCGGGGGTCGTGGTTGGCGGCCATCACGGCGGGGTCCAGCGGAGAGCCAGGCGGCCCTTCGTCACCCGGCGCCGGGCGCTCACCCTCGGCGCTCTGCACCAGGTCATAACCGCCGCAGAACCCCTTTCCGCTTCCCGCCAGCAGCAGCACATGCACGACCGGGTCGAGATCGGCCCGCTCGACGCCCCGTTCGAGCTCTGTCAGCAGCTCGCGCGTGATTCCGTTGCCTCGCTGCGGGCGGTCGAGGGTCAGCCGCGCGACGCGACCGGTCACCTCGTAGCCGATCGCGCTCATCCGGCTGCCGGCAGCGCGCGATCGATGATCCCCTTCGCGTCGACCCCGGCCGGCAGCGTCCCGTACACACGACCCCCTTCACCGCCCAGTCGCGCCGCGCAGAATGCATCGGCTACGGCCGGCGGCGCGTGGCGGACGAGGAGCGATCCCTGCAGGCCGAGCGCCAGGTCCTCGACCACGCGGCGGGCCTCGAACTGACTCTCATACAGGCGCTGCTCGGGGCTGGCGTCCTCCGAGCCCGAGAACGCCCTATTAACACGCGCGCGCGTGCGCGCCAGATGATCGTCGAGCCGGTGATCGGCGCCCGAGGCGAGCTCGCACTCGTCGAGGAAGGCGGGCAGCCCCTCGGGTTCCTTGACGATCGCGCGCAGGACGTCGAGCGCTGCGACGTTGCCCGAGCCCTCCCAGATCGAGTTCAACGGCGCGTCGCGATATAGCAGCGGCAACCCCGACTCCTCGACGAAGCCGTTTCCCCCGAGGCATTCGAGCGCTTCCGCCGCATGGGCGGCTGCGCGCTTGCTGATCCAGTACTTCGTCACGGCCGTCGCGAAGCGGCGGAACGCTTGCTCCTCGGATTCGTCGTAGCTGCGTGCCACCCGCATGGCGGTCACGGTCGCGGCCTCGGACTCGACCGCAAGGTCCGCCAGCACGTTTCGCATCGCCGGCTGATCGACCAGCCGCGCACCAAACGCGGACCGGTGCCGAGCGTGATGGATCGCCTCGACGGTCCCGCGCCGCAGACCGGTCGTCGAGCCCAGCAGGCAGTCGAGCCGCGTGTGATTGACCATCCGGATGATCGCCGGCACGCCTCGGCCCTCCTCACCGATCAGCCGCCCCTCGATGCCGCGGAACTCGACCTCGGACGACGGCAGCGAGCGCGTGCCGAGCTTGTCCTTCAAGCGCTGGAACTCCATCCCCGGCCCCCGCTCGACGAGAAAGCACGACAGTCCCGCGGGAGCCTGCGCGAGCACCAGGAACACATCGCACGGCGGATACGAGCAGAACCATTTGTGCCCGTGGATCTCGAACGTGCCGTCGCCCACCGGGTCGGCGCGCGTGATGTTGGCGCGCACGTCGGAGCCGCCCTGGCGCTCGGTCATCGCCATCCCGGCAAGCGCCCCGCGCTCGTAGTCCGTGCTCGTCAGCCGCGGCTCCCACTCTGCCGCCAGCTCCGGCGCCGCATCCCGGAGTGCGGGCACCGCGGCGTATGTCATCGAGACGGGACACATGACGCCGTCATTGGCGTTGCTCCACAGGCTGAACATCGCCGCGCGGACCACGTGCGCCCCCGCCCGTCCGTCGCTCCAGGGCAAGCTGTGGATGGCGCGGTTGACGGCGCCCTTCAGCAACCAGTGCCACGACGGGTCGAGGTCGACCTGGTCGATCCGGTTGCCGTAGCGGTCGTGCGTCACGAGCCGCGGCTCGTTGCGCTCGGCTCGGTGACTGTGCTCGAGCGCCTCGACTCCGCCGGCGACCAGGCCGGCCTCGCGGACCGCGGCGCGCCCCCACGCACCCCCTTCGCGCTCGAGTGCCTCCGCTAGCGCGAGGTCGGACTCGAGGAGGTCGATCGGTTGCAGGGGCGGAGCCTGATTGAGCACCTCGCGAGCGGGGTCCGTGACTTCGATCGTTGCCATGCGCGTTCCTTTTCCGGCGCCGAGGGAGCTGGTGAATCGTGATTCACAAGGGCCAAGCGTAGCTCAGTGAATCGGGATTCACAAGGGCTCGTCTGGCGGAGTCGCGGCTAGGCCACGGCGGTGCCGCTCATCGCCCGTTCAGCGACGCGGTCGGTCGCGTCGTGGGTTCCCGCCAGCAGGCGCCGGGAGAGCTGCGCACGGCGGAAGAACAGCGGCGCGTCGTGCTCCCAGGTGGCACCGATCCCGCCGTGGACGTTAATCATCGAGCGGGCCCCGAAGTCAAGCGCCCCGCCAGCGGCCGAGCGCGCCGCGCTCGCCGCGAGCGGGAACTCGTCCGGCGCCGATTCGCGAGCCCAGCCGGCGTAGTACTGCAGGCCGCGCGAGTTCTCGAGCCGCCGCAGGACCTCGGTCAGCTCGTGCTTGATCGCCTGGTAGGAGCCGATCGCGCGCCCGAACGTGTACCGCTCCTTGGCGTACTCGACGCTGACGTCGAGGCAGGTCTGCGCGGCGCCGATCGACTCTGCCGCGATCAGGGCGTGGGCGAGGAACCAAGCGTCAGCGAGGACGTCGACGGAGACATCCAGGCGCCGTCCACGGGCACCGGCGAGACTGACGTGCGCGAGCGGGCGGGTAGCGTCGTAGCGGACCACCGGCTCTACCGTGACCCCGCCGGCTGACGGCTCGACCGCGGCCGCAACCGGCCGGCCGCCGTCGTCGACTGCCACCGCGACCAGCAGCCCCGCACCGGGCGCGTCGGGGACGAACGCGACCTCGCCGTCGAGCGTGACCTCGTCACCATCCACGACGGCGCGCGCAACCTCCGCCCGACCGAAGCCGCTGCGCGGGTCCCCGGTCCAGCCGTCACCGTCGGCGCCCGGCGGGCGGGCCGGCAGATACGCGGGCCGCAGCTCGCCCGATGCGATCGCCTCGAGCGACTCGTCGGCTGCCGCGTTCAGGATCGCGGCTGCGGGCATCAGCCCCAGCAGCGGCACCGCGGCCAGGACGCGGCCACACTCCTCGGCCACGAGCATCGCGTCGAACGCGCCGAGCCCAGCGCCGCCGCGCTCCTCGTCGATCAACAACCCCGGCCAGCCGGCCTCGATCGCCGCCGGCCACAGATCTGGTAGCGCACTCGGATCCTCGAGCGCATCGCGTGCGGCTTCGATCGTCTTGAAGCGAGCGAGCGATCCGCGCGCGGCTTCGCGCAGCAGGATCTGCTCGTCGGACAGAGCGAAGTTCATCGTCCCGCCCCCTGCTTCTCGAGCGCGCGCAGCTCGCTGAACGGAACGCCCTTGTCAAGGCGCGGCTCGGACGGCAACCCCAGCACTCGTTCGCCGATCGTGTTGCGCAGGATCTGCTCCGTCCCGCCAGCCGACTTCAGCCCCGGCAAAAACGAGATCAGATAGCTCCAGTCGTTGTCCCGATCGAGCGCCTCGGGGCCGATCACGTCGGCCGCGAGATCGGTCGCGGCAATCGCGGCGTTGACCATCGTGACTTTCGCCAGGCCAGCCTCCGGGCCGGGAATCTGGCCGCGCGAGAGGACGGTCAGCGCGCGATAGCCGTTGAAGCGCACCGCGAGAAGCTCGGTCATCACTTCGCCGAGGCGGCGTCGGATGTCCGCATCCGCGTGGGCCTGCGGATCGGCGGCGAGCGTCTCGGCCAGGCGCTTGGGAGAGCCGAACGACTCCGATCCGAATCCGATCGTCAGACGCTCGTACATGAGCACGGTCAGCGCCGTGCCCCAGCCGTTGCCGACGCCGCCGACGACCGCATCGGCGTCGAGCCTGACGTCGTCGAAGAAGACCTCGTTGAACTCCGCCTCGCCGGAGATCTGGCGCAGACCCCGGACCGTCACCCCCGGCAGGTCCATCGGCACGATGAACATCGTCAGGCCCTTGTGCTTCGGGACGTCAGGATCCGTGCGCGCGAGCAGCAGTCCGAATGCGGCGAACTGCGCGTTGGTGGTCCAGACCTTCTGACCGGAAAGCGTCCAGGTGCCGTCGTCGTTGGCCCGCGCACGCGTCTGAACGGCGGCCAGATCCGATCCCGCCCCGGGCTCGGAGAACATCTGGCACCACACCTCGTCGCCGTGCAGCATCGGACCGAGATACCGGCTCTTCTGGTCCTCGGTGCCATGCGCGATCAGGCACGGACCCAGCATCCCGATCCCGATCACGTCGAGGATCCCGGGCACCTGGGCGCGGGAGATCTCCTGGTTGACCGTCACCTGCTCGATCGGACCGAGACCGCGGCCGCCGTACTCCGTCGGCCACGTCACGGCGGTCAGGCCGGCCTCCGCCAGGCGCCCCTGCCAGGCCCGGCGCGCGTTCACATAGTCCGGGTCGTCGTTGGAGCCGGCCCGCGGGGGCGCCTGCCCTTTGTTGGCCTCCAGCCAAGCACGCGCCTCGGCGCGGGAGGCGGCCTGCTCGGGCGTGTCATTCAAGTCCACAGTGTCTCCATAACGTCGACGACGAACGGCGTTCAAGCTTACGGCTCCCGGATGGAAGAAAGCATTGATCCGCAAGCCCCGGCCCACAGACGGCGTTCATTGGGGGTGCTGCTCAAGGGTGTTGTGATCGTCCTCGATGAGGATCCCTCGGCTGCCGGCGAGACGCCGGCAATCCAACACGTGGCCAACCGTCCGATCGCCTGCCACGCACTCGAGAGCCTCGCCGGCGCCGGAGTCGACGAGTTGGCCGTCGTCGCCTCGGAGACATCGCTCGCCGAACTTCGAGCGTGCCTGGAGCCCGACCTCACTGGCGGCATCAAGCCGACGTATCTCCCGCTGGTCGGACGAAACGACCTTGTCGGTGCGATTGGAGCGGCCGCCGACTTCATCGGCGCCGAGCCGTCCATCATCCACGTCGGCGACGGCCTCCTCGGCCAGCGCCTCGACCGGGTCCTTGACCTCCCCGGCGCCGAGTCGGCGGACATGACGCTCGTCCTGCATCGAGACCCCAATGAAGGCGGCAGGCTGGGTGCGGTAGTGGAACGCCTCCTGCGTGTAAGAGAGCTGGGGGACTCCCGCTCGCGCCTCGCGCTCACCGGGGTTTGCATGTTCGGCCAGGGAGTCGTCGAGCGGGTCGCGCGGGACGGGGACGAGCTTGCGCCCGGCGCGGGCCTTCTGGAGGTGGCAGATCTGCTGGCAGGCGCGGGCAACACCGTTGAGGCAAGCGTGGTCCCGAACTGGCGCCGCTACCGGGGCGATCCACTGGACCTGCTGGAGCTGAACCGGCTCGTGCTGGACCAGCAGCGCCCGCGCCTCGACGGCATGCATCAAGAGGGCAACCGCATCGAGGGGCGCGTGATCATCGATCCGACGGCCACGGTCAGCTCCAGCGTCGTGCTCGGCCCGTGCATCATCGGCGCTCATGCCCACGTGGCCGACTCATACATCGGGCCCTACACCTCAATCGGAGCCGGCGCGGATATCGAGGGTGCCGAGATCGTCTCCTCGATCATCGCCGACGGCGCACGGATCAGACACGTCAACGGCCGCATCGAGGGAAGCACGATCGGCCGCCGCTCCAGCATCTTCCGGGACTTCAGCCTGCCGCGGGCGATGCGCCTGCACGTCGGCGACGACGTCCAGGTCGCGCTCCAGTAGCGAGCACCGACCGCTGTGGACTGGCGACGCTACTCGCCAGCCCTCCCAGCGGCCAGTCGCCAGTCCCTGCGGCGGTATCTAGATCGATCAGGCGGACGACCGCGCGGTGGGTGCGCATTCCACGTCGGCCAACTCCCGCTTCAGCGCTCTGCGCGCTCGGTGGTGCAGACCGTGAATCGACGCCTCGGTGCGACCCATCTGCTCGGCGATCTCTCCCGGGGTGAGTCCTACGAGGTGGCGCAAGATCACGACCTTGCGTTGCTCCTCCGGGAGCGCGGCGAGCGCCTGTTCAAACCCCCAGCGCCGGTCTCGTCCCGCATCGTCGTGCTCGCGCGTGGGTTCGTGGACCTCCTCGCACGGCACGGGCCGCCGCTGGCGCAGATGGTCCAGGCTGACATTCCGTGCCACCCGCAGCAACCAGGACGTGAACGGAACCTCACGCGGCTGGTATTTGTGAATTACGGACATGAGCTTGAGGAACACGTGCTGCGTGACGTCCTCTGCCTCATGCGGGTCTCGGACAAAGCTCAGGACATAGCCGTAGACGTTGTCCTTGTAGCGGATGTAGAGAAACCTGATCGCCTCGTTGTCGCCGGCCTGTGCCCGGGCGACCGCATTGGCCACCTCGCGTTCTCGACCGTCTGACTTCAGTGACGTATTTACGCGGAACCCCGCGGTGACGGGTTCCTGCGACGACGTTCGGTAGTGATCTCTCGCAACGTTCGTCATCTTTACTGGCTCGCCGACCAATCGCGCATCTCAGCGCGATCAGACCGCGGCGCCCACCCCCTTTGTGTTGACGCTCTCAGCGTCAAGTCGCTTAAACATTCGTCGATATACGACGAAGTTCGTTAAAGCTACATCCTGCGTTCGCTTCTTGCACTAGGGCCCCCCCCTAGTATTTGGTACGGGGCTCAAACCCCCCGTACCTGCAAGACCCGCACCATTTTTACGTGCGCCCTAGTATTCTCGCACGAGCGCTAAAGCTCGGGGGCAAATCCACCGATGGGGTAGGGCGGCGGTGGTCAGGGCGTGCCCTCCGAGGGGTGGCACCGGGCCGATAAAGCGGATATGTCCAGCCGATCCACAGGCAGCGGCATCATGGTCGAGCGCGAGTGCGAACTTGCACGACTTCGCGACGTCCTGGCCCAGGCCGCACAGGGCGTCGGCACGGTCACGGTCATTGAATCGAGCGCCGGCACAGGCCGGTCACGCCTGCTGTCGGCCGCCGCCGCGGTGGCCGCCGAGACCGATGCGCAGATTATGCGCGCGTGTGGACGGGACGCTGAGCGGCTATTCGATTTTGGCGTGGTCCTCCAACTGTTCGAGCCGCGCTGGCTCGCAGCGGACGCCGACGAGCACGATCACATGTTTCGCGGCCCGGCGCGCCCGGCGCAGGCGCTGACCGGTGCGGACGCCCGAACGACGGGGGCCGGCGCATTCGCAGACGTCTTCTCCATTACCCATGGCCTCTACTGCCTCACGCGAAATCTGGCCGGCTCCGCCGTGGCCGACGCCGGAACCCGGCCGCTCCTCCTGCTGGTCGATGATGTCCAGCGCGCCGACGGCGCCTCCGTGCGGTTCCTCGCCTATCTGGGTAACCGAATCCGGACACTCCCCGTAGCGCTGGTCGTGACCGCCCGGGCGGGCGAGGCCGTGACCGACGCCGACGCGGTGCGTGCATTACGCGACACCGCCTCGCACCGTCTGCACCCTGCCGAGCTCAGCGATGGCGGCGCGCGTCGGGTCGCCAGGATGCGGCTGCCGGACGCTGAACCCGAGCTGTGGGACGCGTGCGCCGACGCCAGTGGCGGCAACCCCTTCCTGC
>Ga0210385_10002637_pt1 | contig 10807 bp, 6 predicted proteins | sample IncBWH26OmetaG_FD_160107 | JGI IMG/M metagenome (GOLD analysis project Ga0210385, IMG submission 160107) | Forest soil microbial communities from Barre Woods Harvard Forest LTER site, Petersham, Massachusetts, United States - Inc-BW-H-26-O ... | reverse complement strand
TCCGGCATCCGCCGATGAGATTGCTGAGGCGATCGTGTTCCTCGCCACGGATCGTGCCAGTTTCATTTATGGCGCAAAGCTGGCGGTGGACGGCGGGCGCACGGCGATCTGAACCCCGCCGCGGACATCCAGCCAGACATCCCTGCGGCCCTCGCGCGCATGGAGCGTTGTCCGCCGTCCGCTCACGTTGACTTTCTATCCATAGATAGTCTATGGTATCCGTATGGCCGCCAAACCCGACCTTCTGCCTGGGACCCTCGACATGCTGATCTTGAAGACCCTGACCCGCGCGCCGATGCACGGCTACGGCATCGCCCTCTCGATCCGGCGACTCTCCGACGACGTGCTCACGGTGGAGGAAGGATCGCTGTATCCGGCGCTGCAGCGCCTGCTGCTGCAGGGCTGGGTGAAGGCCGAGTGGAAGATGACGGAGACGAACCGGCGCGCGCGGTATTACACGCTGACCGCCGCGGGCAAGAAGCAGCTGGGCCTGGAGCTGTCGGAGTTCGATCAGATGATCGCCGCGATTACCCGGGTCCTCCAGAACGCCTAGCGATGGTGCAGGAGATTCCATGAACCGCTTGATGCGTTTGTTCAGAAAATTCCGGTTGACGGGCCGCCCCGATCGCTTCAATCGCGAGCTCGAAGAAGAGATGGCTTTTCATCGCGAGGAGGCGGAGAAATCCTTCGTTGCCGAAGGGCTGTCTTCCCGCGAAGCTCGCTACGCCGCCGCCCGCCGCTTCGGCAATGACGCCCGCCTGCGCGACGAATCCCACTCGATCGCCGGTCTGGCGCTGGAGAGCGTTCTGCAGGATTTTCGCTTCGCCGTCCGCCAGCTGCGCAAGAATCCCGGCTTTGCCGCGACCGCGATCCTGATTCTCACGCTCGGGATCGGGGCCAGCGTTGGCATCTTCAGCTTCGTCGACGCTGCCCTGATCAAGCCGCTGCCCTTTCAGGACGCCTCGCGGCTGATCGTCCTGTTCGAGAGCAATTCCCTCGGCCCGCGCTTCCACCTTTCCTACAAGGACTACATCGACTGGAAAAGCGAGAACACTGTCTTTTCGTCCCTCGAAATCTACGCGCCCTGGGGCTTCCTGCTGCAGACCCCCACCGGGACACAAAAAGCCGACGGATCCCGGGTGAGCGCGGGCTTCTTCCGCACCCTCGGCGTCGCCCCCGTGCTGGGCCGCGATTTCCGCCCCAACGACGATCAGCCGGGACAGCCTCGCACGGCAATCCTCAGCTACGCAGCATGGCAGCGCCGCTTCGGCGGCCGTGCTGACGCGATTGGCCAGACCGTGGTTCTCGACGGCCAACCCAACACCATCATCGGAGTCATGCCTCGGGATTTTCATTTTGCCCCCGCTGAGCCGGCCGACTTCTGGACCAACGAACGCGCCGACGGCGAATGCGAAAAAATGCGCGCCTGCCACAGCGCCTTCGGCCTCGCTCGGCTCAAGCCCGGCGTCACTTTCAACGCCGCGTATGCCGACATGCGCACCGTGGTCGCGCAGCTGGAGCGCCAGTATCCCGATTCGAATCGTGGCCGCGGCGTCTTCATGCTCTCCGCCATCGACCTGATCGTCGGCGACGTCCGGCCCATCCTGCTGGTGCTGCTGGCTGGAGCTGGGCTTCTGCTTCTCATCGCCACCGTCAATGTCTCGAGCCTTCTCCTCGTTCGCTCTGAAAGCCGCCGCCGCGAGTTTGCGGTCCGCGGCGCGGTGGGAGCCTCGCGCGGCCGCCTCACTCTTCTCTTCATCACCGAAGGCGTGGTTCTCGCCGCTTCCGCCGGAATCCTCGGAACCGCGCTCGCCTTTCTTGCGACACATTCTGTGATGGGCTTCATTCCCAAAGACATGCTCGCCTCCAAGCCGTGGCTCAACGAACTCGGCCCCAATGTTCGGGTTTTGCTCTTCGCCGTCGTCGTCTCGCTCCTCTCCGCCGCGCTCTTCTCGCTGATGCCCGCACTGCGCATCTCGATCGCCGACCTCCACGCGGATCTCTCCTCGGGCGGCCGCAGCTTCGCGGGCACGGTGTGGCGCCGCTTCGGCTCCAATCTGGTGGTGATTGAACTCACCATGGCGGTGGTGCTGCTGGTCAGCGCGGGCCTGCTCGGGAAAAGCTTTTACCGCCTGCTCCACACCGACACCGGCCTCATCCCGGATCACCTCGCCACGCTGCAGGTGGCCGCTGAAGGTCCGGAATACAAGAAGGATCCCGCCCGTATCGCCCTCGAGCGCCAAATCGATGCCCGGCTCGCGAGCCTTCCCGGCGTTCGCTCCGTTGCCCTCACCAGCGATCTTCCGTTGGGCGATGGCGACGGGACCAAAGTTCTCTCCGTTGTTGGCCAGCCGCATTACGACGGTCTCCGCGAGGTCATCCACCGCGACGTGAGCGCCAGCTATTTCAGGACGCTCCAGGCGCAGTTGATTCGTGGCCGGCTCTTCACCGAAGATGACGACGCGTCGAAAGCCCTCGTCGGCGTGATCAACCAGCGGCTCGCCCAGCAGTTCTTCCCCAATCAGGACCCCATCGGCCAGCAGGTCTCCGACGACGGCGACGGGAACCAACACGTTCGGATCGTGGGAGTGGTCAACGATATTCAGGAAGGCCAGCTGGATGCCGCACCCCGCGGCGCGCTCTACGTCCCGTTCAACCAATCCCCCACCAGCGACTTCGCGGTCCTGCTGCGCACGGCGCAGGACGAAGATTCGCTGCTGCCCACGGTCGCGGCTGCGATTCACAGCGTCGATCCTGGTCTCGCCGTCTATCAACCCATGACCATGAGCCAGCGCGTGCACGACTCTCCTTCGGCGTCGCTGCACCGTTCCTCGGCATGGATCGTCGGAGGGTTCGCCGTGCTCGCTTTGCTGCTGAGCGTGGTCGGTCTCTATGGGGTGGTCGCCTATTCTGTGAGCCAGCGCACGCGCGAAATCGGGGTCCGGATGGCGCTGGGGGCACAGCGGTCCTCGGTCTACCGGCTCATTCTGCGCGAAGCGGGAAGGCTGGCCGCGATCGGCATCGTCGCGGGACTGCTCTGCTCCCTGGCCGCGACGACGCTGCTCCGCTCGCTGCTCTTCCGCGTGCAGACGTGGGACGTGGCTACCCTGGTCGCGGTCGCGCTTATCCTCGGATCGTCCGCGCTGCTCGCCAGCTATCTGCCGGCGCGGCGGGCGGCATCGGTGAACCCCACCGAAGCTCTGCACGCCGAGTAGCTAATGGCGCCAGGGTGGTGTTTCTGCAATTCATTGAACGATTCGACGGAGCGAAATGGTTCCAGGAACAGCAGGCAGGGGCTAAAGCCCGATTGATTTTGCGACCTTTGCGGCACGACTGAAGTCGTGCCCTGATACAAAGCCTCTCATCGTGGCAGCACAAGGTGTCTTATTGGGCCAGGGAACAGCGCGCAGGGGTAAAGCCCGATTGATTTTGCGACCTTTGCGGCACGACTGAAGTCATGCCCTGATACAAAGCCTCTCATCGTGGCAGCACAAGGTGTCTTATTGAGCCAGGGAACAGCGCGCAGGGGCTAAAGCCCGATTGATTTTGCGACCTTTACGGCACGACTGAAGTCATGCCCTGATACAAAACCAAAGAGCACTGCTACAAAACCAAAGAGCACTAAAAAAGAAAGAGCACACTGATACAAAATCAAAGAGCACTGCTACAAAACCACAGAGCACAAAACCAAAGAGCACTGATTGAACGAGCTTTCGGGACTCCACGCTAGTCGGTGCGCAGCGCCCGCGCTGGATCGACGGTCGCCGCTCGTCGTGCGGGGACGAATCCCGCGAGTCCAGCCACGAGGCAGATCACGGCGATCCCCGCGCCATACGTGAGCGGGTCCATCACCGACACGCCGAACAGTTCGCTGCGCACCGCACGCGTGGCCAAAATCGCCAGCGGAATGGTCACCAGTACGGCGCCTCCGGCGAGGATCATGACCTCCCGCACGATGAGCCCCACCACCGTCGCGCGCCGCGCGCCGAGCGCCATACGGATCCCGATCTCGCGGGTGCGCTGCGCGGTTGAGTACGCCAGGATTCCGTACAGGCCGATCCCGGCCAGCACCGTCGCGAGCGCGCCGAAGGTCATGGCGAGGAGCGCGATGGTGCGCTCCGCCAGCAGCTGATCGTCGATCTTCTGCTGCATCGTCGCAAGGTTGCCGACAATCAGCTTGGTGTCGATGTTCGCAATCGCGGCGCGAATGCTGTTGGCCGCCGCATCGGGATCCTGCCAGGTGCGCAGGTAGTAGATGAGCCCGGTCGTCCGGATCGCCTGCGAAAACAGCGTGTAGCACATCGGTGTCGCGGGATCGCGCATGCTGCTGTGCTTGACATCCTTCACCACCCCCACAATCGTCGCGTCGGTCTGCGGCCGGTTCCGGTTCAGGTGATGCCCCACAGCCGCCCCTGCGCTCCCGAAGAAATGCTTGGCGAAGCTCTCATTCACGATTGCCACTCGATCGGAGGTCGCGGTGTCGCCGGCGTTGAAATAGCGCCCTGTCAGCAGCGGAACCCCCAGTGTCTGCAGATATCCATTGCTCACCCACGGAAGCTCCACATCGTAGTCATCATCCGGCGGCGGCGTATAGCCGGGAACAATCACGTTCCCCGAGACCCCGTCGCCGGTCAGATCCTCGTCGTTGGTTGCGCCCACGCTGCGCACGCCGGGCAAGGCCGCAATCGCATCGAGGGCGCGCTGTTCCACCGGGACTACGCCGGTTGACGGATAACCCGCCAGCAAAGGATTGAGATAGAACACCAGCAAATGATCGGTGGCGAATCCGGCATTCACCTTGCGCAGGTTGTCGATGGTCCGCACAAACAATCCCGCGGCCACGATCAGCAGGAGGCTGAAGCCGATCTGCAGCGCCACGCAGGTGCGACGGAAGCGGAGCGATCCGCCGGTTTCGCTGCGCGACTGCCGCAGCGCCTCGGCCAGCTTCGGATTCCAGAACTGCATGGCGGGGGCGAGGCTGAACAGCAAACTCGCCACCACCGTCGCGACCATGGTGAACGTCAGCACGCGCCAGTCCAGCGTTGCCGTAAAGGCCGGCTCACCCGGGTTCCCCGAGGACATCCAGCGGATGAGGAGACGGAGCGCTTCCGGCGCCAGCGCCAGCCCGATGGCCGCGCCCGCCACGCCCAGCAGCATCCCCTCGGCCAGAAGCTGGCGCAGCACCTGCCCGCCGGTCGCGCCCAGCGCATAGCGAACAGAAAATTCCCGCGCCCGGGTTGCGGCCCGCACCAGCAGCAGGCTGGCCACGTTGACCACCGCCATCAGGATGACCAGGATCACCATGGCCATCACGATGGTGAGGGGCGTCTGCACATCGTCGCGCAGCGGCGAAAAGCCCCGCGCTCCTGCTTCGAGGTTCAAATGAGACTTCGTGAGGAAGTCGGTCCGTCCCTTTTGCGTCTGATCCTTCTGCAGAGCAAACTCCGCCGTCCGCAGTTGCAGGAAGAGCGTGTTCATCGAGGCCGTGGCCTGCGCCGTGCTCACCCCCGGCTTCAGCCGCCCCACCACATCGGTCCAGTACGACTTGTGATCGGGCAGAAAATCCCACTCCGGCTCGATGATCTTCTGCATGGTGATGGGCACGTATACGCCGGGCAACTGCCCCCACACCATGCTGTGAAATCCAGGCGCGGCGACCCCCACAATCGTGAAGGGCGTGCCGTTGATCAGCAGCGTTTTGCCCACCACCGGCGCTTCCGCCAGGTGCGACTTCCAGTAATCGAAATTCAGCACTGCCACCGAATTCGCCCCCGGCGCGGACTCATCGCCCGGGTCGAACACGCGCCCCATGGCCGGCGGCACACCGAGGACATCGAAATAATTCCCACTCACCATCTCCGCGCTCACGCTCTCCGCGCGGTTGTTCCAGGTCACGCCCACTGTTGCCGGAGCCGCGGTAATCAGCCCGCTCATCGCGGTGTTCTGGTCGCGCAGATCCTTGTACATGGGATAGGAGAACTCGTGCCGGTGCCCCTCGGTGTTGCCGCCGTGGGACTCGGCGTGCCCGCTTATCGAGCCTGCGTAACTCAGCACCACCAGCTGGCCGGGATCGCGCACCGGCAGCGCGCGCATGAGGGCCTGATCGAGCATGCTGAAGATGGTGGCGTTGGCACCGATCGCGAGCGCCAGCGTCAGCACGGCGACGGCGGTGAACATCGGATTCCGGGCGAGGCCGCGCAGCCCATAGCGCAGGTCGCGCACCACCGACTCCAGCGACCAGATGGGACGCTCTTCGCGGCACTGCTCGCGGGCCCGCTCCCGGCCGCCAAACGCAATGGCCGCGCGACGCCGCGCGTCTTTCTCATTCATGCCAGCCGCCATATTCGCCTCCGTCTCGCGCTGCAGATGAAACGCGATCTCCTCATCTATTTCGCTGCGGTGTTTGCCGCTGAAGAAAAATTTCACCCGCGACCACATTTCGCTGATCATCGAAGCTCGCTCCTGCCGCTGCTCCTGCTCAGATCCGTTCCAGCACCAGATTCACCGCGCCGGCCAGCCGGTCCCAGTTCTCCAGCTCGGCTTCCAATTGCCTGCGCCCGGCCGCGGTCAGGGAGTAGAAGCGAGCGCGCCGATTGTTCTCCGATGCGCCCCACTGCGCGCGGATCCAGCCTTTGTATTCCAGCCGATGGAGCGCCGGATACAGCGATCCCTGGCCGATCTGCAGCACGTCGTTCGAAACCAGCTGAATCCGCTGGGCAATGGCCCAGCCGTGTTCCGGCCTGAGAGCAATGGCCTTCAGGATGAGCATGTCCAGTGTCCCCTGCAGCAAATCGGCGGATGGCGGCATCGTTCCCCCTCGACATTCGACAAGAGTGTTTAAAGCATCCCGTACTCTCTTGTCGATTGTCAAAGGGTACGCAATGGCGAGCAGAATAGTTCCCGGATGAAGTTAAGACGGTTTTTCCGGCGTCGAATCGCGGATTCCGGGAGTTTTCACTGGCTCGAGGGGTCCGTCTGGACGGCAAGGCCTACTCGCAGCGCAGCGCCACCATGGGGTCCACCTGCATCGCCCGGCGCGCCGGCACACAACACGCAGCCAGCGCCACCGCCATCAACAACACAGCCACCGCGGCAAAGGTTGCCGGATCCGCGGGGCGCACGCCGTAGAGAAATCCCTGCATGAGCCGCGTCGTCATCCACGCCGCAATCAGCCCGATGCCGATGCCCGCGCCGGCCAGCGCGCCGCCCTGGCGCAGCACCATGAGCAGAATCTGGCTGCGTCCCGCGCCCAAGGCCATGCGCACGCCGATCTCCGCCGTCCGCTGCAGCACGGTGTACGCAATGACGCCGTACATGCCGACCGAGGCGAGCAGCAGCGCCAGCAGTCCGAATCCGCTCAGCAGCAGCATGGCGAATCGGTCCGCCGTCATCGACTCGTCGACCAGCGCGGTGAGCGCGGTGAAGTGCGCCACCGGCAGATCGGGATCAACGGCGTCCACCGCTTGCCGCACCTTCGCTGCGATGCCCGCTCCATCGCCGCGCACGCGCAGGGCATACTGCATCGACTGCATCGACGGCCACACCCTGATCTCGTTCTGCGTATAGGGAACGTACATCTCGGGGGCGGGCGGCTCGCGCAGCGACGTCTGCCTGGTGTCCGCAACCACGCCGACAATCGTGCGCAGCGGAATTTTCACCAGGCCCACGCCCACCTGCTTGCCGACTGGATCCTGTCCGGGCCAGTACTTTTCCGCCATGGTGCGATTCACCACGGTCACGTGCTGCGACATGAGCACATCGGAGCCGGCGATGTCCCGGCCGCGCTGGAGCGGCGTTCCCATCGCCGTGAAGAATCCTGGCGACACAAACTGGTAGTTTGCCCCCGGCGCATCGCCTGGGCTCGCCTGCGTCCGGCCTGGAACGCGAATGATGGTGCTGTCGGTCTCGCCGCCCATCGGCACCTCCGACGCGAAGCCCGCCGACTGCACGCCAGGAATCGCGGCGACCCGCGCCAGCACCTGGCCATAGACCTGCGCCATGCGATCCGTATCCGAATAGCGCGACACCGGCAGCGGCAGCTCAAACGTCATCACCCGCGTGCTGTCGAATCCGGGCTGGGTGTGCAGCATGTCGTAGAAGGTCCGCAGCAGGAGCCCTGCGGCGGCCACCAGCACCAGCGCGAGTGCCACCTGCAGCACCAGCAATCCGTTGCGAATCCGCGGAGCCGTCACGCTGCCGATGGTTCGCTGCCCGCCGTCTTTCAGCGCCTCCACCAGATTCATGCGCGTGGTCCCCAGCGCGGGAGCCAGCCCGAACAGCAAGCCCGTTCCCAGCGTCACGGCGAGCGCGAACGCAGCAACCTCCGCGTTCAGCCCCGCCTCCTGGAGTCGCGGCAACGTTGCCGGACCGAACGTCTTCGTCGCCCCCAGCCCGGCTTCGGCGAGAAGAATTCCCAGCGTGCCTCCGACGAGGGCCAGCAGCAGATTCTCGATCATCAGTTGGCGCACCATGCGCCCCCGCCGCGCGCCCAATGCTCCGCGCAGCGTAAATTCCCTGCGCCGCCCCAGCGACCGGTTCAGCGACAGCCCCGCGACGTTCGAGCACGCGATCAGCAGCACGACGCATACCGCGCCCATCCACAACAGCAGCGGCCGCCGCGTGTCCATCACGGCCTGCTGCGGCAGTGGAACCGCCCGCGCCCAGTAGCCTTTGGCCTGCGGGTACTGTTCGATGAACCGTTTGTCATACGCGCGCAGGTCCTGCTCTATCTGCGCCGTGCTCACGCCTGGCTTCAGCTCACCCACGACTCCCATGTCATTCGATCCGCGCGCACCCGCCGGCAAGGCGATCGGAACCCACAACGCGGTCCGCCGCGGCACATCCATCCCCGGCGGCATGTTGATTCCATCCGGAAACGCGAACTGCTCCGGCATCACGCCGATCACACGATAGGGATACCCGTTCACATCGATGGTCCTGCCGATGACGCCGCGATCGCCGTTGTAGCGCGTTTGCCACAGCCACTCACTGAGCACCGCCACCCGCTCGTGCCCCGCCTGATCGTCCGCAGCGGTAATCGTGCGTCCCAGCAGCGGCGCCGCGCCCAGCGCTGGAAAAAATCCGCCTGAGACTTCGACACCCTCCTCGAGCTCCGGCTCGCCCGCGCCGGTCAGGTTGAAGCTCTTCTTCCGGAACACGCCGACATTCTGCAGCGACTTCTGCACACCGGCCAGCAACAGATACTCCTGCGCCGAGAACGCCAGATCGATGTTGCCGTAATACGACCCCACCGGCGCTTCGCCCCACACCATCACCGTACGCGCCGCGTTGGGATACGGCATCGGCCGCAGCAGCACCGCATCCACCAGGCTGAACACCGCCGTGCTGGCGCCAATGCCCAGCGCCAGCGTGAGCGCGGCCACCACCGTGAAGCCTGGATCCTTGCGGAGCACCCGCAGAGCGAAGCGCGCATCCTGCGCCGCATTCTCGACCAGGCTTGTTCCCCGCGCCTCGCGGACGTCTTCCTTCATCTGCTCGTGTCCGCCGAACGCCAGACGCGCTCGCCGCCGCGCTTCGTCCTCGCGCATCCCCTGCCTGCGGTACTTCTCGGTTTCGCGCTCCAGATGGAACCGCAGCTCCTCGTCCAGCTCCGTCTCCATCCGCTCGCGCCCGAACAATGCCCGCAGCCGATACTGCAAATCGCTCAGCATCACACGTTCTCCAGAACCTGCGCCACCGCGGCGGCCAGCTTGCGCCAGCTCTCCTCTTCCACTTCGAGCTGTTTCCTGCCCGTGCGGATCAGATCGTAAAATTTCGCTCGGCGGTTGTTGTCCGACGTTCCCCAGCGCGCTTTGATCCAGCCCCGCCTTTCCAGCCGATGCAGCGCCGGATAGAGCGACCCCTGCTGGATGCGTAACACGTCGCTCGAAACCTGCTGCACGCGCTCGGAAATCGCCCAGCCGTGCTGCGGCCCCACCGCCAGCGTCCGCAAAATCAGCAAATCCAGCGTGCCCTGCGGCAGCTCGATCCTCTCCATCCGGCACTCCCCTTCCGCTTCGACAGGACTATAGCGAAATCTCCTGTAGAAGCACAAGGGAAAGCGCGTTTTTGTGACGAACGGACCGGAACACGGGCCGCTATTCGCTATCCACCTGGGGTTTATCCGACCCGCTCCTGCCCCAGCACAGGCAACAACTCCACCGGCGCAGTTTCTGTAGCCTGCAGCCTGGCGCCTGCACCCTGTTCGGTCACCCGAGCCAGCACCGCCTCGAGCACCGGCGTCATCCAGTTCAGCTGTCGCGCGCGGATGACCAAATCCCACACCGCCTCAAACTTCTTCCACCCCGCCGCATAAAAAAAGTGCTTCGCCTGGTGCTTCGCCGTTCCATGATGCAGTGACGCGCGCGCAATCGATCCCCAACGATAGAACTCGCGATAGGCCCAGTCGTATCCCGCCTTCAGTGCCTCCATCGTCAGGCGCGCCGGCTTGTACACCACATGCCGCGTATCGAAGAGATCCCAGTTCCGCGTCAGCATCCGTCCCTCACTCCGCATCCGCGCATACAGCCGCGTCCCAGGATACGGCGTCATGATGTGAAACGTCGCCGTCGTAATGCCGCGCTCCATCGCCCAGTCCACCGTTCGCCGAAACACATCGTCGCCATCCTCGTCCATCCCGAACACGAAGCTGCCATTGATCATGATCCCCAGCCCGTGCAGCCGATCCGCCACCGCGCGGTAATCACGCCCCAGATTCTGCCGCTTGTTGCTCTGCCGAAGATTTCCCTCGGTCAGCGTTTCGAATCCCACGAAGATGCTGCGCATGCCCGCCTCGGCTGCGCGCTCG
>Ga0210385_10002636_pt1 | contig 10809 bp, 11 predicted proteins | sample IncBWH26OmetaG_FD_160107 | JGI IMG/M metagenome (GOLD analysis project Ga0210385, IMG submission 160107) | Forest soil microbial communities from Barre Woods Harvard Forest LTER site, Petersham, Massachusetts, United States - Inc-BW-H-26-O ... | reverse complement strand
TCGAAGATCCGGTTCCGCGACTGCGGATCCACGCCCACCGTCGGCTCATCCAGCAGTACCAGCCGTGGCCGATGGATCAGCCCCGCTGCCATATTCAGCCGCCGCTTCATCCCGCCCGACAAAGTCTTCACCGGCGAGGCCGCGCGATCAGCGAGCGCCGCCCACTCCAGGCACCACGCAATCGCGTCATCGAGCACCTTGCCATGTAGCCCCTGATATTTCCCAAAGGCCTGCAGATTCTCCCTGCATGTCAGCAGCGGATACACCGCCAGTTCCTGCGGCACCCATCCCAGATTGGCCCGCGCCTTATCCGAGCTCACGGGCTTTCCAAAGATGCTGATGCTGCCCGCATCCAAACGCACCCGCCCCACAATGCTGCGGATCAGCGTCGACTTCCCCGCTCCATTGGGCCCCAGCAGCCCAAAGCAGGCGCCCGGCGCAATCTCAAACGACACGCCCGCGACCGCCGTGACCGCGCCAAAGCGCTTCACCATGCCGTCCACGCGCAGCGGCTCAGCCTCCGCACGCAAGACTCCTTTGTGATCCTGACTGTCAGCCATGCCGCTCACTAACCCTGGAAGCTTTGGCTGCATCATAGCCGTTTTGCCAGGGGATTCAGTGAAAGGCAGCCGGATGCTGCGGTCCCGCAGATCCTGAAAAACAAAAAGGCCTCCCGCACGGGAGGCCTTTTTGTTCTGCTCGAATTACTGCCCAGCCTGCGCCTGCGGCGGCTGTGTCGGAGCCTGCGGCCTGGGTGCAGCCGGCTTCTTCGGTATTTCCTTCTTGCCCGGCGCGATGATCGCGTGCAGCGTATTGCCTTCCATGCGCGGCATGAATTCCACGACGCCGTTCTCGCCGATGTCCTGGATCAGCCGGTTGATGATCTTGTACCCCAGCTCACGGTGCGCCATCTGCCGACCCTTGAAGCGCAGCGACGCCTTCACCTTGTCCCCGTCCTGAAGGAAACGGACCGCCTGGTTCTTCCGCGTCACATAATCGTGATCGTCGATGGTCACGGAGAATTTCACTTCCTTGACAACGATCACCTTCTGCCGCTTGCGTGCGGCACGGTCGCTCTTTTCTTTTTCGTAGAGGAACTTCCCGTAATCCTGAATACGGCAAACCGGCGGCACCGCCGTGGGCGACACTTCTACCAGATCCAGACCGCGCTCGCGGGCTATTTTGAGAGCTTCAAACGGCGGAAGGATCCCGAGCTGCTCACCTTTTTCGTCGATCACGCGGATTTCCCGGGCGCGGATTCGATCGTTGATACGGACGAACTGCTTCGCAGAACGCTTATCGATGGGTTTTTCTCCTGGGCGTGAACATGCCACGCGGCAATTTAGTATATCAACCGCTTGTCGATACGATGCATGGTGATCGGTCCGGGGTGCGCGTTTCACCCGGATTCGCTGTCACTCGCTCATGGCTGGTGTTTATTGCCGGCTCGAGTATCGAAATCGTGCATCCGGCTCGCCTCGAAGCTCACAATCTTCCACTGCCCCAGCCGCCGGTTGTACACCCGCGTGTAACGATACTGCCCGCTGATGTCGCTGGTCCCGTTCGTTCCCTCCAGCTGCGCCTGCGACGTAACCACCGCCGTATCTCCGTAGACCCGCACCTTCGTCTCCGTGATGTCCAGTTTGCTGATCCTGATGGTCCCCGCACTGCGCTGCGCCAGCGCCTGCTTCTTGTCCTCTACCGTCCCGTTGGACGTGATCCCTACATAATCATCGGCCAGCAGCCGGCCCATCTCGGCGACATTGTTGGTCACCTGCGCCTGCTGCCACTGCTCCTCCAGCGCCTCGATTTCCTTGTGGATCTCGCTCTTCTCGTGGTGGGGCAATCCCCAAACCGGGTGGCACCATGCCAGCACAATAAGAGCCGCAACAGCTTGCGGAACGGGCTTCGAGCGCAGGGTAGAGGCCGGGCGGCGGCGCATGTTCGTACCCGATGCTAGCCCGGGTTCCCGCGGCCCGTCAAAAAAGAATCGCCGAACGGCATCGATTCGTTCCCGGATCGTCATATGCGGCGGGGAACGCCGCCTCCAGCCCAGCTGTCGCGATCGCCCACTATCTCCTCAGACGCGCGAAATCCCCGGATGACTGCATCGGCCCCGTCACGCCACGAAAACCAGATTCTCCACCTGCCGGTCCAGCATCATCTGATACAGACCGGCGACCACCATATCCCTGAAGTGCGGCGACGCCCGGTGCTCCTCAGCCGCTTTCTGATCCCGATATTGCTCGTAAATCACCACCGTGTCCGGTTCGCCGTCGATCGTATGCGGAACGTAGTTCACGCAGCCCGGCTCCTGCCGCGATGCCTGCGCCAGCGCCTTCAGCAGCTCGGCCACGCGCTCCCGGTCCTCGCTGCGAAATTTCATGCGAACTGTAAAACTGATCATCGTCTGCTTCCCAGCCCCTGATCTGCCCTGTTAAGTACGGCTATTTCCCTGCAACCCGCAGCATTGCCTCGCCGAATTCCGGCATTTCCAGCGTCTGGTCGCGATCCGGCCCCGTCGATACAATGCCGATCTTCGCGCCCGACTCCCGCTCCATGAAACGCAGATACTCCTGCGCCGCCGCCGGCAAATCCTCGAACTTCCGAACCCCTTCCGTCGACGTCTTCCACCCCTTCAGCCGAGTGTACACGGGCCGTATTGCATCGATTCCCCGGATATCCGCCGGCATCGTCTCGCACGGCTTGCCATCCACCTCGTATGCCGTGCACACCGGAATCCAGTCCAGCGCATCCAGCACGTCCAGCTTCGTCACCACCAGCCACTCCGTTCCATTAATCTCATTCGAATACCGCAGCAGCGGCAAATCCAGCCAGCCGCACCGCCGCGGCCGTCCCGTCACCGCCCCAAATTCCTGACCCCGCGCGCGCAGCATCTCCCCGGCCTCATCGAAAATCTCCGTCGGAAACGGCCCTTCCCCCACGCGCGTCACGTAGGCCTTCGTAACCGCGATGACCGTGCCGATCCGCGTCGGCCCCACGCCCGTCCCGATCGACGCCCCGCCCGCCGAAGCCGACGACGACGTCACAAAGGGATAGGTCCCGTGGTCGATGTCCAGCATCGTCCCCTGCGCGCCTTCGAACATCAGGCTGTGTCCTTCACTCAGCGCCTTATTCAGCAACAGTGCGGTATCCGTCACGAACGGCCGCACCTTCTCCGCCGCCGCCGCATACTCGTCGTACATCTGCGCCGGATCCAGCGGCTCGGTCCCGAACAGCGCGTGCGCGATGGCATTCTTCTCCCGGCAAGCGTTTTCAATGTGCGTCTTCAGCAGGCTCGTGTTCAGCAGATCCACCACCCGCAGCCCATTCCGCGCCATCTTGTCTTCGTAGGCCGGCCCAATCCCGCGGCTCGTCGTCCCAATCTTCTGCCGCCCCGGTGCGCTCTCTGCCGCCAGCTCGATCATCCGGTGATATGGCAGGATCACCTGCGCACGGTTCGATACGAACAGCTGCCTGTCCACATCGATGCCGAGATCCCGCAGCCGCCCTGTCTCCTTCAGAAACGCCATTGGATCGAGCACCACGCCGTTCCCGATCACCCCGCGGCAGTCGGGACGCAGCACTCCGCACGGCACCAGCTGCAAAATAAATTTCTGCCCGTTGATGATCACCGTGTGCCCGGCGTTATGTCCGCCCGCATAGCGCGCCACCACCGCAAACCGCTCGCTCAGCACATCGACGATCTTCCCTTTGCCCTCATCACCCCATTGGGCGCCGACCACCACTGCTGACTTTGCCTGGGTCACCGGATTCCCCGCTTTCCTCTCTTCTGATCCGGCTCCACGGCACACGTTCGCTGTTATCTTCTGAACGCGATGAATATGACTCTGAGATGACCGTGGGTGGGCCGGATGTGCTGATCAGTCCATCCGATTCCCCATCATATATCGCCCAGGCGCGACTCGGAAGATTACGTCGGAATCGAGACCTGGTAACCGTCAACAAATGAATCTTGTCGCCCCACCCCGGCCAACATAGAATCGAACCCCATGCCGGTGCCAGCCACGTCCCGACGACCCGCCGTTGCCGCGCCAGCCCCGCCGCCGTTCGATGAAGTCCGCGTCGGCGACGCTGCCGGCGAGTTTCTCCGCATCCGTCGCGGGCCCCATCGCGCCTGGGCCTACGTGGTCGTTGCCTTCGTCTTCGAAATCTGCTTCCTGTCCTTTGATATCCATGACATCCTCCGGCACACCAGAGCGGCGCATCACCCTGATATGGCTGTCCTCCTCTCCACAGCCGCAGGCATCCTTCTCTCCCTGTGGATTTACAACGACCGTTGGCGCTGCATTGAAGCCTTCTCCAGCCGTTTCTGCTTCGGATCCGGTTATGCCGCGCTCCTTACCTCGCACCTCTGCATGATTTGGGTCCCATCCATCGCGTTTGTCTACGCCAACTACCGCGGCCTCCGCAAGCTGCAGGGCTCCTGACCAACCAACCTCGTCTCTTCCTGCACACTCGGGCCCCCTTTTCCACCCTCCGCAACCTGCGATACTGATCCTTCCATGACCAGCGTTTGTCCCAGGTGTGACGGATCGGGTGCGCGAGTAATCTCCCTCCCCAGCGGTGCCAGCAAAATCGAAACCTGCGAATGCCAGCTCGAGCAGCGCGTCGCCCGCCTGCTCGAGCGCGCCTCCATCCCCGCCCGCTACGAGCACTGCTCGCTCGAGAGTTACGACGCCAGCTTCCACGGTGCCGATCGCTCCCTCGCCGGTGCTTACCTCATGGCGCGCCGCTTCGTCGATGCCTACCCTGCAACGACGGAAGGACAAGGGCTGCTGTTCACGGGATCGATCGGTGTCGGCAAAACCCATCTCGCGGTCGGCATCCTGCAGGCCCTCATCGTCGAAAAGGGCGTCCACGGCCTCTTCTGCGACTACCGCGAACTCCTCAAACAAATCCAGCACTCCTACAATCCCCAGGTCGCCACCACCGAAATGGAAATCCTCCGGCCGGTCTTCGACGCCGAGGTCCTCGTTCTCGACGAGCTCGGCGCGGCCAAGCCCACCGACTGGGTCTGGGATACCGTCGCGCTTGTCCTCAATACCCGCTACAACGACAAGCGCACCACCATCATTACAACTAACCTTGACGATTTGCCGGCGGGCACCCGCGTTCCACAGGATGAAAAGAGCAGAGCGGAGCAAGCAAACAGGGACCAGACTCTCGGCGACCGGATCGGTGATCGCATGCGGTCTCGCCTCGCTGAGATGTGCGTCATGGTCGAAATGAGCGGCAAGGATTTTCGTCGTTCCGTGCGTCGCGCCCGCTTCGGCTAAGCGCCTCTGTCCTCTGTGCCCGGTGCTCCGCGCTCTGTGCTCTGCTCTGTCCTCTGTCCGCTGTCCCCTCCCCCGGTGCGCAGCATCCAATTCCATCGTGAAAGACATTGAGCGGGACACCCTCCTGCTAATGCTGGCAGCGGCCTCCGGTTCGGCCGACGGCTGGAGCTACTTCGGTATCGCCCACGCCTTCGTCGCCAACATGACCGGCAACACCGTCCTGCTCGGCATTGCTGTCTTTCAATCCCATGGCGACGTGCTCCATCCTCTCCTCGCCGTCGCCGGGTACGTCGCGGGAGTCATCGCCGGCACCCTCATCTGCCGCCGCGTTCCCGAAGGATCTACCTGGGCCCGCGCCGTCTCCTGGGCCCTCTTTCTCGAATCCCTGATCCTGCTCGTCGCCGAGTCCGCCTGGGTTGCCGTGCGCCAGCACCCATCGCCGGCCGGCGCAGATATCCTCCTCGCCTCGGTAGCCCTCGCCATCGGAATCCAGAGCGCCGCCATGGTCCAGCTCAAAGTCCCTGGCGTCGTCACCACCTACATCACCGGCACCTGGACGACTCTGGCCAACGGCCTCACTCGGTTCGCCACTCGACAGCCGCGCAGCACCGAACAGAAAAAGAAATTCGAAGAGCGCTTCCTCCTCCAGGCCAGCGTTCTCACCGTCTATTTCCTCTCCGCGGTCCTCACCGGCTGGGCCTTTCATCATGCCCCAGCCATCGCAGGCGGCATCCCGGCAGTCTCGGTCCTTCTCGTTGCGGGGTACGGCGCCCTCCGCGGCTGATCTCCCGCTCATTAACGTTTCTTTGACCGTTTCTCCTCCTGGCGCATCATTCTTAGTAGGGCTGGAGGAGCGTAAATGGCCACTGAACAATCCCATCGCCGGCCGCGGGTGATGATCATCGGCGGAGGCTTTGCCGGAACCCACACTGCAAAAGCTCTCGCGAAGTTGCCCGTCGATGTCACGCTCGTCGACCGCCGCAATCATTTCACCTTCCAGCCGTTGCTCTATCAGGTCGGACTCGCCGTTCTCTCCCCCGCCGATATCGCCTCTTCCCTGCGCACCATGCTGCGCAGCAGCGCCAGCACCGAAGTCCTGATGGATGAAGCCATTGGCTTCGACCTCCCGCGTCGCCGCGTCCACTTCGGCAGCGGCGCGGAGATGTCCTGGGACTACCTCATGCTCGCCACCGGCGCCACCCACTCCTACTTCGGTCACGATGAGTGGGCGCCTCTCGCCCCAGGCCTCAAAACTATCGAGGACGCCATCGAGATTCGCCGCCGTGTGCTGCTGGCCTTTGAACTCGCCGAACGCGAAATGCTCGAGACCGGCACGCACCATCCCCTCAACTTCGTCATCATCGGCGGCGGACCCACCGGTGTCGAGCTGGCCGGAGCCATCACGGACATCACCCGCCGCTTCATGCAGCACGACTTTCGCCACATCGACCCCACCACCGCGCGCGTCGTCCTCATCGAGGGCATGAAGCACGTCCTCGCCAGTTACCCCGTAGACCTCTCCATCAAGGCTGAGGAGCAACTCAAAGCTCTGGGCGTCGAAGTCCACACCAACCTCCGCGTCACCGGCGTGGAGCCCGGAGTCGTGATCGCCGGCGATCAGCGCTTCCCCTCTGCCGTCACCCTGTGGGCCGCCGGCGTTCAGGCATCGCCGCTCGGCAAATTACTCGGCGTCCCCACGGATAAGCGCGGCTGCGTCCTCGTCAACTCGACCCTCAACCCCGAAGGTCATCCGGAAATCTTCGTCTGCGGCGACCTCGCCCACTTTGAGGAGAACGGCCATCAGGTACCCGGCGTCGCGCAGCCCGCCATGCAGATGGGCGACCATGTCGCTCGCATGATCGAAGCCGACCTCAATCATCAGCCCCGCCGTCCCTTCCACTACTTCGACAAGGGCGATATGGCCACCATTGGCCGCCTCGCTGCCGTCGCCAAAGTCGAGTGGCCCTTCAAGGCCCACTGGAGCGGCTTCCCCGCCTGGATCACCTGGCTCGTCGTCCACATCTACTTCCTCATCGGTTTCCGCAACCGCCTCGCTGTCCTGTCGCAGTGGATGTGGGCCTACTTCACCTTCACCTACGGCGTCCGCCTCATCTACGGCAGCCAGGCTCTCCCCGGCTGGACCGACAAAGACGGCGCCGAAATCCATCCTGGCGCGCATCCCCTCGATCCAACGGCTCCCGGTGTCCGCGATCAGCCTCCCTCGAAGCCCGCCGCCGCCGATTAGTAATCACGGCTCGCAGGATATTCAGTAGAGCGGCTTTTCCCCCTCCGGTCGCGTCTTCCAGCGTCGATGCACCCACAGCCACTGATTCGGATACCGCCGCACGAACCCCTCAATCGCCGCCGTGAACCGTGCTGTGTTTTCCAGCGCATCCCGCTCGTCGTCTCCGCTCTCCGCCAGCGGAATCTCTCGGCTGAAGTGCAATACATACTTCCCCTCGGACGCTTCCCATACCAGAAACCCCGGCAATACCGTCGCGCCGGTCCGCTGCGCCACTCGCGCCAGGCCCGACGCCGTACACGCCGCTACGCCGAAGAACGGCACGAACAGCCCCTGCGGCGGCGTCATGTTCGTGTCCATCAGGATTCCCACGGTCTCCCCGCGCTTCATCGCCGAGAGCAGCCCGCGCGCGAAGTCGTCCTTATGGACCACGTGATTCCCGTGCAGGCACCGGATGTCGTTCACCATGCGATCCACACGCGGATTGTCGAGACGCCGGATCACCATCGTCATCGGGTGACCCATCAGCGAATGCCAGAAACTGGAAAGCTCCCACGCGCCCAGGTGCCCGGTCACGATCAGCACGCCGCGCCCGCGCTCTCGCGCCGCCAGATAGTGCTCCAGACCCTCATAGCGAAACAGGTCGCGCGTGTTCTCGCGCGTGTAGCGCCGCATGGTGCAAAATTCGCCGAGTTGCAGGCCAAGATTGCGGTAGACACCGCGCAGGATGCGGGTTCGCTCCGCTGCTGTCTTTTCCGGATACGCGAGTTCCAGGTTGCGCAGTCCCGTGCGCCGCAGTTTCGGCAGCACCCACCACGCCACCGCTCCCAGCCCGGCGCCCATACCGCGTGCCGCGCCCCGCGGCAGCGCTCCCATCAGCGTCAACAGCGTCCAGGCGAACGCATATTCCAGAGCTTCTCGCATCGACGGCGAAAAGCCAGTCTAAATGCACCGCCGTCGCGCTGCGAGATTACTGCCGGCCAGCGGCGCTGCGGAAGCCCACCCTTCCGCGCCCGCTCGCCTTCCCGGAGTGCTACTGAGCTTCGTGGAAATACTTCGCCACCGTCCGCACAAAGGGCCGTGCATCCGGGGGGACCGGCACGCTGCCGTGTAGTACGGTCTCAAAGGTCTCCGGTGCGCCGTAGAACAGATCCGTGTCGGCGTGATTCTGGCTCACGCCCACCCCGCTCAGATCCACCCCCGCAAAGAGTCCCTTGCTCCGCGACCAGGTCAGCAGTTCCGACTGCAGTTTCCAGTTCGTGGAAGCCTGCGCGTTGCGTCCCACCGGGCCTGCCGCGGCTGAGGCGTCGGCGCCAATCTTGAATTTGCTGTGCAGCAGATCCTGGAAGCCCTTGTCGTTGACGGCGACCAGCACCAGATCTGTTCCCTGTCCGCCGATCTGGAAGCCCCACGAGCCGCCTTCCATGCGGATGAATACCGGTCCGCTCCAGCCGTGTCCCGTGCGGCACGTCACCACTCCCTGCCCATACTCCGCGCCGAAAATGAAGGCACCCTTCAGCACCCCCGGCACCACGGCGACGCAGGTTGCCTGCCGCAGAATCGAATCCGGAATCTGCTTGTCGGGTGTGGCCATGATCTGGTTCAGAACATCCCGCGCTGCGTCCAGGCGAGCATCGATTTTCGTTTTGTCCTGAGCAAATCCAGGAGCGACCAAAGTCAATGCACAAATAATAACCGCAAGTCTTTTCATTTCTTTCATTTCTCCCCTCAAAAACATGATTCGAGGAATCCCGTGTTATGGTACCGCAATTCGGTGAACCTCGTGCGAAACCGACGCTTCGACAGCAGCGGCGGCAGGGCCAGCCTTGGCGACGACCGCAACCAGACGATGCATTCACGGGAAGGCAAGCTGCCTCGGCCCCGCGCGCCAGCGGGCGGAATGAACATTAGGCCCACCCCCCATGGCATCCGTGAGTACGATGCGCGTTCAGCTGTTTAGGTTGAAACCGAATCGAATCTCGCTGATAAGAAACAAAAAAATGGGGGCTGCGGATGCAGTCGCCTGCCAGCCATCAGCCCCGTTCCCCAGATCTGCGTTGTTAGTGTTCTCAGTTGTAGCGACCCCTCTCGTAATTACGCAAGATAACGAAGGTAGACTCAACTTTAGTAACCTCACGGTCACCACCCCTCATGCCCGCCAGCTAACAGACCCCTTCCGCCCAACCTGGCGAACCCGCTCGTCAATCACTCCCCTACAAGCGGAATTGGGAACGCTGAATCCCGCCGAGCTTCTCATGGGAGGAAGTCGTTGCGGAGCGCGACGCTGTCCGATTGGTGGCCACCAAAGTAGACAGCGTAATCGTGGTTGTTCAGGTGCTGAATTGATTCCCCAATGACTCTGGGGGAGAGATGGCCGTGCTCAAAACGGATGAGAATCGGCCGGTGCCTGCGGAGGTCCAGGGTCTTCAGGACTTCGAAGTCGAACCCCTCGGTATCGAGCTGGAGAATATCGATCTCGGAGAACTGATATTTTTCGACGAGCTTCTCCAGCGTCATGGCCGGAACGTGAATCTCTTCGAGCTCCGCGGTACTGACGTGCAGTTGCCTCGCGGTGACCGCAGGATTCGAGGAAACCACCGTACTGGCAAAGGGGCTGAACCGCGGCGATGTGGGAGGGAGCCGGTAGAGGGTCAGGCTCGTTGTGCTGTCGGAGATGCCCATGTTCTCAAAGGAAACGCGGTCGGCGAGGGAGGCATAGGCCGCGGTGAGGCGAATGAAAATATCGGGTTGCGGTTCGACCAGAACCCCACGCCATGGGTAGCGAAAGATATAAGGGCGGAGCGGGTCACCGGATTCACCATCGTTCGCGCCGACTTCGATGAAGGTGAGGTGCTCGCCACGACGGAGCATCATGTAGCGCAGCGCCAGATCGAACACGGAGAGAGAGTCATATCCTGGTGCCGGAGCCTTTCGCAGTTCGTACCCAAATCGGATCGCAGCCGATCTCAACAGAGACTTCATCCAGCAATTCTACTTTCAGACGGAATTCCAGCAGCGTGCGGTCAGCATCAGGCGCATCGCAACTCCGGGCGCAAGCACTACGCGCGCCAGAATCGGGATGAGGCTGGGCCCATCTGCGCCCGACGCGATCCGCGTCTCCCCTGAGGGCGCAGACACAAACGCTATAATGCCCAAAGATGGAGGAACAGGAATCGCCTCGCCAGCCCCTCGAAGTGGTCCAGGCCGTCTTCGGCGTATTCCACCACTTCGATCTGGCCCGCGAACTCCATGCCCGGGGTTATCTTA
>Ga0210385_10002635_pt1 | contig 10811 bp, 11 predicted proteins | sample IncBWH26OmetaG_FD_160107 | JGI IMG/M metagenome (GOLD analysis project Ga0210385, IMG submission 160107) | Forest soil microbial communities from Barre Woods Harvard Forest LTER site, Petersham, Massachusetts, United States - Inc-BW-H-26-O ... | reverse complement strand
GTAGCGGCGGTCTTCAGACCGCCAGCCGTTGACGTCGCCTTTGAATTTGCCGTTGAATTTGCCCTTGAACTTGTCTTTGAACTTGTAGCGGCCGCCTGCTTTTTCTTTCTAGGCGGGCGTCGTTGCCGTTGCCTTTGCCTTCGCCGTTGCTATTGCCTTTGTACCACGAAGGAGTACCCATGCTGCACGCCACAGAAATCATCGGCGCCGAAACCTACGATTCCTTCGGCAACTACGTCGGCCGCGTTAAAGAAATGTTCGTCGAGCCCGCCGACCAACCCAATCGCGTCGCCCACCTGCTGCTCAGCCGCGGCCAATATCGCCCTCTCGTCGCCCGCTACGATCAAATCGCCTCGGTAGCCCCCGGCCGCATCACTCTCACCACCGACGAATCCGCACTCACCCTCTATCAACCCAACGAAGCATGGCTAGCCGTAGGCAAAGACCTCCTCGACCAGCAAATCATCGACACCAACGGCCGCAAAGTAGTCCGCGTAAACGACATCGATCTCTCCGACCAGCGCACCAACGGCAACACCGAACTCCGCATCACCCAAGTGGACGTAGGACTCCCAGGCGCCGTCCGTCGCCTGCTGCAGGGAATCGTCCCGCCCATGGCCATCCGCCAAATTCAACTCAAACTCCCACCCCGCAAAATTCTCTGGGAATTCGTGAACCTCGTCGAACCCGACCCCCTCCGCCGCGTAAAACTCCGCCTCTCCAGCCAAAAACTAGAAGCCCTCCACCCTGCCGATCTAGCCGACATCATGGAAGAACTCTCGCCCGACGAGCGCCAAGGCATCATCAGCTCTCTCGACGAAGAAACCGCCGCCGAAACCATCGCCGAACTTGACAAACGCCTTCAAACTCAAGTCGTCGAAAAACTGGACACCGAGCGCGCCGCCGACATCATCGAGGAAATGAGCCCCGATGCAGCCGCCGACCTCCTGGCCAGCCTGGAACCCGAAACCAAAAACGAAGTCCTGGAAGAAATGGACAATCGTGAAGCTCAAGACGTTGAGTCGCTGCTGAAGTTCGAGCAAGACACCGCCGGTGGCATGATGACCACGGAGATAGTAGTAGTGGGCGAAGAAGCCACCCGCGGCGAAGTCGTGGACTACATCCGATTCCACGAACTCTCCCCCGATCAACTCGACAACGTAATCCTCATCAACAAGGAAGCCACTCTATCTGGCACAGTCCCTATCGCGCGCCTGTTACTCTCCGATTCCGATCAGCGTATGTCCGAGCTATCCTTCGAGCCTCTGCTCTCAGTAACGCCCGACGCCCACGACAAAAATGTCTTCGAGCTTTTCGACAAATACAACCTCCGCAGCCTGACAGTAGTAGATGGCGCGAAGCGCCCGATCGGCAACATCACAGTAGACGACGTAGTAAGCCGCATGAGAGGAAAAATCTAGCAGCGAGCAGTTGCACTTGAATTTGCCGTTGCCGTTGAATTTGTAGCGGCGGTCTTCAGATCGCCAGCCGTCGCCGTTGTCGTCGCTCTTGAATCTGCCGTCGCTTTTGAATTTGTAGCGGCCGCCTTCAGGCGGGCGCCTTTGACGTTGCTCTGAATCTGTTTCGCCGTTGCGTATGTTCTGCATTGGTACGGGCACGACACGCCGTGCCGGGCCTGGATGCAACATCGCGCGTCCACTTTTAGAAAATGAACGAACAACTCACCAACTCGGAACCGACGACCACCACAACGTGGAAATCCCGCGGCTCGAACTTCCTCCGCCGCACCCGCATGACCCGTCGCCGCCTGGCGTTATTCCTAGCCGTCGTCGGCCCCGGCCTGATCACCTCCAACGTGGACAACGACGCCGGCGGCATCACTACCTACACCACAGCAGGCGCCCACTTCGGCTACACCCTCCTCTGGTCCTTAATCCCCATGACCATCGCCCTCTACGTCTCCGAAGAAATGTGCGCCCGCATGGGCGTAGTAACCGGCAAAGGCCTCTCCGACCTCATCCGCGAAGAATTCGGCTTCCGCTCCACCTTCTTCGTAATGGTCGCTGCGTTAGCAGTAGATCTAGGCAACACGGTCGCCGAGTTCGCCGGAATAGCAGCCTCCATGCAAATTTTCGGCGTCAGCAAATTTATTTCCGTCCCGCTGGCTGGCATCGCCGTCTGGCTGCTCGTAGTGAAGGGAAGTTATCGCCAAGTCGAAAAAATCTTCCTGGTGGCCTGTGGTTTCTACCTTTCCTACGTGGTCTCCGCGATCCTCGCCAAACCAGACTGGCTCCTCGCAGCCAAAGAAACCGTAGCCCCCACTCTCCACTACAGCACCGACTACCTCCTGATGCTCACAGCTCTAGTCGGGACCACCATCGCTCCCTGGCAATTTTTCTATCTCCAAGCCGGCTTCGTAGAAAAACGCGTCGGTCCCAAGCAATACAAACACGCCCGCCTGGACGTCCTGGTCGGCAGCATCTCCTGCATGGTGATCGTCTTCTTCATCATCATCTGCTGCGCCGCCACCCTAAATAAAAATGGCATGACCAACATCACCGACGCCGCCCAAGCCGCCGCAGCCCTGGTCCCTCTCGCCGGACGCTTCGCCGCCTACCTCTTCGCCTTTGGCCTGCTCAACGCCTCCCTCTTCGCCGCGTCCATCCTTCCGCTCTCGACAGCTCACGTTATCTGCGAAGGCCTAGGCTTCGAAGCCGGCATAGACCACAAACTAAAAGAAGCACCCGCCTTCTACGGCCTCTACACCGGCTTGATCATAGTTGGCGGCGGCATAATCCTCCTCCCCAACGCCCCCCTCTTCAAAATCCTGGTCCTCTCCCAAGTCGCCAACGGCGTCTGGCTCCCCGTAGTCCTGATCTTCATCCTCCTCCTGATCAATCGGCGCGACCTGATGGGCGAACACACCAACACCTGGGGCTTCAACCTGGTAGCTTGGGCCGTCAGCATAATCATGATCATCCTCACTCTGGTCCTCGTCTACGCTGCCATCACCCAGCCCTCCAGCGCCGGCCTGGTCGGTACCGTGATGCATTCTCCGTAACACATCAGTCGGTATCGATTCAGCTTTGGATGGCTCAACCAATTAGGAGTCGCGCGAATCCGAACTTCCTCTACGAGATTGCGTGCACGTCATAGCTCTTAACCACCCAATGCGTCCCGTCACGAATGACGTGGTACACACCTCCGGCCATGCACAAACTGCCGCATAGATAGCCGCCTTCGACCTCGACGTCGCTGTCGCTTAGCCAGTGGATCGATTCCACATTGAAGATGACTGAATGCTTGCCGGATTTCTTGTCGAGCACCGCCATTGAGACGGTTTCTATTGTCTGCTTGTAGCATCCGGACGCACGCTTCACGGGGGCTGGGCCGAATCGTTTGAGAAAATCTTTCGTGGCATCCTTGCCGTCGATCGAGATGCAATACGAATTGGCGGCAAGCTCCCAGCTTTTGATTTGATAGCGGACGACCGCTTCATATACATCGGAGGAGTCAGTTTTTCGTCGCTCCTCCGACGCCTGCGGGACGTTTTGTGAATTCGGCAGTAGCAGTAGCGAGATCAAGAGCGCTCCTATCCAGCCCTGCAAAGAATAAATCCCCGGCATTCGATATGCCTCCAACCTGTCGCGAAGTATAGCAACCTCTAGCTGCGACATTCCCAGATTTAAGCGGAGTTCGTTCACAGCCGGCAAGATACCCGCTACTCGCACGCTCAATCTGAACCTGCGCAGGCTCAACCTTGCACCCACCCCGTCCCTATGCTAGCTTTTCACTCCGCGCATCTCCGCGAGTGAACCGAGTGAAAGCATCCGATCTCTTAAAACCCGCCAACCGCGAAGAAGCCGACCTTCTCGATAAACTCGATTTAAAACAATTGCCCCAACACCTCGCTGTAATCATGGACGGCAACGGCCGCTGGGCTCAACGCCGCCATCTTCCCCGCGTAGCAGGCCACCGCGCTGGAGTGAAAGCCGCCCGCGAAATCATCGAAACCAGCGCCCGCCTGAAGCTCCCATGCCTCACTCTCTACGCCTTCTCCTTGGAGAACTGGCGCCGCCCGCAAGCCGAAGTAGATTTCCTGATGCGCCTGCTCCGCGAATATCTGAAACGCGAACTCCCCGCCATCCACAAAAACAACATCCGCCTCCTGATCATCGGCCGCTCCGAACAACTCCCCGAAGGCGTCCGCAAAGATATCGAAGCTGGCATGCGTCTAACAGCCAAAAATACCGGCATGAAACTAGTGGTCGCCCTGAACTACGGCGGCCGCGCCGAACTAGTTGACGCCTTCAACTCCATGCTCGATCAAGTCCGCGAAAATGGCATGTCCGCCTTCCGCGCCGACGAGCAAACCATCTCCGAGCATCTCTACACCGCCGGCCTACCCGATCCCGATCTCCTGATCCGCACCAGCGGCGAAATGCGCGTCAGCAATTTCCTGCTCTGGCAGATCGCCTACGCCGAAATGTACGTCACCGAAACTCTCTGGCCCGATTTCTCCCGTGCCCGCCTGCTCGAAGCGCTCACCGATTTCCAAACACGCGAACGCCGCTACGGCGGCCTTGGCGCCACCCGCGAACGGGGCAGGGAAGCGGCCGCCACAACAAATAAATCCACCCACACCTCAGGCCGGAGCTAACGCGCGATGCTCCTGCGCCTGCTCACAGCCGCAGTCCTGATTCCAGTAGTAGTGGCGTTAGTATGGTGGGCGCCCGCCATCATCTTGGCGGGCATAGCGGCAGTCGTGGCAATTCTCGCGCTGGTCGAATTCCTGAACCTTGGCGACCGCGTCGGCTTGCGCGCCTTCAAACTCTGGACCTACTTCTGCACGGTCCTGATATTCTACGCGCAATTTTCCCTGGGCCGCCTTGAGACGCACACGCTTGCAGGCGGCATCTCCATGGTTCGCGACGCCACCGGCGGCACGCTCTCGGTGGAAGCCGCGCTGCTAATCTTCCTCTTCGGCTGCGTAATCCTCGGCCTGGTAACCAAGCGCCCCCTGCACGAAATCCTCCCCGCGATCTCGATCGGCTCCGCCGCGCTACTTTTCGTAGTGTTGCCCTTCAGCTACATCGTTCGCCTGGACGAACTCGAACCAGTCGGCCGCCAACTAGTCCTTTTTACCTTAGTCCTGGTCTGGGCCGGCGACATGCTCGCCTACTTCGTGGGAAAATCTCTAGGCCGCGTCCCTATGGCCCCCGCGTTAAGCCCGAAAAAAACCTGGGAAGGCTCCATGGGTAACGTTCTAGCCTCCATGATCGTAGCCGTCCTCTTCGCCAAATGGATGCAAACCGACGTGATCACCCTGTTAGTGATCGCCGGAATTGCAAACATCGCGGGCCAAGCCGGAGACCTGATCGAATCCGCGTACAAACGCGGTGCAGCAGTAAAAGATTCCGGCGGCCTGCTCCCAGGCCACGGCGGCATGCTAGATCGAATAGATAGCCTGATTCTGGCGACGCCAGTAGTCTGGGTCCTCTACCAGTGGCTATCAACCCACTCCTAGTAATGCAGCGGATGCCGTCGCGGACGTAGCGCCGGCGTCCCGCCGTTGCTTTTGAATTTGCTTTTGAATTTGTAGCGGCGGTCTTCAGACCGCCATCCTAACTCCGCGAACCGCGCCAGCGCGTCAGCCACGGTAGGGGCGCTGCTCGCTGCGCCCCAGCTTGCCACGATGTCCGGCGCTTCGGCCGATTGCAGTTGCCGTCGAACTTGTAGCGGCCGCTTCCGACTCATCCGACCCGGCAGCAGTTGCTTTGGATTTTCTCTGCGATCTCTGCGTCTCTGCGGTCAAGTCGCTCTCTTATCTTTCTCTGTGCCCTCCGCCTTTCCTCTGTGAACTCTGTGTTAGATCTCTTGACTTTCCCCAACAACACACCCGCAGAAACCGAAGTTCGCATTCTCACCAGAACCCCTATAAAATAATCCGCGCCACCATGAAACGTATCTCCATCCTAGGCTCCACAGGCTCCATAGGGCGCCAATCTCTGGACGTGGTCTCCACCAACCCAGGAAAATTCCGAGTAGTAGCTCTAGCCGCCGGCCAAAACGTAAAACTAGCCGGCGAACAAACCCAAAAATACCACCCGCAAATTATCAGCGTAGCCACAGAAGCAGCCGCGAAAGAATTGTGCGAAGCCCTAAAAAGCACATATACAAAGAACGCGCCTATCCCAGAAATCCTGTTCGGCCCAGAAGGCATGGAACGAGTGGCCACTCACCCCGAAGCAGAAATCCTCGTCTCAGCAGCAGTCGGAGTAGTCGGCCTCCCGGCCACCTACAAAGCCATCGAAGCAGGCAAACACATAGCCCTGGCCAATAAAGAAGTCCTGGTAGCCGCCGGAGAAGTAGTAATGGCCGCAGTCCAAGCCCACAAAGTCCAGCTCCTGCCAGTTGACTCCGAACACAACGCCATCCACCAATGCCTCCGCGCCGGCGAACCCAAAGAAGTCAAACGCCTGATCCTCACAGCGAGCGGTGGCCCGTTCAGAAAAACTCCTCTTTCGCATTTCTCCAAAATCACCCCCAAACAAGCCCTAAACCATCCCAACTGGAAAATGGGCCAACGCATCACCATAGACTCCGCCACCCTGATGAACAAAGGCTTCGAAGTAATCGAAGCCAAGTGGCTCTTCGGCACAGACCTGGACAGAATCCAAGTAGTCATCCATCCCCAATCCACAATCCACTCCATGGTCGAATTCGTAGATGGTTCAATCCTGGCACAACTCGGTCCAACCGACATGCGCATGCCTATCCAATATGCGCTAACCTATCCCGAGCGGGTCTCGTCCAATACATGTGCCCTGGACTGGTCCACCCTGCGCAAACTCGAATTTGCCGCAGTGCCCGCGAAGAAGTTCCCGTGCCTCACGCTGGCAAAAGAAGCATCGCGTCAAGGCGGCCCTCTCCCTTGCGCCTTAAACGCAGCAGATGAAATCGCGGTAGCAGCCTTTTTGGAGAAGCGCTTGCCGTTCCTGGGAATCGCGGCAGTAATCGAAAAAGTGCTAGAAAAAATGCCACGCACATCTCTGCACAGCATTGCCGACGTGCTAGAAGCCGACGCCGAAGCCCGCCGCCTCGCGCGTCTTGAAATCCAACTCGTTTCGCGGCGCTGAAAGAATTAAAATACTCTCTGAGGCCTTATGCATAATTTCTTGGTTGATCTCGTCACCGTCACCATCGTCCTCGGCATCATGATCTTCGTCCACGAGTGGGGCCATTTTGCCGCCGCCAAACTCTGCGGCGTCCGCGTGGACGTTTTCTCCTTGGGCTTTGGCCCCCGTCTTTTCGGCGTAAAGCGCGGTGACACCGACTATCGCCTCAGCGCTCTCCCCTTCGGCGGTTACGTGCGCATGGCCGGTGATAATCCCCTGGAAGAACGCACCGGCGCAGGCTACGAATTCCTCTCCCGCCCCCGCTGGCAGCGCGCCATTATCGCCATCGCCGGTCCCTTCATGAATTTTCTCCTCGCCCTGGTAATCCTCTGGGGCATTTTCTGGCGCCTGGGCATCCCCTCACCAGTGTACGAACATCAGCCCGCGGATGTCGTCGCCGTGCCACAAACCATGCCAGCCTCCGGCGTGCAGCCAGGCGATCGCATCGTCGCCTTGAACGGTATACCCACCCCCACGTGGAAAAGCGTGTACGCGGAATTCGAAAAGGCCAAGCCCGGAAGTCCGATGACGATCGCCGTCTCGCGCGCCGGCGCCACACAGATCATCAGCGCAACGGTGCCCGAGCATCTCACTTCGGCAGATACTCTGTTCGGTTACGCTCCGCTGCCCGCCGTAATCGCCGACGTCGAACCCGGCACCCCCGCGGATCGCAGCGGACTGAAACCCGGCGACGCCATCGTCGCAATGAACGGCAAACCCATCGTCACCTGGCCGCAGTTGGTCGAAGGCGTCCATCAATCCGGCGGTCATCCCGTGCAATTCCAAGTCCTGCGCGACGGCCAACACATCTCGTTCGACATCACTCCCATGCAAGGCATGGACGCGGACGGCCAGCCAGTCTGGCAGGTCGGCGTAGCTTCAGACGCGAAGGAAGATTACGTCCGTCAATCCTTCGTCGAAGCTGGCAAAGACGCCGCCGCCTCCACCGTTTCCGGCATCCATCAGATCGGCCAAGTCCTAGTCGGCCTGTTCAGCGGCAAAGTTTCCATTCGCCAACTCGCCGGCCCCGTGGGCATCGCGCGAATCTCTGGCGAAGCTGCCAAGCGTGGCCCCGCGATCCTGCTGGGATTCATGGCCGTAATCAGTCTCAATCTCGGCCTGCTGAATCTCCTGCCGATCCCAATCCTGGACGGCGGCCACATCCTGCTCCTGGCGATCGAAGGCATTCTTCGCCGCGACCTGAGCCTCGCCGTAAAAGAACGCTTCGTGCAGGTCGGCTTGGTCTTCCTACTTGGAATCTTCGCCTTCGTCATGTACAGCGACATCCTGAAAGCAGTCCAAAGCCACCGGTGATCGAAAACCGTCAGCGGTTTTCGTGGCACAGCGACTCTTGGCTGTGCTTTGCCGTTCCCTGGGAACGCCAATCTCCCGATTGGCGTTGTGGCCGCCACGAGAGCGCGCTGATCTATGCGTCGTCTTCCTGAGCGGAGCGAAGGATCTCTCTTCGCAATTGCGGTTTCATTTGATTTCGCAGCGTTAGCCGTTCGAGTGCTTCTGGAATCCGAGGTCCTCATGACAAAAATCATCCTGGCGTTCTTGCTGTTTGCCCTCCCAACCCTCGCGCAAGACTCCGGTGCCGCCGCGCTAGCAGCTGCAGGCTGCGGCGCGCCCGAAACCGAATTCACCGTGAAGCTCGACAAGAAAAGCCACCCGATCCCGCAGCCGGAACCGGGCAAAGCTACACTTGTCGTAGTCTTGCAGCTCGGTGGCGCCTGCGTCGGCTGTGTCATCGTAAAGGCGGGAATTGACGGCTCGTGGGTCGGCGCAATGGAGCGCACTTCCTATTCGTATTTTTCAATACCGCCGGGTGACCATCGCATCTGCGTCGCGCAGCAATCGAAGCTCAAGGGGCGCTCCGAGACGGCTGGCGCGGCAAGTCTGACGGCGGAAGCAGGGAACGTGTACTACCTCCGCGTTCTCCCCGCCAATAATAAGTTTCTCCTGAAGCCAGTAGACCCCGCCGAAGGTCCGCTCCTCATTAAATCCGCAGCCTTCAGCACCGCGACGCCGAAAAAACCATAGCGTCCGCGAGACCTCGGCACCATCCCCCGCGCGAAATATTCAACCCGCTCTCGCCCCTTGACTGCTTTTGGTATAATCTCCTTGTACACCATGGCCACACCAGCACATCGCGTCTCCACCGGCGAACGCATCAATCACGAACTCCCCGGCCATCTCGAACGCGAACTAGGCGCCCGCGGCATTCGCCTCACTCGCCAGCGCCGCGTTCTACTGCAAGTGATGGACACAGCGCGCCGCCACCTCGACGCCGACGAAATATTGCAACGCGCCCAAAAACTTGATCCGCGCGTAACTCGCGTCACCGTCTATCGCACGCTGGATCTCCTGAAGCGTCACGGTCTGATAGACGAGCTCGATCTCCTGCATCTCCGCGGCGATCGCCATTTCTACGAATCCCACGGCCCGCGCGACCACATCCACGTGGCCTGCATTCGCTGCGGCAAAGTCCGCGAATTCGAAAGCGAACTTTACGAGCAGCTCAAATCCCAAATCTCCCGCGACTGCGGCATCGAAATCACAGTTACGCGCACAGAAGTAGGCGGCCTCTGCGCCGACTGCCGCAAACCCCGCTAGCTCTGGCATACCCAACCGGATCGGTAGCATAGGCAATCTTGCCTGTGCTCCTTCTTTTGAATTTGCTTTTGTCTTTACGACCCACAACCAAGAAGAAAATCAAACCGAAGTGTTTTTTTTCGCGGACTTTCGAAGAAGTTCTCTGACGACGCGATGAACATGGTCATCCTGAGGGCAGCGGCTTTGCTTCATGCTGCCTGAAGGATCTCTGCCGCCGTTCTCTGCGCCCTCTGCGTCTCTGCGGTAGAACTTTGTTTCGCCTTTGACTCTTAACTGTCAACTTTCAACTGAGTCTAGAACGGCATCACCCCATACTTCCCCTCAAACTCCGCCAAAGGCACCATATCAATCGCGTCCCAAGGGCACCCTTCCAGAAACGACCCATCCGGCCCCTTGCTAGTACAAAGCTTGCACCCAATACAAAGCAGTGGATCTACCAGAATCCGCCCAAACGGAGGATGCTCCGAATCCGGCATCCAGAACATGCAATCCGCCACCGGACAATACTCCACGCAAGCCGGCGACCCCGAGCACCCCGTGCACATCTCGTTGATCACCGCCACAATATGCGGCTTCCGTTTCCGCTTGGTCGTCGTCCCCTCGGAAATCGGCTCGCACTTCACAATCTCGCCATCCACATAACGCGCCACTGCCGGGGTATATTCAGTCACCGTCGCTCCATGAACCTCAAACTCGCCACATTCTCACTGCACAGGGCAGGGAAGTCAACGCCCAGGTGAACTGCATTTGTAGCGTCGGTCTTCAGACCGCCACCATAGCCCCGCGCACCACTTCCGCGCGCTGCTTCACGCAAACGCCGCAATCACCGCCCCAGTAAACTCCGCGGTCGAAGCCTTACCCCCCACATCCCGCGTCAAACTCTTCCCCTCGCGATAAACTCGATGCAAAGCCTCCTCAATCCTCTGCGCTGCCCCCATCTCCCCCAGATGCCGCAACATCATAATCGCGCTCATCAAAAGCGCCGTCGGATTCGCAATCCCCTTGCCGGCAATATCCGGCGCAGTCCCGTGTACCGCTTCAAAAATCGCCACGCTC